>Ga0316207_10000358_pt1 | contig 79949 bp, 88 predicted proteins | sample 6weekpyrite_MG_FD_204943 | JGI IMG/M metagenome (GOLD analysis project Ga0316207, IMG submission 204943) | Microbial mat bacterial communities from mineral coupon in-situ incubated in ocean water Damariscotta River, Maine, United States -... | ecosystem: Environmental > Aquatic > Marine >...
TTTTATTTAGAGGTTAAGAGAATTGGTGCTAATCGTTATTGGGTTAATAGTTTAGTTGAGATGTATTTAACTAAGAAGAGATTCTCTCTTCCTAGGGAGTTTAGTAAGCCTATTAAGGCGCTTATGTGATAAGGACTTTAATAAAGCAGCACCATTTTAATTGGATGATATCCTTCTAGTTCGTTAATAATATCTTGTTTTTGTGTGGCAGTTAGTCTAACTTGTTTGTTGTAACTATTTTGTTCAAAATCATCAAGTTGGTCTGCAAAACCAATTGATGATAGTAATAAACCTGAAACTACTGCTGATTGTAAAATATTTTTTATCATTGCTAGCTTTATCTAAAATATTTTACTCTCTATGAAAATGGGCTACTACTAGATGTATTAGTTGATGAACCATCACTAGTGGGTTTAGTGTGTGATAGTGGACTTGTTGAAATTGCTTGTGTTTTTAGATTATCTTCAAACTCTTTTTTAACACCACTACAAGCAGCCGGGAATTCTGGGTCTTGAGGGAAAGCATATCTGCTTCCATCTGCAATTTTCGGTACTTCTATTAATTCACCTTCACTATCTTTACATTTTGGTGTAATATTTTGAACTTGAGAAAAAGAGTCATCTTTTTCATCTGAAGATATATTGTCCCAATCAATTACTTTATCTTTTAAATCTACATCCTCTTTTGCAAAGTCTTTGTTAAAGAAGTCTGTTGAGTTACCCCAATTCCCTGTTCTTATATTATAAAGTTCTGAAACGCTCCATGTGCTTGCATTTTTTGTAGATTCATTTTTAATTTTTAGAGTAATTTTACCACCGCTCTCATCGGTAATATCAACAAGCTTATAACTTACCTTAACTGTTTCACCAGTTGAACCAAGATAGTTTAAAGTTAATGCACCAGTATCACTAATTATTGCTTGTCCACCAAGTGAAGTTGTACCAGAGATAATTTCAATATCCATTACTTTAAAGTCTGTTTTATTTGGTCTAAATCTAATTTTTGTACCATCAGCATCTACATAACTTTTGTCAATTAACATATGTGGATCAAATCTAAATGCGGCATTCCAATCATCTTTACTAAAGTTTTCTGGTTTTCTAGTAGTCCAGTCAATTGTTCCAAACCCTTTTTTAAAGTTATCTTCAATTTTTCCATCATCTGCCCAAGTATCTTCATAACTTGCGGTCTCAACTGGCATTGGTGCTTGTAGGTTCGTAGCATCTAGAGCTTTTGTAGCATCTAAAGGTTTTAAAATAGCTGCTTTTTCATAATTTGAGATACTAGCTGGAAGGTTTGTTTTAAATTCAACAACAAATGGAGATGAAGATTTTACCCAGTAACCAATACCTGGAAGAAGCATACTAAATCCACCTGTTTCAGTTTCAGTTGTAAATGTAGTCCAATCATTCTTTTTATTATCATAATAATATAGAATTTCTATAGTGCTTTTGTCTCCTAAAATATCTTGTACTTTATAAGCTTTATACCCAGGAAGACCAAACATTGTCCAGCCTTTTTTGAATTTAAGTTTGTAAGATATACTCTCAGCAGCATTTGTTGTGCTATCTACTGCAATTTCTGCGCCTACAACATCTTCAAACGGGTTTGGAATACTATCTTCAGCGGCATACGATGAAGTTGAAAATAACAGCGTAGCTGCTACAGCGGATGATAAAAGTTTTAAACTCATAAAAAGTCCTTTTGAAAGTTATTTAGCGTTAATTTTAGTATTTTAAATATAAAAGTAAGCTAAGATTATATGAATGAAACAAATTAGTATCTTTATTGTAACAATTGCTATTTTTTTAATGTTTTTACCACACTTATTGAGTGCATATGCAGAAATTTTTAGTAAAGAGATATTACTTAGAGACGCTGATGCTATTGTGATACTCTCAGGCAATCCAAAAACGCGTGCCAATAGAGCTATTGAACTTTTTGAAAGTAGAGTGTCAGATAAAATATATATTACACAAACACCTAAAAATGTACATATATTTCAAAAAAATATGGTAAAAAAGATTATGCAAGTTAAAAATATTAATTTTTTTGTAATTCCTAGTTTAAAAAAAGGAGCTACAAGTACATATGATGAGGCAAAAGATGTAGCTATTTATGCTAAAAAACTAGATTGGAAAAAAATTGTTATAGTAACAGATGAATTTCATTCAGCGCGTGCCTATTACGCTTTTAAAAAGATATTTAATATTTTAGATAGCAAAATACAAATTGGTATATCTACTGCCAAAAATAACATTTTTAATGTAAATAATTGGTGGGAAAGCGACGCTGGAATATCTGCTTACATATTGGAAGCTCTTAAATTTATGGTTTATTTCTTTAAGAGTTCTAATTTAGAGTTTATTGAACAAGTGTAGCTATTTTAAGATTCTAGGTAGTGTAATTCCTGTCTGTTTTTGGTATTTGCCTTTTTTATCTCTATAACTTGTCTCGCATGGTTCATCACCTTCAAAAAATAGAACCTGAGCAATCCCCTCATTTGCATATATTTTAGCTGGAAGTGGAGTTGTATTTGAAATTTCAATTGTGATATGTCCTTCAAATTCTGGTTCAAAGGGTGTAACATTTACAATTATTCCACATCTTGCATATGTGCTTTTACCTAGGCAAATTGCTAGAACATTACGTGGTACTCTAAAGTATTCAACTGTACGTGCTAATGCAAAAGAGTTAGGTGGAACAATACATGTGTCACCTGTAAAGTCTATAACGTTTGCATCATCAAAATTTTTTGGATCAACAAGGGTTGCATTAATGTTTGTGAAAATTTTAAATTCGTTACTCACTCTTATATCATAACCATATGAACTTAGTCCGTAACTTACAACACCTTTGGCTACTTGACCCTCAGTAAATGGTTCTATCATAGGTTTCTTTGTATTAACACATTGTGAGCGAATCCAAGTGTCTGATTTCATTCCCATTAATTATACTCCTTAAGCTAAGTGACGATATTATACCACCACAAAATAAAAATTCATAAAAGAGAGCAGACTTAAATGAAACTTGACGAAATCAAAGATCTAATTGGTCTATTTGATGAGAGTAATTTATCAAAAATAGAAATTCAACGAGAAAATTTTTCAATAAAATTAGAAAAAGAGATAGTAGCAATAGCACCAACTTCCGCATCACAAGCTGTAGTTGCGCCTACAGTAGTGCAAACAGTTGATACTAAAACTGCAATAGTTCAAGAGACTGACGAAGTTGAAGGTGAGAGATTACGTTCACCAATGGTTGGAACATATTACGCTTCACCATCACCTGATTCGCCTCCATTTGTAAAAGTAGGCGATACTGTTAAAAAAGGACAAGTTTTAGCGGTTTTAGAAGCTATGAAAATTATGAATGAGCTAGAAGCAGAATATGATTGTCAAATTCTTCAAGCTCTTGTAAACGATGGACAGCCTATAGAGTATGATATGCCACTTTTCATTGTTAAAAGAATCTAATAATGGCAGAAATAAAACGAATTTTAGTTGCAAACCGTGGAGAGATTGCTTTACGTGCTATTAGAACTATTCAAGAGATGGGTAAAGAGGCAATTGCAATCTATTCTACTGCTGATAGGGATGCTTCATACATTCATTTAGCTGACGCTGCAATTTGTATTGGTGGTAATTTAAGTTCTCAAAGTTATTTAAATATTCCAGCTGTAATTGGGGCTGCTGAAATTAGCAATTGTGACGCTATTTTTCCAGGTTATGGATTTTTAAGTGAGAACCAACATTTTATTGAAATTTGTAATCATCATAAAATTGTATTTTTAGGACCAACCTCTGAAGTAATGCAACTTATGAGTGATAAAAGCAACGCAAAAGATGTAATGATAAGAGCTGGAGTTCCAGTAGTACCAGGTTCAAAAGGTGCACTCAAAGGTATAGAAGATGCAAAAGAGAGAGCAAGAGAGACAGGTTATCCAGTAATTGTAAAAGCCAGTGCAGGTGGTGGTGGGCGTGGAATGCGTGTTGTTGAAGATGAATCATATTTGGAAAACTCTTACCTTACAGCAGAGAGTGAAGCAATTAGCTCGTTTGGTGATGGCACGCTTTATATGGAAAAGTTTATTAAAAATCCGCGTCATATTGAAGTTCAAATATTAGCAGATAAACATGGTAATGTTATACACATAGGTGAACGTGACTGTTCAATGCAAAGACGCCATCAAAAATTGATTGAAGAGAGTCCAGCTATTGTTTTGACTGAAGAGGTGCGTGAAAAAATGCATCAAGTAGCTATAAATGCCGCTAAGTTTATTAAGTATGAGGGTGCTGGAACATTTGAATTTTTAGTTGATGATGAACTGAATTTTTATTTCATGGAGATGAATACTCGTTTACAAGTTGAGCATACTGTTAGTGAAATGGTGAGCGGATTAGATTTAATTGAATTGATGATAGACATTGCAGAGGGTAAGGAGTTGCCGACCCAAGATAGTTTTGAGATAAAAGGTCACGCAATAGAGTGTCGTATTACAGCAGAAGACCCTATTAAATTTATTCCATCTCCTGGTAAAATTATTAAGTGGATTTTACCTGGTGGTAAAGATGTGCGCGTAGATACACATAGTTTTGCAGGTTATACCGTACCGCAATATTATGACTCTATGATTGGTAAACTGATTGTGTATGCATCAACTAGAGAGCGTGCAATAGCAAAAATGCATCGTGCTTTAGATGAATTTACTGTTACTGGAATTAAAACAACTATTGCATTTCATAAGAAAATGATGCGTAACAATGATTTTATTACAAACAATTTTGATACTAAGTATTTAGAGAGAACTATGTAAATTTTTACCAAAGAATTTAATTTCTTTGGTAAGAGACACTTTGTTATCTTGGTTCGCGTATAATTTTAATATCTGCAGTTACACGTAGTTTTTGAAAATAGTTTTTGAGTGTGCGTTCACGTTTTTCTTCCATAATTGAGTTTATAATACTGTTTCTTACTTTTTCAATTGGAGCTAACTGAAGATTATTTTTTGCTTGAACATAATAAAGAGCGTAACCAGCATCTTTATCTGGGACAATTGAACTAAATGTCTGCTCTTTAGTGTTATGTAATAGTTTTACAAAATCAGGACTTAATCTTTGTGTATTTAGTGTCATGTTTTGACGCGAGACACCTTGTAGATTCATCAGAGGGTTACTTGCGACACTTTGTAGAATTTTTGGATTATTAGCTTTATATTGAACAACATCATAAGATGACGCTACGCTAAATTCATCTTTATTAATTCTATAATAGTCAGATATTTCATTCTCATCTGGCATTTTCATTTTTGAATATGTAATAGAACTATATAGTTTTTTCTGAAGAAGTTGACGATTTAGTTGCTTTTTTAACTGTTCTGAACTAATTCCGCGTGAAGTTCTGATTGCATCTTTAAATTCCATTACACTCATACGGTTACGACGTGCTAGTGTTGAAATTTCATCTTGAAGTTCAGTGTCACTTATTTTGATTTTTCTCTGCTCAGCTTCATACTCTTCTAGTTTTTTTCTAACAAGAAGATTCATTGCATCATTTTGAGGAATTCCTTTTTGAGTACTTAACTCTTGAATTTCGTACAAAGTTATCGGAGTATTATTTACGGTAACAGAAACACCATTTATAATTCCAGCATTTAAAATTCCAAGTGTCATAAGAGATGTTAGAAAGATTTTTTTCATATATATTCAACCTATAATAAAATTGCCAGATTTTACCCTTATTTAACATAGCAGAAGCTAAAATGCGTAAGTTGTAATTTATAGAAATAGGATATTTATGGTTGTTACAAGGTTTGCTCCAAGCCCTACTGGGTATCTTCATATAGGTGGACTTCGTACTGCACTTTTTAGTTATCTTTGGGCTAGAAAAAATGGTGGGAAGTTTTTACTTAGAATTGAAGATACAGACAAAGATCGTCACAATGAAGATGCGGTAGAAGCTATATTAAAAGCTTTTAAATGGGTAGGATTAGAGCATGATGATGCAATTGAATATCAATCTAGGCGTTTTGAAATTTACAAAAAATATGTAAATCAGCTTTTAGATGAGGGTAAAGCCTATAAATGTTATATGACCAAAGATGAATTAAATGTTCTACGTGAAGAGCAATCTGCAAAAAAGGAGCGTCCTCGTTATGATGGACGTTATCGTGATTTTACTGGTACTCCACCTGAGGGAGTAGAGCCAGTAATTCGTATTAAAGCTCCTATTAGTGGTGCTATTGAGTTTGATGATGGTGTTAAAAAACGGATGTCATTTAATTCAGAAGATATTATGGATGATTTTATAATTGTACGTTCAGATGGAAGTCCTACATACAATTTTGTTGTTGCAGTTGATGATGCGCTTATGGGTGTTAACAATGTAATACGTGGGGATGATCATCTTTCTAATACTCCAAAGCAAATTGTTGTATATAAAGCACTTGGATTTACATTGCCAAAGTTTTATCATGTTCCAATGATTCACAATGAAAGTGGTAAAAAACTTTCTAAACGTGATGGTGCAACTGATGTTATGGCATATAAAGAGATTGGTTACACACCAGAAGCGCTATTAAACTTTTTAGTCCGGCTTGGATGGAGTCATGGAGATCAGGAGATTTTCTCAATGGATGAGATGTTAGACCTCTTTGATCCATCAGACATTAATAAATCAGCCTCTATTTACAATATTGAAAAACTCAATTGGTTAAATGCACACTATATGAAAAATATGAGCAATGAGGCATTAGCTAAAGCGTTAGAACATTATGGTCTTTTAATTGTTAGTAATGATAAAAGAGAAATTTTATTAGATTCTATAAAAGAGAGAGCACAAACTTTTAGCGAGTTAGCAGACGCTGCTAAGTCTATTTTAGAAGCGCCAAGTGAATATGAAGCAAAATCAGTTAAAAAACATCTAAAAGAGATGAATGTAGTAGTTTTAAAAGATTTTTATAAGCGTCTTAAAAATTTAGATAAACGTCTAAATTTACCAGTAGATTATGAAGAGGTTTTCACACAAACATTAGTTGCGCATGATACAGGGATACCGAAGCTTGCTCAACCAATTAGAATAGCGTTAGTTGGTCGCGCGGTTAGTCCTTCTGTTTATGATGTGATGAGTGTTTTAGGTCAAGATGAAGTTGTGCGTAGAGTTGGAGTAATGTTAGAAATTTTAAATTTAAATTAGTAGGGGGAAAAGAGATGATGATTACAACTGAAGAGGCGTTAGCATATCATAAAGAGCCACGAGCAGGAAAACTATCTGTTTGTGCAAGTGTTCCATTTGAGAGCCAAAAAGATATGGCATTAGCTTATACACCAGGTGTTGCAAAACCATGTCTGGAAATTGAAAAAGATCCAAATACTGTTTATGATTATACTATTAAAGGTAATTTAGTAGCTGTCATCTCAAATGGTACGGCAGTTTTAGGTTTAGGTAATATTGGCGCACTTGCTTCAAAACCAGTTATGGAAGGTAAAGCTGTACTCTTTAAACAGTTTAGCGATATTGATAGTTTTGATATAGAAGTAGATAGGACTGATATTGATGAATTTTGTAATGCAGTCGAAGCAATTGCTCCAACATTTGGTGGGATTAACCTTGAAGATATTAAAGCACCAGAATGTTTTGAGATTGAAAGGCGTTTAATTGAGAGTCTTGATATTCCAGTTATGCACGATGATCAACATGGTACTGCTGTAATTTCAACAGCTGGTATGATTAACGCTTGTGAACTTACAAATCGCAAGTTTGAAGATTTAAAAGTTGTAATCGTAGGAGCTGGTGCAGCTGCTATTAGCAGTGCTAGAATGTATCGTTTTATGGGAGTTGAGTCAATTATTTTAATTGATTCTAAAGGTGTTGTACATAGTGGTAGAAATAATTTAAATGAGTATAAAAGTGAATTTGCGATAGATGAAGCTTTAACACAACAGCAAGCTTTTGAGGGTGCAGATATGGTTTTAGGACTTTCAAAACCAAAATCAATTACTGTAGAAAATATAAAAGTAATGGCAGAGAATCCAATTGTATTTACGTTAGCAAATCCAACTCCTGAGATTTTCCCTGAAGAGGTACTAGCCGCTCGCCCTGATGCAATTACTGCAACAGGAAGAAGTGACTTTGCTAATCAAGTAAATAATGTTCTTGGTTTTCCATTTATTTTCCGCGGCGCATTAGATGTTCGTGCAAGTAAAATCAATAAAGAGATGATGTCAGCGGCTTCTAAAGCATTAGCAGAACTTACAAAAGCTGAGGTTCCTGAGTATTTGAATAAAATCTATGGAACTAAATTGAAGTTTTCAAAAGAGTATATTATTCCTAAACCATTTGATAAACGTCTTATTGCAGAAGTATCAACCGCGGTGGCACTTGCGGCAGTTGAGAGTGGTGTTGCTAGAGTTAAAAATTTTGATGCAGTAGCGTACAAAGAATCATTAATAAATAGAGTATCAAGTTGTAGTAAATAGATGGCTTGTATTGAAGGGGTAGCTTTTTTAGCTATCTCTACAATTATTTTGCTTATCTACGCATTCTCTAAAAAACGTCCTTCTGCTAAAGATAATAAAGAGATTGAATATATAGGTGAAGAACAGGCGTTATCTGAGAAAAATCGTCTTGTTTTCTCTCTTAAAGATGAAGAAAAAAGAATCTCATCTTTGAATGACTATAATGTAGATATTATGAAACTATATTATAATAAATATCCAGCACCTTTGCTACAGCAACTAAGAGATTTTTCTAGGAAAAGTGATCAACTCTATTTTTATAACGATAGTTTAATTTTCATTTTCCCATTTTTTGCTGGAAGTGAAGCAATTAAGAATAAAATTAAAGAGAGATATGCACAATTTATAAAAATTAGATATGAAGATATGGAGCTTAAAAAGGAAGAGTGGTTTGAGTTCGATGTGAATAAACCACTCTTACATAATGAATTTATGAGCTAAAAGCTAAATTCAGAGCGCTAAATAGTGCTTTAATTGAAGCCATTGTAATGTCTGTATCTTTTCCTACTCCAAATTGAGTATTAAAGTCTGCTGTCTGGATTTGAATGTATGCTACAGCTTCTGCATCAGAGTGTTCACCTCTGGAGTGTTCTGTGTAATTTAAAACAGAAAAGTTTTTATTATACACCTTTTTAATAGCTGTTACGCAAGCATCAATTGGACCATTTCCAGTTGCTTTTGATATTTTTTCTATACCATCAATATTAAAAATTATAGAAACACTTACAATTTTTTGACGACTTGATTCATTTTTTACAGAAAAGTCAACTAATTCAAGATGTACTTTTGGTTCACAATAATGCTCTTCAAAAATTTTTACAATTGCATCTTTGTCCATCTCCTGACCGGTCTTGTCTGTATAGCTTTGAATTAACCTTCCAACTTCAGGATACATCTTTTTTGGAAGTGTATAGCCATATGAATCATCTAAAACGTAAGCAACACCACCTTTTCCTGATTGTGAGTTTATACGTATGATGTCCTCATAAGTACGCCCTACATCGCTTGGGTCAATTGGTAGATATGGAACTTTCCATGGGGCATGTTCTTCTTGAGCACGTTGATATGCAAGCCCTTTATTGATTGCATCTTGGTGTGAACCTGAAAATGCGGTGTATACTAAATCACCAACGTATGGATGACGTGGATGCGTTTTCATTTTCGTTACTTTCTCAACTATTTCAATAACTTCATTGACATCACTAAAATTAAGTTTAGGATCAATTCCTTGTGAAGCTAAGTTTAAAGCCAATGTAATAATATCAACATTTCCAGTTCTCTCACCATTTGAAAGAAGTGTTCCCTCAACTCTTTGTGCACCTGCAAGTTGAGCAAGTTCGCTTGCCGCTATGCTTGTTCCTCTATCGTTATGAGTATGCGCACTGATTATTACATGTTCTCGTCTTTTTAGTGAGCGTGACATCCATTCAATTTGATCAGCATAGATGTTTGGTGTTGACATCTCAACAGTTGATGGTAAGTTGATGATAATTTTATTTTGCGCGTCTGCTCCCCACGCTTCAATCACTGCGTTACAAATATCTCTAGCAAACTCTAGTTCAGTTCCTGTGAAACTCTCAGGTGAATACTCAAGTAAAATTTTGCTATCAGTTGTTTTGATACGCTCTTTTATCCATTCAACACCTTGTAAAGCAAGAGCTATAATTTCATCTTTCTCTTTTTGAAAAACAATCTTTCTTTGTGCTACAGAAGTTGAGTTGTAAAGATGAACAATCGCTCTTTTTATACCACGCAAAGATTCAAATGTTTTTTCAATTAAATGTTCTCTTGCTTGAACTAAAACTTGAATTGTTACATCATCTGGAATCATATTTTTTTCAATCAATGTACGTAAAAAGTCAAACTCAACTTGAGAAGCAGATGGAAAACCAATCTCTATCTCTTTAAATCCAAGTTTTACAAGCAAATTAAACAGTTCTATTTTTTCTTCAAGGTTCATAGGAGTAATGAGAGCTTGGTTTCCGTCTCTAAGATCTACACTACACCAAATCGGTGATTGTGTTAATGTCTTAGACGGCCATGTTCGTTCGGCCAAGTCAACTTGTGGGTAAGGTCGATATTTTTTTATCGAATCTATATCCATGATTTACTCCTTTGAAAAAATTTAATTGCAATTATACCTCAATGATAGTTTATTGGTACTAGAATGTTCTCTCAACGCCAAGGATTATTCTACTCTGTTTTCTAAATTCTCCATATAGACCATTTTTATTTCCGTAAAATTTGTCAATTCCAATATATATAACACTCTCTTCATCTAATTCATAGCGTAGTTTAGGTCTAATGAGTCCATCATTGTCATTAATATTATGTATAGTTAATAACTCTGCATGGAGCGTATCATTCATTAAATCTTTTTTATATAAAAAAGTAACTGTATTATCTACTTTATCTCTTGAAAATCTGTTTTTGTCTTTTAAAAGGTATGATTGAAAGATTTGTAAACTTAACAAGCTTTGATTAAGTCCATACCAATCTAAACCAAATATATATGAGAGTTCATCACTATTTGTGAGCATTGTCTCGACTCTATATACGAAGTTTTTTTTAGAATAGTCCATACTAAAGGCATATGATGATGATCTCTCATATTTTGATGTAATAGTTAAAATATTAGATGTTTTATCAAATTTTTGAGATAGTGTTTGGTTGTCATTATATAGATAAAAATAGTAAAAACCTATCTCCATATTATTAAGCATCTTTGAATAACGAAAAGCTACATCTGAGTCTAATATAAAATTATTTGGATTAGCTACATCATTTTTGTTAATTGGTACATTTTTTGGAATTTGAGGAATTACTTTTGTTGAAGTAAACTCAAAAGATGCACCATTTATTGGAATTTTATTGCGTGTATTGTCAATTATTGCAATAAATTCAAACTCTGAGTTATCTAAACTTTTTAAAAATGAGAATGTCCATAGTGGAATTCTTGATTCTTCAAAAGATGGTAAAATAAATTCAGAAAAATTTTGTGGATTTAGTCTATCAATTAATTTAATACCATCAGCTTTGCCCCAAACAGTTTGCATTTTTCCAAGTTTAATTATTGAACCCTTCATCTCTGTTTCGTAAAAAAACTCTCTAAGTTCTAAGTTTCCATGTGTTCCTAATGGTAATATTTTTAAAAAATCATTGTATTTGTCTAAATTGTATCTACTTGGTTCTATTTTATCTTTCGCATCAGTTTCTAATGTACTTATTAATACTAATCTACTACCATCTTCAAAGTCTGCTTGTAAATTAAGTTTTGCATATATGGAAGCTTTTTGAAATTTAGCATTGTTAGTTAATATAGCATTTTCTTGTCTTAATTTTACTAAATGACTTATATTTGCTGAATATAAATCTATTAGTAAACTTATTAATAGTAAAAATAGTTTCATTCTATCGCCTTCGTTTTAGAGATGCTTTCGTAAAAATATTGTCTTTAATATCTTTTTTATAATCTACATCACTGAAATAGAAGTGGCTCACATGCTTATTTTGATGATTTGACATCTGCATATGGTGGATAGTCCAGATTGTATCTATTTTCTTAATATCACTACTTTTGAGTGTTTTTAATAATTCGCCACGTGTATCATAAAATTGAGTTTTACGTGAAATAAAAATCTTTTTATCAATCTGGCTAATTATTTTAGAATATCCAAGCTCTTTAGCAATTTTTTTATTTTTTGCAATAGATTCTAAAATATAAAAATCATCAGTTTCATCAAGTAGTTTAAAATTAAAATCATCTTTTGAGATTTTTGTCTCTTTTTTTATCTCTTCATACGAGAAATCTGTACCTAAGAACCAGTCTCCACGATTTGCCGATGAGATTCTACGTACTTTTCGTAAAGATGGTAAATATAACCATTGTTCATCATCTTTTATAGCGTTGTCATAAGTTAAAAAACCAGTTCCCTTTAGGCGCTTTGGTGATATAAAAAAAATAACTGTTTTTTTATCTTCACCGTAATATTTACGGTAAGAGATTGTCTCTTGAACTCTTGTTTTACCACGCTTGTCTATAAGCTCCATCTTTAGTTTTCTCTTTACATGTTGCCCATCATCTCTACTATTTATACGATTGACTATTTCCAAAGCATCCATTGCCCATAATGATGAAACCATTGTTATTAAAAGTAAGATTTTCATTTTTTATCCTTGTGAATAAGTATCATTGCAGCTGGAATAATTAATAGACTAAATATAAAACTGCTGCTAATTGCAACAGCTACTAAAGAGCCAAATTTAATTAAAGGTACGACTTTACTAGTTACTAATACTCCAAATCCAAATGTCAGAGCTAGTGCATTAAAAAATAGGGCACGTCCAGTTGTGCTATAAAGCGCAATTGCACGCTCCTTTACATCTTTTGTTGTTTTTTCTAAAGAGTGCATTTTTTGAGCTGTATGTACTGCGAAATCTACACCTAATCCAATTGCAATGGAGGCGAACATAGATGTACCGATGCCAAGCCAGATACCACTGTAGCCCATAATTCCGTATATCATTACAATAGAGAGTATGACAGGTAGTACAACTAGAATAGAAATTTGAAAAGATTTAAATGTTAACCACGCCATTAAAAATACTAAAAGTAAAGAGATTGCTACACTTAAAAAGTGTGATTTCTCAATTGGTAATACCCAGTGATAATCGACATTGACTCTCCCACTAACATTTGCTTTAACATTTTTATCGTTAAAATTTTTAGATAAATATTTTTCTACTTTTGTAACAATCTCTTTATCATCAATATATTCACCAGAATCAATATAAACACGCACATTTGCTAATCGGTAATCATAATCGAGAATATTTTCAAAATCATCAGCAGCAGAACGTGCTGAATAGAGTAAAAAATATTGTGCGGCTGCGTTAGCAGAATATGGAAGTTTGTATTTTGTTTTGTCTGCTTCATTTAGTGACATATTCATCTGTTTGAGATAATCTGTATAAGCTACACTTCCCTTTACATGTTTTAGAGTTTGTGCGTATTCTTGTAAAAGTTCAACTTTTTTCATTACTTCTGTATTAAAGAGACCTTCTTCTTTAAAGCTATCTACTAAAATGTCAAGGTAGTGTGAACCATTAAAGTGAGTGTTAATGATATCGTTAGCTTCTACAATTGGCTCATCTTTACTAAAGGTTGTTATCCTATCTTCATTAATAACTATTTTAGGAACTCCTAAGAGGCCAATAATTGCAATAAGTAGTGCAGTAGATAAAATAAGTTTTGGATAATTTGCAACAATTAGACCTGCTCTAGTAAAAGTAGTAAAACTATTTTTTTCTCTTTTTTTAAAAAGTGGACTATGTTTTAGTTTAAATATTGCCATTAATGCAGGAAGAACTGTAATAGAATAAATCCAAGCAACACCAACACCAATCATGGCAAAAATTCCAAAATATATCATTGGTGGTATTGTTGAAGATAGACTTAGTCCTAAAAAACCTGCCATTGTTGTTAAAGTTGTAAGACCAATTGGACTCCACATCTCTAACATTGTATTGACTACTGAATTTTTGTGTTCTTCTTGAGGTTCATCTCTTCGTCTTTCATAATATGTACTTAGTATATGAATAGAATCTGCCACTGAAATTCCGATTAAAACAACTGGTAAAGCGTTTGTAATAACAAAAAATGAGACACCGCTATAGCCCATAGCTCCTAATGCAATTACAGCAGCGCCAGCAATTATAAGATTTGGTAACATTACAGCACCAAAACGTCTAAAAGCGATAAAAAGCATTATCATAATAATAATCGCCGCAATTGGATTTAATCTTGTAGCATCATGGTCAATGTATGCGCCCATGTAGCCACTAACAGCTCCTTCTCCAGCAACATATAGTTGTATGTTATTATTTTTGTTCTCTTTTTTTAATGCAAGAAATTTATTGTACATATCCTCTGAACTCAATGTATCTTTCAACTCAGCTATTATGAGTGTAGTTTTTTTATCTTTTGAAACTAATGTTCCTTGCATTAAAGTAAAAGCATCTATAGCCTTTTCAACCTCTTTTGCTTTTATCTCATCAATTATTTCATCATCTAAAAATGATTCAACTTCCATTCCATCAGACACACCATAAATGTTCTTTTGTGTATAAAGCGATGTTACACCATCATTTTTTACATCTTTAAATTCTTGTATTTTTTGACTTAAATTTACAACAAGTTTAAGTGTATCTGGATTAAAGATTCCATTTTCATTTTTTATAATCATAATCATTGGATCTTTTAACCCAAATAGTTCAGAAAGTCTATTTTTATTAACTAAAGCAGGATGATCTTTTGCAATGAATGAGTCTGCTGATGTGTCTTTTACGACTTTTGTAACTCCAATCGCAAAAAATATTATTAGTAAGATTCCTACTGTAACTATTTTTATTGGATTGTTTGTAACCCAAATAAAAAATTTATTTTTCATACTTGTCCCTTTTATGTGTATATACACATATTTATTTAAAAAAATAGTTCAGCTATTGTGATACTATGCTAATAGCATCATCGAGCACCAAATTTAAGTTGTCCCAGTTCTTTTTTCCAATTTTTTCTTCTAGCTCATGTTGAGCCTTTTTCCAATTTTCATAACCCCTTATATAAATTTTTTTGCCATTTTCTGTAAGAGAGACTATACGTTCTCTTTTATCTTCACTCTCTACCACACGAACAATACCGTCTCTAATCAATGGTTTTAAATTTCTATTGATTGTTGTTCTATCCATTGCAGTGGCTTTAGAAAAAGCATTCATATTTGGCTCTTTTAAAATTTCAATTGCCGTCATCATAGAGTACTGAACAGGAGTTAAACCAATATCTTTGAGTACTTTTGCATAAAGATTTGTCACATACCTAGAGATAGTTCGCACCTTTCTAAAAAGACAATTTTGAGCAACATCGTAGTGAATATCCATAAGTCACCTATTTATGTGTATATACACATTGTATCTATTTTTATATATATTTGTCAAGACAAGGTGATAAAACTTTTTTACGTTGTTTATAAGATGTGTATGAAACAAGGTTACAATAGCGTATGTATTATTTATCTTGCCATTTAGGAGTAGAGTGTAATGAATAGATTTCCTTTTTATAAAGATTTATCAAAAGGCGCTAAAAAATTGATAGAAGAGAATAGCATGGAAGTATCTATGCCAGCAGGTATGGAACTCTTCACACAGGGTGAACAGTGCAGGGATATACTATTTTTAGTTGATGGGTTTGTGAGAGTTTACCGTCATCATATCTCAGGTCAAGAGATTACACTATATTATTTAGAACCATTTGAGCAGTGTAATATAAATTTAAATAGCGCATTTGCAAATTCACCAGCAGCAGGGACAGCAGTAAGTGATAGCGAAATTAGTGGGTATATGTTTTCAGCTCCTATAATTAAAAGTTTATACACTTCAGAACCTGCGTATCAACAATATATTTTTGAACTATTTTCTCGTAGATTAGAGGGAATGGCAGGTCTTGTAGAGGATGTTCGTTTTAAAAAAATGGATGAGCGGCTTTTTGATTGGTTAAAATTACAAAACAGTAAAATAATTAAAATAACTCATGATAAATTAGCTGCTCACCTTGGTACATCTCGTGAGGTAATTAGTAGATCTTTAAAAGAGTTTGAGCGCAGAGATATTTTAGAGCTTCGTCGTGGTGAAGTTGAACTTAAATTATAAAAATAGTTAGGAGATATTATGGCAGTTGAAAGATTGGTAGGTCTGTTTATAACAGATAAAAATTTATATAAAAAATATCGTGAGGGAATGTTTCCTATTTTACAAAGATATGGTGGAGATTTTGGATATGACTTTGAAGTCTCAAACGTTTTAAAAAGTGAAGTTAGCGAGCCAATAAATAGAGTTTTTACAATCTATTTTGAAAATGAGGGTTCAATGAACAAATTTTTTGCTGATGAAAAATATTTAGAGATTAGAAAAAAATATTATGAACCAGCTGTTTTGGCTACCACAATAATTTCAAAGTATGAGAGGTAAATAGAAAATGAGTTTGCACTCTAAGCAGGTCTACTCACGTGCTGGAGAGTTATATTGTGAACTAAAAAGTGATCGTGTTTATATATATGGTACAGCAGTATCATATTTAAAAGCATTAATAGTAATAGACTTGTAAAATGATTATTTTTGTAATGGAAATATGGAATTAGTTAATAAAGATGTACATAATAGCTTTATGAGTGCATTAAATGGGCTATTTTGTGAAGTTAAGGATGTAGATGAGATTGTATACTGAATTTATTTATTGAATAAAAGTATATAAAATATATAGTTGAAGTTATTTTATTGGAAAAGCTAATGAAAAATAGAGTATTTAAAATAGAAAAGTTACCATTCATTGAGTTAAGATATATTTCACAAGTTTTAAGTTGTGATAAAAAACATCAGCATGATGAATTGACTTTAACTGCTATAAAAACTGGCAATATTAATATTTTATTTAATAATAAAAATGATTTATTGGTACCTAATAAAATATCTGTAGCAAATCCAAATGAAGTACACTGTGCAGCTTTGTCAAATGCCTATAGTTCAGGTTGTTATGTTTTATATTTAGACAAAATATGGTGCGCAAATATTCAGAAATCACTCTTTAGAGAATATGAGGAATTTTTACCTATAAATACCAGTTTAATTCAAGATATAGATTTATACAATAAGTTTATATCTATATGTGATGAACTATTTATTGATGAAATTAGTACTCTTGAAAAAGAGGAAAAACTTATAAATTTTATGAGTGATCTATTTCTACAGTTTAGTAGAATAAGTGAGTTAGACGAGTTTGATACTAAAACTTCTAAGCTAGCTTACAAAATACAAAATTATCTTAATAAAAACATTGAGAATGATATTCTTTTGGAAGATATAGCAAGTTATATGAATTTATCTGTAGTACATATTTTAAGAATATTTAAAAAAGAGTTTGGTTTACCAATACACTCTTATATATTAAATAAAAAAGTGCATTTTGCTAAAGAGTTACTTTCAAAAAATATACCAATCTCTGAAATAGCTCAAATAAGTGGTTTTTTTGATCATAGTCACTTTAATAAATCATTTAAGAGAGTTTTTCAGCTTACTCCAAAGGAGTATCAAAAAAATATTCTTTCTTAAAATAGACTTTTTTAAAACTAGAAGTCTAATGTTAATTTTGTACAAGACTTTATTTTTTATATTTCATATAATTTCCTAAATTTTAAAGGAGTGACTTATGAAAAAAGATATACAAGAAAAGCATAACGACAAAATTATAGAACAGTTTTCAAAACAGGCTGTGCCATTTACAAAAATAGAAGGGCATTATGATTCAGTAGATACTATTATCTCAATGAGTGAAGTAACGAGCAATGATACAGTTTTAGACATGGCTTGTGGGACTGGTATTGTTACATTAGCATTTGCAAAGTATGCAGATAGTGTTGTTGGTATAGATGTTACTCAAAGTATGCTAGATGAGGCAATCAAAAAGCAAAAGCAAGAAAACATTACGAATATTAAATTTGATTTAGGTAGTGTTGAAAATTTGCCTTATGCAGATAATAGTTTTGATATTGTTTTTACAAGATACAGTTTTCACCATTTTTTAGATACTAAAAATATTTTTGATGAGATGATAAGAGTTTGTAAAGTCAATGGAAGAGTTATTGTTGTTGATGCTACACCTGAAGATAAAAATGCTAGTTATTATAATTATGTTGAAAAACTAAGAGACCCATCACACACTAAAGCTTTAACATTTGATGAATTTAATGAGCTTTTTTCAAATAAATTTTTATCAAATCATAAACATAGTTCTTATAATGTTGATATAGAGTTAGAAAGTTTACTAGAAGCATCATTTCCAAACGATGGTGACACAGATAAAATAAGAGAGATTTTTAAGAGTGATATTGAAATTAATAGACTAGGTATGAATGCACGTTATGAGAATGATAAAATATACTGCTCATATCCAATTAGCATTTTTTTAGCAAATAAATTTTCTAATTTATATTAACTATATCTGAGCCTTTTGGCTCAAATATTTAGTTAATTAGCATGAATAAGTTGATTTAAACTCGTATGCTGTTGGACGAGACTCATCTTGGATAACTTGAGTATCGAATTTATGGTGGCGATAAGTTTCTAGAAAATCGTTATTCATCGCACCACTTAAGAAGCTATTGTCTTTAACTAGAGCTTCTAATGCTTCACGTAATGTGTGTGGCATTTGATTGATTCCACGATCACGAATTTCATCTAGTGTTAATTCAAATAAATCTTCATCCATATTTTCACCTGGGCTAGTTTTATTTTTAATACCATCAAGACCAGCTAATAAAATTGCTGCAAATGCTAAGTATGGGTTAGCTGTACTATCTGGGAATCTAAACTCAACACGTTTAGCTTTTTCGCCAGCACCATAAGGGATACGACAACAAGCAGAGCGGTTTTGAGCTGAGTACGTAAGAATTGAAGGTGCTTCAAAGCCTGGAATAAGACGTTTATAAGAGTTAGTTGAGGCGTTCGTAAATGCAGCGATTGCATGAGCGTGTTTAAATACACCACCAATATAGTTAAGTGCAGTTTCACTTAATCCTGCGTAACCATCACCAGCAAATGTATTTTTACCATTTTTCCAGATAGAAGAGTGTACATGCATACCATTTCCATTGTCACCAAATAGTGGTTTTGGCATGAAAGTAGCAGTTTTACCATTTAGATGAGCGATATTTTTAACAATATATTTTACTTTTTGAACATTATCAGCAGCTTCAACTAATGTTCCAAAGCGTACACCAATTTCACCCTGACCTTGTGCAACTTCGTGGTGAACAACGAAAATATCAAGACCAACTTCTTTCATAACTTTAACCATTTCAGCACGTATGTCTACCATTGAATCTACAGGAGATACAGGGAAATATCCGCCTTTAGTTCCTGGACGGTGACCAGTGTTATAACTCTCTTGATAACCAGTTGACATATTCCACTCACCCTCTTCGGTATCAACTTCATAAGATTGAGAGTTAATATCATCACGGATCTGTACATTGTCAAATACAAAGAATTCATTCTCTGGACCAAAATAGGCAGTATCACCAATTCCAGCATCATTTAGATAAGCAAGAGCTTTTTTAGCAATTGAGCGAGGACATTTTGCATAAGCCTCTTCTTTATAGATGTCATATACATCACAAAAAATTACCATAGTGGGATCAGCTGTAAATGGATCAATAAATTCTGTACCAATCTCTGGTTTAAGTAACATATCTGATTTGTTAATTGGTTGCCACGCAACAATTGAACTACCATCAAACGGAAGACCACCAGTTAACATATTCTCATCCACAGATTCCATCGTATAACTAACATGGTGCCACGCACCTGAAATATCTGTAAATCTAAAATCAACAAACTCTATCTCGTTTTCTTTACATTTGTCAAAGAATTCTCTTACTGCCATCTGCAATTCCTTATAAATTAATATTAGCTGGTAGTTTATCTTAATTACTACAGTTTTTAAATTAGCTTATTGCTCAAAATTTAAGCATTTCTTTTTTTCTTTTACTAAATGACATATGTGACTTAAAACCAGCCTCTTTGGCAAAATTTATTAATTGCTCTGAAAATTGACCAACTTGTGATATTTCATGTGCGTCACTACCAAAAGAGATTGAAATACCACGTCTTTGTATCTCTTTTAAGAGTGTAAATGATGGGTAAGCCTCTTTTACAGGTTTTCTAAGACCTGCAGCATTTAATTCAATTACCATATTAGAATCTGCTATTGCATCTAGTGCATTCGAAGCTAGTGTAGTTATATCTGCTTTTGGAAAATATTTAAAAACTTTTATTAGGTCAAAGTGTCCAACTATATCAAACTGTTTAGTCTGAGCCATTTCAGAGATTGAGTCAAAGTATTTTTCCCATAGTTTGTCTATATCCATCTCATCATATTTACCAATAAATTCAGGATTGTCAAAGCCCCATTTATCAATAAAATGAACAGAACCTATAAAATAATCTACATCTCTATTCATAACACTCTCATCTACTAAGCCACTAATATAGTCAACTTCATAACCCATGCGAACATCTATTTTATCTCTATATTTAGTAGCCACATCTTTAACCATGTTCTCATATTCTTGCATTTGTTCAAATGTCATACGATATTTTGTATCAAAATTCATTGGTGCATGATCTGAAAAACCAAAAATGGAAATTCCCCTTGAAATAGCCATTTGGACATACTCATCTACAGTTCCATTAGCATGATTACAGAGTAATGTATGGTTATGTAAGTCAGATAAAATCATTATTAACTCTTTTTAAAAGAAATTATATATTAGTTTGACTATAATACATCACTTATATGTTGTGACTGAGGGTATAAAATAATGACACAAGAAGAACTTGACGCATTAATGAGCGGTGACGCTGACATGGACACAGTTGATGAGATAGCCATTGAAGATAGTGCTGAATCGTCTGATAAAGGTGCTACGGAGGCTGTTACTGAAGATAATTATCGTGTAAGTGCGGGTAATGTATGGCCTCCACCACCTCCGACTGATGATAATAAAATGGTTCATCAACTCGATGATGTTACTAAAGAATCAGAAGAGAAAGCTTCTGAAATTTTTGATATTATCGAAGCTTTGAGTAATGATGCAATGGATGCAGAAGAGGAAGCCAATAAAATTTCTGAGGTTTTTACTAAAAATATTGAAAAATTAACAACGTTAACTGAACATTTTCCTCAGGTAGTGACTTTTAAAGAGATGTTACAAATAAACATTGAGACAAAAGATAAAATTAGTTCTCAGATAGAGATGTTGCAAAATAATCAAGATCAAATTATGACAATTATGGATATCATGCAGTATCAAGATATTCATCGTCAGAAGATTGAAAGAGTTATTAATGTTATGCGTGCGCTCTCTACATACATGAATGATCTTTTTGCTGGTAAGAAAGATGATTCAAAACGTGTTGCATCTGCAAAACATATTGCAGGAGATAGCCATAACTCAGATGTTGTTGATAATGAAGATATTGAAGCACTGTTAGCATCTTTTGGTGGGTAGGTTTTCATAGAACTTCTCTCTCCAGCAGGGAATCTGCAAAAATTAAAAATTGCATTAGATTATGGTGCTGACGCTGTTTATGGTGGTGTTAGTCATTTCTCTCTTCGCATTCGCTCAGGCAAAGAGTTTACTATGGATAGTTTTGCTGAGGGAATTGAGTATGCACATGCTCGTGGTAAAAAAGTTTATGTAACAATAAATGGCTTTCCTTTTAGTTCACAATTAAGACTTCTTGAAAAACATATTAAGGCTATGGCTGAGTTAAATCCTGATGCTTTTATTATAGCAACTCCAGGTGTTTTAAAGCTTGCAAAACAGATTGCACCAGATATGGCAATGCATCTTTCAACACAAGCTAATGTAATGAATGTTTTAGATGCACAAGTCTATTATGAGATGGGCGCAACTAGGATAATTACAGCACGTGAAATTTCACTTAAAGATCTTATAGCAATAAAGAGTGAATTACCAAAATTAGAAATTGAAGCTTTTGTTCATGGTTCTATGTGTTTTGCATTTAGTGGACGCTGTTTAATTAGTACAGTTCAAAGCGGGCGTGTTCCAAATCGTGGAAGTTGTGCAAATGATTGTCGTTTTCCTTACACGCTTTATGCAGAAAATGAAGAGACTGGTACACTGTTTAAATTAGAAGAAGAACCAGATGTAGGTACTTATATTATGAATGCAAAAGATCTTAATCTTTCTTCACATATAAAAGAGATTGCAGATAGTGGCGTTGTTGATTCAATTAAGATTGAAGGACGCACAAAGAGTTCATATTATGCGGCAATTACAGCGCGTACATATTCGAAAGCTTTAAGCGATTACAGTAGAGGCGAACAATATCCTAAATATTATAAAAAAGAGTTGGCAACTACACAAAATCGTGGTTTTACAGATGCTTATTTGGTTCATCGTCCATTTGAGAGAAATGATACTGAAAATCATGATGCTTCTATGTTTATGGGTACGCATCAAGTTACGGCACTTGTAAATGAAGAGGGTACTCATTTTTTATGTCGTTTTACAACAAGACCAAATGATATACTAGAGATAGTTGCTCCAAATAATGCAAAAATATCTATTGTAGATAATGAGATAGGTACAATAGCACGCCAAAATGATGGTTATGTCATAATATTTAAAAAGATAGTTGATGATAATGGAAAAGAGTTTGACTCAATTCATAGTGGAAATACAACACCAATCAAATTACCTATAAAGTTACCTCCATATACTTTTTTTAGAGTTGCTGTATCTGAAAATGATGTAGGTCAAGCAATAAAAACATAAATTAAATTAATTTATAATTTTGCAAGAGGTCTATTCTTTAAGTCTTAAGTTTATATAATCATCACTAATTAAGAGTTTTAGTTATTAGACGTTAACACTGTTATATTTAGTTAAAAGAGGTAAAAATGAAAATGGTAATCAAAGCTTTAGTTATTTGTATAATTTTATCTAGTAGTCTATTAGCTAGCTTAGCGCCAAAAGAGTATCCTCATGGTGCTGTTGGGGATATGGTAAAGTTAGGTGAAGAAATTTTATTAAAAACAGATACTCATCCAATGACAAAAGATTTAGTTAACAATAAACTTACATGTGTTAATTGTCACTTAAGAGGGGCAGATGGTAAACCTGGTACAGCTGATGGAATTGGTACATTTACAGATACTGCTACAGCTTTTCCAGCATATTCAAAAAGAGAGAAAACTGTTCAAACACTACAAGATAGAATTAATAACTGTTTTATGAGAAGTATGAATGGTAAAAGACCGATAATAGACACTCCAACTAGTTTAGCAATGCTAACTTATATTACTTGGTTATCTACAGGTAAACCAATTAATTTAAATGTAAAAATGCCTACTGGTCCATCAAATAGTAAAGTATGGGCTAAAAACTCTAAAAAATTTGCAAAAATTCAAAAAAAAGCAACACATAAAAATTATTTGAGAGGGAAAGAATTATATTCTAAAAAATGTGCATCTTGTCATGGTTATAAAGGTGAGGGTATAGTTGTATTTCCTCCATTATGGGGTAAAGATGCTAATGGAAAGTGGTTGTCTTATAATACAGGTGCTGGGATGAGTAAATTAAATAAGGGTGCAGCTTGGGTTCAATCAAATATGCCATTGGGACAAAATAATAGCTTAAGTGATATGGATTCAGCAGATATAATGTTATATGTTAATGCTCAAAAAAGAGCTGATTTTAATTTAATGGAAGCTTTGCAAATAGATAAGAAAATGGGATATTATAACTCTAATGTTTTAAGTGAAAAACATAGTGTACGAAGTAATTTTAAAGAGTTAGGACTGGATATAGATGCCATTAGGGGAGATCATATTATAAAATAGTTTTATTTTAAGGCATATATAATTTATATGTCTTCTGCATTTAATTTATTATATGTACTTATGTTATAATTCTCACATTCAAATTTAGAGAATAATTTATTTAAAATTGTTTATAAAAGGGGTATTTGAATGAAATTTGTTTCTATAATTATTGGAAGTAAGAGTGATAATGAAATAATGCAAAATTGTGCAATTACTTTAGAACAGTTTGGTGTCCAGTACGAAATGATAATTTCTAGTGCACACAGAAGTCCTGAGAGAACTAAAGAATATATTATTAGCGCTGAGAAAAAAGGTGCACAGGTTTTTATTGCAGCTGCTGGAATGGCGGCACATTTAGCTGGAGTATTAGCTTCAAAAACTATTCGTCCAATTGTTGGTGTACCTATGAGTGCTAGTGCTTTGAGTGGAATTGATGCTCTTCTTTCAACTGTTCAAATGCCAGCTGGGATGCCTGTTGCTACTGTTGCTATTGGAAAGGCTGGTGCTATTAATAGTGCATATCTTGCAATGCAAATTTTAGCACTTAGCGATGATGAACTTCGTATAAAGTTGCAAGAAGATCGTGTTGGTAAAGCTAAGAAAGTTGAGATGGATTCTATGGAGATTGAAAAGCGTCTGTAAAGGGATTATAAAATGGAAGGTAACTGGATAAGTGTTGAAGAATTTGCAAAAGTTCTTGATATTGATGAAGTTGATGTTTACCATATGATTAAAGAGGGAAGTGTCGATACCTATGAAGAGAGTGGTATTCTCTATGTTAGGAGTAGTTCAGCTTCAAGTGTACTAACTCCTGATGTTATAATCGATAATGACGATAACGAAGATAAAAGAGATGGTGCTGAGAACCATCTTGTTGGAACTCAATTTGTGGAGAAAACTATTAGTACTATTATGAATCTACATGAAAAAGTTGTAGACTCAAAAGATGAGACGATTTCTGTATTAAAAGATGAGAATGCCTTCATGAAAGAGGCACTTTACTCTATGCAAGAGCTTTATGATGAAGATAGAAAAACAATTGAAACATTTACCGAACAGTTACGTCTCTGTCAAGAAGAGACTCTTTTTCTAAAGCGTAAATATAAAATGATGTGGGGTAAGGTTGTAGAAAATTACTCTAATTAACTATGTTTCTCATTCTAAGTACTCTTTTTTCAAATAGTTTTGAGTTCTGCTCTTTTGCAACAAAGATAGCCTTAGATATAGTCTCTTGAAAGTTTTTTTTTGAAGAGGTTTTAGCTTTTATACTCAATAGTTCAGCTTCATAGCATAACTCATTTTGTTTATAAGCTATATTTAACGCCTTTTTTACGTGTGCTGATGCTAAGTCATACTCTTTTTGCTCTAAATAGACCTGAGATAGTATTAATCTATAAAGTGAATGCGCAATTATTGCTCCTGAGTTTTTGATGTATTTTTTAAATCCATCTTTAATATCTTGTATATGATTACCTTTTTCTCCTAGCATCGCGTTTGCCCAACCTCCTAAAATAAGTGCTATTCCTATATAGAACGGGAAGTTATGTTTTCTTGATAATTCAAGTAGTATCTGACTTGATTCTTGAACTTCTTCTGGATTATTTAAATGATAATTCATCCAAGCATTACCTTGATAACAGATTGCAAGACTAAAAGGATGTGACCATTTATTAGCTATGTCCATCATTTGATCTCTTTTCATGTATGCTTCACTATCTTGTCCCATTGCGCTTAGTGAAAGTATTTCAAACATATAACCAAGTGATAAAGGGTCGTAGCCAAATTTTAATATATGGTCATCATGCTGTGATGGTCGATATAAGTTTATTGCGTAGTTTGCATGTTTTGATGATTTTTTAAAATCACCCATCCAAAAATAAGTATTACTCAATGCAATATACGCTTGTACCTGAGTAAGCTCATTTCTCATTGCTTTACCAATTTCAAGGCACTCATTGGCTAGGTTAATTGCTTCATTTAGTTCAAGTGTCATAAGTTTTACAGCCCAAAGTCCAAAGATAACAGGAGCCAATTCATTATAAATTTTTAAAGAGCGTCCAAGTTTCAATGCTTTTTCATAAGCTAAAGTAGTATCTTTAGATACCCATCCAGTTGTTGCTTTTAGAGCAGCTGAGCGGAGTACATGAGTATTAAATTTTAATCTATTATCTGTTTTAGAACTTTGATTTTTATTTAGAATATCTAATGTATAATCAAATTGTGTTAGACTCTCTTTGTATGCACTTAGTTTCAGTGCATATTTGCCAGCTTTTGTTAGGTATTCAATGGCCTTATGCTCGTCATATGATAATCTATAATGGTACGCTAGTTTATAAAGATATGTGTGAGTATTTTCACAATAAAGTAGTTCAAGTTGCTCTGCAATCTTTGTATGTAAAATTTTTTTCTCATTTTTACTTAATTGTGCATAAATGTACTTTTGAAAAATAGTATGCAAGAAGTTAAATTGATATAGTGTATAGTCTTCTAGCTCTCTTGTACCACTTTCTTGTAATATATGGTATTTATCACCTAAATCTATTGTCAACTGTTTTATAAGAATATTTTGTGGTATATTTAATATATTAGCTATCACTTGAAGAGTAAAATATGTTCCCTCAACTGAGGCAACTTTTAATATTTCTATAAAATCTCTGGGTAACTTTTCTATACGTTCTACTACTATTTCTTCTACACGTTTTGGTAGCGCATCCCAGTTAATAGGTTTTTTTATAAATAGTTTTTGATTTTTATTTTTTAATACATTTTTATTTTGTTTTAGATGTTCTAAAAGTTCTAGTATGAATAGTGGTTCTGCATTTGTATGTTGTAACATAGTTTGTGTAAAATTTTTATCTAAAATGTTTTCCTCTGTATCTAAAATTAGACGTATAAAATTTTGTCTTTCTAAAATATTAATATTATGTAGGTTAATTTCACTAAGGTTATCTCTTGATTGTAAAGAGTCATTTATGATATGTAATGGATGCATTTTATCTAATAGATTTATTTCATCTAAACGATAACTACCTATAATTAGTAGATTTTTAACATTTAACTCTTCAAAAAAATGTTGTAATAATTTTATAGATGGTTCATCCATCCAGTGCATATCTTCAATAATTAAAATTATATTTTTCTTAAGTGTTAGATTTTTAAAAAATGAGGTTAGCTGTTTAAAAATTTCCTCTTCTGTTATGGAAGTAATATTTGCATTGAAATTTATAATCGTATTTTGAATATCTATAGATTCATCAATGTTATTTAACTGAATTAAAAAATCTATGAATGGGGCGTATGGGCTATTTTTACCAAGATTAATTTCACACTGGTATTGCGTTATAATTGAAGATGGACTGTTTTTACTAAGTTCTTGTGAAAACTTATGAATTAAGCTGCTCTTTCCAGTTCCAATATTACCGGTAATAAAACATGTTTGAAATACATTTTTCATACTTTCTTCATGCAAAGTAAATAAATGTTTTAGTTGAGAATCTCGTCCAACAAAATTGACTTCTTTCATGCTTTCTTACCTAATATATTAATATAATTGATATATTATACATCAGATATTATAAGTTTTTACAATTATCTTATGAAATTGTTTATTTTAAAACTTTTATATATGTTTAGATACTGGTTTTTTAACTTGTGCTAATTCCATTTTCATCTAATTTAATCGTTTTTAACTCTATTAAAGTAGTTAATGTACGTTTGAACTCTTTTTTACTTAATCCAAATGCAGATTTAATCTCTTCAGGATTACTTTTATAGTTGTAAGGTAGTTTTCCATTATGCTTTTCTAACATATTTAGAACCTTTTCTTGTGCCACATCTCTTTTTTTTGCTCCAATTGGTTGAAGTGTCAAATCTAGCTTGCCATCTTTACGGATAGTTTTTATGTATGCTCTTTTTATATCACCAGATTTAATTTCTTCAAAAATTTCATTATGAAAAAGCATACCTTCATATAGGTTATTTACAATAACTTTAAATCCAAGTGGTGTTTTAGCTATGACTATTAAAGAGACTTCACTGTAAAGTTTTAGATGAGAGGTATCTTCTATAATATTTTTATAAATTATCTCACTAGCAGCAAGGCGATGTGTCATTTCATCATAAACAATTCGTACAATTCGCTTTTCACCTTTTTTAAAAGGGGTTTTTTGGAAAGTATTTGGAGCAAAAATATCTTTACTAAGTCCCCAATCTAAAAATGCACCAATTTTTGTAATATCAACAACTTCTAAAAGTGCTAATTCATCAAGCATTGCTTTAGGACGTTTTGTAGTAGCTATTAATCTATCTTCTGAATCTGTATATAAAAAGACATCTATCTCCTTACCAACTTCCATATCTTTTGTAATGTAGCGAGTTGGAAGTAAAACTACATTTTCATCTTTTGCTATTAGGTAGATACCTGGTTCTGTGAATCTGTCTATTTTTAGGGTGTTAATTCGTCCAATTTGCATTTTTTCATTCATGAAGAGCCTTTGATGTGGGAATTATGCTACAGTTTCGCTTTTTAAAGGGTTAAGTCAATGAAAATGAAGCAAGCTTGCGTTGGATGCATTTTAGAACAATCACGTCGCGTGGCGTCAGTTATTGGAGCAGATGAGAAGCTTAGTGCCGAGCTTTATGATAGCGTTGAAGTTATGAGTAGAGAGTTTACATTAGATTTAAGTCCACCAGAAGAAGCAGCTAGAGTCTATGCGAAGATGGCAACTATTGCAAAGATGCCAGACTTGTTTAAGGAGATAAAAAATATTTCAATAGCGCGTGCTTTAGAATTTATTCCATTGTTAAAAGAGAAAATTGAGACCTCTAATGATAAATTCCTAACTGCTACAAAAATAGCAGTTGCTGGAAATGTTATAGATTTAGCTTCACAAATTCAATTTGATTTAGCACAAGAGGTTGAAAAAGTTTTTGATATGCCTTTTGGATTAGATGATAGCAGTGAACTTTATAACTCTCTAAGGGGCGCTAAAAAAATTTTATACATTGGTGATAATGCAGGCGAACATATTTTTGATAAACTTTATATTGAAATTTTGAGGGAACTTTTCCCAAATGTTATAGTTACATATCTTACAAGAGGCGTGCCAATAATTAATGATATTACATTTTCTGAAGCTATAGAATCAGGCTTAAGTGAGGTGGCTAATGTAGTCGATAGCGGAGTTAACACCCCAGGTTTTGTAAAGAAAAATGTAAATGAAAAAACACTTAATCTTTATGAAAATGCTGATTTAATTATAGCTAAGGGTATGGGTAACTATGAGACTATGGAAGGACTTAAAGATAGACCTATATTTTTTCTTTTAAAAGTAAAATGTGATGTAGTAGCAGAATCTTTAGGACAAAATGTTGGTGATATAATTTGTAAGAAGTCTAAACATTAAAACCGTAATCTTTAGCATTTTTAGGTTCAGAGTAGTAATAACCCTGTGAATAGTCAATTTGAAGCTCTTTTACTAGGACTGCTAACTCCTTTGAACTAACAAATTCACCAATTGTTTTAATCTTTGCATCTTTTGCAAATGAGACAAGAGATTTAACCATATACTTTACGTTTTCATCAGTTAGAAGTTTTTCTATTAGCGTGCCATCGAGTTTTATGTAGTCTATATTAAATTTAATAAGATTTGTGAAATTTGAATAACCTGAACCAAAATCATCAATAGAGACTTCACATTTGTACTCTTTTACCATTAAAATAAAATCTTCTACTATTTTATAATCTTTAATATCTTCTGATTCTACTATCTCAAAAGTGATACCATCGCCACCATATTTATCAAGTCTATTTTTTATATAATTAATCATACTTTCAGATTTTAAATTTTCATATGTTAAATTGATTGATACATTTATCTTATTTTTAGCAAATATATTAAAAACTTTTTGCATCATCTGTCTTGTAAAGTACTCAAATGTTTTATCATCTCTAGCTGATTGTAAAAAGTAGTATGGAGATATTACCTCACCATCTTCAGTGATTATTCTTGCAAGTGCTTCATACTTTAAGATTTTGTTATCTATTGTGCTTACAATTGGTTGAAAATATGGAATAATTCTATCATCATGCAGGGCATCTTTGTATGTTTTTAACTGTCTAAAAGTTTTTTCTTGAATAGATTTTGTATCTTTTGAGTGCTGATATATTTCGTACTGTTTATTCTCTAGCAGTGCCTCTTGAAGTGCTAAGTCAGCCATATGAAATATATTGTTTACACCATATGATATACCAGCTGTAAAGTCTGCTACAATATGACTATTCTCATTATCACAAACATCTTCATCATCTAAAAGTATAGAATATTTTAGAATTGATAAGTATTTGTCAAAAAGTGTCTCTTCTTTTATGACAATAGCAAACTCCTGTAGATTTAGTTTATATAGTGTAGCTTCACCTTTTGTTAAAACACTAGTGAGTTGTGCCACTTTTTTAGAAATTATAATTTCAATTGTATCAGGAGCATATAAATCATTTAGAGTTTTTAGCTGGTTTATGTGAAGCAAAATTAACATAGCTTTTTTTTGCAGTAAAGAGATATCCTTTAGTAAAATTTCTCTATTTGGTAGTTTAGCAACATTGTTAATATTTATGAGGTTTTTCATTCTATCTTCATTTGCTGTAAAGCTAATTCTATTTCTACCACTATTTTTTGCAATATATAGCTGTTTATCAGCATCTGCGATGAGAGATTTATAGTCTTTATGTTCTGCTGGTATATATTCTGCTAAACCTATACTAGCAGTTATTGGTAGATTAATATCTGCGTATCGAAAAGGTTCTTGTTCAATAGCAATTCTTATTTTTTCAGATAAAAAAATACCTCCAGTTAAAGAGTTGTACGCAAAAATAATTAAAAACTCTTCACCTCCATATCTAAAAATAATATCTGATTCACGTATTTGTTTTGTTATTATGTGTGCAATATGTCTTAATGCTTCATCACCTACTTGATGTCCATATTGGTCATTTATTTTTTTAAAATGGTCAATATCTAAAAGGGCGATTGTAAAAGATTGAGATGCTATAGAGTGAAGTTCTAACATTTTTTTAAGTATTGAAAACATTGTTTGGCGGTTTTTTAGTTCAGTTAATGGATCTGTTTCTGCTTTTATAATTAGTTCTTTTTCTGTTATCTTTACATTTAGGCTATTAACCATGTGAAGAGATAGCTTTGCAAGAACTAAGTAACCTATAAGTGCTTGTGTAAAGTTCTCTTTTTGTATGGAGTTGTATATATTTTTACCAATGGAGTGAATTTTTTTGTGAATTTTTTTTAGCTCTTTTATATCTTGATTATTGAGGTATTTATTTTTATCTAAAGAGTTTAGCCAGATATTAAATGCACATCTATCGTGAGATAGCTCAATAGATGTTATTGTGCATCCAGTCTTAATATCTGAAATCATCTTTTTTAACCAGCGTAGGTGATCATTTACATGAATTAATGCTATAGATTCTTTTAATTGATTTTCAATAAGTGGCAAGTCGCCATCTATTATCTCAAAAAGAAAACCTTTTGATGTTGCATTTATAACTGTATCTTTATATAAGTATATTTTTTTAATAATAGAGATATTTATACTATTTTCTACACAGTAGATAATTAGCTCTTTAGATAACTGCTCAAAAAAGTCAGCATGCATGTTATAAGGCATTGTCTCTTTAAAGTTGTCTTTTATCATTTTTGTATATATTTGTATTATTGTTTCATTATTTTGACCTAATGTTTTATTAAACATATCGCGTAGAATTTTTTTAAGAGTATCTGTATTATCTAAAAAATCTTTTACATTGGAGTTCTCAATGTACTTTTCAAAAAAGGAGTCATAAATATTATTTAGTAATTGTTTAATCAATTCATTTTCAGGTAGAGTATTTAGACTATTCATTGATCAACCTAGTACTTTATTTACATTAAATTTTGTTATTCCTCTATTCTAGCACAAAAAATTAATTTATAACTAGAAGTTTACTCTTTTATTTTTATTAAGTCTAATTTCTAGTAGTTCAAAAGTTTATGACTTCAGCAATTAGGTGATATAATTTTAAAATTTTAATAAAGAGGCATATATGGCATCAGTGCTAACTTTCAGCGATATACTTTTAAAACTTCAGATGTTTTGGAAAGAGCAAGGCTGTAATATTCTTCAGCCATATGATATTCCCTCAGGCGCAGGAACATTTCATCCTGCTACTTTTTTGCGTTCATTAGATTCAAAACCTTGGTCAGTAGCTTATGTAGCTCCAAGTAGACGTCCAACTGATGGTAGGTATGGAGAGAATCCTAATCGTTTAGGTAGTTATTATCAATTTCAAGCTCTTATTAAACCTAGTCCTGACAATATTCAAGAACTTTATTTAAAAAGTTTGCAATACCTTGGATTAAATCTTAAAGATCATGATATTCGTTTTGTTGAAGATAATTGGGAGAGTCCAACACTTGGTGCTTGGGGGCTAGGTTGGGAAGTTTGGCTTAATGGTATGGAAGTTACTCAATTTACATATTTTCAACAAGTAGGTGGTATTGCTTGTGAACCTGTAGCTGTTGAAATAACATATGGGACTGAACGACTTGCAATGTATCTTCAGGGAGTACAGAGTGTTTTTGATATTGTTTGGAATAGTAATGAACACGGTACTACGACTTACGCAGATATTCATAGGCAGAGTGAGTATGAGATGAGTCGTTATAATTTTGAAGTAGCAGATATAGACATGCTTTTTGCAGATTTTAGTGCATGCGCAAAAGAGTGTAAACGCTGTTTAGATGAAAAGTTACCACTTCCTGCTTATGATTACTGTATGAGAGCGTCAAATACATTTAATGTATTAGATGCAAGAAAAGCTATTTCAGTAACCGAACGTGCGAACTATATACTTCAAATTCGCGATCTTTCAAAGGCTTGCGCTACTCAGTATAAAGATCAAGAGGATGAACGTCAAAAACGTGTAGTTGAGAGTCTTAATTGATATTAAAAGATTTAGTAGAAATTTTAGATGAGATAAGTCCATTTGAACTGCAAGAGGCTTGGGATAATAGTGGGTTAATTATAGGAGATGAGAATCAAGAAATTAATAGTGTAGTACTTAGTTTAGATATTGATGAGAGTCTAATAGATAGTGTTCCTAAAAATTCAGTACTGCTAACACATCATCCATTGATTTTTTCAGGTATGAAGCAACTTAATTTTAATGAGTACCCTGCTAATTTTGTCCAAAAGATGATAAAAAAAAATATTTCTCACATAGCGATGCATACAAATTTTGATAAAACACACTTAAATCGTTATGTTGGAGAAAAAGTATTAGGATTTGAGATTGTTGATGAAGAATCTTTTATCTTAAAAATGCGTTGTGATATGAGTTTTGAAAATCTAATGTTACATGTTAAAAGTAGGCTTGGATTAGAGAATTTAAAAGTAGTAAAAGGTAAAGAGTATATTGAGACAATAGCTTTAACAACAGGCTCAGGAGCGTCACTTTTAAGTTTAGTTGATGCAGACTGTTTTTTAACTGGTGACATAAAATATCATGATGCGATGCAAGCTTCATCGCTTAATTTATCTCTAATTGAGATTGGACATTTTGAAAGTGAGCGCTTTTTTGGTGAAGTTTTGGCTAAAAGTTTGAAAAATATCTCATTAAGCGTTATAATTTCAAATTCGAAAAATCCGTTTACTTATACATAAGGATTCATATACCAATGAACAAACACTTAGAACAATTAATTGACCTCTCAGTAATAGACAAAGAGATAGCTGAATATGAGCCAAAAATAGCTGAAGCAAAGGCTGCATATACAAAACTTATTGCAAAACAAGAAGAAGCAAATAGTGCTATGGAAGTTTTACAAGAAGAGATTAAAGCTGAACAGCTTAAAAAGCAAAAACATGATTTACATTTAGCAGAACTTTCAGAAAAGTTAGTGAAAAATGGTAAAAGAGGCTCAGATGTTAAAAATGAGCGTGAAGCAAAGTCTCTTCAACTAGAAGATGAAATTGCTAAAGAGCAGATAGATTTTGCAAATGAAGAGATTGAAAGATTAGATGCTATTATTTCAAATAAGAATGAGCAGATTGCAGAGTTAAATGATACAGTTATGTCCGTTAATGATGAGCTTAAAAGCGTTCAAGGAGATGTTGATATGCAGGTTGCATCAATTGAGAAAGATAGACAGATAGTTTTTGATAAAAAGACTGCACTTGTTGGTGAAGTCAATCAAAAAGCTCTTGCATTTTATGAAAAAATTCGTCGTTGGGCTGGAGAGAGTTCAGTTGTAAAAGTAAAAAGACAAGCGTGTCATGGTTGTTATTTAAAAATTAGCGATAAAGTATTTTTTGAAGTAGTACGCGGCGAAGAGATTATTACTTGTCCTCATTGTGGACGTATTTTATATTATGAAGCTGAAGAAGAGAATGATTCGGTTGCGTAAGTGTCATTTAGACACGTTTATTGGCTAATACTAGCCTCTCTTCATATAGTAGCATTGCCAATTTTGGTGCTACTTTCGTTCAAGCAACGCTATAAACAGTCGATTCCAGCACGGTTTTTTCTTTTTAATAACTCAAAACCAAAAGATTCAGATATATGGTTTCATGCAAGTTCACTGGGTGAGACTATTGCACTTTCACCGCTGATTGAGCAATTTAAAGATAAAAATCTATTTATAAGCTCAACTACACAAACTGGATTTTGTAGAGCAGGTGAGTACAACATTCAAAGGTCGTATCTTCCCTTTGAAACACTTTTAAAGTTTTGGATTCCTCGTACTAAAGTTTTAGTAGTTATGGAAGCTGAACTTTGGTTGCTACTTTTTAGTTATGCGAAAATCAAAGGTGCTAAAACTGTTTTAATAAATGCAAGAATTTCAGATAGAAGCTTAAAAAGTTATAAGCGTTTTAGATGGTTATATAAAAAAATATTTTCTCAAATTGATGAGGTATATGCGCAAAGTATTATAGATAAAGAGCGACTTGAGAGTTTAGGTGCAACAAATGTTAAAGTAAGTGGAAATATTAAACTAGCTCAAATTCCAAAAGTAAAAACAGAACTTCTAAAGCCAGAAAGCCTAATTATAACAGCGGCTAGTACACATAAAGGTGAAGAAGAGGGGATAATAGAGGCATATTTACACTTTGGCAAAGGAAAGCTAGTAGTTGTTCCACGTCATCCTGAACGTTTTGAAAGCATTGCAAAGATGATGCAAAAATATGCCAATAGTAGTGGTAAAACTTTTGAGAAGTTTAGCACTACTAAAGAGTTAAAAGCAGATATGATTTTAGTAGATGTAATGGGTGAACTAAATAGTATTTATGCAATTACTGATATTACAATTTTAGGTGGTGCATTCGTAAGCATTGGTGGGCATAACCCGCTTGAACCACTATATTTTGCAAATCGTATTATAAGTGGAGTTGAGATTTTTAACCAACGTCCACTATTTGAAGCGATGAAAAATGTTCACTTTTCATCTTTAGAAAAGCTTTCTAAAGCGTTAGAAGTTGCTCTAAATTCACCAATAGCCTCTTTAAAACAGGAGTGCGATATAGATAATATAATAAATTCAATTTCAAAGGAAATGAGATGAATGAATGAAGATATTAGATAGATACAAAGATTTTCTAACTATAAAAAAGCACTGTTTCAATTGCAAGACGCTGTAAGTCTATCTGAGCAAAGAGAACTTTCACAGCTTGAAAAGCAGGGTTTAATACAAGTTTTCGAATATACACATGAACTAGCATGGAAGACATTAAAAGATTTTTTAAAAAGTCGTGGAAATAAAGAAGAAATTTATGGTTCAAAGTCGAACTTATATCTAATGGTGAAGATTGGATGAATATGGTAAAGAGTATAAATTTAACTTCGCATACTTATGATGAGGAGACTGTAGAAAAAATTGTAGATATAATTTATGTAAATATCAATTATTGAAAGAACTTAAAACTTGTGGATATAAGATTGAAGAGTAGTTAATAATTTAATTCTAAAAGACGAATATAGTTTTTGTTGCATGTAATAAGAAAATAGAATTAGATTTTGGTAAAGAGATAAGAAAAATTTCAAATAAGGGTAAAAAATGAGCGAGAATAAAAAAGAAGATAAAGCGTATAAAATTTTAGCAATACAAGAGGGGATTTCAAACTCCAAGGCTAAAGCTTTAATAGATAGAGGAGTTGTCTACTCTGGTGGTCGTCAAATAAAAGTTGCACGTGCTGATATGGATACACGTACTGTCTTTAGAGTAGATAAAATTGAAAAAACTACGATTATTTTTCAAGATGAAAATATTTTAGTTGTAGATAAACCAGCATTCAAGAGAAGTGATGAGATAGAAAAAGAGTTTGGTTACCCATTATTGCACCGCTTAGATCAGCAGACAAGTGGTGTTTTAGTAATGTGTAAGAGTGAAGAGTTTAGAGAAGCAGCTATTGCTGAATTTAAAGCAGATCGTGTTTATAAAGAGTATAGTGCGTGGGTTGAGGGTATTATAATTGATAATATTGTTATTGATAAACCTATTTTGACACAAAAAGGTAGTCGCGCTGTAAGTAAGGTTAGCACAAAGGGTAAACCAGCCACAACAGAGGTATTTGTTGATGAGGTAGTTGGTAAACGTTCAAAAGTAAAGGTTGTAATTCATGAGGGGCGTACGCATCAGATTCGTGTACATATGAGAAGTGTAGGTCATCCAATTGTAGGTGATGAGCAATATGGTGGAAAAAATTATAAAAGAATAATGCTTCATGCTAAAAGGTTTGAACTTTTTGATTATAAGTTTGAATCGCATGAACCAAAAATATTTGGATATATTCAGGGTTAAAATATGATTTTTATTTGGTTGTTTTAGCACGATAGTGTAAAAACAAATTACATTTTTAGGCGATATAACAAGTAAATTAAATAATATATAGACTGCATTTCAAACAGAACCAATCTCATATTTAGATTATGATAAACATCAATAGCTAAAAAATTCAAATTATTGTAATGATAAAATCAAAATATGAACAGTTTGATGTAATTATTCTAAGAGATATTGATTTAAATTTTGATTGATAACTGGTAAAAATATAGATGTCTAGTTTTTAAATGTTCTTATGATACTTCAAGTCTTTAAAAGATAAAATTCTGCATTAAAAAGTTAAAGTAGGATAAATACTATATGCAATACAACGCGCAGACAATAGAGAAAAAGTGGCAGGATTGGTGGAGCGATAACGCAAGTTTTGAACCTAGTATCGCTTTTACAAAAAAGAAAAAATACATTCTTAGTATGTTTCCATATCCTAGTGGACGTATTCATATGGGACATGTTAGAAATTACACTATTGGTGATGCATTTGCACGCTATTATCGTCAACAAGATTTTAATGTACTTCATCCAATAGGTTGGGATTCTTTTGGAATGCCAGCTGAAAATGCTGCTATTAAGAATGGTGTTCATCCTAAAAAATGGACTTATGAAAATATAGATTATATGCGTAGTGAGCTTAGTGCTTTAGGATTATCTTTTAGTAAAGAGCGTGAGTTTGCAACTTCAGATGAGCTTTATACAAAATTTGAGCAAGAGTTTATCATTGAGATGTATGAAAAGGGTCTGCTTTATCAAAAAGAGGGATTACTCAATTGGTGTCCATATGATAAAACAATTTTGGCAAATGAGCAGGTAGTCGAAGGGTGTTGTTGGCGTTGCGATACTCCAATTGTACAGCGTAAGATGAATCAATATTATCTTAGAATTACAGATTATGCACAAGATTTATTAGATGATTTAGAGAAATTAAAAGATATTTGGCCATCACAAGTTATTACTATGCAAGAGAATTGGATAGGGCGAAGTGAGGGATTAGAGTTTAATTTTAAATTTGATGAAGTTAGTAAAGCGTTACTTAGTGATAAATTTGATGGTTTTGATGTATTTACAACAAGAGCAGATACAATTTATGGTGTAAGCTACGCAGCACTTGCTCCTGAGCATGATATTGTACTTTTCATGTTAGAAAATAATCTTTTAGATTCTAGTGTAGCTCAGAAAATTAAAGATATGCAAAATATTCCAGCACGTGAGCGTGCGGCACTTGAAAAAGAGGGCGTGGCTCTTGGAATCTCTGTAGTTCATCCATTAACTGGGGAAAGTGTACCTGTTTGGGTTGCTAACTTTGTTCTTACAGATTATGGAAGTGGGGCGGTTATGGCTGTTCCTGCTCATGATGAGCGTGACGCAGAGTTTGCTAGTAAGTATAATTTACCGATTAAAAGTGTTATTACGGATGATGGAATTTTAGTTGATAGTGAGCAGTTTAACGGACTTGACAACATTAAAGCTCAAAGTGAGATTATTAAACATTTTGAGGCTAATTCATTAGGTAAAAAAGTAATTAATTTTCGTCTAAAAGATTGGGGAGTGAGTCGCCAGCGTTATTGGGGCGCTCCTATTCCTTTAATTAAATGTAGCTCTTGTGGTGTAGTGCCTGAGAAAAAAGAGAATTTACCAGTGGCACTTCCTGAAGATGTTGAGATAAATGGAGAGGGTAATCCACTTGATTCTCATCCAAAATTTAAATATGTAAAATGTCCAAAATGTGGAAATGATGCTGAACGTGAGACAGATACTTTAGATACTTTTGTGCAATCGAGTTGGTATTTTTTAAGGTATGCCACAAACCCTAAACTTGCACAAAGTGAAGCTTTTGATAGAGAATCAATTGACTACTGGATGAATGTAGATCACTACATCGGTGGGATTGAACATGCAATTTTACACCTGTTGTATGCAAGGTTTTTTACAAAGGTTATGAGAGATTTAGGGCATATTAAAAGTGATGAACCTTTTTCTCATCTTCTTACTCAGGGTATGGTGTTAAAAGATGGCGCTAAGATGAGTAAGTCTAAGGGTAATGTGGTAGATCCAGATGCTATTATTAAAGATTATGGCGCAGATACAGCAAGACTATTTATGCTATTTGCAGCACCTCCAACAAAAGAGCTTGAGTGGAATGATAAAGGTGTAGAGGGTGCATATAAATTTCTAAAACGTTTTTCTGAACGCGCTTCTAATGTGCAAAAAGTAGAAAAAATACCTACAATTTTACATGCTAGTTTGACTAATGAAGAAAAAGAGGCACGTAAAAAAGTTTATGAAGCACTAAAACGTTCAGAGTATGTATTTACAGATAGTTATGCTTTTAATACACTAATTGCAGGTGTTATGGAAGCTCTTAATGCTCTTAATGTGCAAAATAATAGCGATGTCTGGACGGAGGGTTATTTTATTTTACTACACGTGCTTGAGCCAATTGTCCCTCACTTAGCATGGGAACTTAGTACGGAGCTTTTCAAGCGTACTAATTTTGTTCCTATAAAAGTATTAGAAGAGGTATTTGTTGTTTCTAGTTTGACATTAGCAGTTAGTATTAATGGAAAACGTAGATTTGAGATAGAAGTAGATATTGATACTTCTAAAGATGAAATAGAGAAAATTGCACTAGAACAAGCCACAAAATGGACAGATGCAAAGACTATTGTAAAAGTAATTGTAGTACCTAATAAGTTAATAAATATAGTTGTTAAATAATAATTCTAAATTATTGGAATAAATAGAGTAAAATACAGACTTAAATAAAGAACTTTGATAGTTTGTTATTTTTATTAAGTTTTATAAGGAATTGAAATGTACGCAGTAGAATTCGAAACAGATATTGACAATGGTATTGTACATGTTCCTAAGAGGTATAGTAATTTAAAAAAAATTCATGCGAAAGTTCTATTGATGGTTGATGATTCTGTGTATGAATTAGGTAGTAAAGGAAATAAAATAGATTTTTCTAATTATGCTATAGATTGTTTTAATGGTCTAGATTCTGTTGAGTTACAAAAAGAGATGCGTGATGAATGGTAGGTATCTTTTAGATACTAACATAATCATATACGCAATAAATAATAAAATTGAGCTACCAAGTGCTAATTATGCAATTTCAGTTATTACAAAGATGGAACTACTCTCATTTCCAAAAATAACACCTATAGAAACTGAAAGTATGAGAAAGCTTCTTTCAAATTTTAAAATTCTTGAAATAGATTCTAGTGTGAAAAACAAAACGATAGAGTTTAGAAAAAATTATTCAATAAAGCTACCTGATAGTATAATTTGTGCTACTGCTTATTCTAATAATATGGTTTTAGTTACTAACGATAAACAGTTACAAAAAGTTGAAGAAATAGAGATTAAGTCAATTAATGGGTTTTTAAATGAGAATGGAGAGTAGTTTATGTTAGGAGCTAATATGCTAGGAATTGTAAAAGTTGCACTTTTAATTTTTTTAATAAGTGGGTGTGGTTATCGTCCAGTGTCACAGTATGCTCGCAATGTGACAGGGCAGAGTGTTTATATCTCTACACAGACCTTTAAGCAAGATCCTGAAAATTCAGTTTTAATTAAAGATGCATTAAGTGAAGCTCTTCAGATTAGGATGGGTATTCGTCCAGTAAAAGAGGATAATGCAAAAACATCTCTACGATTAGAGCTTGATAAATTGACTTTTTTACCTCTTCAATTTGATAGAAATGGTTATGTTGTTTTTTATCGTACAAATATCTCTATGAATGTTTTATCATCTAAAGAGAAAGAGTCATTTGAGGTTATTGGACATTTTGATTTTCCTGTTGAGCCAAATGCTATTATTACAGATAGTTTACGTTTTGAGGCGATACAAAAAGCATCTTTAAAAGCTATTGATTCTTTAATTTCTCAACTTGCAGTTCGTGGGTTACTTGGAGACAAATAATGCAGATAGAAAAAATTACAAAATTAGCTCTTGCAAAACTTAAAAAAAATGCAAAAGAGTGGTCACCTGATAATTTTGAACAAGCTTTTTGCGAAGAGGCAAAGCGTGCTAACTTTAAGATTGATGATTGTAATAAAATAGATAATTTTATACATCAATTAGAACCTGAAATTCAAGATAGCATACATGATTATCGTTTAAAAACATTGCAAGAGCTGTTTGACTTTGCAATTGTTCGCATTAACCGTACACATGGTGATGTTGCACAAAAACAAGTTGAGATGTTTGTTGGTCTTTCAAGACACCTTTTAAATACCATTGCATCACTACATAATAAAGAGGCTTCTACTTTAGCTGATTCTTCGCTTAAGGCACTCTCATCAACACCAGATACTAAGGTCATAGATAGTCTTAAAAATAAATGGATGAATTTTTTAACTACATATGATGATTCGTTTTTAAATTCACTATTGCCTGAAAAAATAGATAAAAATGATTTAGAAGGGCTTATTAAAAAAGCAATAAATTATTATTCACCATTAACAGATAAACATAGTATAGATAATAGTTCTGCCATTTCATTTTTATGCCATGCTTTGAAACCATCTTTGGTTTATGATGAAAAAATAGAAGATTTAACTACAACTTTAGAAAAAGATCCAACCTATTTAAATAGTAGCTTAGGACAAGATGAAGTAGAGATGATGATACGTCGTAGAGTAGAGTTAGATAGTGCTGCTTTTATGGAGACAATTTCTACACTTGATGATGTCATTGAAAAAATATCATATCAACTTATTAATATTATAGAGGTTACTGATGGTAGTAGTGAACATTTAATTGAGATTAAAAAGAGACTTAAAAAAACAGAAACTCTAACAGATGTTAAAGCTATGGGCAAAAATCTTTTTGAGATTGCTACATCTTTAGAAAAAGAGAGTAATTTATTAAGTAGTACAATGACGCAACAGCATAATGTTATGTCTGCGATGCAAGAGCGTGTACAGATGCTAGAGAAGCAATTAAAAGATACTCAACAAGAAGGTGAAGAAGATTTTTTAACAAAGTTATATAATCGTAGAGGTTTTCAAAAACATTTAGATGTTATAGAAGCACAGTTTAAACGCTATCATGATGATTATTCGTTTGTTGCATTTGATATAGATTTTTTTAAAACAATTAATGATAAATATGGACATGATGCAGGTGATATTGTGCTTAAATCTTTTGCAGATGGATTAAAAGAGCACTCAAGGAGTGAAGATGTAGTTGGACGTATTGGTGGGGAAGAGTTTTTAGTGATTTTACCTAAATCAAAAAAAGATGGTGCAATGAAGCTTGCAGATAAATTTAGACAGCGTATTGAAAAGACTAAATTTATGTATAAAAAGAAAATTATTTTAGTTACAGTTAGTGCAGGTGTCTCTTTAAGAAGTGAACATATAAGTTCTGAGGAGGCTATTAAAGCTGCAGATAAAGCACTATATTTAGCGAAACAACGTGGAAGGAATCAGGTCATACCAGCTTAATGAGTTTACAAGAATTTTTAGAAAACAAACCACTATATTATGATGAAATTGATACTAAAAGAGTTTTTAATGTGTACTCACAAATAAAAGATCAATTAATTGTTCCAAAAGTAATTCATGTTGTTGGAACGAATGGTAAAGGAACAACTGGACGTTTTATTGCTCTTGCTTTAGCTGCACAGGGTTTTATTGTAGGACACTATAGTTCTCCTCATGTTTTAGAGTTTAATGAACGTATTTGGCTAAATGGTTCAAATGTAGACAATAACTCTCTAGAGGAAGCACATAAAAAGCTTCTTTCTATTTTAGGAGAGGAATTTTCTTTATCTTTGAGTTATTTTGAGTACACTACATTTTTAGCTATTGTCTCATTTTCATCTTGTGAATGGATTGTTTTAGAAGCAGGACTTGGTGGTGAGTATGATGCTACAGATGTTTTTGATTCAGAAATTAGTGTTATTACGCCTATTGGAATAGATCATCAAAGTTTTTTAGGTAATACTATAGAAGAGATAGCTTTGACAAAATTAAAAAGTATAGATTTTCATGCAGTATTATCAAATCAGCCAGATAAAAAAGTTTTAGAGATTGCAAAAGATTTAGCTAATGAGAAAAGTTTTTGGTTAGAGTGTACAGATAAGTTGTTGCGTAGTGAAGATAGAAAAATGATTAGAGAACTAAGTGATGAGTATGTCTTAGGTGAGGTGTATGAACAAAATTTAGAAACAGCTATAGCAACACTTAGAGCTTTAAATATGGAACCAATGCGCTTTACTCCAAATAAACCATTTGGAAGGTTAACAGTTATTGCTCAAAATATAGTTGTTGATGTTGGACATAATCCACTAGCTGCTAGTGCAATTGTAAAAACATTAACTCCTCAAACATTTACTCTCATTTATAATAGTTTTGATGACAAAGATATTGAGGGTATCTTAAAAGAGTTTAAACCACTTTGTGAAGCGATTGAAATTTTGCCATTTGATAATGCTAGGTTAGCTAGACAAAGTAGAATTGAAGATGCTGCAAAGGCATTAGATATCCCTTGCTCTGAATTTAAAGATATTGATGAACAGAAGATTTATTTGGTATTTGGTTCATTTAGTGTACTAGAACAATTTGTTCAAGTTATAAATAATGCAACATAAAAAACGTTTTTCTATAACAGTATGTGATTTACATGGTATAAGACAGTACTCTCTTCATCAAATTATTAAAAAAATTGTTATATATCTTGTTCTTGGAATCTTATTATTTTTAGCAATTTCATTAGCAATTATCTATTATTTAAGTAATTCAGTAGAAGAGCTTGAGAATAAACGTGAACTTGTACTTAAGGCGAATGCTGCATTACAAGATAAAAATATAAATTTAAAAAAAAGTGTTAAAAAAAATGAGTTGATGCTTCAAGATGTAACAGATAAATTAGCAGATATTGAAAGTATAATTGGAATGGAACCACCAAAAGATTTAGATTTGATGCAAAGATTTGATAGTGCAAAGTTAAATACTAAAGAGATGGCATTTATGCTCCAACATATTCCAAGTGGTTATCCTGTGCCTGATAGATTTATTACGAGTAAATTTGGTTGGAGAATACATCCAACACTTCATAAAAGAGAACACCATCCAGGAGTAGATATACGCGCAAAGATGAATACAAAAATTGTTGCGACTGCTAATGGTATAGTTGAGTATGCAGCATATCATAAGGGTAGTGGTTATGGTAGACTTATTATACTCGATCATGGTTTTGGATTTAAGAGTATGTTCGGACACCTAAAAGATATAAAAGTAAAACCTGGTCAATTTATTAAAAAGGGTGACTTCATAGGACTTAGCGGTAGTAGTGGTATGAGTAATGGTCCGCATCTACATTATGAGATACGCTATATACAAAGAATATTAGATCCAATTAACTTTATGAAGTGGAGTATGAGTAATTTTCATGAAATTTTTAAAAAGGAGAAAAAGGTACAATGGCAATCTTTAACCAAAGCGATCAACTACCAAAGCAAGATGCTCAAACAACAATAGTTACAGAGGGGGCTACTCTAAAGGGCGAGATGAAACTTAGCTGTAATCTTTATGTTGATGGTGAGTTTGAGGGGGTTATACATTCAACTTCTACAGTAACTGTTGGTAAGAATGGGCGTATCAATGGTGATATTAGGGCTGAAAAGATAATGGTCCAAGGGCTAATTGATGGATCACTTGATTGTGAACGATTAGAAATTTTATCTTTAGGTAAGGTTCATGGAAAAATTTTAACCTCTGAACTTGTAATTGAAGCTAAAGCTGAGTTTACAGGTGAGAGTCATTTAAAAAGTGACTCAGATATAAAAATAGATAAAAAAATTAATAAAGTTGAGCAAGAGCTAAAGAGTTGATACAAAGTAGTCTTTACGAGGCCTTCAAAAATAGAGAAGAGTTTGATGTTTTATTAACAGAAGATGCAATGGAGGCAAACTCTGCTTATGAAGTTTGTAAATTCTTAGGTATTGAGGCTTTGGTATTACCAGATTTTAGAGCCTCTTATTTAGAAGATTTGCGTACTTATGATATTGAGATATCAGAGCTTTTTAGTACATTAAATAGTTACTATAATGCAAAGAACAAACCACTAATAATTTCACCAATCAAAACCCTTAGATTCACTGTTCCAAAGATGAGCTGTTTTAAGACAAAAAAAATTGAGTTTGCACAGACTCTGGATTTAAAAGAATTTAAAGAGCAGATGCTCCATTGGGGATACATATTTGTTGATATTGTAACAAGACGTGGTGAAATTTCTGTTCGTGGTGATATTTTAGATATTTTTAGTTTTGATGAAGTAAAACCTCATAGAATCTCTTTATTTGATGATGAGATAGAGGAGATAAAGCTATTTGATGTAACAACGCAAAAAAGCGAATCTTCAGAAGTTGAAGCGATTACAATAACACCAGCTTTTTTAGCACTAAATAGTAACGAATTTAACGCATTACAGACAAGAGTAGAAAATAGTAGTGCTGATACTTTAAGTAGAGACATAACAGCACTAGGATTTTGGTATTTAGATGATTTATCAGAAAATTTTTTAGAAAATAAAAAAGTTTTACGTTCTCCTAGCGTGGGTGCGATAATCGATGAAATAGAAGAGTTTGATAAAAACACAGTTGACTTGAATTTTTTTAGGCAAGAGATATTAGAAGATGCTACAGAGTATAAAGAGTTAGTAGTAACTGAGCTAAATAGTCTGTTAGAATTTCATAAAAATAAAAAAATTACGCTTATCGCAAAAAGTGCTTCTGTTATTAGACGTTCTGAAGTAGAAGCAGATGTAGAGTATACACTTTATGAGAGTGATGCGATTGTAAATTTGATTAGTTCTACTGAGTTAATAGTATCTTTAAATGTTAGTACGAAAGTAAAACGTAGACGTAAGAGCAATATTATTTTAGATGAGCTAAAACCTAAAGATTATGTTGTTCATGAAGATTATGGTGTTGGAATTTTTCAAGGAATTGAACAAGCTGAAATTATGGGAGCTAAACGTGATTTTTTAGCTATTAAATACCAAGGTGATGAGCGTGTTTTACTTCCTGTGGAAGCACTTGATAGAATTGATCGTTATATCGCAGATAGTGGCTCTTTACCTGTCCTAGACCGTCTTGGAAAGGGGAGTTTTGGAAAATTAAAAGCAAAAGTGAAAACAAAACTTTTAGAGATTGCATCAGCAATTGTACAGATGGCAGCACAACGTGAGTTAATTGAAGCACCATTAATTGAAGTTGATACTTCTAAACAGAGTGAATTTGAAGGTCGTAGTGGATTTGAATATACAATAGATCAAACAAGTTCAGTTGAGGCAATTTTAAAAGAGCTTAAAAGTGGAAAAGTTATGGACAGACTCTTAAGTGGTGATGTTGGCTTTGGTAAAACTGAAGTTGCTATGCAGGCGATGTATGCAACTGTTAGAGGTGGTTACCAAACTGCTATGGTAGTTCCTACAACACTACTTAGTCATCAACATTTTAAAAGCATACAAGAGAGATTTGCAGAGTATGATATATCAGTTGCTAGAATTGATCGTTTTGTAACTACTCAGGATAAAAGGGCTACTTTACAAGGGCTGAAAGAGGGGACAATTGATGTAGTTATTGGAACTCATGCACTTTTTGGTGTCTCATTTTTCAAGTTAGGTCTTGTAATTATTGATGAAGAGCATAAATTTGGAGTTAAACAAAAAGAGAGATTAAAAACAATGTTTGAGAGAACTCATCTTCTTAGTATGAGTGCTACTCCAATTCCTAGAAGTCTTAATATGGCACTTAGTTCTATTAAGACACTTAGTAATTTAAGTACTGCACCATTAGAGCGAAAAGGTGTAAAGACTTTTGTAAAAGAGTATGTAGATGCACTTGTTAAAGAGGTGGTTATACGTGAGTTGCGCCGTGCTGGACAGATCTTTTATATCTTTAATTCAATTGCACAGATGCAGAGTAAAAAAGAGGCTCTTTTAGAGTTTATGCCTAATCTTCGTATTACAATGCTCCATTCACAAATTTCAGCAGCGCTTACAGAAAAAGAGTTGTTAAAGTTTGAGCAAGGTGAGTATGATATGTTACTTTCTACTTCTATTATAGAATCAGGTATTCACATGCCTAAAGTGAATACAATGTTAGTCGATGGTGCGGATAGATTTGGAATGGCAGATTTACATCAACTTCGTGGACGAGTTGGACGTGGATCGCGTGAGGGGTATTGTTATTTTTTAGTTGAAGATAAATCTAAACTTACAGAAGAGGCAACTAAGCGTTTAGTAGCATTAGAGTCTAATTCGTTTTTAGGTAGTGGTTCAGTTCTAGCTTATCACGATTTGCAAATTAGAGGTGGTGGAAATCTTTTAGGTGAAGCACAAAGTGGTCATATTAAAAATATTGGTTATGCACTTTATTTGAGAATGTTAGAAGAGGCTATAAATCAGTTGACAAATAAAGGTAGGAAAGAGAAGCAAAAAGTAGATATTCAGTTAGGTGTTAGTGCATACCTCTCAGATGAGTTGATAGAGACAGATAGACTTCGATTAGAGTTATATAGAAGATTAAATAGGTGCAGTACTCCTTCTGAAGTTTATGAAATAGAAGAGGAAGTAAATGATCGTTTTGGCAAAATTGACCCATCAAGCAGGCTTTTCTTTGATTTAATGGTTGTAAAAATATTGGCACTAAATGCTGGAATTCAAAAGGTAAGTAATTTTGGTCAAAATATATTTTTTGATTTTGGTGATGAGAAAAAAGTTAAACATATGGCACGAAGTAAAGATGATGATGATGTTATGAATTGTATTTTGAGTGAGCTTAGGAAAATAAAGTCTAATTAAGGAGTTAGAAAATGGATATAAATTATATAGAAAAAAGATTACAAAAATTTTCTACAGATAGACAGTGGAGTGAGTTTCATAATCCAAAGAACTTAGTTATGGCTTTAAGTGGTGAAGTGGGTGAACTCAATGAGATATTTCAGTGGTTAACTCAGGAGCAATCTGACAATCTCTCTTCTAATGTCAAAGAGCATACTTCAGATGAGATAGCAGATATTGCTATATATCTTATCAATTTATGTATGAAATTAGATATTAATTTAGAAGATGCAATTTTGAAAAAGATTAAAAAGAATGAACTAAAATATCCAACTGATAAATTTAAAGGGAACTCACTCTCTTATGAAGATAAGATTACCAATCAATAGGAAAATAGTCTTTTAAAAACTTTCCTGACCAGTGTTTACCACTATTGATTCCATCAATGAACGGATCACAGACTCTTGCTGCACCATCTACAATGTCAAGTGGTGGTTGAAAGTCGTGTAAATCCTCTTTTTTCTTTGCAAGTTCAATTGGGTCTTCATCTGTTACCCAGCCAGTATCAACAGCATTCATAAAAATACCATCTTTAGCAAGTTCAGAAGCTGAGGTATGAGTGAGCATATTTAGAGCAGCTTTTGCCATGTTTGTATGAGGATGTCGTGAAGCTTTTTTAAATCTATGAAATTTACCCTCCATTGCCGTAACATTTATTATATGTTTTTTACCTGTATAGTCACGTTTCATCATTGGTGCTAAGCGGTTGCATAAAACAAATGGAGCAATTGCATTTACAAGTTGTACCTCTACCATTTCAGGTGTCTCGATCTCACCTAAATTTAAACGCCAGCTATTTGTTTTTCTCAAATCTACTTGTTGCAAGTCAACATCTAGCTCACCTGATGGAAAAACCTCTTTTGCTACAAGTGAATTATCAAAACTATATGGAATTTGAGAAAGTTCAGCAGAAGCGCGCAAGCCAATTCCAGGGCCTGTCCCGTGCCATGCAACAGGTAGTGCAGATTCTTTGCTTAAATCAATTTGGCAAAAATGGCCTAACTCCTTTTTAAACTCTTCATGGTTTTTGAGAATACTTTGGATTTGTTTAGGTAGTTCTAAAAGAGATTTTTTCTCATTGTCAATCATATGTGTGTAAAAAGCAGCAGGTCTACGAACAGTTTGAGCCGCGTTATTTATTAAAATATCTAGTCTATCATATGTCTGTTCGATATAGTTTGCAAAAATTTCAACACTAGGAGTATGGCGTAAATCTAATCCGTGAATATGAAGTCTATGTTTCCACTCTTTAAAGTCTTTCTCTTTTGCGAAACGCAACCCAGAATCTACAGGAAACCTAGTTGTTGCAATGACCGTAGCACCAGATCTTAGCATCATTAAAGTTGCATGGTATCCAATTTTTAGACGCGAACCAGTAATTAGAGCTATTTGCCCAGTTAGGTCTGTTGTCTGGTGTCTTTTTGCATAATTTAAATCGCCACAACTTGTACACATTGTGTCATAGAAGTGGTGAAGTTTGGTATATCTAGTTTTACAGACATAACAATTTCTTTCTGAATTTAATGTTGCATTTTCATTTTCAATATTCTCTAAATCTACTCTATCGGGAGCTATAAAAATCTTTGTTTCACGCGCAGATCTTATACCAGTTTTAGCACGTGCTTTGCGCTCATCTAAAAGGTTAGCTTGACGCTTTATTTTTTTGACATCTTTTTTACGTTTTCTAATTTCGTCTTTATTAGGTCTAGATATAAGTCCTGAAGATTTAAGAATTGATACTCTTTGCTCTTCGTTAAGATAAGCTAGTTGTTCACTATTTTCAGCGATGAAAGAGAGCATATCAATAAAATCGTCTATTTCATGTTTTGAGTATAGTTTATCTACATTATTTTTAGTATTTTCTTTCATTTTTAAATTATTATTCCATCAATTCCAAGAAGTGCAATTTTTTCGATATCTTTTGAAATAGCAATTATTTTTGCATCAAAAAGATAGGTCTCTGCAATTTTTTGTATAGAAGAGGCATTCTCTTCAGAAACTATCAAGTAAGAAGCGCCTAGGTTTGAAGCAAGTAGCGCATCTGTAATGTTAGCTACATCTATTGCGCAGGAGACACTGTTGTTACTACAAAACTTAATAATTTTAGAATTTTCATTGCTAAATTTGAACCTAACAATACTATTTGGTGGAGTATTCGAAATATCTTCTTGTGAATTTATTTTAAAAAATGGTTCACTCTCAATTAGCGGATGATTAAATATCAACATTTAAGAAACCTTTGCGCACTCATCTGAACAGTAGTATCTGGTATCTTGTATAACTGCTTCTTTATTGCTTATATAGGTACTGCACTGCTCACACTCTACCATTATCTCTTCTGTTGTAGCACTATTTTTTTTATTTTTTAATGATGGTTTTTTGAAAAATTTAAAATATATTACTGCAATTAGTGTTGCAAAAATTATTAGTTTTAAAATCATTTATTTACTCTTTATAATAAGATAACGTCTATTATCTCTTTCAAATATTTTATAATCTTGACCCTCATCTAGCTCTTCTTTTACACTAGTTCCTTTATAAAAAAGTAATAGAGTATCTTTTTGTATAAATTCGTGGCTTAATTTCATTAAAAGTTTTGTATCTGTTAGCGCTCTTGAGGTAATTAAGTCTACTTTTTTCGGTTCTACATCTTCAATTTTCTTATTCTCAATTGTTACATTTGAAAGTTTTAAGTCTCCAACTATAAACTGTAAAAAGCTAGTTCGTTTTTGTAATGGTTCTATTAAAGTAAAATGAGTCTTTGGTAAAGCAAAAGCTAAAATCATACCAGGAAATCCAGCTCCAGTTCCTATATCTATTGCATTTTTTATATCTGGTAAAAATTTAAGTGCATAGATTGAATCATAGATATTATTTTCTATTTCTTTAATTGTTTTAGCACCTGTTAGATTATGTATTTTATTCCAACGCATTAGATGTTCTGAAAAAATAGTTGTATAAGAGTAAAACTCTGATGATAAATTTATATTTTCTAATTCAAGGCGATTTTTAAAAAGCATTTAGTATTATACCTAAAAAGGAAGATGATGTTTGTACCGGTTCAAACTGTTGGAAATGTATATTTTACAGGTTGTACTACTTGTACAAATAGATGTTGTGAGGGTGGTAAGTTTTCTTTAGCTCCACTTATTTTAGAAGATTTTGAACGTGTATATAAAAATTTTGAGATTTTTTTTGGTTTTGTTGATGGTAATTTAAGAGCTTTAATGGTTTTAAATAGAGGTAGTACCGAGGTGTGTAAATATTTAGAAAATGGGATATGCACCATTTATGAAAATAGACCACCTGCTTGCAAGATCTATCCAATTAGCCCATATTATGATGAGATATATATTGATTCTAGTTGTGATGGTATCTCATCTTCTGGTGAATTTTTGGTTTCACCTGAAAAAATTAATCCAAATTTTGTAGATAAGAGGCTTGACAATTTTCCTTTAAAGCTTCAAAGTACACATATTTGGCTAGACACAATAAAATATGATTTAAGTTATGTAGATAATGTAATGGGAATTGATCTTTTAAAATATGTAGGCTCGTTAGATGATAAATATATTAAAATGCATTTAAGCTCTATGCCTATCTAACCAAACCATTAAACCTTTTTGTGCGTGAAGACGATTTTCTGCTTCATCAAAAATTACACTTTGGCTTCCCTCTAGCACCTCTTCACTAACTTCTTGGTCACGGTATGCTGGAAGACAGTGTAAAAATATTGCATCACTTTTTGCTCTGCTCATCATAGTGCTGTCTACCATGTAACCAGAAAATGCTTTTACACGTGCTTCTTTTTCATCTTCTTGTCCCATAGACGCCCAAGTATCAGTTGTAACGACGTCAGCATTTTGTACAGCACTATTTGGATCATTAGAGATTGTGATTTTAGCGCCACTCTTTTTTGCAAATTCTAGTGTTTGAGATAAAATATTACTATCTACTTCATAACCTTTTGGAGTGGCCACTCTTAATTCAAAACCTAGTTTTGCTGCAAGCATTAACCAGCTGTGTGTCATGTTGTTACCATCACCAACGTAAGCAACAATTGAGTGTTTGCCTTTTCCATTTTCTAACATAGTCATATAATCTGCTAGAAGTTGTACAGGATGGTAACTATCAGTAAGTCCATTAATTACAGGAACTTCTGAATATGAGGCAAACTCTTCAATTTTTGAGTGTTCAAAAGTTCTAATCATTACCATGTCAACCATTCTTGTAATTACTCTAGCGGTATCTTTCATAGGTTCACCACGACCAAGTTGTATGTCTCTATTTGATAAAAATAGTCCAACTCCACCTAGTTGATAAATTCCAGTCTCAAAACTCACACGTGTACGTGTACTACTTTTTTCAAAAATCATACCAAGTGTTTTTCGTGGCATTAGGTCATTTTGAATATTTTGCTTTAAATCGCTTTTAATAGTAAGTCCTAGTTCAATAATTTCTCTAATTTCTTTTTCGCTAAAATCTTTTAAGCTTAGAAAATGTCTCATATAGTAATACCTTTTTGAAGAAGTTTCGCAACCTCTTTTGCATGGTAGCTAATGATAATGTCAGCACCAGCGCGCTTAAAACTAATCATTGTCTCCATAAGAACTCTGTCATAATCAATTAAACCATTAGCCCCAGCAAGTTTAAGCATTGCGTACTCACCGCTTACATTATAAACTGCCATAGGAAGTTTTGTATTGTTTTTAATCTCTCTAACAACATCTAAATAGGCAAGGGCAGGTTTTACCATTAAAATATCTGCACCTTGTATCTCATCTTCTTTGCTCTCCATCACAGCTTCATTCAAATTTGCTGGACTCATTTGATAAGTTCTTCTATCTCCAAAACTTGGAGTTGATTCTGCTACATCTCTAAATGGTCCATAATATGCGCTTGCAAATTTAGTTGAATAACTCATAATTGGTAAGTTTTTAAAACCATTAGAATCAAGTGTATCTCTTAATGTTTCAATAATTCCATCCATCATTCCACTTGGTGCAATCATATCAGCACCAGCACGTGCGTGAATTAATGCTTGACGAGCTGAGATTTCTAGTGTTGCATCATTGTCAACTGTAGATTCACCTTGATGAATTATGCCACAATGTCCATGATCTGTATATTCACAAAAACATAAATCTGTCACTATATAGATATCTGGATGTATCTTTTTAATGGTACTAACAGCTTTTGCGATTATTCCATTATCACTTAAACAATCACTTCCAATACTATCTTTTATATCAGGAATACCAAATAAAATAATTGAGTTTAGTCCAAGACTTTTTAGTTCATTACACTCAGAAACAGCTATATCAATGCTCATTTGGTAAACACCTGGCATTGAACTAACTTCACTCTTTATATTTTCACCCTCACGTATGAAAAGTGGATATATGAAGTCTTGTACATTTACATGAGTCTGTTGAAGCATTGCACGTATATGTGAATTTGAGCGTAAACGTCTAAATCTACGAAACATTGTAAAAAGCCTTTATTTCATGAATTAAAAAGCTGATATAATAGCGAAATTATTTTAAAAAGGCTCTTGTGCTGATGAAAATAGAGATTTCAGACATTGCAAATTTACCAACAAAGTATGGTGAATTTAACATTCAATCCTTTAAAGAGGGGGATAAAGAGCATCTTGTGGTTTTTTCAAAAGAGCTTTTATCTATTCCTGTTGTTCGTGTTCACTCTGAATGTTTAACAGGTGATGCTCTTAGAAGTTTAAAGTGTGATTGCGGTGATCAACTTGATTTTGCATTAAAAAAGGTTTACGAAGAAAGAGGAATGTTAATATATTTACGTCAAGAGGGTAGAAACATCGGTCTTTTAAATAAGGTAAATGCGTACGCGTTGCAAGATAAGGGGCTTAATACTGTTGAAGCTAATCACCAGTTAGGATTTTTAGCTGATGAAAGGACTTATGAAATTGTTACATATATCTTGCATAAATTTAAAATTAAACAGATTAAACTTCTCACAAATAATCCAGAAAAGTTAAATAGTATAAATGATATTGATATTATTGAACGTCTTCCAATAATTATAGAATCAAATGATTATAATAGATGGTATTTAAAAGTAAAAAAAGATGAAATGGGTCATCTACTTTAACTAAAGTATGAAGTAGATTATGTAATAATGCTTATAATTAATTAAAAGGATTTCAATGTATTTTCTAAATTCAAAGTTACTTGTTTCAATTTCAGTTATTGCTTTGGCTACTACGCTATTAGCAGACAAGCCGTCTTGGGCAGGTAAAGGTAAGCCACCAACTGCGAAAGAGAGAGACGCTCATAAAGAGTCTATGAAGCTTAAAGGTAAAAATAAGAAAAATAGTTTTAAAGAAAAAGGTGAAAAGTTTAAAAATAAGAAAAATAGAGATATGGAAGATGAAGTAGAAAACGACAAAGACGATGACGTGGAAACATTACATCAAATTCCAAATCCATTTGCAAACTAAAGTTTTATATCTGTTTTTTCGCTAACTCTTCATCAAATTGATGACCTGTTTGACATATCTGTTCAGCATATGGTGAAAAAAATGTGTCAAGTGTAGATAAAAGTTTAGCAGATGATGTCGGTTTTATTAAACGTCTTCTGTTATAATTTTCTACACAATAGTCACATCCTTTTAAAACACTATATTTATGTTTATATGATAGTGTGATTGTTGCTTGCTGCGGATTTATTAGCATTACCTCCTCTAAAAACTCACTACCACGATCTACTGTAAAATCTACGATGATAACATCGTATTTATTTCTTTTATATAGTTCCATAGCTTCAGTGAATGAGTTAGCAATATCAAAATCGTCACCTATGCCCTCATGCAAAACTTCAGATTGTAAAACTATCTCTTTATTACCTAAGTCGTATATTAATATATTCATCGGTAATCCTTGTAAAGCGTTGTTAATTCATTATACTAATTTTTAGGTAAAATGTATCTCATAATTTAAGAATATATAGTATAATGGTGCTTTACGAGAAATTTCACGTTATAGTATGGGAGGATTTTATTATGAATGTTTCATCACCTTCACTTATGATAGCACCTGTTCAAAAGTATACAAAACTTCAAGAACAGTTACTTAGTAAAATACTTCAGTCTGTAGCAGTAGCTACAACGCCTAGTGTGTCACAATCTAGTACACAGATTACTGGTATTGGTACTAATATTGATTTGAGAGCATAAAATTTATTAACCATTGCAGTTATTATCGATATTATTTAAGTCAGTTATCGTCTTATTGTTGCTAAGGAAAAATTCTATTACAACATCACCTGAGTCTGTGGTTTTTTCTATGTAGTCAAATTTTCCATCTAGTTTTGCAAGTAGCCCTTCTGGTCTTCTATGGTTTATCATTATAAGTCTAGTTTTGCTGTTGGTGATTAACCTAAGTCCAAGAAGTGCATTTTGCATTGGTTCTGGTGCACCTCTGTCGGATGTATCAAAACTGATGTATTCAATATCATTTACTATATATCTTAAAAAGTTAACGGTAGAACCTTTAACTTCGAGTAATGTTGCGTCGTCATTTGGTGAGAAGTTTATTTTATACATATATTATTTCTTATTATTAATTAAGTTTATATTCTTATAATTGTGCATTAATTTCTAGGAGCTATTATGCGTACAGAATACAACGAAGTGCATGAAGATACATTGATGGAGTTCAACCACAATAGATTTGAGCTTGGAAACCCGGTTGAAGTTGACGATAGAGGTGAAACAATTATTTTAACTTTCAAAGATGGCACGATTTTCACATTAAGTGGTGATTTTGTAAATGAGTATCGTGAGATGAAAGCTCATATGAAACACAACTAGCTGGAATAAAGTGAATATTAAAAATCATCTTTATAGTCACTTTTAAAGCGATCTTTGAATGAATCATATAGACTTTCTTCGTTTAAATCTATAGATTTATTTTCATCATTACATTCATTTTCTTGTGTTGAGAGAGAAACATTTTTTTTGTTCTCATCTTTTAAGGGTTTCATTGATAACTCCTTACTTTTTAAATTAGGGGGTAGAGTTATTATCGACTAAAAGTTTAAAAACTTTATAAAAGTAAAGAGTACAGTATGACAAAAACTCAAGAAAAACTTATAATTTCTCATTTAAATAGCATACGTCGTGTAGCTCACCGAGTGGGAAGTACAATTCCTCAAGAGATTGAGGATTTAGTCTATGTTGGTTTTGAAGCTGCCATTGAAGCCTCTTCTCGTTATAACTTAGAGTTAAATGATTCATTTTGGGGTTATGCGTATACGCGTGTTGAAGGCTCTATGAGAGACTATTTACGTAGTTTAGATATCCATTCACGTGCAGATAGAACTATGATTAAAAAGATAAACGCTCTAACACAGAGTCATCTACAAAAGTATGATGAGATGCCAGATAGGTCTTGGTTAGCAAATGAGTTAGAGATTTCAGAAGAGAAGTTGATGTTTATACAACAGCATTTAAATCAAGGTGCTAAAGCGTGTGAAACTGAAGAGTGTTATGAACATGTTGAGGAAGAGGTGGCTAAACATGAGACTATGGAACTTATACATAGAATACTTTCAGATATGGGAACTCATGAGCAAGAAATTATAAAACTTGTCTTTTTTGAAGAGAATAAACGCAAAGATATTGCTGATAAATTTGGATATTCAGAATCCTCTATGTCACAATTTATTGCTAGGTTAATGCGAAGTGTCAAAGCAAAATTAAAAGAGGCTGGGATTGAAGATAATCCTCTTTTTGATGAATAATTCGCTAGAATTGTACATTAGGAAAAATTATGAGAATAACAGAAGAAGAGATAGCTGAGCAAGTAGAAGAATTTATTATTCGATATTTTGATTTGGTTGAACAGGTAACGGGTCATCATTTAGATTTTATTGAAGAGAATCAATTGATTGTGCCAAAGCTAGATTATGTTAAATTAAAACGTTTTGTTGATACTGAACTTAATAATCTTAAAAATTTTGATCCTAATATTGCTGTTGGACTTCTTGGCAAAATTTATAAAGATGTTGAGGCTCTTACCAAGTATATGATAGACTTTAAAAAGAGAGTTAAAATATCTTCTGTGATTTTCACTCGTGATTTTTTAAGTTCAGTAAAACCGTATCAGCAATTAGTTGATGAGTTAACACTTACTAAAAGTTCTGCAGATCGTCATCAAGGACATATGCGCCAAACTGATGGGCAGATAGAAGCATTAGGTATTGCTAGTACTCCTGCTGAAAAAGAGGAGTATAAGGTATTAAAGCGTAAAAATGTAGATGCTATGCACCATTATATGGAAGCAAAAGATAAAGCAAAAGAGTTACAGCTGGAACTTATTGAGTTTGAGAATGCTATGAAAGATGAGTTTTTTGAACAATTTGAAGAAAATAGTGAATATTATTTAGAACAGCTCCATCACATAGTTAACGTAAAGACATATTACATAGATAAAATTCTTTGGCATAATGCAAAAAATAGTATTTCTATACATAAATTTTTTAAGGATGCTCAGATAAAAGGTGATTATGATATGAAAACATTTATTCAATACTATTTGAGAAATATAAATATCAGTAAAACAAGTAAGGATGATTGGCATTCATACTTACAAGAATGTTTAGAAATTTTATGATGGATAGCATAACTAAAGCTCTTTTTATTGTCTATACAGCAGATGAAATAAGTAAACTTATATCTTATGGAGCTCAGGAGAAAGAGGAACTCTCTGACGCTATGACAAGGTTACTTCAAGTTAAGAGTAAAATTCGTCTTTTTGATGGCATTGAAGATAGATATCTATCTAGTGTTGTAACAGGTGTTAGCTTTGTTCAATACAAAGCTGGTCAAGCTATTATTAAACAAGGTGATACCTCGCAAGAGCTCTTTTTGATTCTACGAGGAGAGTGTAATATTTATGTTGGGAAAGAGAAGATTGGTGCTCTAAAACCTGGACAGGTATTAGGAGAGGTGGCTGGAATTTTTAATAAAAAAAGAAATGCCACTATCATTGCATTAAAAGAAAATACTATGGCTCTAGCATTTTCTGTAAATGAGAAAAATCTTGAAAATTATGCATTACAGTTTGCAAGATTATATAAAAATTTAGCAAAAGAGTTAAGTCTAAAATTAGAAGAAATTAATACAAAATATACAAAACAGTGTAATATTCAAAGTGATGATATTTTGGTATGACATTAAAAAAAGTTTTTTATCTATTTTTAATTATTTTAATAGGTTTACTTTTTGTAATATTAAGTTTTCGTGTAGTTATTGGTTTAGGTGAATTCATTAAGATTCAACCTATTGAAGCAGATAATAGTTTTGTCATAAATGTGGTTGTTTTATCCCTGTTTATTATAAGTATATTTATATTTTGGGTATTTATTCTCATTAAAAATATTAAAAAAAGAGTAATCCTAGAAGAAACTCTTAAAGATATAACGAAGAATTTAGAGCAAAAGGTTCAAGAGAGAACCTTGGAATTAGAAGATATGCTTTATGTTGATTCTTTAACAAAATTAAATAACGCCTTTGTATTAAAAGATGATATTTCAAAATCCTATTTAACTACAGTATTTATGATACGACTCAATGATTTTGGCCGCCTCAATGAGCTTTACGGTGCATTTTCTGGAAATATTTTTTTAGCTCAATTTGCAGAACTTTTAAAAGGTTTTGTGAAAAATAAAAAATATAAGCTTTATCGTTATGCTGGTGTAGAATTCGCTTTACTTGATGATAGTGGATTTATAGATACTGACACATTAGAAGATGATTTAAAAGAGTTAATATCTCTTTCTCATAATAGTTGTATAGATATTAAGTCTATTGATGAAGTTTTTCAAATTGACATCTCTATTGGTATTGCTTCAGGGACTGAAAAAGTTTTAGATAAAGCTAGTACCGCACTTCGCTATGCCCGCTCTCATAACTGTAATTTTACATATTATAATGTGAATATTGATCAAGTAGAAGAGAATAAAACTATATTAGATAGAAAAAAAGATATAAAAAGAACACTACAAAAAGACTGTTTTGTACCAGTATTTCAACCTATTGTGGATGTTAATAGAAATATTGTTAAATATGAATCTCTTATGAGAATGTTGAAAGTAGATGGTGATAAGGAGGTTTTAATGAGTCCTCATCACTTTTTAGATATTGCATTAAAAACAAATTTATACCATAGAATTTCTGAAACAGTAATGCGTAAATCGATAGAATATTTTAAAGATAGGAATATTGACTTTTCTTTAAATTTTGCTCTTTGGGATATGGAAAATAAAAATTTTATACATGAACTTGAAGAGCTAATAAGAAAATATAATATAGGTAAAAGAGTAATTTTTGAGATAGTAGAGACTGAAAATATTGAAAATTATGAAATGTTTAGAAGATTTATTGAGCGTTTTAGAAAAATTGGTGTTCGTATTGCTATTGATGATTTTGGCTCAGGGTATTCAAATTTTTCATATATTATAGATATTAAACCAGATTATTTAAAAATAGATGGTTCGTTAATAAAAAACATTGACGTTGATAAAGAATCATATATATTAGTTAAGGCTATAGTAGAGTTGGCAAAAGGGTTAAGTATTAAAACAATAGCTGAATTTGTTCGCTCTGATGAGGTCTTTGAAGTTTGCAAAAAGTTAGGTATTGATGAATTTCAAGGTTATCTATTTTCACAACCAGTAAGAGAAGTTTAGTAATTTAAACAATTTTTAATTGCTATTAAGATAAAATTTCGCTTCAAATTTTTTCAAGGGAATATTATTATGTTAGAAGGCATTATTAGAAAGAGTATCGAAAAAGCTGATACAAAAAAGCTTCGCCGAGATGGTTATCTGATCGCCAATGTTTACGGCAAAGGGCTGGAGAATATTAACGCGGCATTTAAAGCAAATGATTACATTCGTACTGTAAAAAGAAAAGATGGTTTATCATTTGGTGTAACATTAGATGGTAAAAATCTTGATGTTGTTGTTCAGTCTTACCAAGTTCATCCAATTAATGGTGATTTGTTGCACGTAGATTTAATTGTTGCTCAAAAAGGAGTTGATACATTTTACAATATTCCTGTGAATGCTATTGGCACACCTATTGGTCTTAAAAATAAGGGTGTTCTAATGATCTCTAAGAAACGTTTACGTGTAAGGGGTGCAATTGAGAATATGCCAGCGTCATTTGATATAAATGTAGATAATTTAGATGTTAATGATTCTGTATTGATTCGTGATATGGATATTCCATCAAACATCACAATGATGGTAGCTGATCGTGTTTCTGTTCTTGGTATAATTAAAGCTAAGTAATGACATTAATTGTCGGGCTTGGCAATCCTGGAAAGGAGTATGCGCAAACTCGGCATAACATAGGTTTTATGGTACTTGATGCAATTGCTTCTAAGTACTCTAAAACAGAAGTTTCTAAAACCTCATTTCAAGGTGAACTCTTTAAGTCAGATTCGCTTCTTTTTCTTAAACCATCAACCTTCATGAACCTATCTGGAAAGAGCGTTCAAGCAGTATATAACTTCTATAAAGTCGAAAATGTAATTGTCATTCATGATGATTTAGATTTGCCTTTTGGCTCACTTCGTTTTAAAATGGGTGGTAGCTCAGGTGGGCATAATGGAATTAAATCTATTGATGAATATATTGGCTCTAACTATTTAAGAGTCCGAATGGGTATAGGAAAACCGCTACATAAATCACAAGTGGCCTCTTTTGTTTTAGAAGAGTTTAATAAACTAGAAAAAGAGCATTTAAGTGAGTGGATAGAACATTCATGTAAAGCTACAGAACTTTTAGTAAATAATGAATTAGAGTATGTAGCATCTAGGTATAGCGTGAAAAAAGTTTAATAGAAAATTATTTTACTTTTTTATCTTCTTAACTTTCTAAAATTTACAATAATTACATAAACTTTAACTTATAAAAGTAATAAATTAATTTGTTTGTAAATTAATTATTATTTAATTCTTAATAAAATACAATAATATAATTTTTTATAATAAAAAATATCTCACTCCAATAGGGGGGGGTATCATATGTATTCACCATAATTATTTTCAAGTACAAAATATTTCAAAACATATAAGGACAATCATGAAAAGAAAATTAATAACAATAGGTTTGCTATTAAGCAGTTCATTAGTAGCATCAACGATTCCAGTAGAAATTTTTCCAAGTGTAATAAGTAGCGAAAAGGCAATCATTTTTAATAATAGTGCAAATATAAAAGATTCAGGACTTTCTCTTCAAACTCCCGTAATTGAAACCGATAAAACACGTGCGAAATGTGGTTTTTTTAGAAGAGAATGTAAAGCGACAAGTTTAGCACCATCTTCATTGAAGCAATTTACAGTAAGAAGTAATATTACGGATGAAATACTTGATATTAGCGAAGATACAGTGCTAAATTCATCTAAATTACCAAACATCAATATTGATAAAGATAATTTAACAATTACTTTTGATGCACAGTTAGATGAAAAAGGAGTTGAACGTATTTTGCATATTGGTAAGATTACAGATTATGCGAAAAATAGTACATACATATTTAAAGCAGGTGATTACCATATTGAAAGTATTGAAATAGATAACGATACTGGCAATAGAAAAAAAAGATTGCATGATTCTGTAAAATTCATTGCAAAAGGAAATGTGAGAATTTTTGTTAAAGATAAATTAATCATTAATAAAAGCTCAATTTCAAATACCACAAAACCAGCTATTTCAATTAATTGTCCTACAAAACAATATGTAAAAAAACTTTTTGGTTTTGTTCCTCATTGGTTATATACACCAGAGGCAGAAGCTGACCCATCTCAAATGTTAATAATAGCAGGTGGAAAAATGAAGATTACCACTAAAGGTGAGTTTGCAGTAAACTCAATTATTTATGGATATAACACAATAGAATTTAATGGAATGCCGTTAAGTCGTTTTAATGGGGCGGTTCATGCAAGCAAAGAGTTATATATTGGTAGTGATGATAGAAGAAGAGTGCCAACAGGAACATTTTCTTATTACGAAGATGCGATAGATAAACTATATACAATCGATACACTTCAAGTACTGCCACCTAATGAAGATGATACAAGCACAATTCTTGGAACAGATAGTAATAGAAATGGTGTTAGAGATGATGTTGAGTATTATATTGTTGAGCGTTATAAAGATTCCCAAATGGAAAGAGCTATCGCTTTTCAAGTAGCAAGAGCTGCACAGATTATTGTTGCTGAGCCTGAAAATGCGTTTGAGACTACTAAAGTTATGGATAAGGCTCAGGATTGTTCATTTTATTTTGAAGATAAAACAAATAAAGAAATGACTTATAGGATGTTTGATGCAATCTATAAAGATAAATTGTTTAACACTAAAGAGCGACTATTAGCCTATTTTAAATACAACGAGGTCTTAAGTGGACATACATTTAAACTAGAAGATTACTCTGTAGAAGATTGTGATATTAATATTGATGAATTGGAGAATTAAAATGAAAGTTATTTACATATTTATATTGACATTAATTTTTAGTTCATCTCTTTTTGCATCATACAATGAGTATAAAACTGACTTGTATTTTATTAATGGGGTTTGGAATGATAAATTTGATGCAAGAAAGAATTTGAACAAATTAGAAAAAATATTGCCAGTTAAACTAAAAGATGGTTTTAATGGTTTTTACCTTAGTCACAATTGGAGTATGGGTGTTATGACTGATTTACTTGAGACATTTTATCAACTAAAACAAAACGGTCAAATCTCAGATATTGGATTTTATTACGCATTGTACGTAGCTCTTGGAACAGTTAGTGTAACTGATTCGCTTTATTTACTATCTGGTAAACTATTTGGTGATATTATAGCTTTAGAAGATACCATTGAAGCTAATATTTTAGAGATGTTAAATAAATATAATTCAAAGAGTTACAATAAAGGTCATCGTGTTTTATTGGTAGCCCACTCTCAGGGAAATATATATGCAAATGCAGTTTATGAAAGATTGTCTTGGAAAAAAAATTACACAAAAATTGTAGCTATAGGTTCACCTGCAAATAATGTTGCTGGAAATGGTGAGCATATTACTCTTACATCAGATGGCGTTATTAAGTATGTAGTTGGAAGCATGAATGGTAATGTTGCTGGCAGTGGGCATACATTTGTAGATGCTTACCTTGCAAATGAGGCAAGCAAAAATGCCATTTTATTAGCAGTTGAAAACGGTAAAAATAGTTTAAAAACAACATCTTCTCAATGGGATATTTTAAATAATAATAAAAATGTCACAGATTGTAATGAGCGTCTAGTTGATATTACACATAAACATTTTGCTTATGGCGATAAACATGGCGTATATCCATTTAATGAAAATGGTAAACGCTATGACCTAGGTAGTACAATAGTTATGGCTAGTGATGGGGGAACAAGTAAACTTAATTCTTGGACAGATAAAGATGAAAAAACAGAGTGTTATAAATTAAGTGGAACTGATGAAATAATTGAAAAAAAAGCAATTGATGAAGAGTGTCCAAGTGGAGGTGTATTATTTCAGCTTGCTTCTTGGGAGATACTAAGAAAATATGGTTCAACAAACAATACACCATTTTGCAGAGCTTATCATAGTCAGCAAGTTTGTGCTATTGTAGTTAATAGAAGTTGTTATTGTTGCGGGAGTACATTTATTTCATTTCCATATCAAGAAGCAAAACCGCAAATTTCCTCTTTTTCAATACAAAAAAGTGAAGTACTTAAAGGAGTTGTTAATATTGATTCAAATGAAACATGCACGAAAGAGTCAAATATATTATAAATATTTAAAACATAGTACAAAAGTGCTATGTTTTTATATAAACAAATAACTTTTATTCGATTTTTTGATGATTTTAGGTAGAGTTTTGCAAGAAGTCTATTTTTAAAAATAAAGTTGTTATTTATATATGGTAATTGAAAAAGGAGATGAGCATATTATTTAATAATGAAAAAGAATACTTAAATTTACAGATAGAGTATTCCATAAAATCTACAGAACTTCTAGTAAATAATGAATTAGAATATGTGGCATCTAGGTATAGTCTAAAGCGTGCAGATGCGTGATTTATATTTTTATGTAGGTAGACACTATTTACGCTTTTTTGTAGTCTTATTTGGAGCATTAATACTATTTTTTGTTGGTTTTGATTATATCCAGAATGTAAAGGATTTATCCAACTCTGCTAATATTCACCTTTTATATTTAGTATTTAAGACATTTCATGCAATGGACATTTTAATGCCCATTAGTTTAATATTCGCTTTTATTACAACATCTCTATATCTGATTAGATCTAATGCGTTAGTAGCACTTTATGCACTAGGGTACTCAAAAAACTCAGTTTTACGTGTATATATTGTCATGGCTTCAATTGTTACAATAATTTATATAATTTTACAGACTACGCCATTTGCGTACTCAGTTGATCGCGCGTATAGTATTAGAGAGTATGGAAATTTAAAAAATTCAACACAACAACTTTTTTTCAAATATGATATTGGCAAAAGACATTATTATATCTACATGGGGTATCTATCAACGCTTGAGCAAAAAGCTTATGATTTACGCCTTTTTGAAGTAAGAGATGATAAATTAAAAGTTTTGTTAGAAGCCGATGAGGCTAGATATAGTGATAATCATTGGAAAATAGAGAAAGCAAGTTTAATAGAGACCCCAGATCTACTAGATAATCGTTCTTCTCATATCATTTTAGAGAAGAAAAAACATATAATTATTTTAGAGGGTTTTCGCCCATCTATTTTGGATAAAGTTTATGAATCTCAAATTAGTTTTAGTATCGTTGATGCATTGTATGCTTTGAAACTTCTTTCATCTCAGGGTGTGAGTACAGAAAAGATAAAGAGCGCGCTTAGTGCTATGATTATTTATCCATTTTTTTCTATTTTTACAATTATATTTATATTTGGTTATGTTCCTCTATCTAATCGTCAAGGAAATTTAAGTTTTTTTACTTTTGTATCAATTTTAGGCTCATTACTTTTATGGGGAACGCTTTACTCTTTTGTAAAATTAACTCTTAGTGGAGTGTTGAGTGCTCAAATTGGAATTATTTTGCCTATTGGTATTATTGCATTTGCTTCTATTTTTATTCATTATAAAAAATAATTTACTAAGCTCTAATATTTAAATAGAGTAATATAATATAATTCTATTTTTAAGATAAATCAATATTTTTTATCTTTGTTTTTGATGAAATTAGATAAAATATCTACATTTTAAAAAATAACAAGGATGTTATTAAAATGAGTGATTTTAACTCTTTAGCAAATCAATACTCAACACCTCTATATGTTTATGACTTTGATGAAATTACTCAACGTTTTAGTGAATTAAAAGAGGCTTTCAAAGGTAGAAAATCATTAATATCTTATGCGGTTAAATCAAACTCTAATCTTTCTGTTATTCAGCATTTGAAAGATCAAGATGCAGGAGCTGATTGTGTCTCTATAGGTGAAGTTAAACGTGCTCTTGCTGCTGGTGTTGCTAAGTATAAAATTATTTTTAGTGGAGTTGGTAAACGTGATGATGAGATTAGAGAGGCTTTAATCGAAGATATATTGTTTATTAATTTAGAGAGTGAAGCTGAGATGCGACGTGTAGAGCTGATTGCACAAGAGCTTGATATAAAAGCTCGCATTAGTATTAGAGTCAATCCAAATATTGATCCAAAAACCCATCCATATATCTCAACTGGACTTCATGAAAATAAATTTGGTGTTGAAATTGATGTTGCAAAACGTATGTATATTCAAGCAAAACAGAGTAAAAACCTAGATCCAGTTGGCATTCATTTTCATATTGGATCTCAATTAACTGAGCTTCAGCCAATAGTTGATGCGTCTATCATTGTAGCAGATTTAGTGAGATCTCTTAAGTCTATAGATATTGAACTGAAGTTTTTTGATGTTGGTGGTGGTCTTGGTGTGGTATATAATGAAGAGATTACAATTAAGCCTTATGATTATGCACAAGCAATTATGTCAACACTAACTGGTCTTGATATTACAGTAGTTTGTGAACCAGGACGTTTTATTACTGCAAATGCTGGATTTTTTTTAACTCGTGTTTTATATGAAAAAGTCAATGGAAGTAAGCGTTTTGTCATAGTAGATGGTGCTATGAATGACTTACTAAGACCAAGTCTATATGATGCGTATCATCAAGTTGAATTAGTTGGTAAAGATAATAATAAAAGTTTAGCTGACATCGTTGGACCAGTATGTGAAAGTGGAGATTTTTTGGCTAAAAATGTTGAACTTTCACCAACTAGTCATAATGATTTAATAGTTGTAAGAAGTGCTGGTGCGTATGGTTTTGTAATGAGTAGTAATTACAATACAAGAGGACGCGCAGCTGAGGTTGCAATAGAAAAAGGCTTACCTAGGTTAATTCGTCCACGCGAGAGTTTTGATGATCTTATTAGTTCAGAATTAGGCCTTATGAAGTAATGTTTTTTATTGACGTTCAAGGAACTCTTATTGATGATTTACATCGTCTTCCAATTGATGGTGCAGTTGAGTTTATTGATACTTTAAATAGAGATATTATTCCATATATGGTAGTTACAAATAATACAAAACTAAGTAGTAGTAATTTTTTGGCTTACTTGCAAAATTTAGGTTTGTCAATTAATGATGAACATTATCTCGATCCGCTAATGGTTTTAAAAGATAATTTAAAAGTTAAAAATATAGCAATTTATGGTAGTACAGAGTTTATAGAAGTTGTTACTAGTATGGGCTATACATTGGACTTTGAAGCACCACAAGCAGTTTTAGTAAGTATTAAAAAAGAGTTTACTAATGAAGAGTATTCAGATATGATAGGTTTTATTTTAAATGGTGCTCAATTGGTTGGAATGCATGAGACTAGTTTGTATTCTAAAGATGGTAGGCGTTATCCAGGTGTTGGTGCGATACTACAGATGCTTAAGTTTGCGACTGGATGCTCTTATAGTGTTGTTGGAAAACCTAGTAATACTTTTTATAATAGGGCAAAAGATATGTTAAGTATGCAGATAAATTCGCAAATAGAATTTAAAGAGATTACAATGATAAGTGATGATATGAAAGGTGACTTAGTCGGTGTACAAAACTTAGGCGCAAAGGGTGTTTTTGTACTTAGTGGAAAATTTAGAAGTGCAAATGAAATTCTACCAAGATTATCTAAAGATGAACAACCATCACTTGTATGTACAAATATTGCACAATTTAATAATAGCTATATGGGGGTTTCTATATGACTTTGAGTGAGTGTAGGGATGCTATTGATGAATTAGATGACAATCTTTTAGAACTTTTAACTAAACGTATGCAAGTTGTACAAGAGGTAGGTCGAATTAAACATAAAGATGGAAGTGCTATCTATCGTCCTGAACGTGAGCAACAAATTTTAGAACGATTGAATAAAAATAGTAGTGGTGTATTAAGTAGTGGTGCAATTGAGGCTATATTTTTAGAGATATTTGCAGCCGCACGAAATATGGAAAGACCTGAACGTGTTGCTTGTTTGGGGCCTGAGGGAAGTTTTACTCATCAAGCAGCAGAGAGTCGTTTTGGCGCTCTTTGTGACTATCTTCCTATGGAATCTATACACTCTGTTTTTAAAGCAGTAGAGGCCAAACGTGCTAAGTTTGCAGTTGTACCAATTGAGAATAATACAGATGGTGTTGTTGGAGAGACGTTAGATTTACTTGCAAAAAGTGAACTCAAAATTGTAGCAGAACTCTCAATGGCAATACATTTGAGTTTTGTAACAACAGCGTCTAATCTTTCAGAGGTTAAAAAAATATATTCAAAAGATAAAGCTTTTGGACAATGTAGGGATTTTTTGTATGATCATGGTTTAGCTGATGTAGAGATGATACCAGTAGAATCTACTGCAAAAGCTGCGAAAATAGCATATGAAGAGGAGAACTCTGCTGCTATATGCTCTTCAATTGCTTCGAAACTTTATAAAGTACCTATTCTTTTTGAAAATATTGAAGATGTACATAGCAATAGAACTCGTTTCATAATTTTAAGTGACTTTAAAAATGAGCCAAATAAAAATACAAAAACTTCTATTTTAGTTAAAATAGCTCATGCAGATAAAGCGGGTGCATTAGTAAATTTTTTACAAGATTTTGAGTATGAAAAAATAAATTTAAGTAAGATAGAGAGTCGTCCAAATAAGGGTTCTGACAAGTTTGATTATATGTTTTATATAGATTTTGATGGACATATTGAAGATAAAGCAGTACAAAAAGTATTTAAAAACCATAGCCATGAGATAACTTGGCTTGGAAGTTACATTAAGGCATAAGATGCAGTTTAATTCAGTTCTTGATTATATAAATGTTTATGAGGCAGGCAAACCTATTGAGTTAGTTGTACGTGAATTTGGTATTGAACCAGACAAAATTATCAAGTTAGCTAGCAATGAAAACCCATATGGTTGTTCACCTAAAGTAAGTGAGGCTATAAATAAGCACTCTAGTGAAGTTTATCTCTATCCTGATGATTCTATGTATTCATTGAAATCATCTTTAAGTAAACATTTAGGTATTAGTAAAAAAGAGCTTATAATTGGTGCTGGAAGTGATCAAGTAATAGAGATGGCAATACGAGCTAAGTCTAATAGTTCTCAACCAATTTTGATGAACAGTATAACTTTTGCAATGTACTCGATTTATGCAGCTCAACTTGGTGTTGAAGTTATAAGAACTACTGCGCGTGAACATGATTTAGATGAATTTTATGCTCTATATGCAGAAAAAAAGCCTTCAATTATATTTTTGTGTACACCAAATAATCCAACAGGTGACGCAATTAAGGTAGACAAACTTTTAGAGTTTATTGCTAAGATAGATAGAAATACTTTAGTTGTAGTTGATGGTGCATATATGGAGTATGCTGCACAAAAGGATGAAGATTTTGCAATAAATGCAAGAGAGTTGGTTAAAAGTTTTGAGCATGTTCTCTATCTTGGTACGTTTTCTAAATCTTATGGTTTAGGTGGTATGCGTGTTGGTTATGGAGTTGCTAAAGAGGAGATTATCGAAGCATTGTATAAGCTTCGCCCACCATTTAATGTTACGACGTTATCATTAGTCGCTGCAACGGCTGCTCTTAAAGATGAGGAGTTTGTTGAGAAGTCTATTTCTAAGAATTTTGAGCAGATGAAACTTTTTGAAGAGTTTGCAAAAAATTATGGTTTGGAATATATTAATAGTTTTACAAACTTTATTACTTTGATTTTACCTCAAACAATGAATTCAACAGAGATTAGTGACACTCTTTTAAAAGATGGAATTATAATTAGAAATTTAGCAAGTTATTCTATGAACGCATTGCGTATAACTATAGGTACATCAAAACAGAATCAAAAATTTTTTAAGCAGATGAAAAAAATTTTAGGTTAATGAATGGACTTTAAAACCCTTTTTACACAACTGAGTGCATTTTTTTTAAAGTTAAATCGTAATCAACGGATTGTAATAGCTGTAACTACTGTGACAGTTATTGCATTTTTGACTTTTTTAATTCTTTACACATCAGGACGTACTAAAGAAGAGGGTTACAAGGTTTTATTTGACAATTTAAGTTCTTCAGATGCTGCGTTAGTTATTGAACAGTTAAAAAAAGATGGGATAGATTATAGGCTAGGTGGTAATAATGTTATAGAAGTAGCAGAAGATGTTGTATATCAAGAGCGTATAAATATTGCTTCACTTGGTATTCCAAAAGATAGTCAAGTTGGTTTTGAACTTTTTGATAATCAAGAGTTTGGTGCAACAAGTTTTGATCAACAGATAAAGTTTTTGCGGGCATTAGAGGGAGAACTCTCTCGTACAATAGCAGCACTTGCTCCAATTGAAAAAGCAACAGTTCATTTAGCTCTTCCTAAAAAAAGTGTTTTTGTAAGTAAAGATATTAAACCTACTGCATCTGTGATTTTAGAGTTAAAACAGAGTAGGGTCTTAAGTCGTAAACAGATTGCAGGTATTAAGAACCTTGTCTCTTCTGCTGTTACTGAGTTAAGTAGTGATGAAGTTTCTGTTGTAAATTCAGATGGTGAGTCATTAGGTGATGATGATGATGTAACTGCCTCAGACGAGATGGCTAAGATTCAGATGCGTTATCGTTCCAGAATGGAAAGAACATATGAAGAGAAAATTGTAAAAGTTTTAGCACCTTTTATTGGTTCAAATGAGAGAGTTGTTGCAAAAGTTACTATTAATTTTGATTTTTCACAAAAGCAGAGTACTCAGGAGACATTTGATCCTGAGAATGTTGTTAGAAGTGAGCAAGTACTTGAAGAAAAACGTGAGGGGTTCAAACCAAAAGAGATTGGTGGTGTGCCAGGTGCAGTTAGTAACATTGGTCCAGTTGAGGGTTTAGAAGGTAGAGAAACAAAAGAGAAGTATGAAAAAAATACACAAACTACGAACTATGAAATTTCAAAAATTACATCAAATACAAAAGGTGAATTTGCAACTATTCGAAGGATTACTGCTGCTGTTGTTGTAGATGGACGCTATATTGAGGGTAAAAATGAAGATGGAACAGATAGTGGTAAAATGGTTTATGTTGCATTAGATGAGAGTGAAATTAATGCTATTTCAAATTTAGTTCGTCAATCTATTGGTATTAATAAAGCTCGCGGTGATGATATATCTGTTACAAACTTTCAATTTAAATCAACAATGGCATTAATGACACCACCTAATGAGTATGAATATTTAATGAAATCGGTGGAGCGTTATTTTGGACCAGTCGCTCCATTTATGAAATATTTGGTAGTATTTATAATTCTATTTATTATGTATAAAAAAATGGTTGTCCCATTTTCAGAGCGTATGCTTGAAGTTACTAAAGCAGAAGAGGAGATGGAAAAACCTGTACTTGATTTTGGTGATGAGGATGAGGAAGATCTTCTTGATAAAGTTAATGAAATGCGTAAAAAAGTTGAGGGTCAACTTGGTATAGGAGATAACTTTAATGAGGATGAACTTAAATATGAGGTTCTTCTTGAAAAACTACGTACTATGTTTGAGGATAGACCTGAAGAAATTGCAGTGCTTTTGGCTACACTATTGCAAAAAGAGTATGAAATGCAAGATGGCTCGTCATAAGGGATTATAAAAATGGAATTAGGACCAAGTGAACAAGCACAATTTGATGATATGTCAATGGCTGAAAAAGTTTCAGTTTTACTTCTTCAAATGGGAGAAGATACAACAGCTACAATCTTTTCACATTTAGATGTTGATGCTATAACTGAAGTATCTAAGTATATAGCACAATCTAGATCACTAGATAAATCAATTGTAACAGCAGTCCTAGAAGAGTTTTTTGCAATTTTTGAATCTAACCAGTATTTAAGTCAAGGTGGTCTTGAGTATGCACGTGAGATTCTTTACCGCGCACTAGGGCCAGAGGAGGCAAAAAGAGTTCTTGATAAGTTATCAAAGACAATGGAGGGTGCGCAAAACTTTGCATATATTGCAAAAATTAAGCCTCAACAACTTTCTGACTTTATCATAAATGAGCATCCTCAAACTATTGCTCTAATTTTGGCACATATGGAGCCAAGTGCCGCAGCTGAGACTTTAGGATATTTTGATGATGATCTTAGGGCTGAAATAGCTATGCGTATGGCAAATCTTGGCGATATTTCTCCTGCTATTATTAAAAGAGTTTCTGCAGTATTAGAGAGTAAACTTGAGTCTCTTGCAACATATAAAGTTGAAGTTGGTGGTCCTCGTGCGGTTGCTGATATATTTAATAGACTCGGTGCTAAAGCTTCTAAATCTACGCTTGCTCATATTGAGCAAATCGATGAGATATTAGCAACATCAATTAAAGATATGATGTTTACTTTTGAAGATATTGTTAAATTAGATAATACTGCTATTAGAGAGATTTTAAAAGGTGTTGATAAAAAAGAGCTTATGCTTTCACTAAAAAGCGCACCTGAAGAGCTTAAAGAAAAATTTTATGGAGGAATGAGTCAACGTGCAAAAGATGCTTTTATAGAAGAGATGCAATTTATGGGTGCAGTTAAGGTTAAAGAAGTTGAAGCATCTCAACGTAAAATTGTAGAGTCCGTTCAGCAGATGGCAGAACAGGGAACAATTGAGATAGGTGAAAGCGAAGAGATGATTGACTAATGGATGTAATAATTTCTGAAAATAATCTTGATAAGCACTCTGTTAGTAAATATAGCTTTAAGGTTTTAGGTGCAGCAGAAGTAGAACAAGGAGAGCTTGAAAATCATGATACACCTAAGAGTGAAGATAAAAGTTCACCAAGTCATGATGCTCAAGAAGTTGATAATATAGAAAATATAGCATCAGTTAAGCAAAAAGATGAGATGGTACAGTCACTTTTAAAAAAAACAGATGAGCTTTCAGGAAATTATATTAAACTTCAAATGAAGTTAGAAGCTAGAGATGAAGAGTTTAAAAATCAAATTGAAGAGATAAAAAAAGAGGCTTATGCTCAGGGTGTTGAAGCTGGTAAAGCTCAGATGAGTACAGAACAAGATGAAAAAATAAAAGATAGTATAAATCAATTTGCACAATCTATTGAAAGAATTGGACATACTGCTAAAGATTTAGAAGCAGCACTAAATCCACTACGTGATGAGTTAGTCTCGGTTGCTGTAGACATCGCTAAAGAGGTTATTGTAGCAGAACTGAGTAGTTCAAGTGCAGATGTTGCAGCTGCATTAGCACATCAACTTTTAGAAGAGGTGAAGGGTTCAACTTCTGTAACACTTCGTATAAATCCTAAAGATTATGAACATGTTAAAAAATTAATTGGTGAGGTAAATGGTGTAACAATGGAGCCAGATTCTGCATTAGCCGCTGGTGGAGTAGTTGTTATTAGTGATGTTGGAAATATTGAAGGTGATATTATGCGCCGATATGAGAGGGTTAAAACTGCAGCTCTCTCATCAGAGTAGGGAGTTTTTAATTGTAATGGATATTTCAAATTATACAAACGAAGAGTTAAAACATTTAAGCCAGACAATACGAGAGAGAATTTTAAGTGTTGTAAGTAAAAATGGTGGACATCTAAGTTCCACTTTAGGAGCTGTAGAGCTTATTGTTGCAATGCATTATGTGTTTGATGTGCAAAATGACCCATTTATTTTTGATGTTAGTCATCAAGCATATGCTCATAAACTATTAACAGATAGATGGGAAGATTTTGGAACTCTTAGAACATTTGGTGGAATTAGTGGTTATACAAAACCTACAGAGAGTGAGTTTGACTATTTTGTGAGTGGGCATAGCTCAACTTCTATCTCTTTAGGCGTGGGTGCTGCTAAAGCAATTGCACTTAAAAATGAGAATAGAATTCCTGTTGTTATGATTGGTGATGGATCTATGACAGCCGGTATGGTTTATGAAGCTATGAATGAGTTAGGTGAACGTAAATATCCGATGGTTATTATTTTAAACGATAATGAGATGAGTATTGCAAAACCTATTGGAGCTATTAGTCGTGTTTTGTCGCAAGTTATGGCTGGTTCTTTTTATCAAAAAGTTAAAAATAAAACAGAACAACTACTTAATCATTTACCAGAGAGTGCTCACTACATAGCAAAGCGTTTTGAAGAGAGTTTGAGGATGATAACCCCTGGACTTATGTTTGAGGAGATGGGTTTAGAATATATTGGTCCAATTGATGGACATGATATTGAGTCATTAATAGAGACGTTAAATCTTGCTAAAGAGATGGGAAAACCTGTGATTGTTCATGCACAAACTCTTAAAGGAAAAGGGTATGAAATTGCTGAGGGTCAGATGGAACATTGGCATGGCGTTAGTGCATTTGATGTTGAGAGTGGTAAAGTAAAGGAAAAAAGTACAAGAAAAAGTGCAACTCAAATCTATTCAGATGCACTTTTAGATTTAGCCTTTAGAGATGAAAAGGTTGTAGGAGTTACAGCTGCAATGCCAAGTGGCACAGGAATGACGCCTCTTATGGAAAAATTTCCAAATCGTTTTTGGGATGTTGCAATTGCAGAACAACACGCTGTAACATCAATGGCCGCACTTGCTAAAGAGGGTTTTAAACCATTTTGTACAATTTACTCAACATTTTTACAACGTGCCTATGATCAGGTAATTCATGACAGTGCTTTAATGAATCAAGGGATAGTTTTTGCATGTGATCGTGCTGGAATTGTTGGCGAAGATGGTGAAACCCATCAAGGTGCTTTTGATATTTCATATCTTAGAGCAGTACCAAATATGACACTTTTTGCCCCACGTGATGAAAAAACATTAATTCAGGCTGTAAAATATGCTGCAACACTAAAGACACCATGTTCATTTCGTTATCCACGAGGCGCTTTTATTGATGATTGTAATTATGAATCTACAGATTTTGAATTTGCAAAAGCACAACTTTTAAGAGATTCAGATTCAGATATTTTACTTATTGGTTATGGAAATGGAGTCGGACGTGCAATTGAGACTTCAAAACTTTTACAAAAAGAGGTTGCATTGCTAGATTTAAGATTTGTAAAACCTCTTGATACAGATTTACTTATTGAGCTTTCTAAAAAATATAGCAAGTGGTATGTATTTAGTGATAGTGCTAAAATTGGTGGAGTTGGTAGTGCCATTTTAGAGTTTTTATCAGAATCAAAGATAAGTAGTGTAGATTTAGTTAGCTTTGAGTACAGTGATGATTTTATTGTTCATGGAAATACAAATTTAGTAGAAGAGAGTTTAGGAATATTACCTAGTCAGTTGGCAGAAAAGATTCAGGCTTAAGCCTGAATCTAATTATAACTCACTAGCGTGATCTGCAAGATATTCAGCAACACCCTCAGTTGTAGCTTTCATACCCTCATCACCTTTTTCCCAACCAGCAGGGCAAACTTCACCATGTTCATTAGTAAAAATCATAGTGTCAACCATTCTAATCATCTCATCAATATTACGCCCTAGTGGAAGGTCGTTAATTACAGAGTGGCGAACTGTACCATCTGTGTCAATTAAAAATGAACCACGAAGTGCAATCCCTGCATCTAATAAAACATCATAATTTTTAGAGATCTCTTTACTTAAATCTGCAACTAGTGGATAGTTTAGTTTACCAACACCACCATTTTCCTCTTTTGTATTTTTCCACGCAAGGTGGCTAAAGTGGGAATCAATAGATACACCAATTACATTAACACCGCGATCTTTAAAATCTTTTAAACGGTGATCAAAAGCGATAAGCTCAGAAGGGCATACAAATGTAAAATCTAATGGATAGAAAAATAGTACAGTACCTTTTTCTCCGAAATTTTCGTATAGGTTGAAGTTATCAACAATTTCGTTACTTCCTAGAACTGCCGCCGCTGTAAAGTCAGGTGCTTTTTGAGTTACAAGCATCAATAAATCCTTTGTGTGTTAAAGTTGTGAAATTATAGCATAAGAATTTTATAAAAGACAGTTATTGTCCTATTAAGTGTTTGGAGGTATTACATTATGGCAAGAGAGTATATTTTTACATCTGAATCAGTAACTGAGGGTCACCCAGATAAAATGGCAGATCAAATTAGTGATGCAGTTTTAGATTATTTAATCGAACGTGATAAAGATGCACGTGTTGCATGTGAGACTATGCTTTCTAATGGTTTATGTATTATTGCTGGTGAGATGAAAACAAGAGTTTATGCACCTATTCAAGATATTGCAAGGCGTGTAATTAGAGAGATTGGTTATACAGATGCAACTTATGGGTTTGATTATCGTTCAGCTGGTGTATTAAATGCAATTGGAGAGCAATCTGCTGATGTATCTCGTGGAGTTGATAGAAAAAATGGTGATATCGGTGCAGGAGATCAAGGTTTAATGTTTGGTTATGCTTGTAATGAAACAGATGTACTTATGCCTCTACCAATATACTTAGCACATAAGTTGACATTAGCATTATCAAAGGCTAGAAAAAGTGGAAAAGTTCCATATCTGCGCCCAGATGGGAAAACACAGGTAAGTGTTTTATATAGGGATGGTAAAGCAGTAAGTGTTGAGACAGTTGTAATATCTACACAACATGCACCAGATGTACCTCATGAGCAAATTGAAGAGGATATGATTGAGGAGATTATTAAAAAAGAGATTCCAAGTGAGCTTCTAGGGAAAAATGTACAGTTTCATATAAATCCAACAGGAAAATTTGTAATTGGTGGGCCTCAAGGTGATGCTGGATTAACTGGACGAAAAATTATAGTTGATACTTATGGGGGAAGTTGTGCTCATGGTGGTGGTTCGTTTAGCGGAAAAGATCCTACAAAGGTTGATAGAAGTGCATCATACATGATGCGATATATTGCAAAAAATTTAGTGGCATCTGGTGTTTGTGAACGTGTAACTCTACAAGTTGCATATGCTATTGGTATAAGTCAACCAGTCTCTATTTATGTAGATACACATGGAACATCTAGTGTAGATGAAGAGAAAATAGAGAGAGTAATTGAGGAAAATTTTGATTTAAGTCCAAAAGGAATTATTGATTATCTTGATTTATTACGACCTATTTATCAAAAAAGTGCTACTTATGGACACTTTGGTCGTGAAGTTCCTGAATTTACATGGGAAAAAACAGATAAAGCTAAAGAGTTAAGGGATCTTTTAACATAGTTTTATTATAGTTCATTAAATTTTGATTAGAAGGAAATAACATGGCTGTTATTATTACCGATACGTGTATTAACTGTGGAGCTTGTATTGATGAGTGTCCTGTAGAAGCGATTGTAGATGAGGATGATAATCCAACTGGCGAGGATATCTATTATGTATATCCTGATAAGTGTGTTGAGTGTGTAGATCATCATGATGAGCCTGCATGTGCAACAGCATGTCCAACTGAGGGTTGTATTAACTGGAGTGATAAAGTTGATGGTATGCCTTTTGTTGATAGCATTGGTGATGATAAACGTGATGGTACTGTCCCTTGCGTTGATTAGTAGTTAGGTGGTGCTGTTTAGCACCACTATTCTTCTTTAAACTTCTTTATATTTTCTTTTTTGTATAATCCCACTTCATTTTTCTATATTTAGGAGCGTCTATGCAACGCACATTGTCTATTATTAAACCAGATGCCGTACAAAAAGGTGTTATTGGGAAAATTGTTGACCGTTTTGAAAGTAATGGTTTAAAAATTTCTGCTATGAAAAAAAAGCAACTCTCATATGCAGAGGCTGGTGAATTTTATGCAGTTCATAAAGAGCGTCCTTTCTTTGGTGATTTAGTGGAGTTTATGACTAGTGGTCCAGTAGTTATTATGGTTCTCGAAGGCGATGATGCAGTTAAAAAAAATCGTGATTTAATGGGTGCTACTAACCCTAAAGAAGCAGAAGCTGGTACAATTCGTGCAGATTTTGCAAAGAGCATCGATGCAAATGCAGTTCATGGAAGTGATAGTGTAGAAAATGCGGCAATTGAGATTGCATACTTTTTCTCTGGAACAGAAATTAGCTAAACTATGAAAATATCTCTACATACTTTACCATTAGAAGAACAGTCTTTTAGTCAAGACTTTGAAGATGTAATTTTTAGTGGAACAGTTCGTAAAAAAAGGGATTCAATTGCGTTCTTAAGCGCAAATATTGTTGGTAAAGTTTTATTAACTTGCGATCGTTGCGCAGAAGAGTTTGAAGAAGCCATAAATGAAAAGCAAGAAATGCTAATAAGTGATGGTATATTCAATGGAAGCGATGAAAGTTATGATATAATCGAGGCCGAAAATGGTTTGATAGATTTTGAGTTAATTTTACAGAGTGAGTTAAATCTATTTAGAGGTGATTATCATTATTGCGCCGCATGTGCAGAGAAAAATTAATATTAAAAATATTTTATAAAGGAATTTAAATGGCAGTACCAAAAAGACGCGTGAGTAAATCACGCTCAGCTAAAAGAAGAACACATTATAAGGTTACTCTGGCTCGTCCAGTAAAAGATAGTGACGGAACTTACCGCATGCCACACCATATTAACCCTACAACAGGTGAGTATAAAAGTTAATGGTTACAGTTGCAATTGATGCAATGGGTGGGGACTTTGGTCCCAAGCCTATCATATCAGGTCTACTAGAGGCATTTAAAGAACGTGAATTTCAAGCTATTTTAGTTGGAAATAAAAATGAAATTTTATCTTTGCTCCCACAAGGTATTAAAGATAAAGTTTCTATAGTAGAAGCCAATGATGTAATCTCCATGAGTGATTTGGCAACTGATGCGTTTAAACGAAAAGATAGTTCAATTTATAAAGCAGTTGAGCTTGTAAGAAATAAAGAGGCACAAGCTGTTGTGTCAGCTGGTCATAGTGGTGCGACTATGAGTCTAGCAACACTAAGGATAGGACGTATCAAAAATGTTAGTCGTCCTGCAATTGCAACTCTTATGCCGACTAAAACTGGTAAAAGTCTTGTTTTAGATGTTGGTGCTAATGTAGATTGTAAGCCTGAGCATCTTTTTCAATTTGGTGTTATGGGTGAGGCATATGCTCAAAAATTATTGAAAATAAAAGATCCTAGAGTTGGATTACTTTCAAATGGTGAAGAGGCAAGTAAAGGTAATGAGCTTACCAAAGAGGCTTATCAACTTCTTCAACATCTTACTTCATTTATAGGGAATGTCGAGGGTAATAATATTTTTGATGCTTCAACTGATGTGATTGTTTGTGATGGTTTTGTTGGAAATCTTGTACTTAAAACTAGTGAAGGTGTTGCAGATACAATAAGCCATTTTATAAAAGGGTATATTAGAAAGTCTCCAATTGCAATTGCAGGTTCTCTTTTAATGAAAAAAGTTTTTAGAAGATTGAAAAAAGAGATTGATTATGCTGAATATGGTGGAGCGCCACTTATTGGAATTAATGGATGTGCTATTATTGGACATGGTAAAAGCAATTCAAAAGCGATAAAAAATGCCATTTTTCAAGCAATTGACTATGTCAATGCAGGTGTTAATATTAAAATAGAGAGTCGTCTAGAAGAGATTTCTGCCCTATAGGAGTTAAATTGTACGCAGCATTACGTTCTGTAGGAGCATATGTTCCAAAAAAAGTGTTAACAAATGCAGACCTCGAAAAAATGGTTGATACTAGTGATGAGTGGATTTTTAAACGAACAGGTATTAAAGAGAGACATATCTGCGCTGATGACGAATATACAAGTGATATTGGTGTAAAAGCTGGTGAACTAGCAATACAAAGGAGTGGTCTTAAAAAAGAGGATATAGATATGGTAGTGTGTGCTACGATTACACCTGACTATTTCTGTATGCCATCAACTGCTGCTATTATTTCAGATAAATTAGGATTAAATTTAGTTACAGCTTTTGATATTAGTGCTGCATGTACAGGTTTTGTCTATGTTCTTGCTGTTGCTAAGGCATTCATAGAATCTGGAATGAAAAAAAATGTGTTAGTAATAGGTAGTGAAAAATTAAGTGCTATTACAGATTTTACAGATCGCGCAACTTGTGTACTATTTGGTGATGGAGCAGGAGCAGCGGTTTTGAGTGTGACTGAAGATAAGACAGAGGCTATTATAGATGTTCACACAGCAGCTGATGGATCTTATGGAGATTTTTTGATGACTCCAATTGGTGGAACTGGAAATTTGCATAGTGCAGAACTGAAAAATGAAGCCTCTTTTATTAAAATGCGTGGAAATGAGACATTTAAAGTTGCAGTTCGTACTTTAACTAAGGATGTTGTTCAAATTTTAGAAAAAAATAGAATTGAGAAGAGTGATATTACTCATTTTATTCCACATCAAGCAAACTATAGAATTATTAAAGCAGTAGGCGATGCTTTGAAGTTAGATGAAAAGCAAGTAGTTTTGACTGTACATAAATATGGAAATACATCTGGTGCATCGATTCCAATGGCAATGAATGATTTATATGAAAGTGGAAAATTAAAAGCTGGTGATTTAATGCTTCTTGACGCATTTGGTGGTGGTTTAACATGGGGAAGCGCACTAGTTCCTTTTGCCGGCAAAAAGTAATCTTACGTTTAATCTAAAACTAAGTAAACATTCTCTATAATTCCCGTCCACAAACGAAGACGGCCTGAGGGTTTCAGGGAGCGTAGTCAAGTTTGAGATGATCTTTGAAAACTAAGTAGAGAGAGACAATGGGTTTTAATCTA
>Ga0316207_10000359_pt1 | contig 79657 bp, 66 predicted proteins | sample 6weekpyrite_MG_FD_204943 | JGI IMG/M metagenome (GOLD analysis project Ga0316207, IMG submission 204943) | Microbial mat bacterial communities from mineral coupon in-situ incubated in ocean water Damariscotta River, Maine, United States -... | ecosystem: Environmental > Aquatic > Marine >...
TACGAGGTTTTAATAGCTTAGGAAAAGTGATAACCGGAGTGAAATTTAGAGATGGAATTGAGGTAATAAAAGTTAACGAGGTCGCCGCTTGATTAATTGCTTAAACACCAGATTTGACAATAACTCAACAGACGGGGAGCAGATAACTAATAGAAGCGGAATCCAAAATCGAGCATGGCCCATCCCGGTAGAAATTGTGGTTATAATTTCCCCACCAGTAATAGGATCCTTGATTGCCGCTGATGAAGTACTTGCAGATGGTAGTATTTCCAGCGCTGTTATTGAATCAATCCCTACCGCTACACAGGCCGCGATAAATGAATTGAATAATGCAGGAGCTACTGTATATAAATTTATTGATAAGCACGGAAGTGAAGTTGCCTGTTGGACATTGGCACCTGGTGTATGCGTTACCAGTACAGCAATTGATGAACTAACAGGATTTGATTTATGGGATGAAGTGGTTTTAGAGTTAGCTCAATTTGCCGTCTCTCCATTGTCGCTTGCTCTTTGCGTTCAATTGGCAGACATATATGCAAAATCGGTTAGGCTGAACGATATTACAACTCAGTGGGCAACGGGTACTGGCGCAGTAACAAATTATCGAAATAGAACAAAAGAGTATCGAAAATTTGCCATAGATCATGTAAATGGAATCAAAATAATTCCGATAATTAATAGTATTCTTTTGAATTAGATTCTTTTATGATGACCATATTTCCAAAATATCCTAGTTAAATACTTATACCAATTCGTATATCAATGAGAAAAGCGAGGCCATCTTCTCCGGGTGTAAGCTCCATACCAGAATAACTCTCTATTCTTTTAATAGATTTACTGTACCTCACACCTAAATTAAGTTTAGATGAAAATCCATTGCTCTTAGTATCTTTAAACCCAAAATAAAAATCAAATGCGACTCTAGCCCCTCGATTTCTAGATATTGTTGATTCTATCGCTTCAAAATGATGATATTCAATGCCAGCGCCTAAAGTTTTTCCAGAGTTAAAGCTTCCAGAATAATACCAATCTGATTGAGATCCGATACCTACGTATCTTCTAGGAAATTCATCCGATCTATAATCTTTTGATGAATCATACAACCTTTGCACGCCGTAAAGACCGACAATAGACGCACTAACATAATTATTTATATTTATTTCTAACGTGGAATGCAAAACAGGAAAGAGAAAAATTGATGTTAACGGCGATAAAGATATAGTAATAGTTCTGAGTCTTAATTCATCTCGTTCATGCTTTTCATCAGCAAATGTAACCGAGGACATGAGAAAAACAAGAAAAAAACTTATAATTTTACATAATTTCATTTGGCAACCAGTACAATTTAAATACTATTTTAGATGAAACTAATTGTAATATTTAATGCTTGTATAAAGCGTCAAAACTGAATGCGCAAAATCTGACATTTTTTTAAGAGCGTATAATATTGAAATAGATATATCGCTACATAATTTTTTCTTTTGGTTTGCCCTGCCAGTTAGTTTCATTGTTCATGTCCTTCCATTCACCATATCAATATCAAGTACTACACTTGTCAAGATGAACCACGCAACTCTAAATTTCCACTTTTCCTTGTTAAGGACAACGCGTTTCTAGCTAGTTTTCAGTAAAGAAACAACTATCGTATTAAAATATTTAGAAATTAAACCATCATTTCCGCTAGATCTGACGCTTTCAAATTCGTATATCGTTTCAAACTTTTCCAATCAGCATGTCCAGAAACCGCTGCTACGTGAGGTATATCCCAACCGGCCTCAAATAGTCTGCTAATGCCCTCATGACGGGTATCATGAAACACCAAGTCTTGAATATGTAATGCGTCCGTAATTCGATTGAATGCCTGGGTGATGCTATCCGGCCTCATTCCCCAATAAAATCCATCAAGGCGAGGCGTTTTCTCTAAATTATCGAGAATTAATTGTGCAGCCGGTGATAACGGTATCTCTCTAGGCACACCTGTTTTTGTGATCGGAATGTATAAGGTTGTTTTACTGGTTCTGTGAGCACGTTTCATTGCGGAAATTTCGCCCCGGCGCATACAGGTTTCGATTGCAAATTTAAATAGAGCATTTATGTTTGTATGCTTAATATGCTTATGGTCTGAAATTAATTTGTACTCACCATCAGCGATACGACGATCTCTAGACTTGCCAGTTAGCTTGATATTTTTTATTTTTAAATGTTCTTTTGCTACTAAAACAGGGTTAATGGTTAACGGAATTTCTTTTTTTATACAGCCAATTTCGATAACCTTTTTCAGTAGATTCAGATTTTTCCTGACAGTTTCTCCGCTGACAATTTCCAACCGATCAGTGGCAAAGTCAAGAACGCGCTCATAGCCAAGCATGGCTATTGTGAGGTGTCCAAATCGATCAGTTAAGGCATCAACAGCAGCCTTGGTTTCGTCTGGCCTCGCTTTAGTCTGCGCGATCTCATCCTTGTAAAATTTGGCCAGGTCGTTAAAGGTGTGTCTTTCGGCAATACGTTTATCGGAATAAACATTACGCTCCATATCATTTTCGATTTCTCGAGCCCAGATTTCACCGGCTTTTATGGTCCGGAATGTTTTATATATTGTCTTGTGGCCTTTTTTGGAAATTCTGAATTGATACTTATCCGCGCGCTTTCTGCGATCAGCCATTGCGCCTACACTCCACTTGTTTGGTAGTTGTTGGCAAGTCTAGCATTGTGGCAAGAGTGTAGCAAAGTGAAAAATGTATTTGATTTTTCCAATGATTACAGTAGGATAGGAAAATGAAAAACGCCCTCCTAAGCTGGAGGTAACAAGTTCGAGTCTTGTCGAGGGCACCATTAAAACCGTGATTTCTGACTATGAGTTAATAAAAAACTGGAATAAATGTAATAAATCGACTTCCTACAACCAATAACCGAGAAGTAATACTGACGATGACCAATTCCATTCTGGAAAATGACAACTTAAAAATCGAAATAAATTCACACGGCGCTGAGCTACAATCACTCTTTGATAAACAGCGAAGACTGGAATACCTCTGGCAAGCTGACGAAAAATATTGGCCTCGTCATGCACCTATCCTTTTCCCCATTGTTGGTAAACTTGTAAATAATGAATTAATTTATCAAGATAAATCGTATCCAATGTCACAACATGGCTTTGCGAGAGACAGGAATTTTACACTAGTTAAACATAACGAATCTGAAGTCCAGTTTCAGTTTAAAAGCGATAGTGAATCACTGAAACAATTTCCATTTGAATTTGAATTACTCGTCACTTATGTGCTGCAAGCAAATAAACTAATCACTAGCTTTTCTGTTAATAACCCTAACTCGCATACACTTCCCATATCAATCGGTGCTCATCCCGCTTTTAACTGGCCATTAGATCCTAATATACCAAAATCCGAACATTATATTAAATTTGAGCATGACGAGACCGCGCCTGTTCGACAACTTCGTCAAGGATTGTTAATGGAGCAATCGATCGAAAACCCTATTGATAAAGATCAATTGAAAATTACTGAGTCACTTTTTGAAAATGATGCGCTTATCTTTGATGAGCTCAACAGTCAATCTATTCGCTATTGTGCGGGAGATAAAATGGCATTGGAACTTAGCTTCAAAGAGTTTCCCTATTTAGGAATTTGGAAGAAGCCAGGTGCAAACTTTGTTTGCCTAGAACCTTGGTGCGGAATTGCAAGTCCTGAAAATTATAAAGGTAGTTTTATGGAAAAACCGGGGATTATATTAGTACCAAGAAATGAACAGATCATAAAAACATTTGAAATAAGCATTAATTAACTGTCTTCTTGACGCTCTCTCAATTGTTCTCGTTGTTTATCAAATATATATCTGGTTAGATTTTTTTTATCCAATTCCTTCAAATAAGGTAGTTCCAGACCTATGAAATAACCATCGCTTTTCTCATCTACTTCGCTACGCACAACTTTACCGTAGGTTTCCATACCAAGCCTATAACCCACAATGGCAAGCTTACAATATAAGATATCGCCAATAGACAAACTATGCCGACTATAGAAACTGAGTCCACCCTCACTAATATCCATCGTCTCAGTTGTTTCGAACACACCTTGTGCAGCATCCATTTTAAATTTTTCAAAACTTAGCATAGATGCCAACATATCCACTTTGTTATTTAGTAACTCTAAATATTGTGCGACTGCCGACGATTCTTGTCTAACATTTATTAATAATGGGGTAAGTTGACGTGATATTTGATCCAGTTGATAACTTAAATCAATCTCATCGGTGCGAATGTTTTCTCCACCCGATAAAAACTGATGTAGCTGTTCTTCATCCGCTGAGTGATACTCAATAAGCACGTTATTGGATAACCTAAAATGTGTTCGACGTTCATTTGAAGAAGCGTCGTTATTTTTCGTACTCATGAACAGACCTTAATATATGGATATACAGCATATATCGGTTAACTTTTGAAGCAACTTAAATGCCTGCCATTTTTCAATTATTTAAGAAATACCCATAATCGTACTTGATTTAACCAAAATGGCATTAATGTTAGTACACAAATAAACCAAGTATTTTTAATCACTTAGATAAACATTTTGACATTGAATATACTATTCCTTATAATTAGTATGTTTTTTAATCTGTATTCACCAGCGACAGGCAAATCAATCAATGGGGATTAGTCGTTAAATTATTTTGCGAAATGCGTAATAGTAAAATGTATTATAAATACATTTTACTATTACGCATTAGCCTACTATAGATTCTGACAATGAGTTAAAAGGAGTACTTTAAAATGGGGTTTTTATCAAAATTATTCGGCACAGGTTCCAAAGAAACTGTACAAGAAAAGTCACTTTTTGAAAAAATTGGCGGTGAAGCTGCTGTCGATGCTGCGGTAGACATATTCTATCGTAAAGTATTAGCGGATGACCGTGTTAATAAATTTTTTGAAACAGTGGATATGGAAAAACAAGCTGTAAAACAAAAAGCATTCTTAACCATGGCATTTGGTGGACCCAATAACTACACAGGTGAAGATATGCGAAAAGGTCACGCACACCTGGTAGAAAAAGGTCTAAATGCGAGTCATTTCGATGCCATCATGGAAAATCTTGGTGCCACATTAACTGAACTCAATGTTCCTGGTGATTTAATTGCTGAAGCCGCTGCTATTGCCGAAAGTACTCGAGCTGATGTACTCGCAGGTTATACAGCAGAGGAAAAAGCAGCAATGGGTGGTGAAAAAAGTTTATTCGACAAAATTGGTGGTGCCGCTGCAGTCGACGCTGCTGTTGATATTTTTTATCGAAAAGTGTTGGCAGATGATCGTATCAACAAATTCTTCGAAGGCGTTGATATGGACAAACAAGCAGTCAAGCAAAAAGCATTTTTAACTATGGCATTTGGCGGCCCTCACAATTACACCGGCGAAGACATGCGAAAAGGTCACGCACACCTGGTAGAAAAAGGTCTAAATGACAGCCACTTTGATGCCGTTATGGAAAATCTTGGTGCGACATTGACTGAACTCAATGTTCCTGGTGATTTGATCGCTGAAGCAGCTGCTATTGCTGAAAGTACTCGTAACGATGTACTAGGCAGATAATAAAATTGATGTCTTAGTTCGAACTTGGTCTTTAAGTCGTTAACAATCTGTTGATAGCTTTTAGGCCAAGTGTAGAGCTTTACAAAATAAAACCTTGATCTTCCTTTTCACTTTTCTCAGTAGATTCATTTTCCTCATCTTCCACCTCAAACTCAGTAGCAACCCAAATATCGTTTACAATAACTCCCTTTACTTCTGCCAATTTTCCGGTGGGGTCAGAACTAATTAGCGATTCAACTCGACTAATATCAATAGTTCGACCTAATACAATAATTGTTTGTTCTTCAGCATCATAAGAAGAAATGATATTTTTCAGCTCCCAGTCTTTTTCTTCAGAATCTTCGTTTTCTTCGGATGAGCCAGAGCCGCCATCTTTATCTTCATCAGATTCACCATCTTCCAATTCAAGCTTGGTCGCTATATTTTTATCGAGGTCCTCATCTCGATAAAAACTAACTTCAACTTTGTTGCCGATAGACAAATCGTTAAAATTAAAAAAGTGTCGTTCATTATCACTAACATTATCTCTTTCATCTTTCACAGTTGTACTACTAGTAATGGTAATAACTACTCCATAAACGGTTATGGTTTTAGAGTCCGTATCAATTGCGCTAATTAAGCCCTCTATTTTTGTTTTATTTTCTTTTTTAACTTCGATCTCTGAAGCGACAATTCGTTGACCCGCACTAATATAGCCTTCAACTTTGGCTTTTTTACCTACTTGAATTTCATTGATATCACTAATTTTAGTTAAATTGTTAATAACAATTTCTTGTCCATTTAATGAAAATTCAGTAGCACTCTCAACTTTAGTTATAACGCCTTCCATTTCTACTTCTTGATTTGTAGTTTGAGCAAGGATTTCTTTATGTCTTTTTTTCAGCTCTATCGTGGCAGCAATTAACTGATTATTTTGCAAATCAGCATCACTGGTCACTTCAACATAATCACCATTCTTGATACTCTCTGTTGTTAAATCTTTAAATGATGCCATTGAATAATCGATAGTCATAGATCCGACTTGAAATGTTTGATCTTGAGATAAGTGATTGGCAACCACGCCTTCCAGCTCAATCTCATCGTTTTCACCACGAATTTCCCGTTTAAGCTCAATACGAGTCGCGTAAATTACACCATCTCCTGTCGTGTGTCCGCTAACCTCTACTATATTACCCACTTGAATCTGCTCCAGTGTGCTGATCGCGCTAACCTGACTTTCGAAAACAGTATCAAAATCATCGACAATAATTGTTTGTCCAAGAATGATAAATTGATTATTATCGGCTACTGTATTTTCCAACACCATACCTTCTACGTTGTCATCAAACGTTATACTTAATGCGGAATTCGAACCATCGGAGTTAGTTGAGCCAGTAAGAGTAACAATCATTCCCACCTGAAGTTTACTCTCAGTACTGTCACTACCATCAATATTGATTGAAGTATTCGAATCGGTTTCATATTTTTTGCCGTTTACAAATACACTTCCAAACCCTGTTATAACTCCCACGGTTACTGTATCAGGGTTTTGACCTGTACCTGTTTCACCACCACCTGCAGAACAAGCGACTAAAACGATTGCAACAAATCCTGTTATCGAATAATGCAATATCTCTCTAATCATCGTCTTGCTCCTTTACATCTTTGTTCTCAAAATAGTAGATACCTACTCCAATTGCTTTTCTCCCAGCACCTTTCGATTTTGGATTACTATCGCGATCGTGTTTAGCCATTGCCACATCAATTATTTCGAGTAATTCTTGTGAGTTTTTGGCGATCAGTTCTTGTAATTCTTCGACAACTTCTTCAGGTAAATTGTCATAGTAGACTTTTCGTTGGAAATATTTCTTTTTATTTTCTTCATAGATATTTCGATCCATTGTATTTAACAAAGCTGATACATCAGATCCTAAATACTGAATTTTTTCATTAATGCCAGTTTTTGGTATATATGCTCTCGACAATAAGCGAATCATATCTTTATCGTCGACTTCAACAACCCCCACTCTTTCAAGCTCATCAAGAATTGCTCTAGGTGGAACATCACCGCTAAATTTTTTTACCAAGCTAGAAAAAGAATAACTTCCTGATTCGAAAGTTAGTACTTTGCATTCATTGTTACTGTTCTGATAATTTTTATCGTGAACCCAGCCATACACTACCCGAGCTGCACGGTTATATTTTTCAGTTAACATTGAGTCGCTACTTTCTTCCAATTCCTGAAGTCGCTTAACCTCCTTACGCGATAAGCCGGTAATTGTTGAAATACGAGAATTGCTCTGTTTTTTGCCTTCAACTTGAAAATCGTGTGTTGCCACCTCAACATACGCCTGCCGAGCCAGCTCTGAAAAAGCGCCAAAGGGAATGTTGTTACGCAATAAAATGCGTATTAAGGGTTTTAATACACATAAAATCGCTTTTTGCAGTAACTTTTCTTCGCTCACTATTATATCCTATGAAATTCATGGGTGACTGAGAGGGCGTCACCCATGCAATTCCACTTTTTAGGGCGCACTATTATTTGATGTATCATCAGATTCATTTACAGATGAATCATCATTCTCTCCATCATCGTCTTCTGAATCATCGTCTTCTGTATCGTCGTCATCTTCTTCAACATCATCATTTTCTTTGCCATCATCCTCTCCCTGCTCATTATTTTCTTTTTCCTTATCTTTATTTTCTGGATCTCCCTCATCAGCATCGTTTCCAGGAATATAATGTTCGTCTTTTTCCTTAGCCTCACCTTCAGAAGCCGTAAAAATACCGTTTTCAAAATTCCCTTTCAACTCAACTTTTTCTCCATCAACGGGTGTCACTTCTGTCAGCGAGGATAAATCCAAAACAATTCCAGAAATGAAGAAAGTCGAAGTCGTTGCATCCAATGAGAGTTTACCTTCCAGTTTTTCTAACTGCCCCTCTTCAACTGATTTTCGTATCATTTTGGTCGCGGTCAAACCGCCATCTTTATTGGTATATGCTTTAACTTTAATCCAATCACCAACCGCTAAATCATCCACACCAAATTTATATTTCACATTGTTCTCGCCAGCAGCAAGATCATCATCATCGCGATCATCTTTGACGAGTGTTGAATTGCTCAATGTGATGGCTTTACCAAAAATGGTAACTGTATTGGCATCAATATCTGTCGCACTGATTTTTCCTGCTAACCTCAAGTCACCCGAGGGTTTGAATATAACTTTATTCGCTAATAATTGCCCATCGGTATTTACATCACCTTTAATTTTAATCTTCATGCCCACTGCCGCAATCTCTGCAGAGCCATGAACATAATCAGTGGATTCAGATAATATAACTGTATGACCGTTAACTTCAATTTCTGTCGAACTTACAACATTTGTAATTACCCCTTCCAACTCAACAGCTTCATCATTGTCATCATGGAATAAGGGCTTTTTGCCATCATTCTCAAGCTCAATTTTACTCGCGATTAATATGCCATCAACGATACCTTCCGTACTTTTAACTTCTACAAACAAATTATTTGCTAAAGAAGTTATATCTTTGTTCAATTTTAATTCGGCATCAGCATAGTTTACGGTTAAGGTACCAAGGACAAATGTGGTTGCTGTTTCGTCTATGTTAGAAATGGTCCCTTCAACCTCCATCTCCTTGCCTTCTTCTTTGGCATCAGACTTCACTTCAATTCGAGTCGCCCAAACTTTACCATCTCCAGAAGAATGACCACTCACTTCCACTATATTTCCCGCTACGATATCAGAAATTGTTAACACATTATCTGACTTAGATTCAAATACCGTATCTTCATCAATAGTGACTTCCACGCCCATAATATTCAATAAACCAGTTCCATCGGGAGTAAGGCTAGTTGAAATCACAACCCCTTCAATGTCATCATCAAATTCGATAGAAACAGCAGTGCCTGTACCGTTGTCGGATGCACTACCCGAAAGTGAGACGACCATCCCCAACTTTAAAAGCTCTTCCCCACCTTCAACCCCATCTATCACAAATGATGCATCATCTGTTTCGTATTCCACACCATTTATAAACACGCTGCCAAAGCCAGTGATAACACCAGAAGTAGACTTAGTGATTGGAGTATCGATCGCTGATTGCTTTTCATTATCACTGCAGGAAGAAAGTCCGAAAACGCTCGTAACTGCTACTGCTAATACTGTTTTTTTAAAAGTACGTTTCATATTGTCTCTCCTGCAGTATTTTAAGACCATTATTTTGGGATTTTTATCCCAATTTAATAATTAGGATAATATTCCCATTTCGTAGTGTTGCAAACCAAATTAATCAAAAATTGTGATGTTAGTCATGGTTTTAATTGATACCCCCAGTTCATTGCTTATGGGAGGCAACCTACTACTTACAGTATCTTATATCGTCAATTAGCCAAATTGTTTTGTGAACACGCACACATTTGGGATATATTTCCCAATTATATCTGCGAAATCGAACGAGTTCAAGGCAGTTTTTTTAGATTGTCGCTTGATTGAGCGACGAAGTAGCTTGAGATGTTTCAAGATGACGTGGGTTTTTCTCACCAATACGCAGCAGACTTGGTAATAATATTAAAGTAAATAAGGTACTTACAAGCATGCCGCCAACAATGACGACGGCCAATCCAGCATACAATTCGGCGCCGGCGGCAATTTTTATAAAATCGGGTAATAACTGGAATACCGCTGATTCCTGAATTGCCGGATAATTGTTTTTTGCACTGATAAGCACCAGTGGTAGCATGCCAAAAATACTGGTTAGTGTACTCATTAGAATCGGTCGCAGTCTCAAGCGAACGGCCTGCTCTACCGCATCAACGCGTGCAAAACCTTCTCGTTCTGCTGATCGTGTCTGATGAACCAATAGAATAGCATTATTCACCACCAGCCCCAACAAAATGATGAAGCCAATCATGGTTAACAAATCCATGGTGAGATTCATCCAATATAATGCCATTACACCACCCACTGTCGCTAATGGTATGGTAAAAATCACCAGGAAACTATCGACAAAAGACCGAAATAATGCCGCCATGATTAAAAATAATATTATGATGGCTAATGCAAAACTACCTAACATGCTTTCTTGTGCAAGCACCAATTTTTCCGCTGTGCCGGAATACCTAATATCTCCATCTTCAGGTAATATAGCCAACATTTTGGGTGCTACTTTTTCTTGAATGATTTCTAACGCTTGTTGCAACGACATGTTAGCTGGAGGTGTCACTTGCAATGTCACCGTTCGCCGGCGATCAACACGTCGCATTTTTTCCGGACCAGCGGTTCGTTTCAAATCGATTAATTCATCTAGCGGCACAATTCCGGCATTGGGAGTAGCCAACGGCACTGAAACCAAATCTTCGGGCGACTCCCATTCTTCGGCACGCAAAATAACATTCAAACGTTGATCACCATCAAAATAATCACCAATGTAAAGCCCACTACCCATTGCACGCACAATATTGGAAATAGTGCCTCTATCCCATCCTGCTTCTGCAATTCGGCGTTCGTCAGGCAACAACCTTAGCTCGGGATCTGCTAAGCTTAATCCTGGCTTTGGCCTCACCCTTACGCCTGGAATTGCCTGTCGGATCGCACCAAATCCCATTTGCGCCGCCTGTAATAGCGAATCCATGTCACGAGCTTGAATATCCACATCAATTGTATTTCCACCACCAAATCGACCAAACAATGAAGTGCGTTTAGCAAAGGCAATCGTATCAGGAAAACCGCCAATTACCTGATTTACTAATGGGACCAACTTATCTGTTTGCGATGGGTCAGTTGCCCGAACTCCCATGAATGCGCCGCTTCCAAAAACAACGAAGAAATAATTCAACACTTCAGGTTGTTTTTTTCCTTCAATATAGGGCTGCATTCGATCTGCTATTACCTGCCCCATTTCCTGTTCCATAGTATCGATATTGATACCCGGCGGTGGTAATATAAAAGCAAAAACTAAATTTCGATTACCCGTTGGCAAATAATCTTTCTGTGGTGCGAATGTGTAAATCAGCGATGCCGAGGAACTTAACAATGCAATAATCCACACATAACGCTTAATTGGTGAATTAGTTATGCCCATAATAACTTTGGTGATACGTTCCCACCATTTAGTGTGTGGGTCTTCAATGGGTTTGCCCGTTAACCATTTCTTTGCAAGTGTCGGTAGTACGGTAACCGCCGTAATTAGCGAAAATACAATCGCAACTGCGATAGTTAAAGCCAAATCTGCGAATAACTGCCCCGCTTCATCTTTTAAAAAAACTATCGGTAAAAAAATCGCTACTGTGGTTATGGTTGAAGCAAACAATGCACCCCATACCTGGGTCGTTCCTGATAACGCAGCCAGAGAGGGTTCTTCACCTTTTTCGCGCAGACGCGATATGTTTTCTAAAACAACAATCGCAGCGTCTAACACCATGCCAACGGCAAATGCTAAACCGGCCAATGATATAACGTTCAAGCTACGACCAAAGGCGTCCAGCAGAATAAACGTCGTTATAACAGATACAGGGATTGCCAGCGCAACCATTAAAGTCGCTCGGAACCTCCGTAAAAACCACCAGAGTATCCCAATAGCCAAAACTATACCCAGTGCTAAATTACTAATGACAAGCTCAATGGATCGGTCTATATAAATTGTTTCATCATAAACTTGTTCAATACCAAGACCGGCACGTTTAAGTGGACCATCCTTCAGCTCAGACACGGCAATACGAAGACCATCCATGACTTGCAATACATTTACGCCTGTTTCTCGGTGCGCATTTACTGCCATGGCAGGCCCGCCATTTTGAATCACGAAACTGTTTCGATCAACTAAACGAGCTTCCACCTTTGCAACATCGCCTAATAAAATTGGTCGGCCATCGCGCCACTCCAACACCATATTCTGCAATTTATCTAAATCATATTTTCCCGCGTAACGTAAAGTATATCGACGTTTCCCCACATCAATATTTCCAGCAGAAACATCTTGATTTCCACCGGCAAGTGCAGCAACTTTGGGTAATTGAATATTAAGACTGGCAGCTTTGTAGGGATCGAAAGTAATACGTATTTCAGTTTCACGACCACCTCGCACTTCGGAACGTGCAACACCACGTACACGCTCAAACCGGGTTTGGACAACATCTTCTATAAAATTTTGATAGCTGGCAATGTGCCTATCATTACCTTCAGTTGGTTTAATAATGAACCAAGCAATCGCACGTGAATCGCCGCCTACACTACTTATAACGGGTTCATCTGCATCCTCAGGATAAAAGGGGACTCGATTAAGTCTGTTTAACACTTCCAGCAAGGCACGTTGCATATCCATGCCCACCACGAAGGTTATCGTCACCTTGCCTTGTCCACGGCTGGCATCCGCAGTAATCTCGGTCATGCCAGGTAATCCACGGAAAACTTTTTCTTGTGGTTCAATTATTTCAGATTCAACTTCACCCGGAGCTGCAGACCGCCACTTGGTGGTTACCGTTATTTCGGGTTTTTCCACTTCAGGTGTGAGCTGTACTGGCAAACGATCTAAGCTTAATACGCCAAAAATTAGCGCCAACAATACAACGACTAAAACCGCTATTGGATTTGCAATAGAAGGTTTGGTTAGATTCACGAAGGTTTACCTGGGACGATCTTCACGTCTTGACCAGGACGCAACCGTTCTCCACCACGAATAACAATTTTATCGCCGGTCTGAATATTACCTTCGACTCCAATAAAATCACCACTTGCAATGCCAGTTTCTATACTGATTTTTTCTGCTTTATTCTCACCAGATATACGATAGATGGAACTACCCTGGCGGCGTAAGACTAATGCGTCACGAGGAACAGCCATTACTTTTCTTGCCTGCCCTATGGGAACTTCCACTTTTACAACTTGCCCAGCTAACCAGTCTAGTTTGGCAATATCAATTTTAATGTCATAAAGATGAGATTTAATATCGCCAATGCTAACGATTGCTCGAATAACACCATCCACTTTTTTGTCGTTGCGATAAATATTGAGCTTATCGCCAATATTTAGATAACTAATCGATTTGTCACTTACCCGTGCATCAATTTCCAAATTCTCTGGATTGGATATTGTCAGCACGGTGTCGCCACCACTAATCCATTCACCTTCACGTTTGGCCCGATCTATCACAATTCCATTAAATGGGGCATAGACTTTATATCGACGAAGCGTCTCTTCATCGAGTTTTACTTTCGCTTTGGCAACAACTACCTCACTTCTCGCAACATCGCGATCCAACAACATTTTATCCAAGGTATTTTTCGAAGAGAAATCGCCTTTTATCAATGTTTCTAAACGAATGACTTCTTTTTCAAGATAGTTTAAACGAACGGTTTCTCGTTGTAGCGTTGCCTTATTTTCACTCGCCTTCAATTGATATAATGTATCATCTAGTCGAGCCACCACTTTTCCCGCATTCAATTTGGTACCTACCTCAGCTACCCAAATCAATCGCCCCGCAACTTCAGCGGGTAAATCAGATTGTTGGCGACTGAATACCGTACCTGGAACATGGATTGTGGGAGCCAAAAACTTTTCACTCGCCTCAGTTACAACCACAGGCGTTGCACGTTTGCCATGACCTTTTTTCGCTGCGTGCCCAGGCAAAGACCACCACAGGAATGACAGCAAAATTATGAAACTCAAAAAGTCTATAGTTGGTGACTTATTTTTGTATCTACAACTAACGGTAAAAAACATTAAATTTATAATCCTAGCTGACGCTTTAATCATCATGATAAAGCGTTTTTCGATTCACTCATATGACAATCAAAATGCAATAATATTACCCGAAAGTATATAGAAAAGAATGGATTAACAAATATAATTGAACAGTTGATCTATTTCTTTGCCTAATTCAACTATGCTTGCACAAAAATTAAACTGAGCCAAACAAATGCCTTCAGATTCACAACAAATTGGTAAATGGATGATATGGTTAACTTGGATTATTCTAATTGTTTTCTTAAGCATTTTTTTCAATGATATGCTCGAGAAACAACAAAATCCTAATCAACAAATACAAAGTGCTATCTCCACAGATGGTATTCCAGAAATTGTACTTAAACGGAATCGGGCAGGACATTATGTTGCTAGCGGCTTTATAAACAACAAGCCCGTTGTTTTTTTGTTGGATACTGGCGCTTCTGACGTGTCTATTCCCGCTAAAGTTGCTCAGCGTATTGGATTAAGAAAAGGCGCGCCCCTCATTTATCAGACTGCTAATGGTAATACGCGGGGTTACTACACAGAATTAGATTCCATTTCATTGGGAGACATTCAATTGAATAATATTCGCGGTGGCATCAACCCCTCGATGAATGGGGAATATATTTTGTTGGGAATGACTTTTTTGAAACATCTTGAGTTTACCCAACGTGGCAATCAACTCACCATCCGACAGTACATCAAAGGTTAATTGTGAGTATGGAGGAAAATCGATGGTTACCCCATGTATCCGTTGCTGCAATAATAGAAAAAGACCGTCGCTTCTTACTAGTGGAAGAGAAGAAGGAAAATCAACTATTACTCAATCAACCCGCTGGACATTGGGAGAATAATGAAACATTAGTTGAAGCTGTTATCCGCGAAACCTTGGAGGAAACAGCATGGCACTTCAAGCCACAATACTTATTGGGTATCTATCAATGGCAACATCCAATAAAGGCGGATCTAACTTATTTACGCTTTGCTTTTGGGGGAGATTTGATTGAACATGATCCGTCACGAACATTAGATACTGGAATTGAAAGAACGCTTTGGTTTACTGCACAGGAGATTCGAGACTCCGTAAACAGGCACAGAAGCCCACAGTTACTAAAATGTGTTGAAGATTATTTGGATAATATCCGATATCCGTTGAGCTGTTTAAACCTCATAAAATAGATATTTTTCAGACGTAAAAAACCCAGTTAAACTGGGTTTTTTTGAGCAGTATAAAATATATTACGATTTTTCAGCTAAAAATAAATGGCCACCAATTTTACGTGTTATTTCTTTTGATTCAGCCCACTTAGGATCAGCAAGTTTTGGTGCGTAATAATGTAATGCACCTTGAGTTAAATCTAACGCACCGTTACTTTGTTCACGATAAACGTCATATTTGTAGTAAATAAATTTCGCGATTTGTTTTGCCAGCATCCAGGCCTTTTTATCAGAGGGACGATCGCTTCTACCATCGTGAGTCCAGCTGAACTGGCGTTTCTGCCAAACAACACCACAAACTGAATTAGGAAATCTTCGTGATTCAACACGGTTCATGGTAACCATCGCAACAGCAAGTTGACCAACGGGTAACTCACCTCGAGATTCAAAATAAACGTTTAAAGCAAGGCAGTTTAATTCTCTTTTTTCTACTTTTGACAGCGATTTTGAAGCCATTGCGGAAGATGCAATAATCATCAATAACGTGAAAATAAATAGTCTCATAGCAAACCTCGAACAAAATTTACCCAATTGAAAGCATTCTGCATGCCAATTGATAATTTCTATAATTATCAATCATTTAGGCTTAATTTAATCTTAACAGCAATTAAGATGTTAAAAAATACGACAAAGCTGAGGAGCCATTTAAAGCAAATTAACCGGTCCTTCGACGCATTTCATCCTTGTTGACTTCAAACCATCATAACTCATTGTTTTTCATTTATAATGGTGTATTTAACGTTAAAATTATAACAACTCTAATTTTAGGCTAAAATTCTCAGGGATACAAAGGCTAATTTGATAACAATTCAGCCTATATAAGCCGTTAATTGTAAAGATATCTGACAACAATACTCAATTATTCAAAGTTTTAGTGAGCTAACTGCAAGTTAATTCTATGCCTATGGAAAATATCATTATTTTAACTTTTCTTTGGCTTCTCTACTTTCTGAGCCATAGTTTGCTCGCAAGTGATCATACCAAGAAAATTTTGATATTAGCATTGCCTTCGCTGGCATCTTATTACCGCCTTTTATACAACCTGCTGGCCATTGTGTTACTGCTACCCCTGCTTTATTTTATTTACTACATTCCCAGCGATATCTTATGGCAAAGAGAATATGGCATTAAAATTCTTTTCAATTTAATGGCATTGCTCGCACTAGTCGGATTCCTTTGGTCCCTCAAATTTTACAGCTCAATGGATTTCTTGGGGTTTAAACAACATGAACGTGTCACTAGATCCATAGGCAATCAATTAGTGCTTTCACCATTGCATCGATTTGTACGCCATCCTTGGTATTTTTTTGCACTGGTTTTAATCTGGACGCGAGATATGAATGTGCATTTTTTTGTCTCGTCTGTATTAATGACGGCCTATTTTTTTATCGGTTCTCACTTGGAAGAGAAGAAGCTCGTATCAGAATTCGGCGTGGTCTACGAAAAATACCAGCGCTATGTGCCCCGATTAATTCCTAGTTTTCGACGGTATTTAAACAACGATAAAATGGCCGAACTCAAAATTGCTCAATCTATGAATGAGACTAAGTAAGAAATCCGGGACTTGTAACTATTCATCCAGCGCTTCCCAACGTACATACAAACCCTCCAACCTGTTTTGTAGGTTTTCTAATTCCTGGTTTTTATTTTTTTGCTTGTCTGGGGTTTGTTGATAGAATTCCGGACTCAGCATTTCATTTTGGATATTTTCGATATCTTGCTCAAGAGACTCAATTTTCGCAGGAATTTTCTTTAACTCTTGTTGATCATTAAACGAAAGCTTTTTCTTATCGTTATTTTTTTGACTTTTAGTTTGTGGTGATTTGGCTTCAGCCTTGACAGCTTTTTCCATTGCTTGGGAATTTGTTACTTGATGCAAATAATCTTGATATCCACCAACATATTCATCAATCCGTCCTTGCCCCTCAAACACCCAAGTGCTGGTAACCACATTATCGAGAAACGTACGATCATGGCTAACAATTAAAATAGTGCCTTCAAACTCGACCAATAAACTCTCCAACAACTCAAGCGTTTCCATATCCAGATCGTTGGTAGGTTCATCGAGTATTAGAAGATTAGCAGGTTTAGTAAAAAGTTTTGCCAGCAGAAGTCGATTTGTTTCACCACCAGACAAGGTTTTTGCAGGAGAACGCAAGCGTTGTGGATCAAATAGAAAATCTTTTAAATAACTGATTACATGGCGTGACTTACCTTGTACGGTAATCATATCGCTTCCCTCTGCCACATTATCAACAACACTTTTTTCTAAATCCAATTGCGCACGCTGCTGATCAAAGTAGGCAGTTTCTAATTTAGTGCCCTGCTTTACGGTACCTGAATCTGGTTGTATTATTCCCTGCAACAATTGCAATAAAGTACTTTTCCCTATACCATTTGGCCCGATTAATCCAATACGATCACCACGTATTACTCGCGTTGAAAAATCTTTTACAAGCAAATTTTTTTCATAACTGAATGAAATATTTTCTGCCTCAAAGACTAATTTTCCGGACTTTTCCTCACCGCCAATTTCCATGGTGACTTTTCCGGTTACATCTCTGCGTTGGGATCTTTCATTTCGCAAGGCCTTTAATCGTCTAACCCGACCTTCATTTCTTGTTCTTCTCGCTTTAATACCCTGTCTTATCCAGGTTTCTTCTTCTGCCAGTTTCTTGTCAAATAAAGCATTTTGTTCCGCTTCAACTTTCAATGCTTCTTCTTTTTTTATTAAATAGTTGGCAAAATCACCCGGCCAAGAGGTTAAATTTCCACGATCCAACTCAATAATTCTCGTCGCTAATTTTTGTAAAAACGTCCGATCATGGGTGATGAACAACAAACACACACTTTGTGTTAATAGAAAATTTTCTAACCAGGTGATCGCCTCTACATCAAGATGATTCGTTGGTTCGTCTAAGAGTAAAATATCTGGTTGACTCACAAGTGCTTTTGCAAGCAAAGCGCGTCGACGCCAACCACCGGAGAGTTCTGATAATTTTTTATCTGCGGGTAGTTCGAGTTGGGTAATAATGGAGTCAACTTGCTGCTGCATAGCCCAACCATTTCTTGTATCTAATTCATGCTGCAGCTGAAACATTTTATCCATGACCGCTTGGGATGCATCATGCTCGGATTGTTTGATAACAAAATGGTAATCTGCGACTAATTGAAAAAGATCTCCAAGCCCAGCAACAACTATGTCATAAACACTGCGATTTTCATCGACAGGAACATCCTGATCCAGTTTGGCAATTTTAAGCTGATCCTGATAAATCACTCGGCCATCATCAGCATTAATCTCACGATTGATCACTTTCAGCATACTCGATTTACCGGTGCCATTACGACCAACCAAACAAATCCGCTCTTTAGCTTCGATACTCAAGTCAACATGATCCATCAATTGATGATGACCAAATGCGAGAGAAACGTTTTCTAGTTTTAATAATGACACAGGGGAATTCCAAATCGAGAAAAAGCCGCGATTTTAGCCTATCGCGCAGTCTAATGCGAGGATATCAAACAAGTATTAAATATGAGAAAGAAATTTTATAAAGCAGTGATACTGGAAACGGCGGTACCTAATATATTTCGTCCCTGAATATCATAGTAATCCACGGTTGCATTCGTGATACCCGTAGCAGGCATGGTGAAAATAATATCATAACGCTCTCCAGGTCCAATCATATATTCTGTCAGCGCATCCAGCATTAACTGCTTAAGCGGACGACCATCCGATGCAACTATATCAAAGGCAATTCCACCAAGACTAACCATTGCTGGTTGGTAACCCATATTAACCAATCTTATTGCAATTTGTTGATTGGGTAACGCCACAATCGCTGACGTTGGATCGACAGTGATATCAGGACCATCTCGACCATTTATCATAAAATAATCTGGTGTATATCGCTCTGTAACAATTGGGCCACTAACCAGAGGATCGACATGCCAGCTGCTGTCAAACGTGTGTAAATGCCATATATATTCGCGATCGAATACCGGGCCATTGGTCCAAAGGGTATTCGCGCTCCCATCTGCTGGTCGCACAATGATAGTGCCATACATCCCCATTTCCACATGTAGCACCGTATCCACATGACAGTGATACATGTAAGTACCCGCATGTAACGGAGTAAATTTATACTCATACGGATTACCAAGCCATACTCCAGGCGGAGAGATCAAGCGCATATTTGGAGGCGTACTTGGTGAACTTGGATCCATTTGGGAAACAAAACCACTTGTTACAGGTACACCATCATTTGCTTGATTTGCATCTAATCCGTGTAAATGAATTGTATGTGGGTGCGCTGATCTTAATGCTATTGTAGTTTCCTGGCCTTCGATTGCCTCGATGACTGGCGCTGGGCAAATTCGTGCTGTGTCATTATTAAATCCTGCACCACCCGAAACAAATCCCCACACTCTGATGTTTTTACCATCGGACATGGTTTGGACAATATTTTGATTTCCCATGTCGCTACTATCGATGTTGATCAAATTATTGGTTAGAGAAGAAAATGATTGTGCTGGTAGCGTACCCACGGGTGGATTGTTGGCACCAGTACCCGGTGTGGGAGCCGGTGCTGGCGCCGGAGCAGGTGCTGGTTGCGGATCAGGCGTCGGTGCCGGTCCAGGCGCGGGTGCTGGAAGTGGAACAGGCGCTGGCGCGGGTGTTGGAGCCGGGGCGGGAACTGTACTGCCTGGCGGCGTTAAAGGTAAACCCGATCTATCGTCATCTTCAATATCGTCAAGTTGAATTGTGTTGATACCACCCGCTTCGGAATTTTTTTCAGGTTGCTTATAAGCAAGCGAAGATTCTGATGGTTTGGGAGATTTTGCGTTTGGGTCAACAGGCGCAGAGCAAGCGCCTAAAAAAGACATCAATGATCCAAGTCCTAATGCATAGCCCCGTTTTTTTTCGTCAACAATCTCTTTTGCCACTGATTTAGGATCATCAGCAAGTAATAGTTTAGTGAGATATTTGGAGACTTTTTTCAAATCGTTTCTCTAGACCGCTTTCATCATTAATAATCCACCACCAGCATACTTACCTGCAGTGGTGACACCAGGAACAAAATGGGTGTGTAAAGGATACAAACCTAGCTGTGTACCCACGTTTAAAATGGTCTCGACTGTTTCATCGGGTTTTACCAATACCGTATCTTTATCGACAATAAACTCTTCAAACACACGATTTCGGTTGATCACATTCACATGGTATCCATGGAAATGCATCGGGTAATAAATCAAACCGCCATTAATTAATCGAATAGAAACATCTTCACCGCTTAACATATATATAACTTTTGTATCATCGATAATGCCGTTCACGGGATCGGCAAATACAGTATCGGGATAGCTTAGGCCGTTTACAAAAAAGAAATTAGGTTGATAGCTATTCATATCTGCTGTCAAACCGGCGGCTATAGCATCATTGATACGGGAATCTATCTCGTGTAATAACAACACATAATCTCGATTATAATTATTGGGATTTGGTAATCCAGGCGTCAATGCCATTGAACCATCAACAGGTAAAACAACTAACGGACCGACCAACCCCATGGCTTTGCCCAGTAAGCCATTGACGTTGTCAAAATAGCAGTAACTACCAACGGTTGTCGCGGTAAAAGTATATGTTTGCATAGCACCAGGCGCAGCCGCTGCCGATACGTCTAACAAGCCAGGAATAACTAAATTTACAGAATGATTCGATGTTAGATTGTTTTGAATGTTGATGGTGACAACATCACCTTCATTAACAACAATGCTTGAGTTGAGTGCACCGGGGCCAGGTTGGACTGCATTAACATATTGCCAGGTAAGTACGTCTTGAGATGAAGTAACAGTTTTCATTACTTCATCGATGGTGAAATCGAAAGTTAGATTAGCGGCTTTAGCTTCTCGCGGTAATCCGGCTGAAATACCGCCCAGCACAAAACTGCTGCTCAATCCAGCAACACTCGCTTTTAGAAAGGCGCGTCTATCCATTGAATCCCCGAGTTCAATATTATTTTTATTCTTATTACTTCCCCAACAACATAGAATTATTATTTTTTACAACAAAACTAAATTATATATCTATATTAGTGAATGTGTTAGTAAACCACTAGGTAATTACGACATTAATAGCTGAAAAACAAATGAATTTTTACGCAAATCTTCCTTATAAATTAAGGTTTTAGTAGCAAAAGAGAGATATCGGAGGAAAACAAGCCAATCCTTGTGAAGATCACTCTATTTTGGTGCAGAGTGATCAAAATACTTCATCAACACTTTGTATAAAGAAAATGCATCTTTACTGCCAGCCATTTCCCTAATGGAATGCATAGCGAACGTGGGAACACCCACATCGATGGTTTTTACACCCAATTCTGATGCCGTTATTGGACCAATTGTACTGCCACAAGCCATGTCTGATCTAACTACAAATGACTGAACGTTTTCCTCAGCCTCCTGACATATTTGCCTAAATAACGCACTTGTTTCACTGTTTGTTGCATAACGTTGATTTGCATTTAGTTTAATAACGGGGCCTTGATTCAACACTGGACCATGATTTTCATCATGTTTATCCGGATAATTTGGGTGAACACCGTGGGCGTTATCCGCAGAAACCATCATGGAATTATGTAAACACCGTGTTAGCTCTTCCGGTGAATCAAACAAACGCTCTAATACGGATTTTAGAAATGGGCCTTGTGCACCACTCGTTGATGCGCTGCCAACTTCTTCATGATCATTGCAAACTAATAGTGTTGATCTATTGGGCTTTGCATTTAATAGGGCCATGAGTCCGACGTAACAACTCAGCAAATTATCAAGCCTAGCGCTTGAGATAAATTCATCGTGCAAGCCAGTGATTGCAGCAGCTTGCGAATCATAAAAAAACAATTCGTAATCTAAAACTTGTTTTACATCAGAAATATTATTAATTTCTCGCAACATTGCTAATAACAATTCCTGGAAATTATCTTTTTTATTACCCTGCTCAAGCATTAAGATTGGTGCTAAATGATTTTGTTTGTTTACGGTTCTGTTTTCATTCGCCTCCCTATCCAAATGTATGGCTAAGCTAGGAATCACAGCAACTGGTTTGTTAGTGTTCAATAATGTGTTTTTAATTATTCCTTTTTTTGTTTCATAATTAACACGGCCAGCCAAGGATAGGTCTCGATCAAACCAAGGGTTTAAAAGCGCTCCACCGTATACTTCAACGCCCAGTTGATAATAACCCTTTACTTTTTTATTGGGATTTGGCTTTACTTTTAAACATGGGCTATCAGTATGCGCACCCACCATGTGAAATCCATTTTCCACACGATTTTTTTTTGCGAGAGAAAATGCAATAATTGAAGAATCATTGCGAGTAACACAATATCGTCCACCTGGCTTAAGCTGCCACGTATCAGCTTCGTTAAGTAATTCAAAACCAGCGTCTAGTAAAAAGGCCTTCGTGTTATCAACGGCATGAAAAGGTGTTGGGGAAAGAGTTAAATAATCTAATAAACCTTGATTAAATGAGCGTTCGGTAATTCTCTTGGACACAGATATTCTCCCTCAAAAAGACAATTCATTATAAAAGCATCCTGGTAGCAGTGCTGAATTCTATATTAATGCAAACAATAAATCACTTACATTCAACTGACATAATTGAAACATCATCACCGACGTAACCATTTTTAGAAAAATTTGAGGAATAAGATACGAGAATATCAAATCCGATTTGATTGTCTCGGTTTTTACTACCCATCAACGCCATGCCTGTTTTAACACCCTCATATCCAAACAATTCTTTATTTACATTCTTGAGGTCAAGCAATCCATCAGAACATAGAATGAACTCACCTGGATTTGACCACGTGTAAATCTCAGATTTAGATTCAAACTTATCATCACTAACGATTCCTAAAGCAAAATTACTTTCTTTGAATACTCTTTCTAGATTTCCCTGATTATCAAAAAACATGGGTATGGGGTTTGATCCATTCCATACTTCTAAGAAATGTTTGTCATTGTTTATCAACGCAACCGTAGCACAAACGAATCGATCAGGAGGTAGGAGCTTTTTCAATTTGCTGTTTAGTTGGCGAACAATTGAAGACACCGTATAACCCTTTTCCGCCATTTCGAAAAAAGTCTGACTCAGGGGAATGAGAGAAATTGCCGCTGCTAAACCATGACCAGTGGCATCGGCCATCAAAACATATAAATCATTATCCTTTGATTTGTAGGCGAGGCATATATCGCCGTTCAGTTCGTCAACTGCCTGGCTGTAAACATGAATACCCATTTCATAATAGCCGGAACTATATTGCGTCATGTTCTCCATGAGTTTTTTAGCCAGCTCCAGTTCGTTCTCAGCTTTATCATGATAATACTGAAGCGCAGCCGACGTGGAATTCAATTCCCTTTGCATTTTTAAGATGCGAATCATCGCACCTAACTTTATTTCTAGCAGGTTCAGGTTTACTGGTTTTGTTAAATAATCGTCGCCACCAATTTCGATTCCCTTAATTTGATCATCTGTACTTACTTTGGCACTCAGAAAGACGATGGGCACCCACTTGCTGCCGGACGCTTCCTTTATGGCTTGGGTTGCTTTATAGCCATCTACATTAGGCATAGCGACATCCATGAGTATGATGTCCGGTTCTTCTGCTTTGAACTTATCAATGGCAATCTGACCATCTTCTGCACTAATAACATCATATCCACGTGGTTTTAAAAATTTTTCGATAATATGAATGTTTACTTGGGTATCGTCAGCGATAAGAATTTTTACTTTTTCTTCAGACATTTGTCCATCCATCAGTTTTCGTGTTCAAATAGTTACATCAAAATAGCTTGAGCAAAAAACACGCCTGTCACAAATAGAATGGCTCATGTTTTCATACATCTTGCATACAACTAACATAAATCCTCCGATTGTTCTCGAATGGCCAATTCAATGACAAAACACCCCGGTATATTTTTAATATGGCTTATTTTAGTGCCAAATATTGGGCTAGCTTCGGTAACTGAACCCACTGTCACGATGGGTTGGACCAGCGTTTTGCCACCACTCATTGCCGTTTTGTTCGCTTTTATCACGCGTAAATTACTCTTGAGTCTTATATCTGCCATTGTAGTTGGGAGTTTTCTTGTCGCATTGAAAAGCGAGCAAATCGTCATAATCGAAACGATCACGCAAACTGGGCTTTATATATTTAACAATGTGACTGATATCTGGAATTTGAAAGTTCTGGCATTTGTAGTTCTTATTCTGGCTATGATATCGGTTGTAATTGTCGCGGGCGGGCTGAAAGGAATTGTCATTTATCTTAACCGGTATATCTCAAGCCGACGCTCAGCTAAATTGATAACAGCCATATCGGGTTTGATTGTATTTATCGACGATTACGCAAACACAATGATAGTGGGTTCATCCATGCGTCCCATTACTGACACGTACCGCATTAGCCGCGAAAAACTTGCTTTTATCGTAGATGCCACTAGCGCTCCCGTAGCAGGACTCGCCATTGTTAGTACCTGGATCGGATTTGAAGTAGGTTTATTTGGCGATGTATCACAATCCTTAAATTTAGGGCAAAACGGCTATTCAATGTTTTTTGATGCATTTGCATTTCGCTTTTATTGCATATTAATGCTCGCATTTGTATTCATAAATATATTCATGTCGAGAGATTTTGGCACTATGTTACAAGCTGAGCAACGCGCAATTAGTTCGGGAAAATTACTTGCTGACGATGCAAATCCACAAACTGTTTCCTCATTTCAACTGGTCAATCCAGATGAAAATGCAAACATCCATGCGAGAACAGCACTTATCCCTTTTGTTGTGCTTTTTGCTACCTTGATTGCAGGATTATGGATTGGTGGGAATGGCATGACTTACTTTCATCAATCTATTTTCGCCCCATTTCAATTAAGTATTTGGCGTGAAGTCATCTCAAATGTGGAAAGTAGTAGTACTATTTTATTAATATCCGCGGCAATTGGTTTGTTAGCGACCCTATTAAGCGCATTGCTAATCGGAAAAATAAAACCAAAATTAATTCTGAGCGCCGCAACAATTGGTGCGAAAAGTAGTTTGTTGCCTATTATGATATTACTTTTGGCCTGGTCATTAAAATCTGTTTGTGACGATTTGAACACGGGGAAATATTTAGTTGATACCTTAAGCACTCATCTAACACCGCTTTGGTTTCCCGCATTAATTTTTTTTATTGCAGCTGTAACAGCTTTTGGCACTGGTACGAGTTGGGGAACCATGTCCATATTAATTCCGATAACAGTACCGATCGCTGTTCAACTCGACGGTGGGCTTTATGGATTAGTTACAATGATTTCTTTGGGTGCCATTTTAGATGGCGCAATATTTGGCGATCATTGCTCTCCCATTTCCGACACAACTATTATGAGCTCAATCGCAAGTAACTGTGATCATATACATCACGTAAAAACTCAAATTCCTTATAGTTTGTTACTTGCGATAATTGCATTGTGTTGCGGTTATTTACCTGCAGCTGCAGGCTATTCCCCGGTCCTTGGCTATGTTATTGGCGCACTTTTTCTCGTTGCATTTTTATTTATCTATGGCAAAAAAACTTCAGACATAACAGCTAACACTCAAGACAGCGAAAAGAGCATTTAAATCTAAAATTGTTGATTACTTCCAAGGCATCACAGGAATTGCAGATACACTGTTTTTCGGTGAGCCTTCAATAATTTTATCGCTGTATGTCAAATAAACCAATGTATTGCGCTTTTTATCATAAAATCGAACTACCTGTAATGTTTTAAACAGTATTGAGGTGCTTTTTCTGAATACGCGTTTTCCATCGAGTTTTCCTGCACGAATATTATCTGGAACAATTATGGGCCCGGTCTGACGACAGGCAAGAGATGCATCAGAAGTATCTTCTGCCACACCCAAGGACCCCGAAATACCACCTTTTTTTGCGCGGCTTAAGTAACATGTTGCGCCTTTCACTTGTGGATCATCAAATGCTTCGATGACAATTTTATTATTTGCCCCAATGAGTTTAAACGTTGTACTAACAGACCCAATTTCTTCAGCTTGAGCAGGCAATATTGCGCAGCTTATTATCCCAAACAAAACACATATTTTTTTCATTTTTTCCTTCCATCAATCACGGTTGCCGCGCCAAATAGACACCATAAGAGCTACCCCCCATAGTGCTGCAGCTACAAATCCAAAAAATCCCCATGCCGGTAATCCCCAGAGAGTCGGTTGATTCTCAATGGCAGATACTATGGCAGTTCCTACAATCAATGCTGCTATCACCAAACCAATGGTTACTCGGCTAGCAGCCCGGTCCAGTTGATGACCAAAGTGGTCCAGGCGTTTAACATCTACGTTGACTTTAACACCTTTACGTTTGACATTGTGTAACAAATCTTTCACATCACTTGGTAATGATGTTAAAACGTGCATCAATTCCGCAGTTTGATCAAATCCTTTTTTCACCATTACGTCAGGACGATATTTCTTATGAATTAATTGCATAATAAAGGGAGTAGCAATTTCCACAATATTAAATTCAGGATCAAGTTTACGCCCAACACCGTCCAACGAAATCAATGTTTTAAATAATAATGCAAGATCCGGTGGTAAAATTAATTCATGTTCACGAAGAATCGCTGTCAAATCATTTAATAATGCCGCAAAATGTAATTGTTGTAGTGTTCGACCATGATAATGATCCAGAAACGCATCAATCTCTATAGTAAGAGACTCTTCATCCAACTCTTTATCAGGAACCCAGTCCAGTAAAATTTCTACAACTTTAACCGCATTTTTCTTAACAAGTGCAAACAGTAATTTAACAATTTGCTCTCGACGGACATCAGACAGCCTTCCAACCATGCCAAAATCGATCAATGCCAACTTGTTGCCAGGCATACAGAGCATATTACCCAAATGCGGATCAGCATGGAAAAAACCATCTACCAGCACCATGTGCATAATAGCTTCTGATCCAACATGCGCAATTATTTTTCTATCTATCCCAGCTTGTTCAAAATTTTCTATTTCATTCGCACGCACACCCTCAATATAATCCTGCACATTGAGACGCAAACTCGTCCATTGCCAATAAACACCTGGGATAATAATATTTGGATAATTTTTTAAGTTTTCGGCGATTCGTTCAGCGTGTCGACATTCACCTTCCAGATCTAACTCGCGCTTTAAAGATAACGCGAATTGTCGTGACACTTCGGTAGGTTTAAAACGTTTGAGCTCCGGCGCACTACTTTCCGCAATTTCTGCAATTCTACGTAATAAGCGCAAATCCGCATCTACTGAGCGTTCTATATCAGGACGCCGGATTTTAAGAACTACTTTTTCACCCGTTTTTAATTTAGCCAAATGTACTTGGGCAATAGAAGCAGCTGCAATTGGCGTTTGATTAATTTCTTCGAATAGTTCCTGGGGATCAGCACCGAGATCTTCAGTTAACTGAGCAAGTAGGTCTTCGTAAGCTACGGCTTGAACTTGATCTTGGAGTTTCTCAAATGCAGTGATCCACTCAGGATTGAACATATCCACCCGAGTTGCTAGCATCTGCCCCAGTTTTACAAAGGTTGGTCCGAGCTCTTCAAGTACCTTGCAGACCCTTTCGGGTGGCTCTAATTCAGCAAGTAATTCCGCGTTTTTCCATTTTAATACACGTCCGGTTTTTTCCAGTGCCTGGCTCATCCCTAAACGACGAACCATATCACCAAATCCCCAACGAATTAACACCAATGCTATTTCATGCAGTCGCCCTAAATCCCGCGCAGCACTTAGTGTTTCTCGAATCATTGTTGGTTGATCAGATCAGTAACAACAAAAAATTATTCTTTATTTTTGGGTTTAACGGCATCAGCCATTCCGGACAGTATTCCACTGGCTATTTGAGCAAATTGATTTCCCGCCGTTTGAGTTGCGGCGGCTATCTCATTCACCGAACCTTTACTCATTTCAAAAATAATATTTCTTAGGCTGTCTGCCGCAGCGATGGCTTCTTTACCTGCTTGGGTACCTGAGTTCTTTAAGTGGCCAGAGAGTTCTTTTAGCACGGTACTACTTAAATGCCCAGACTGTGAAGCAACGGAATTAACCGTATCGATGAACAAGTCTTCCAGCTTTTCAATTTCATCCAGTGCTTGCTTAACATCTTGCTTGGCAAATGTTTCCACTTTACTGGTTGCTTCTTCGGTTGCAAGTTTTGCAGCTATTGCACTTTTACTTAAGGCATCATCAATACCGGATAGTGCTTCTTCTAGTTGCGGTTTCATACGCTCAGCAGAATCACCTAAACCTTCCATAACACCCGTTAATACGCTGCTAACGACGTGCTTAATATTTTCCTTATCCAATTGCCGCTCGCTTAGGGCAGCCATTGTTATATTTTTAATCTGTTCTTGAATATCTTCACTATGAGCAGCAGCTTTTGCAGACTCCTGCGCATCACTTGATTGATCGTTCATTGTAATCTCCCTATCGCATTGCCATTGCGCATGTTACTAACAGAATAAAACTGAAAAAAGGGGTGCATTACCCCTTTTATCAATTACTAATAATGTTTAAACGGACTCAAATACGTTGAGCTAAGTCCATTCAAGGTACCACTTTAACCGATGAAGCAAAAATTATGCTATCAAAGGTTTTATTCATGGTTTTGCTGGTGAAATTTTGCATTGTTACATTTGCAATGTAACTTACCACATCACCTTTCTTAGCACTCACTTGTGTTCCAGCAATCCAAAACTGTTTTCCACCTGCATCTAACAATAAATAGGTATACCCCGCCGCGGAGGTTAATTCCATTACTTTACCCTGTGCAGCTGGGCCTTCAGGTTGAGCCATAGGTGCTGAAGGTTTAGACGCTGCATTGTTACCGGGTTGAGAGCCCATGGGTGGATGTTTAAAATTCTTGCCGCCCAATCCATCAAACACTTCGGCTTGTAGATTAAAAGACACAAGCAACAAACTCATGAGAATTACGGATGATTTATATACTAGTTTCATAGTTTTCCTTATCGTAGATGTGATGAGATTTTATCATATGACCTGTTTATCAGAAAATTGTGCGTTTAGAATATTTCCAAGTAGAACAATTTTTATAAACAATGACAACAATCGAAAAAAAAGTAACCACTATAACGGCTAAAACAGATTCGAATTTATGCAAAATCAACTGTCACCATTCGAAATTTAAGCACTTAGATTAAAAAACAATTTCATTAAATTTTTATGTAGGATATTCTGAAGTTTCTCTTGCATCTTTCTTCCGCATCATATATTTTGTCCAGCCCTTTCGCTGATACATGTTGATTATTGATCAACACCTGTCAGCATATAAGGGCATCTCTGTACTTAGGCTTAAAATTTAAGTTGGAGGAATACCTGGTGCCATCGTTCGATGTTGTTTCAGAAATTGACATGCATGAGTTAACAAATGCATTGGATCAATCCCGCCGGGAAATAAAAACTCGCTACGACTTTAAAAATAGCAACGCCTCGATCGAAAATTCTAACGACATTATTACATTAATTGCAGACAACGATTTTCAGCTGCAACAAATGCAAGATATCCTTTATAAAAAAATGACAAACCGCGGTATCGATATCAAAGCCTTAAATGTGGATGAAATTGAAAAAAGTGGAATGTTATCACGTCAAAAAATTACGGTTTGCCAAGGAATTGACAAAGACTCCGCCAGAAAAATAGTCAAACTAATCAAAGAAAAAAAGTTAAAAGTCCAATCAGCAATACAAGACGAACAAGTCAGGATTAGTGGAAAAAAACGCGATGATTTACAGAATATCATGGCGTTACTACGAGAAAGTAACTTGGACCTGGCAATTCAATTTAGAAATTTAAGAGATTAAAAATAATTTTATTAATCGGCGCAATATTTGCGATACAGGGGGAAAACAAATCATTAAAACAAAAAGAACAATTTAAAAAATTTTGCAATCAAAATTGCATCGGGTGATTGAATAACAGGGACGGTAAATTAGCAGTTTCTAATAAACAAATTTTTATAATACCAATCGTTTATTAATAAACGCTATCGAGGATGAGTCATTAGCTTTACGACGAATCTTGAAATAATAACCAACTAAAGTGTAAATCGGTTTAATCGATTTTTTGTTTCGATCAAGGATTCTTTTTGTCATGTTAATTGATAGCGAAAATCAAACACTCGCAGAAGTCGCACCCAGTGCTCCCCTTTTCAGTTCTAAACGATCTCTCTCAATTTCGGATATTGCCCCGGTCGCAATTTTCACAATTAATAGCAGTGGTTATTTTACTTCGTTTGAAGGAACTGCACTTTCTCAATATGGCATTTCAAAAGAATCGATTTTTGCTACATCAATTTTCTGTGAAAATAGTTTATTTCTCCCGGCTAAAAAAACGTTAAAGCGTGCATTAAATGGTGAAAGTGTTACAGAGACAATTAACATCTTTGGCGCCAGTTTTTCACTGTGGGCATCAGCAACATATAACAACGATGGCTTGAACGGTGCCACCGTAACCTGCGTGGAAATCACTGAACATAAAGAAACGGAATTAGCGTTACGCGAAATACAACGACATTATTTACTATTGGCAGAACATACCACAGATCTCATTACTAAATACGCCGCTGACGGTATTTGTACTTACGCTTCTCCGGCAGTTGCCAAAGTTCTGGGTTATCGACCCGATGAACTTTTAGGCAAACCAGTTTTTCACTTTTTTCATCCCGATGACCTTAGATCCAATAAAAGACGATACTTTACCAAACTGCTCGATAAACCGAAGGATACGGTTTGTTATCGCGTACGTCGTAAGGACGATACTTATATCTGGTTAGAGACAACGAGTAAGGCGATCTATAATCCTGAAACAGGTGAAACCATAGAAATTATTGCTGTCTCACGCGATATTACTGAACGCAAGGAATCAGAAGAACGATTACTGTATCTGGCAAATTATGACTCGCTCACTGGTCTACCCAATCGCGCTTTATTTAGAGACAGATTAAGACGCTCAGTCGCCCGTGCACAGCGTAATGAAACCAAAGTCGCCCTCTTCTTTATTGACCTTGATCGTTTTAAAACAATCAATGACAGCCTCGGTCACCACGCAGGCGACCAGTTATTACGAAGCGTATCGAGACGCCTCAAACAATATGCACGCAAAGGCGATACTATCGCACGTTTAGGTGGCGATGAATTTACAGTCATATTGGAAGGTATTAAAGACCCAGAAGACGCTACTATAGTGGCAGAAAAAATTCTGGAGCTTATGGAGCCCAAATTTAAATTGGATGGCCACAACATTGTGGTTACCCCAAGCATCGGCATCACTGTTTTTCCCGACGATGCTGATGACATGCGCAGTTTGTTGAAAAACGCCGATACCGCTATGTATCGGTCTAAAGACAAAGGTGGTAATTGCTTTCAATTCTACACGTCAGATATGAATGCGAAGGCCTATGAATATCTTGTGTTGGAAAACGACTTGCGACATGCTTTGGAGCGAGAAGAATTTCGCTTATATTTTCAACCCCAGATTGACCTTCATACACAAAATATCATTGGAATCGAAGCACTGTTACGCTGGGAACATCCTGAGCGCGGCTTACTAAATCCGGAAGAATTTATACCCTTTGCCGAAGAAACAGGGTTGGTTGAACACATTGGCGCTTGGGTATTGGAAAAAGCTTGCAAGGAAGCTAAACAATGGCAAAACCTAGGGCTCCCCGCTATTAGAGTGGCCGTAAATCTGTCCATGCGACAATTTGTTGCGAAAGACTTTGTAGGACAAGTCGCGACAGTACTGAAGGAAACGGAGCTAGATGCTGAATTTCTAGAATTGGAAATTACGGAGCGATTTCTTGCTCACGATGTTGATCAAGCGGAAGAAATTCTGCGAGATTTGCATAAACTGGGCGTTCAACTCTCTGTTGACGACTTCGGAACGGGATACAGCTCCCTTAGCTATCTAAAACGTTATCCGTTAAATACGTTAAAAATCGATAAAAGTTTTGTCCGTGATATTTGCAAGGACACTGAAAATGATGGCGGTACCATTGTGGAAGCCATTATCGCCATGGGACAAAGTTTGAAACTCAATGTGATAGCGGAAGGCGTCGAAACTGAGGAACAGATATTCTTTTTGCGTGGCCGAGGTTGTGACTGGGTTCAAGGTTACTTGTTTAGTCTTCCCTTATCCGCAAGTGACATAATCCGCTGGTTACATAAAAACAACGCTAGCCAAGTCCAATTTGAACAATGGGCACTTTGGCCCGAAGCCGCATTTAGCTAATATTCCCCCGAAATATTTCAGGGAATTGTCATCCATACTTAGGTGCCAATTTCATGTATAATTCTGCCTCAAAAACCATTGAGGTGAATTAATGAGCTTTGAAATACTACGCGACATGGAGTCGTTCACTCAAAAATTATTTAATGGAATCATTGGCTTCCAGGAAAAAGATCATCCTGCCTGGAATACAAGCCTACCGTTTGCGGAAAGAATAAAAGACCTGCCTCTGCATTACCTAATTTTTAGTAATGCTGATCGTAATCCCGAAAGCCACGGCCCAACCGTTGCCCATTATTATCCGTTGCGATATGAGATGGCGACAATCGCACACTATGCAAAACAAGTTGCCGATCAACCATTGGTTCTCGACGCCCACGCAAGAAATGGCTTCATTGGCAGTTTACTCGCTCAAGAGGGATTAAATGTCATTGGATTACGTGACGAGAATGAAAAACCAAATCAAATCGAAAATTTTCTCGATGAGTCCCGCTATAACATTCAAACCGGCAAGCTTAGTGACGTAGACCTGCCAATCGATGTTCTATTCTCTTCCTGGATGCCATCAACACAAAACATTAGCAATGACATTATTCGTCTAAATCCGAAACTTGTTGTATATATTTTTACTGAACACACCAATGAATATTCAGGCGAAAGACAAACAGGAACTGCACAGTCATTTGGGGAACTGCTACCGGAAAGTTATCAGTTAATTGATGAGTGGCAAGTTACCCGAATGGAAAACTTACTCAATGATATTTGGCCAGATTTATCGCCCAATATTGAAGAAACACGGTATGTTAGAATTTTCGCGAATGAAGGATTTCATCACATTAAACGGTTGGACCCCAAACAGATTACGGAAACATATGACTGGGAAAAAGAATTGTTAATGGCCGAAACGGCTCATAAAGCAAAAAAAACCATGCAGCAACGTGGCTTTCCTATAAATTGAGTTTTAAATCTAATATATAAAAAAAGGGGAATGTTTAGACATTCCCCTTTTTTTATGGATAACTAAATTTTTTATTGGGCAGCAAATTCGCTACCAATAAGTTCTTCATCATCTTCTTTAACTTTTTCTACTTGCATTAAAGCCTGTAATTCGTTCATTGCGTCAAAAGCTTCTTTAATACCACCTTTTGATGCTTTACTCATCCAAACATACGCTTGCTCAAAGTTTTGTGAAACACCTTCCCCATCACGATACATTGCACCCAAGTGATACTGTGCTGGATGGAATCCCTGCTTTGCAGCTTTTTCATACCAAAATACAACTTGATTTAAATTTTGCGCCACACCCATTCCATAATAATGCATTAAAGCAAGATTGAATTGCGCTTTAACAAATCCATTCATCGCTGCTTTTTCATAATATTTGTAAGCTTTAGCCATGTCTTTTTCAACACCGGTTCCTGAACGATACATATTTGCTAAATTAAATTGCGCAGTGGCATAATTTTGGTCTGCAGCTTTTTTAAACCAACTTGCTGCCAATGCATTATCTTGAACAACTCCTTGTCCATTTGAATACATTTGCCCTAAATCAATTTGTGCAGGAACAAATCCTTGCTCTGCCGCTTTTGTAAAAAGGTCTAATGCTTTTTCAAGATTACGACTAACGCCTTTGCCATCTCGGTATTGTCGTGCAAGAACAAATTGTGCTTTTGCATCGCCGTCCAGTGCCAATGCTTTAACTGGTTGGACAGGAGCCATTATCTGCAGGCTTTTATTAGAAGTAGATGTGACACTCCAAGCGTTGGCAGAACAAGTCAAAATAACCATTCCTAAAACTAAACATGAAGCTTTATTTGTTACTTTTTTTGCCAGTTTTACTTCTTGATTATATAACCGCATGAATAACGCCTCTCTAATTAAGTTCAAATACGTTAGAATTACGAAGTAGTTTATGTCACCTGTATTTATCGCAGCTTAATGATCCCAAGAATTTTATTTTTTCAATGTATTAAATCAGTTACAATCGATTTTTAGAATTAATCTAAGCATTTCCATGTGCTTGTTAATAGTAACATTAATCGGAAATTAGCAGTCTTATGGTAGAAAAACGCGAAAAATTTGCCTGGGCAATGTTTGATTTTGCTAACTCTGGTTACACCACAGTTGTACTAACCGCTATTTACAGTACGTATTTTGTAGGCGTGATTGCAAAAGATATTGAGGATGGTACAGCAACACTCTTGTGGACAATTGCTATTGCAGTGGCAAATGGAATCGTACTCTTTAGTTCACCGTTGATAGGTGCGATTACCGACTTTAGCCGCAATAAAAAATCCTTTCTTGTTATTACTACCCTACTTTGTGTCATTTTTTCTGCTTTATTGTATTTTACCGGGCCTGGTGATGTGTATCTTGCAATTCTCTTTGTCATTATTTCCAGCGTCATGTTTTTTAGTGGCGAAAATATTATCGCTGCATTCTTGCCAGAAATCTGCGAACCGGAAGAAATGGGAAGACTCTCTGCCTATGGCTGGAGCTTGGGTTATACCGGGGGTTTGTTGGTATTAGGATTATGTTTGTTTTACGTTAATTGGGCACAGTCACAGCAACAAACCGCCGAGCAGTTTGTACCCATGACGATGTTAATTGTTGCAATGAGTTTTGGTTTAGCAAGCATACCCACCTTTGTTTGGTTAAAAGAACGTGGTGCTCAGCAAATAAAACCTGCTCATATTAGTTATGTAACAATTGGATATCAACGCTTGAGAGAAACCTGGTCACATGCACATAAGTATCAAGATTTATTTCGCTTTTTACTTACACTGATGATTTATCATTGTGGCATTAATACAGTTGTGGTTTTGGCTGCGGTGTATGCTCAAGAAGTAATGGGCTTTGAAACCCAAGACACAATTATGCTGATACTCGTGGTTAATATAACTGCTGCAATCGGTGCTTTTATATTTGGAATCGTGCAAGATAAAATCGGCTCCATTAATACTTTACGAATAACCTTGTTAATCTGGATATCTGCAACAGTGCTGGCTTTTTTCACTCAGTCTATATCAATGTTTTGGGTGGTGGCTAATCTGGTAGGTATTGCCTTAGGTGCAAGCCAAAGTGCTGGTCGTGCATTGGTAGGATTGTTCTCCCCGCCAGAACGAAATGGGGAGTTTTTTGGATTATGGGGTCTTGCCACTAAACTTGCGGCAATTATTGGTCCTTTAAGTTATGGCTTAATTACTTATATCACGCAGGGTGATCACCGATTGGCGTTACTTTCAACCACCGTATTTTTTATTCTGGGAATTGCCCTGCTTTACACTGTTAACGAATCCAGAGGCAGGCTCGCAGCAAAAGCGCTACACTAACTTTCCTCACGAATGCGATTTATCGCCGCTAAGATTTCGTATTTTCTTGGCAAAGCCAAATTTCCAATTTTATACTCAGTAACAATATCCAAATCAGATTCCATGATTTTTGTTAACACTTTATCAATCGCGGGGACTAACGCCATTTTCGAGTACAAGTTAGTGGCATAATAATGAATAATCCAGGCAATTGATCGACTCTGCCCTTTATCCATCAGCTGTTCAACCCGATCCATTTGAATTTTATGTTCACCGTAGGAAATCTCGCTTAAGTCTTTCACATCAAACTTAAAATCATGGCGTCCACGTCGACCGGATATCATTCTTGGTTTGGGTTTTCGATAAAGTTGGGCTTCAAGAATGAGCGGATTTTGTTGATCAATACCGTTGAGTTCTTCAGCCAGTTTATGTGCTTTTTCTGTGACATCCAAGGTCTCGTAAGAATCCATCATTATCACTGTGTCACTGATTCCAAAATAATCGCCGCTACCACCCATGACGAGAATGGTGGATATGTGTTTTTCTTCATACAACGCCCTTACCCGGTGTATCAATGGTGTTATTGGTTCTTTATCTTTTGCGACCAATGCTTGCATTCTATCGTCACGTATCATGAAATTACTGGCTGAGGTATCTTCATCAATCAAAAGGACTTGCGCCCCACTTTGAACGGCCTCCACAATATTGGCTGCTTGTGATGTACTTCCACTCGCATTTTCCGTGGCAAAATGATGTGTATCTTTTTCAAAAGGAAGATGATCAATAAAATCACTAATATCAACGTCGAAAATCGACCTTCCATCTTCAGCACGAATCTTGACAGCTGATTCATGCGTCACCAATTTTTCTCGTCCATCACCGGGTATATGATTATAAACACCTCTTTCTAGCGCATTTAGCAATGTCGACTTGCCATGGAAGCCACCACCAACAATCAGTGTTACACCTTTTGGAATACCCATGCCCTTGCAAAGACCTTGATTGGGTAACTCTACCTCTCGTTGTAACGTTATCGGCGAATTGAACAATACCGCTTTTTTATCTAGAGGAGCGTCATTAATACCACTTTTACGTGGCAATAACGAACCATTTGCGACAAATGCAACAAGCTTTTCTTCATCTAACCATCGACGTAAATATGCTTGATCTTCAATACTTTCCACGTGATTCTTAATCTGATTTTGTCGATTCTCGTGAGCGTACAATGCATCATTAATTATTTTTGGTAGCTCTTCAAAAAACATAATTTCTGCTTCTTTAGAAAGAATACGTCGACCTTCTGCTGGCAAACCAATAAATAATCTTGCCTCAATACTGTCTTTCAGAAGCAAGACAGAGTTTCTTTGTAAAACTTGTTGAGAATTAGTGAAAATAGAGATAACGCCGCTTTTCCCACTACCACGATTACCTTTAGCAAATCGATGACACGCGCTTTTAATTGATCGTGATAGATAATCTTCAAACGCAATTTTTCGGTCTGTGTTATGCCAAAGAGTGGGAGGGAATCCATTTTTATCGTGTTTGACTTGCACGCTTATACGGGAAGGCGTGGCAAACGGATCACCTTGAACATAATCAATACTTAACTCATAACCTGGGAAGCTATATTGCCCCTTTATTGATTTGTACGACCCATAACTTTTTTGATTGATGCTTCTTAATTTGTTTTTGAGTTGATTCATCTTAATCCCCTTACAAAAATTATAGCATTTGATCTACTTAGAGAATTTGTTGAAATAGATTGTTTTACTACAGATAATAACGTCCATTCAATTTTGTGTGTATTACCATAAAAAAATGCTTAAAACAGAACATGATGTAACTGTGCTAATTCTCGCGGGTGGACTTGGTCGACGTGTTAACAATCAAAATAAAGGTCTTTTGTTAGTACATGGTAAGCCGTTAATTGAATACATTATCGACAAAATAAAGCACCAAACCAAGAATATTATCATTAACGCCAATCAAAATACTGCTGCATATGAGGCGCTTGGTTATCCTGTGATTGCTGACAAATATCCTGATCATCAAGGGCCGCTCGCGGGAATATTAAGTTGTGAACATGCTGTAACAACCGAATTAGTGTTAACCATTCCCTGTGACACACCACTTTTACCGGAAGACTTACTTGATAAAATGTTACAAACTTATAATAGCCACTCACCAGAACAACTTTGTGTTGTTCATGATGGAGAACGTATTCAAAATTTATTTTTATTGTTTCACCGCACTAAATTCGCACATTTAGCAGAATTTTTCACAAATAATCGACGTAAAGTCGCTGACTGGATTCAATCACAAGTCTATAATCGTTGTGATTTTTCTAATCAAAAAACAAATTTTCTGAATATTAATACCGAAGAAAACTTGGTAGCACTGCAAAAAGTACTAAAAAGTAACAATAAATGTTAGCTGCTCATACACCTTTAGTTGGATTCGCCGCATATAGCGGAACAGGAAAAACCACATTATTAGAAAAAATCATCCCAGAATTGAATAATCGTAATATCAATATTGCTGTTATTAAACATGCTCATCATGATTTTGATATAGATTATCCAGGTAAGGATAGTTACCGACTGCGGCATGCTGGGGCAAATCAAACAATAGTCGCATCTAATAAGCGATGGGCACTGATTCATGAGAATAGAAATAAGCAAGAGGAACCAAATCTTTTTGATTTATTGGATCACTTGGACCACGAAGGTTTGGATTTAATTTTAATTGAAGGCTTCAAACATGAATCGATCCCTCGGATTGAATTACACCGAAAGACTATAAATAGAGGCTATATGTACCCAAACGATGAGAATATCATAGCCATCGCAACAGACTCTACGAACGCTAAAATAGAACACATTACACAACTTGATATTAATAACCCAAATCAGATTGTAGACTTTATTTTCGAAAATATATTGAAAAAGTGACAACGAACATGACCATGAAAAAAATTGATTCTCCGCATAATTCCAGCTGCATGGATGAATACGATCCTAATTCACTATCAGTTCAACAAGCATTGGAACGCATCAAACAACAGACTTCACCACTGAATGGCAACATCAAAGTTGCCATTCGGGATGCCTTAGATGGCGTATTAGCAGAAGATGTACTCTCAACAATTAATGTACCAGCGTTTACCAACTCTGCAATGGATGGCTATGCTGTACGATATGCAGATATTGAAAACGACCCATCTGTAAAACTTCATATTGTTGGGACTGCATTTGCGGGAAAACCGTTTACCGGGGATATTTCGTCAAAGCAATGCATCCGCATTATGACTGGGGCGCCTGTACCAAATAAGATGGATACTGTTGTTATGCAGGAACATACTTCAAGCGATGGCGATACATTATCTATCAATTCAGAATGTAAAAAAGGCCAAAATATTCGTCTCTATGGTGAAGATTTAAAAATTGGAGAGATCGCAATTGCCACTGGGCAAAAATTGCGTGCTGCAGATATTGGCTTAATCGCATCTTTAGGAATACCGGAAGTTGCAATAAAGCGAAAAATTCGTGTCGCATTTTTCTCCACTGGCGATGAATTACGAAGTATTGGTGAGAATCTTGAAGAAGGACAGATCTACGATAGCAATCGTTACACAATATTTTGCATGTTGAAAACTTTCGGTGTTGAAATTATCGATATGGGAATCATCCCAGATGACCCAAAAAGTATTCGATCAGCGTTTGAAACAGCAGCAAGCAATGCTGATATGTTAATTACGACCGGTGGTGTATCTGTTGGTGATGCTGATTTTGTAAAACAAACATTGGAAGAGTTGGGTGAAGTCAATTTTTGGAAAATTGCAATGAAACCTGGTAAACCTCTCGCTTTTGGGCAATTAGAAAGTACCACATTTTTTGGTTTACCCGGCAATCCTGTTTCAGCAATGGTAACATTTTACCAATTTGTACAACCAGCATTACGGCAACTACTCGGTCAAACTGAAGTTAATAACACCACTATTCAATTAAAATGCACCTCTACCCTGAAAAAACGGCCCGGCCGAGTCGATTTTCAACGAGGAATTATTTTTACGGACGAAAATGGCGAAAGTTATGTTAAATCTACCGGCAACCAAGGATCTCATGTATTGAGCTCCATGTGTCAGGCGAACTGTTTTATTATTTTGCCACAAAATAGCGGAAACATTGAGGCTGGAAACTTTGTTGAGGTCCAACCTTTTACTGGAATCATGTAAACATTAGAAGTAATCTTGAATTTTAAGAAATAAAACACAATTTTATTGTGATTTTCAAAACATAAACGTTAATACGCGATTTATCGATGAACGAACTGAACTTGATTTAGGTTGAATGCTGTTAATAATCAGTTTATTTGGTGTTAATTCAACCTTTATTCAATTTAATTTAATAAAATATTAGAATCGAGGTCTTTAATCTATTTCAAGGTGATTTTTTTCATAACTTTGTTATGGGATTCAAAATACAACAAAGAATAGAGTAAAAAAAACGTTAAACTTATGTGAATCTCAATGTAATTCGCTTGGATTAAACTTAAATCCTCAAAAAACAAAAGAAAAAGCCACTATTCTTGCGAATAGTGGCTTTTTTGCTTCTTCCTGAAGCAGGTCTCTCCTGATAAAACGCTTTACTTACTTCGAAGCTGAACTTGTTGCTGCACTTGAAGCTGCAGCAGAAGTTGTTTTCTTCTTAGCTGCTTTACGTTTTTTGCCGCCTTTTTTGCGTTTTGCAGCAGCTTTCGCTGCCTTCTTGTCCGCATCGCGATCCCATTTTGCTGCAAAAGCTTCAACAGCTTTCTTTTTAGCTGCGTCGCGTGCTTTTTTATCAGCAATAACTTTCGCTTTTGCTTTACGTGCTGTTTCTAATTCACGTTTTTTAGCGGCTGCTGCGCGTTTCTTCGCGGCGGCTGCACGTTTTTTCGCGGCTGCTGCACGTTTACGCTCTGCGGCTGCTTTCTTTTTAGCGGCCATTACTTTCTTTTTAGCGGCTGCAGCTTTCTTTTTAGCTGCTGCTGCTTTCTTTTTAGCGGCGGCGGCTTTCTTAGCTGCTGCTGCTTTTTTCTTAGCTGCTGCAGCTTTTTTAGCTGCTGCTGCTTTCTTCTTAGCTGCTGCTGATGCTTTAGCAGATGCCTTGCTTACTTTACTCGTTGCTTTCTTAGCGGAAGTTTTCTTCGCCATAATACAGTTGCTCCTTCTTTTGAACCAAAATTTCAGATTTCATATAATCACAAAAAAAATTGATATATGCAATCGGCTTCAATTAATTTTCGTCATTATCTAAAAATAGTTTAGACATTTTTTTAAAAAAGTCTCGTTTTATTGAAAAAAAAAGTAATTTTTTTTAAAAAAATTGCAATTTTTTAAATATTTTTAACAAAAACGAAGTTTTTTTTCAAAATTTTTAATCGAAATTCTAAATACAACGGTGGCCTTTATATTTTAAAACAAAACTTTTATCAAGAAAATTTCATTTATTTCTTACAATTTTTTGTTTTTATGTGTCATTCCTTCCATTTTTTTCGGCAAATCATTGCCGCTTTTCTTTCAACTAAGCCAATTTAATTTGATTTAATCACGCCTAAACGGGAATTTTTTTTATCAAATCATCCTAAATTTTCTTTTATTGAATGGTAAACGAGATAAATTAATTGGTAAGCACGCTCTTCAATTCAGTAAAAAAGAGTTTCAATCATTCTTTATTGATCCAATTTCTTTGGTATTAATGTGTTTTAAGAGGTCTGACATTAGCAATAACTACACTTTTTTTTCTAAACGGTAGCAAAAAGAAATTGCTATACGGGAGTACCGATTTAATATTTCTAAGCGCATGAGAGGAAAATTAAACGCGAAATATTGCTAATTCTCGTTTTTATTGATGCTATTTCATCCCAAATAAGGATAATTTTTCTTTTTAGTCAGATAATTCAAAAATAATTAAAGGTTTTACAAACATGGCTTCTCTGTTTGGAATAATCTTTTTCAGAATTTAATTGTGCAAAAGAGAGAATTGGATTCGAAGAAGAAGGATGTGTAAGGGGAACAGACAGGATTAGTATCTTTTTTTTGATGAAATTGATTTTTTTCGTATAAAAAAGCAAGATAGTAAGACGTAAATCCACAAGAGCGGATCAAAATCGTCATTTTTCAACATAACACATCCCGCTCCGCCATTACCGACACTGCGATCTTTTACATTTATCGTAATCGTACCTTTAAAGCTTTGATCATCAATATTTGTCGCGAATACGATGTTATATTGTCCGACTGGACTCACATTTTGCCACGATAGATTGCCATTTTCGTATTTCACTCCACTAGGTGCAGAAATTAAATTTAAATTGGTAATGAGTTGCGTGTTATAAGTTGCCGAAACAAAAACATCAAATCCACTGTTTTCATCAATATTCAAGGTTCGAGGATTGAGAAACAAGCTGTCAGGTATACTTCCATTAACGCCGTTCACGGTCACAACGACACTATCAACTGTTCTTTTACAGCCATTATCAATCCCTTCCAATGTAAAAGTAAGTGTTCCTGATTGTGGGGCAGTAAATTGAAATTTATTATCCAATAAGTCAGTAATTGGGATATTGCTCGAACTTCGCCAGCCACTATAAGTAATAATCCCATCAGAATCACTCACAGAACCCGTAATAGTCACCAACTCACCTGGATTGACGTTTATGTCATTACCCGCGTTAACAATGGGTGGAGCATTGCCATCTGAATCTGAATAAAAACAGCTTTTAATTTTATAGGGTTTGTTAAATCGAATAGTGTCACTAATGCTGGCAGCTGGCTTATTGAATACCATAAACTTTAAATATGAATCTTTTTTTGCTGGTATTCGAAACCCAATTCGTTCGAAACCATTCAGATCATCGGCTCGATAACTTGCATCATGCCAATATGATTGCCCATTCAGGGATCGAAAATGTATTTGAGGCCGCTGGTCAAACTTGGCCAATAATCCCATATCTCGATTATCTGTCTTGTCATATTCCAGTTCGATAGCAACTCGTTCCATATTTGCTGGAATATTTACATGAAAATATTGGTAATCATCAAAGTTATTGGTTTGAATGACAGCTTGCGTTTGGGTTTTGTTTGGCAAAATACCTGTTTGCCATTCAAATGCTCGTGAGTAAGTAACATTGTTACTCGCGCCAATTGCTGAGATTGTTAGACTAAATACGATTCGTTGATGTCCTGAAAAGCTACCGACTTGAACCGGTACCTGCAATTCTTTTGATTCGCCAGCCAATAAGGGCGACAAATTGAAAAACGATGAATTTAACTGCAAAGCCGGATGATTTGTTGAAATTTCAATACTGCCCGTAACAAGATCTGACCAAAGATTTTCAATTTCAATGAGAAAATTTCCGTTTTCATTGGGATCCAACTCCCCATTTTCATTCTCTGTACCGCTATCCTCATAACTAATTCGATTAATGGTTAATACCGGCCGAGGCAAATTTAGTAAGTCTAATGCAGCTCTCGCATTCACAATTCCCGCGGTTTTAGTTCGCTCGCTGTGGCTACCAACACGCGTGACGCTGGCCTGAAGTAACGCTTTTAGGTCAGGGGCCGTTAAAGCATTGTTAAAATCAATTGATTTAGCAAGTGCCGCAACACCTGACACAATTGCTGTTGAAAATGAGCTGCCACTCACCTCTTTGTAACTGTCACCAACCGTTGTGGTAAATAACTTAACACCAGGCGCAGCGAGATCAACGCTGCTGGCTCCGTATTGCGCCCACTCTGTTAGTTGATTTTTCGCATCTGACGCCGTCACGGTGACAATATTGGCAAAATCCAGGCTTCCTGGGTATATGGCAACATCATCATTGTTGACATGATAATTTCCCGCTGAGGTAACGAATAAAACTTGTTGTTCCGCATCACGTAACTGATCAACAACTGCTTGGTTTCGCGCAACCAGATCTGGACCACCATAACTCGCATTGATGATATGCGCACCGTTTTCAATCGCAAAACGTACCGCTTTTGCTTCAAGTGAGGGGGAATACCTGCAACCTATACGCAGCGGCAGTATTTTTACCTGCCAGTTTATGCCAGCGATGCCCTGATTATTACCACCAGTTGCACCGATGATTCCAGCAACGTTAGTCCCATGCTCTTCAAGCTCACCTGATAGATTAGCGTCACCATTACAGGCACCGGGGGAAGGATCGTTATCATTATCGACAAAGTCATAACCCGGCATTAGATTGTCGATTAAATCAGGATGACTGATATCAATCGCGTCATCTATGACTGCGACTATCACATCTCTAGAACCTGTCGTAATATCCCAGGCAGATTCCAAATTAATGGCACTTAAATCACTTTTTTGCTTGGAATATTGATCATCAATAGGAATTAATTGACCAGCCACACTGGTATTGTGATTTGGTTTTTCTAGCTGTATTTGGAACAAGAAAACAACAATGGCCAAAACAAAGAATAGCAAGAATAATAGTACTGAAGTTGGCTTTATTACCCTATTTGTCATAATTCATAGACTGACATAATCGTGAATCGGAAAAAAGTCTTATCCCGTTCACGCTTCGGAGTGCTTATGCAATTTTAAATTTGTTATTTCGGAAAAAACTTAGACGAAAGAAGGAAACTAATAGCAAGAAATAAAATATTGGGTCAATTTGATGATTTTTGCCCATAACACAACCACCCGCGCCTGATGATTCTGATCCATCTGTTGCAGTGGCCGAAATTGTGTATCCAATATTGGGTTGCGAATTGGATCTGCTGGCAACCACAGCAATATAATACGTTCCCGCCTCAGGATTTGTTATGGTCACGTTATTAGTGCCATCTTCGATAGTTCCCAATTTTGTACCTGAGTCTAATGCATCATTATTTGTGCTTTTTGTGTAAGTTTGATAATTGAATTGAGGTAGACCGGCGTATTTGACCATTAAATCCAGATTATTTGCTGTATCGTGAGTTACTAAATTAATTGATAGGTTTTTGTGTGAATCATTCACGTTTACATGGTAATAATGAAGTTCATCCTGATTATCATCATTGAGGCGCATTTTATTGTTTATTTGGGTTCCTAAGACCAGACTGCCAGTATCAACCGTAAAATACCTGACGGCAGTCACACTGGTATTATCAGCGCTGTAATGACTCGTTAGATGCAATTCAAATCCAATATTTTGATCTTGATAGAGGCCATTAAAATCCACAGGAAATTCGAGTACAGAACGATTATATTGAAACGATTCGGGATCGAATCCCTTTAAATCTGTTATGACTTCTCGTCCTATTAATCCTCCCATGGGTTCGGACAACAACACAGATGTTATTACATTAGCGTCCTCCCATATATTTTCAATCGTAACCTTTAATACAACACTCTCTCCTGGATCCACTTCACCATTATTGTTACCGGTTATGCCACTATCATCGACTTCTATTTTTGCGATTATAGGAAGCGGAACTGGGTCGTTTAACGCGCTGTAAGCAGCAAATGCATCGACATTACCGTCAGTCACCAGACGCGCTTTTAAATCATCTGTGAATGGCGTAGCTGACGCCATTATTGCTGCCTTGATATCCAAAATATGTGTTTGCCGCGAACTTCTCGACAATAACGAAGCAGCAACGCCAGCAACAAAAGGCGCAGCAAAAGAAGTACCTTCCACTTTTGGCAAATAATTATTATTGAGCGTTGTGGTACTGACTTCTGTACCGGGCGCTGCAATATCAACAGTAGTTTGTCCGTACTGTGACCAATATGCCAAGTTTCCATCTTCATTATGTGCAGCCACAGACATGATATTTGGTAAATCCAAACCGGATGGATAGTCCTGTACCCGATCATTATCCACATCAAAATTTCCTGCTGCGGTAATGATGAGAATATTCTCCTTTAACATTTTCACGATGCTCATTCGTTCGAACTCAGAGTACTGTGGACCACCCCAGGAAATACTGATGATGTCGACTCCTTGTTCTATCGCATACTCAAACGCTTTAACTTCAGCTTCCACGGTATAATTGCAACTAATACGAATTGGTACAATGAGGGCATCGTCACCCGCCCCATCAATGCCCTCGTCATTACTGATGACCGCACCGACAACTCCCAATACAGCCGTTCCGTGAGATTCTTTTTGTGGTGGATCATCTTGCGGTATGTTTGTTTCTGGTTTAAAACACGTTTGAGGACGAGGATCGCTACCACCATTGAGTGCATCAAAAGGCGCGACAATATTATCTTTTAAATCCACATGATCAATGTCAAATGCATCATCTATGACGGCAATTTTGACTTTGTTTTGTTGACGATAAATGGTTTTATCAATTTCCCAGACTTGCGGCAATTTCAAATCATTAAGACGTGCATAATTGCGCGGATAATCTGATGTCGAATGCGCACTACGAGGGTATCGACGATAATTTGGTTCAACAATGGCAATATTCGGGTCTTGTTTCAGTTCCGCAATGACTTGTTGAGTATTTTGGGATTTATCTAAGACCCAGTGTTCAATACCCAATTTTCTACCAAGACTTTTTCGACGTGCTTTATGTTTTGTCGCTCTTGCTTTAGCGCGTGCTTGAGGAACGGGCTGTTTGTATTTTATTAGTAGTTCACCGGGGACCGCATAATCCATCAAACCCAATGGCTTCGAGTTAAGCAAATTCGAAGAATCCGCAGCAATCCCTGCACTCATACCACAGCTAACCAAATAAATGATTGTCGCTAGCTGTAAGAGGGATTTAGATGCTTCGCGCATAGTGATATTGGACTGTTTAAGTGTGAGAGAAATCGACAAATAATGACAATAATTTAATGAATTTTGACCAAGATAAAGACTCTTTTGTTCAATCTAGGCAAGATAGCAAACAATTATGAATCTAAAGCAAAAAACCCTCAGAATTGGTCAAATTCTGAGGGTTTTAATGGGCATTAAGATAGTCTTAAAAACGAAAACCTAATTTAGCAGAATAGGACATGGCATCACCAGTTTGATCAACTTCACCAGCTATATTTAGCAAGCCCATATTTATGTTCAAACCTGCAAACCACTTGAACATTGACACACTTTCGTCAAGTGTTCCCACTCCTACTACACCGGTTTCAAACTCACTATCTGCAAGTTGATACCCTAGACCGCCATAGGGTGTTAGAAATAGAAACCCTTTCGAAACGGTCGCTTCCACACCCTTTGTTGAAAAACTTACACCATCAACACCGAGAATAGTAGTATATGTTCCCCTCACTGCAATGGCCGGCAAAGCAACATTGCCACTGACAAAACTATATCGAAGCTCACCGCCGAGATACTTAATATTGGAGCCAGGGATTTGTGCGTAAGCTAAGCCAATATCAATACCAAATGGCAATCCTTTATGGGCATGGATCTTAGGTAATGGCAAGACATCTAGACTAGTAGTACCAATCGCATTGCCCCAGCTATCAACATTCGATAAGCTAGTAAATGTTGTTTCAAAACCTATATCAAAGCCAGTAATACCTAATGGCTCGGCTGGTGTAATTGCTTTGTAACTCATCGCTGCACCCAAATCCTCAGTAAGTAGTTTCAATGTACTCTTATCAGGTACTTTTGACGGATCAAGATCGTCTGGCAAACTAATGGCCCACGCTGCGTTAAACAGTGAAAACATCGCTGCGCCAGCTACTACTGATTTGAATAATTTCATACAACCTCTCTCCTGTTATGACTTACTTATGTAAATTATCCCGATTTACAAACAAAAAAATTCTAGACTTTGCTGCATTAAAAATCGATTCAACCAGAGAGTGTAGCATTATATTATTTCTAATAATGTGAAAACACTCACATTGGCGCATCTTACTTAACGATTTGAACTTTTTCATCTCTAAGCAATTTTTGCGTTTTATTTAATCAAATATCATACCGTTTTTAATAAATCCAATTATTTATCAAATGTTTTAAAGCCAAATAATGAATATAAACCGATTTTTTTCACTATTTTTATTTATACGAAATTAAATTAAACTCGTTCTCTTTCTAACAACAATCTTTCACGGAGTGAGAATAATTATGCTTAAAAATACACCTTATGTGTTACTTGCAAGTCTGTTCGCATCAACCAGTTGTTTTGCCGCCACACCTGCACCCGCAGATGCCCGCGCATACATCGTATCACCTGCGCATGGACAGGTTGTTAGCTCACCCGTTACAGTGATTTTTGGTTTATCAGGTGCCGGGATTGCGCCTGCAGGCATCGATAAAAAAAATACTGGGCATCATCACCTCATCATTGATGCATCAACACCAAATTTAAATAAAAAAATTCCTAAAGATGCCAATCATAAACATTTTGGCGGTGGACAGACCCAAGGCAGCATAAAATTAAAACCCGGCAAACATACTTTACAACTGGTTCTTGGGGATAAAACTCATATGCCTCACAATCCACCAGTAACATCTGAGGTTATTGAAATTCTTGTAAAATAGGATTCAGCACTCAATCTAAATAACCGCCTTTTAGCAAGGCGGTTATTATCAATTGAAGTCGTATAAATGTGAACATCATCACACAATTAGTGTCTTATTTTAGATACATCGTATAACTATAGTCTGAGCAGGTCGATACAGTAGTCTATGATGCAAGCATCACAAAAAAAAACCTCCAATGTTAATTCCCATCTGCGACGAAGAGCAATCATCGTCGTATATCTGCTCTTGGCGTTCTTACTTATAATCTCACCAAATGTCTTTGCATTGCCCTCAATAACCTTTAGCGTTGCAGAACAGCAAGGTGGAAAATTTACAGTCGCGGAAGGCGGTGCTAAAGTTACCGTCATTGCGACGTTATCAGAGCCGCATTCGGAAGTCGTTTCCTTTTCCTACTCTTTATTTGACCCTTTTACTACCGCTCAACGATTTAGTAACGATTTTGATCTTATTGTTCCCAATGATTTCGGACCTGCTCCCACAGGTGCTACGGTCAATATTCCCATCGGAGGCTTACAGGGTGAATTTTCGATTACCATTTACCAGGACGACTTTGATGAAGATGATGAAGTCATATTTTTAAATTTGCGCAATTTTTTGGGGGCGACATCCAAGGAAAGTAATCTGGAGATCACCATTATCGATGACGACAAATTGCCCGTTATCATACTGTCATCAGATGAGTTAACTCGAAATACCGACGGCAGTTTTAGCGCGGCTGATAGTGAGCAAGGCGGTGTCGGCTTAAAGCTAGAAATTCCAGACTCAGAAACCTTAAGCAGCTTTGACCTTGAAGTCAGTTACCGTATCGATCAACCAGAGGGCATCTCTGAATTTAGTGAGGATTTTCTTTATCCCGGAACAAGAGATCCTGGCTTAAATACCGGTATTATTGTTCTACCAGCTAAGCTACAGGAAGTGGACTTTAATTTGGATCTTGTGGACGATGCCATTATCGAAAGTCAGGAAAGTATTAAGCTGACACTAACGGGTGCCAACAAAGCCATTATCCATGAAACGCATAACAATGTGACTCTCACGATTAATGACAATGATAGCAACGCCGGCGCCATTAACCCCACCGGTGTCCAAAACTGTTATGATGATCTACAACAAATTATTGAATGCAATAGTGCCGGGTACCCAGCCACAGACCAAGATGGAAGTCGACCGCAAGCGTTCGATTTTGTAAAACTGAATGAATCTGGCGACATAATGAGCTCTACCGCCAGCAATCCCACTTGTATATTTGATCGTAATACCAACTTGGTTTGGCAAGTTAAAACTGACAGCTACATTTATTATTGGTTAAACCGAGTTGATAGCATAAATGGGGGAGATGAAGGTTTCGAAGGACCCGATGTCTCAAGTACCTTTGCCGATACCTGTGGCGGTTTCACGCCCTGCAATACTGACCACTATGCGGATGTTCTCAACTCACAGCGCGACGGAAATAATAATCCAGCAGGCCTCTGTAATATTAAAACTTGGCGTCTGCCAAAACTTCGCGAACTCATCTCAATCATGGATTTCGAATCCTCTAATGATGTCGCCCTGATTGATGAAAATTACTTTCAGGTATCAATCAACAACATTACCGAGGGTACCAAGTCTGCTTTTTATTGGACATCCACGCCTGCTGCAGTGACATCTAAATCTGCCTGGTGTGTTTACTTTGGCAAAACTAATAGCAGTCATGTCAGACATTGCGATAAGACTGAAGCCAAACCAGTTCGCATGGTTGCAACTTGTAGCCCTGATCCCAATGCTGATCCAAATATTCTGGACCGCCCATGCTAATGTCACATAATCTGGTAAAATTTACGCGAGGTTTGAGACTAAAGACTTGCGGTCTTATTATTATATTTTTTAACATGATGCTTCCTGCAACAATAATGGCTCAAGTTTGTACACCCGCTGTCACCCCTCAAACCATATCGCCAGGCAATTTTGATTTCCAAATCCCAAATCTGGCGAGGGATAAACTAACGGGGCTACAATGGCATCGATGTGTTTATGGACAGGTTTGGGATGGCAATACCTGTTCAGGAAATCCCAAAAAATTAACCTGGGCAGAAGCACTGCGGGAAGCTGAAATCAATGGATTGCGCTTACCAAGTATTAAGGAAATAAACAGCATTCTGGATTTGCAGTGTATTGTACCACCGACCAACCTGGAAATTTTCCCTAATACACCGGGTTCTAACGCGAATGGGCTTTGGTCTTCTACACCTTACATTCCCACTGGCACAGCCAAAACCAATGCCTGGTATGTCGATTTAGGATTTGGATTTGCAAATTATCGTGATGTGGATTCGAAAAATTTTGCTCGTTTTGTCGTAAAATAAAATTATTTCGAAAAACTAGCTAAGCCACTTTACTTCACATTTATTTTCTTTCGCTGATAGCCAGGATTTTATAGACTCCAATTCAGCTTTAGCTCGCTTGTCAGCAATATAAGCTTCGACATTAGTTAACTTTTCGTTTTTAGACAAAACATCAATCACCAAATAAGCATCATGCTCTGCCATTGCGTAAACTTCCTCAACCGTTATGTTGCCTGTTTTGTTGGCATTATCCCTGTTGCCGACAACAGTTATTTGTCTCACTTGAGGTTGATTAAGATAACAAGCGCGTGTTTGTGCGAGTAAATCAGCAAACACCTTCTGGTACGGTTGGTTCACTTCAAAACTAATATTATGGCCGCCGTTTGAACGCAACTGATCTATAGTAATTGGCGCAACACAGGCATTTATTGCCAGTAAACAAAGAAAAAGAATATAAACTCGCATGTGTCACCTTTTAAACAGTGATAAAATCATGCCGTAGATATACCATAAATCACAATTCACTGCCATTTGGCCATAAAATACACGCATTGCCACAGATAATATGTTTGATGTTTTTCCTGAAAATTACGCTGATCTTTTAAACAAAAAAGTCCGCCATTTAACCCAGCTATTTGACGGAATCCCACATCCCGAAATTGACTTATTTGAATCACCCCCAAGTCATTTTCGCATGCGAGCTGAATTTCGTATCTGGCACGAACAAGATGAAATCAACTACGTCATGTTCGATAAATTAAAGAAAAATGCGCCAATCATAATTAATGACTTCCCGCGAGCAAATAGATCTATCGCCAATCTAATGCAGCCCTTACTTATCGCAATTAGAGAGAATGACACCCTCAGCAAACGACTTTTTCAGATCGATTTTCTGAGCAGTTCCTTGGGCGAAGTATTGGTGACGTTAATCTATCACAAAACGTTGGATGAGCAATGGCGTAACACAGCCACTGAATTGCAGAAGCTTTTCAATATTAAGGTGATTGGACGCGCACGCAAGCAAAAAGAAATCTTATCGGAAGATTTCATTATGGAAACCTTTGAAGTGGATAATAAAACACTGGAATATCAACACGTGGAAAACAGTTTTACCCAACCTAATGCCACAGTATGTGAAAAGATGTTGAATTGGGTTGTTAGACACAGCAATCAAAGTTCAGGAGATTTGTTAGAACTGTACTGTGGCAATGGTAATTTTACCCTAGCTCTGGCAAAAAACTTTCGTAAAATATTGGCAACTGAAGTCTCCAAAGTGTCTGTAAAATCTGCACGTTACAACATGAAGCTCAATCACATTAAGAACATTGAAATAGTCAGGTTATCAAGCGAAGAAATCACACAAGCACTGAATAAAGAACGTGAGTTTAGACGATTAGAAGATATTAATCTCGATGATTATGACTTCAATACACTATTTGTGGACCCGCCACGCGCTGGTTTAGATGAGCAAACTGTAAAACTTGCCAAGCAATTTGAACGGATTATTTATGTTTCCTGCAATCCCTATACGCTCGTCGAAAATATTAAAATGCTTGGAGATTACAGAGTAGAGAATATGGCACTCTTTGATCAATTTCCCTATACCGAGCACATGGAATGCGGCGTCATTCTAGTAAAAACGGCTTAGCTATTATTGACGACGACACATTGAGAAGATGGCAACGCTTGCCACTTTCTTACACTCATGCCCTGCAACATTTCATGTAGCGTTTCCGAATCATCCGCATATAACATACAAAATTTAATATTCGCTCGCAGTTGTTCCAGCTCATACACAAAACGTTCTCCTCGCCATTTTATAAGCCGACTTGCCCCCGGCGGCATTCTTGTCTCTTTAAATAAGATGACAGGCGCAGCGCCATTAATAGAAGCCATGAGGGCAACACGCAAAGGAAGATTGCTAGAGATGTTAAATGACAAACGATTACTGCCAACTGTGGTGCCAGAAACAGATTGCCACTGATCAGTCGTCGTCATTTCTAACAAACTCATCGAGACCTGTTTTTCGCGTTCAACCAGTCTTTCAGCAGTTATCACCTCTTCAAATGACGGACTTTTTTGGACAACATAAATACTGAGAGTACCCATAATCACAATACCCACAAGTATGATCATTGTGCTTTTTTTCATGAGCTTGCGATGTTTCGCGGAATTTTCGGCTCGATCTTTCATAAGCTTTTTCTTTTTATAGCACTTAATAGATAAAGGTGTGTGCGAGCACATACCTACCGGAATGACAGAATTAAACCGTATGGAGAACAAATAACCGCTCAACAAGCAGCGAGTATATCACCACTATCAGCTTTATTCAGTATTGGATGGAATTGTAAAAACGCTGGCTTTAACCGTGCATCTGCCGAGGTGAGACCAATTGGGCAATTAGTTGGTGTGCTGGTTGCGGTTGGTGGATACTGTAACCTTGTCCAAAATCAATATTCATCTCTCGCAGTTTATTTAATGTCGCTTTGTCTTCAATAAATTCGGCAATGGTCTTCAGGTTCATTATGTGCCCAATTTGATTAATTGAAGCAACCATCGCCAAATCTATTGGATCATTTAACATATCTTTCACAAAACTCCCGTCGATTTTCAAATAATCCACGGGTAATTCTTTAAGATAAGTAAACGAACTTAAACCACTACCGAAATCATCCAACGCAAATTGACAACCCATGGATTTCAACTTTTTCATAAACTCAATGGCCCGACTTAAGTTTTTCACTGCAGCAGTCTCGGTGATTTCAAAACAAACCAAACTTGGCGATATTTTCGTTCGTGAAAATTGCGCAATAATGTAATCCAGAAAGTCATCATCACACAAAGACTGCCCTGACAAGTTTATGGTCCAAAAATCACAATTTTGTCCATTTTTTAATTCATATTCTCGTAAACAGTCAAATGCGGCACTAATTACCCAGCGGTCAATACTCGGCATTAAATGATAACGTTCCGCTGCTGGAATGAACGCCATTGGCGGAATATGGGAGCCATCAGGCCTTTCCATTCGCACCAATGTTTCATAGTGTAATCCACCGCGGCTGTCATCATGTAAATCGATAATTTTTTGGCAATACAAAACGAACGTATCCTTTTCCAGCGCTTCTCTAATGAGAGTAAGCCATTGCATTTCTCCACGGCGCTGAACCAATGTTGAATTATTTGCCTGAAAAATTTGAATACGATTCCGACCCGAATCTTTCGCTTCATAACACGCCGAATCTGCAGCACTCAATAAATCTGTTATGGTACCGCTATCCGACGTGATAGTGACTATACCAAAACTCGCTCCGACCACGAACGACTTGTCTTCCCAAACAAATCGATAATCATTGATACATGCAAGTAAAGTTTCTGCCGTTCTTTTTGCGCTTTCCATACTACAATCATTCAGCAATATAGCAAATTCATCACCACCCAAACGTGCGAAGGTATCAGACTTCCGGACTTTACCTGACAAAATGGACACCAGCTGTTTTAACAACTCATCACCTGCCATGTGGCCGCAGGTATCATTAACGACTTTAAATTGGTCGAGGTCGAAAAAACAAAGCACATGTTGAGTACCATGCCGTCTTGCACTCACCAATGATGTTTCCAATCGTTCCTCAAACTCGTGACGATTTATCAGCTTTGTCAATCCGTCATGCGTCGCTTGATAGGACATTTGCCTTGCCATATCTCGGATGGCTGTTAAGTTTCGAAACACCAGAACTGCCCCAGAGACTTCATTATTACTGTTAATGATTGGGCCAGCCGTATGTTCAATGGCATAATTCAAACCATCTAACTTATTAATCATCGTATTCGATGTGGTATTAACAACTCGCTGCTGCTGTATTGCTAGCTCTACAGGACTAATTTTTTGTTTATGTCCATCTTCATCAACAAGATTAAATACATCTAGTAGCGGAATTCCATGCGCACTTGTGTTATCCCAACCTGTTAACATTTCTGCTGTGGGATTCAAATAGTTTATACAACCTTTGGCATCTGTGGTTATAACGCCTTCACCTATGGAGTGCAAAGTTACTTGTGCTAATTCCTTTTCAAGGAATAAAGTTGCTTCTGCCTTATTTGTTCGCCGCGTCACAACAACTGCCACAAATATTACGATGGCTAAAGCTGCAAAACCCAGAAGTCCCATCAATGTCCGCGCATTTGCATATGCTTTAGTTGAAATCGCAACAGCTTCATCTACCAGTTTCTGTTGAATTTCCATGAATTTGGTAATCTGAGCTAAAACGGCATCCTGCCCAGGTACAGCGTGTTTAAAAAGAATTTGACTCGCTTTCTCGTTTTCGTCCGACATGGCGAGGTCAACCACTTCTGCCTGATAACCCTCTGTAGCAAGAATTAGCTTCAATTGAGTATCAAGTGCCAATTTTTCTTCTTGGTTTAACTCCATCTTAATTAATTGTTGGCGAACTAATATGAACTCATGTCCCAATTTGTTAAATCGCATAAATTCAGCATCTTTATCAAACGGATCCGACAAAGTAATCATACGATACAAACCGATAGTTCGTTCACGAGCGTAAAAACGCATTTTTGTCACTAACTCAGTTTTGAGATTATGTACCTCAACAATGTGTTTAAGCCGTGACTGGATACTAGCCATGTTACCCAGACCAACAAAAATGAGAACACCCATCATTATCAATGGAATGGCAAATCCAATCGGTAATTGATATTTTTTGTTGTTATTCCCCAATTTTTCCTATCCTGTTTTTTTGCATTCTTAGTTCCATTACTGATTGCATTGTTTGGAATTGGTTTAAAAGCTGTTACATGTAATGCAAGCTGTTTATCGGCGCAGTGAGAGGTTTTTTTACTCAAAGTTCACTCAAATACAATTTTTTTTCGTAAAATTCAAAAAAATTTCATTGAGTCTAAAAGTCAAGGTAAGTTATTGAAATTGTTTAACGGCAGATTTATTCAGAGCTGGAATTTACTTTTCGTCGCAATGACTTCTGTCGAGCATGTTTGGTCTTTTTATCCAAACGTTTTTGTTGAGACTTTTTACTGGCTTTGGTAGGGATTCGCTTTTTCTTAATCGCGGTAAGCTTTAAAATCATTTCATAAAGTCGTTCAATAGCGATCGCCTTATTCTTGTCCAGACTTCTCGTTTCTTGCGCTTTAATCACAATGATTCCAGATTTATTTATGCGGCTATCATTGCTTCGTAATAATCGTTGTTTTTGAAAATCCGACAAGGATGAGGATTTAATGTCAAAACGCAGATGAACAGCGGTTGACACTTTATTAACATTTTGGCCCCCAGCCCCTTGGGATCTGATCGCACTTATCTCAATTTCGTCCTCAGGAATACAAAAAGGGATTTTTTTACTTTTCATTATGTATGGCCAACCGTTACACAGACTGCGTTTTCTCATAACCTGAACGAATCAAATACAAAAAAATCGCAGTGGTTATGCCCCCCGAACCAAATATCATGCACATTACCATTATTTGATACCGCACAGCGATTAAGGGAGATACCCCTGACAAAATCTGCCCAGTCATCATACCTGGCAACGACACTAAACCCACAGCAAGCAAAGAATTGATAATTGGAATTAGTGACGTTTGAAACGCAATAACGCGAGCTTCTTCATAAGTTGCTCCACGGTTTAATTCTGACTCCAATCTTTCCACCGCCAAACTTATACTATTCATAGCATTCGCAAAAATCATCCCGGCAATGGGTATCATATAACTCGGTTTGTACCAGGGTGACAATTCAAGAACAGCTTGCGTAATAAGTAGTAAAACCGTGCCACCGCCAATAAGAATAGAAACTAATGCTTTTGGAAACAAACGCGAGAACTTATGCTGGCTTGTTCTCAATGCAATCCAACTTGAGGAAAGCACCATTACAGTTAAAACCAGAAGAACAATCCAGGCATTTTCGGCGGCAAATATAAACGCAAGGAAATAACCCACGAGGAGCAATTGAATAACCATTCGACCAACCGCATACATCCCATTTCCTGGGGATAGTCGCCATCGGTACAGTAGATAAATCACAATAAATACTGGGATAAACGATAGTGCTAAGTGATAGTACGATATAACGTGTATGGACTCTTCCATAAGCTCGCAGTCTTCGTGTGTAATAAAGAAGAAAAAACACGCAAGAATATACGACTTCCTGCAGTTAAGGTATACTTCGGCTCACTTTTTTAACCAACTAGACGCAAAATGCACAAAGAATCATCAAATTTTTCACATTCGGAAAAACCTTTAATCGGCGTACTTATTTCTAATTTAGGAACACCGGATGCAGCCACGCCAGAAGCCTTAAAGCGTTATCTAAAACAATTTCTCTGGGACCCACGTGTGGTGGAAATCCCCCGCCCTATTTGGTGGATTATTTTACACGCATTTGTCTTAACCACACGACCTGCAAAATCCGCAGAAGCCTATAAAAAAGTTTGGACTGAAGATGGCTCGCCCTTGTTAAGTATATCCAAACGACAAAAAGCCGCATTACAACTCGCGTTGGAGGCAAAGTTTGAAGGCCCGGTTAAAGTGAGCCTTGGTATGCGTTATGGCAACCCATCAATTAAATCCGCATTGGACGAACTTCGATTAGCCAATGCACAAAAAATTATCGTATTACCGTTATACCCCCAGCATGCTGCAGCGTCGACCGCTTCATCATTTGATGCTGTGGCAGAAACAATGAAAGATTGGCGTTATGTTCCTGATACGCGTTTTATCAGTCAGTACCATGACGACGACGCGTATATCGCTGCTGTTGCCAATAGCATTCAAACTTATTGGGATACGAATGGAAAACCAAAAAAACTGTTATTTTCGTTTCATGGAATGCCTAAGCGTACCTTGGCTGCTGGTGATCCGTATTTTTGCCAATGTCAAAAAACTGCACGTTTAGTTACTGAAAAATTGTCTCTAGAAAAAGATGAATGGATGGTTTCTTTCCAGTCACGTTTTGGCAAAGAAGAATGGCTAAAACCTTATGCCAGTGAAACGCTTGAACAATTTGGCAAACAAGGTTTGGAGAGCATTGATGTTGTATGCCCAGGATTCTCTGCCGATTGCCTGGAAACCTTGGAAGAAATGGAAGAAGAAAATAAAGAAATTTTTGAAAAAGCGGGTGGAGGAAAATACCGATATATTCCAGCGTTAAATGATTCAGCTGAACACATAAACGTACTTGCGGATTTAGTCTTTAGGAACGCTCAAGGCTGGCCTGGCGTATCTGAATGGGACGAAGAATTAACAATAAAAAATTTAAAAGAATCTGCCGAAAGCGCAAAAGAAATGGGTGCAACAAAATAGTTTTTAATACTTTAAAATCAGATCACTTCAAATCATATCTGGGTTAATTTCTCTTTGATTTTTGTCTTTTCAGATACCACTTACAAAGAGAAATAACCTACAACTTTCCATAAAAAGTTAGACACTTTTAACCGACAAAAATCCTTCATTTCTTCTATTCTATTGTTTTATAAATCTCATAAAATTATTCCATTCTGCCGGTATGGTTATTTACTTTGAATAATGTTTTAATATAGTCAGAAGAAGAAGAAAAATTAATGAAAAAAAGAATTCAGATTTAACCACTAAATTTTCTTTTAACCATTAAGCTATCGAAAGGAGGACATCATGGGCGGAATGGGTGGAGGAATGGGTGGTGGCGGTATGGGTGGTGGCATGGGTGGCGGCATGGGCGGCGGCATGGGAATGTAGCCAAACGCCACAAAAACTAAACACCAAAATACATACTTAAAACCAACCCAAAAACCTTAAACAATAGAACCCTCATCATTAATTTGTGAGGGTTCTTACAAATTGGACTCAAATAATTCTCACCAAAACTCCCTCGTTAATCCATCTTGCTAGATACTCTGCCGCTATTTGAGCAGATTCTTGATGATCAACGCTGTCCAATGCAAATTCGCAAAGGTAGGAAAATGTTTTTCCATTGTGAATAGCCTGAAGGCAATGCATTTCCGCCTCATCCATTGATCGAAAATGGGTTTCCAATTCTGGCCGCCAAATCAACCAGGTGGTTTGAGTCGTATAACGTTGTGCTTCCTCTGGCTCGGCTTCCTGCTCAATGGCTTTCCATAAGCTAGGAACATTCCAGTGAAAATTCAACATCTGTAAGCTTGGGTGAAGTTGAAATCGAAGACCTCCCCATTGATCTGCCGACAGTTGAGAAAAATCGCCTATATTTAATGGCTTTTCATCAATGGCATCGAACGAAAATCGCAACGCCCATTCAAAACTCGCCATCTCACTCAGCAATTCTGCATCATCACTTTTATATTCGTTGGTGATAAATTTCGTTAATGAACTACCAAAATAACGAATAGAAAAATGTGTTGAAGGTGAATGATCAATATACGCTAAGCAAAGTTGCTCGAAGTCTTCGTCACCCATTAATGTATGTAACGCAGGGTAAGAGTCTTGCAGGGCTTCAATGAGGCGTAATCGATAACCATCCACATATATGGCCAATCGTTCGTCTATACTTAGCTCACCACTTTTGGCAATATCCGGGTAAAACAAATCACTATTAGTAATCACAGAATGATGAAATCGATACTGTAATTCAGACAATGAACTCATGCCGTTTGATACTTAACATTAGAACGGACTGACTTTTCAGCAATCCGGCGGGCTAATTGTAATTCTTGCACTAATTCATTTAATGATGGGATATTGTCATCGCGCTCAATCATGGTAGATACAATGCCAAACCGCTCAACCGCTTTTGAATACAAGGACCATACCTCATCGATAACGGGCTCATCATGGGTATCAATTATGTGATTACCATTATTAGTATGGCCCGCTAAATGAATTTGTTGCACGCGTTCGACAGGAATTGAATTTAAATAATTCAAGGCATCAAACTGATGATTATAGGCACTAACATAGATGTTATTCACGTCCAACAACATAAGACAATCTGCCCTTTCAACCACTTCAATGTAAAACTCCCACTCAGGCATTATTGATTGTTTATAACTCAAATAGCTGGATACATTTTCCAGTAAAATTTGTCTGCCCAAATAATCCTGAACTCTATCGATGCGTTCAACAACGTGCTTAATGGCTTCCTCTGAATATGGCAAAGGCAGTAGATCATGTGCGTTGATACCTGCAAAACCGGTCCAGCATAAATGATCTGATATCCAAGCTGCATTTATCCGTTTAGCAAGATCTCGCACTTGCTTCAAATAAGCCCAGTTCAGTTCATCGGAACCACCAATAGACAGCGACACGCCATGCATCACCAAGGGATAATCTTCAGCAATTCGGTCGAGAAAATAGAGAGGTTTTCCACCATCAACCAAATAATTTTCTGTCACAATTTCAAACCAATCAACTTTTGGTTGATCATCTATAACATTTTGGTAATGGGGTGTTCTTAATCCCAATCCAAAACCAAGATTAGGAAAATTATTTTTCATGATGTATTTTCATAAGTTCTTCGTTTGATTGCCTGACGTTTGGCAAACTTCACCCAAGCTGGGATTAAATACCGTAGCCCGAGTGAAGTATGTTTTGCTGTTAATATAAGCCCTTATACGGTCCCACCTTTTTCCGAACATTCCGTTTTTGAAGAGGTTTTTAACCAACCTTTGCCCTTACAACTGTTTTGGCCTTTACAATCGTTATTTGCACTCTTACAAGATGTATTGCCTTTACAAGAGTTGATGCCATAACAATGCACACCGTCGGCCTTTGCCATTTTACCATCGCCACCACCCATGCTCGCACAGCCAGTCATGATTAAACCAGCCGCAGCAGCAGCGACCAAAGAACCTGTTGTTTTACCTGTTGCCATGTTAAATCCTCTACCGTTAATTTAATGATCCAAAAACACACAAATTGACGTGCTCTTGCAAAGTGATGCTTATCTCACCCAATTGTTACAAATAAAACCACAATTCAACAATCTGTTAGGGCCACATGCACTTATTCGTTGTCTCAATATAAATGATCAATGTAGACCATTTCGTGAGCTAGCATACAAATGCCGTCTCACCAATTAATCACGCAATTATCATTTTTTTATCACGAAAATCTGCGGTATCATGATCCGATGGAAAACCTTAATGAATCAAACTTACTACCTAACTCGGAAGTTTTGCTCAAATTAGCACGCTACAAAATGCCCTATGGTAAATACGCCAATCGATTACTCATCGACTTGCCCGAGCCTTATGTCGTGTGGTTTTCAAAAAAAGGATTTCCCGAAGGTGAACTGGGGAACATGATGCGTATGATATATGAAATAAAACTCAACGGGTTAGAATATCTATTTGAACCACTTCGAAAAATACGCACTAATAAATAATCATAAGTTATTGTATCGGTACCAATTCGGACCAATTGCCTTCTGGTAGAAACGCTGCTTCTTCTTTAGCTTCCTCTGACGCTTTCGTGTATCCCAGTGCTGCAAGAATTTGACTTTTCAGTAATAAAGAATCCCGTGCAAAAGCATTCAATTCCACAGCAGTGTCAACAAATTGCAACGCGAGCTCATCCTTACCGGTTAAATAACTGATCAACGCCAAATTATGATAGGCTTTTTGATAAGTCGGATCAAATTCAATGGCAGAAATAAAATGATCTGCCGCTTGATAATATTGTTGCTTACGTGAAAATATGACACCCAGATCATCATGCGCTTCCGCATTACCAGGATCAATTTCCAATGCTCGCTCAAAATCTTTTTGTGCGGCATCCTGTTCCCCGAGCCATAATCGTCGCACTCCACGTTTAGTATAGGCGGCCGAGCTATTTGGATTTTTGTTAATATATAACGTTAATTCAACAATCCCCTCTTCTATCCAGCCAGAACGAGCCAATGCCAATCCTCGACCAAAATGGGCTTCGATTTGATTGGAATCAAGCGTCAACGCTTTTGTGTAATCATCAACAGCTTTGTCGAATTTGTTCAGTAAAAAATACGCATCTCCCCGCTGTAACAAATGAGCAGCCGATTTAGATTCGTTTGAATGCTTTGCAATTAGACGGGTTTGTTTGGTAATGAAATTTTCGATCTGATCATGGTCGGTAAAAGATAGATCAAATGGTGATGCGTGACTTGAACAAGTTAATAAATTAAAAATGAAAAACAGAAAAATCAATAAATTATGTGAATATCGTATATTATGCATGAACTTTATCATCGTCTCTATCCTCAAACGCACGTCTTCCTAAGGAACTTATCTCTATCATGGCTTTAAATGCAACAATATACAAAGCTGAACTACATATTTCAGACTTGGATCGACATTATTATCATAATCACCATCTTACACTCGCACTTCATCCCTCTGAGACGCTTGAGCGATTAATGGTACGGTTGTTGGTTTTTATCATTCACGCCAATGAAAACCTTGAGTTTTGTAAGGGACTGAGCACCGATGATGAGCCAGATCTTTGGCAACGAAACTTGGTTGGCGAAATAGAACAATGGTATGAACTTGGGCAATTGGACGAAAAAAGAGTGCGTAAGGCATGTCATCAATCAAAAGAAGTCTGGATTTATACTTACCAGCCAAAAAGTGCCACAGTTTGGTGGCAACATATTCACAACAAAATACAGCGTTTTAATAATTTAAATGTCATTCATTTAGCTGATGAAACTTCAAAATCACTGACTGAATTATCAAATCGAAACATGAAGTTGCAATGCACTATCGAAGACGGTGAAATTTGGTTATCCGATAGTGAGAATACCGTTCACATAAAACCCACTCAATGGAAATAACGCATATAAAAAATTCACTGCCAGGTAATATCTCACCAGCAAACATTATTTATAGGCATCATTCCCGCATCACGTTTCTGGAAAATTTTTTCAGCCAAGAATAAGCAAATCTATGTCATTCTCAAGCCGCTTTCTGGCGACGTTGTAATCGAGACATTTAACCTCTTCGATAGTTTTTATCTCCAGCTTAAAACACATATACACTACTATCGATAAGGTAACTACAATGCTTATTTCATTACCGCTAAGAATATCACTCATCTCAATTATTTTGATCGCCTGCTCTCAATCGAATCCAAACACTGGCTTCAACTCGCCAGAAACCACGACAGAATTTGTCAATTTTTCGTATAACGATTTCGCCTCAAGAAATATCATACTCGATGACGATCTGAGTCCAAAAGAAACGCTAGGAAAATTATTGTTTTTTGATACAAATTTATCGGAGCCTTCTGGTCAGTCTTGCGCTTCCTGCCATGCACCGCAAAGTGGGTTTGCTGATCCAGACAAAATGATCCCCGTTTCGGAGGGTGTTATACCTGATAATTTTGGAATGCGAAATGCCCTCAGTGCCAGCTATGTCAAATTTATTCCATCTTTCGATGTAGGTATTACGCCAGCCGATACCATTGGCGGACTTTTTTGGGATGGCCGTAAAATTGATTTGGAGGACCAAGCAAAAGCACCTTTTCTCAATCCATTAGAAATGAATAACCCCAGTTTTGAAACTGTTGTCAATGATGTGATGGCTGCTATGTATGCACCCTTGTTTTTGACAGTTTATGGCCCTACCGCATTCGACGATCCCGCCATGACTTATGAGCATATTGCAGACGCGATTGCAGCGTTTGAACGCAGTGAAGAATTAAACGAATTTAGCTCAAAATACGATTATTATAAACGCGGTCTCGTTACTCTTTCTGCTGAAGAAACATTGGGGCTCACCCTGTTTACCGGTAAAGCTCACTGTGATCATTGCCACAAATTAAATAGTATTGATAATTCGTTAGAGCACGACCTCTTTACCGATTTTAAGTATGCCAACATTGGTTTACCCCGGAATCTGGAATTTCCCTACGATTTATTGCCAGCCGAGACTATTGATATGGGACTCGGCGCAATTACTCTAATCCCGGAACATAATGGTAAGTTTAAAACACCACACCTAAGAAACATCGAAGAAACGGGTCCGTACATGCACAATGGGCTCTTCAAGAATTTGGAAGATGTGGTTCGATTTTACAATACTCGTGATGTTCCCGGAATGTGGCCAGCCCCTGAAGTTTCCGACAACATGGCAACTGGACCAATTGGAAGTTTAGGATTAACACCCGACGAGGAAGAAGCCATCGTCGAGTTTATGGAAACACTAACAGATGGATTTAAAATCCCCCCACCGCCAGCAAACCCTTGAAGAAGCGCGAACTCGGAATGATATTTACGTCGGCTTTAATTTATGTAAACAACCGGACTTTATCGTTAAACCGATAGATTAATTACGCACCGCAATGGTAACCAGCACGTTTTTAGTCGGTGCGTATTAGGTGTTATTCTTTTTCAAGAATGTCTTTAAGGTTCTTTAAACCATCCGCAAGTGGGACACCCAATTCGGTTTCCATGTCAATCACAAGTAACATGATATTTAACGGATAAGGCATGTTTCCAGAAAAACCCCAAGTGACTTTTGTTTTGTTATTGCCCAAATCATCTGTAGCAAAGTAAGCGTCATCTACCGCTTCAAAAGGTTCGAAAAAACGGAGTTGAGTATCCAATCGCTTACCTTCTACCACTTTCATGATTTCCTGTTCACCTCTACCAACATGTTCATGATCACTATCCCAACTTGATATAAATCCTACTTCGCCATCGTTACCCTTATACGACTTTCGCATATTTGGATCCATTTTCGCCCAAACACTGAAGTTATCCATGTTTTTCAAATATTTTATATAATTAAAAACGTCACTGGATGCTTTGTTAATTTCAATTTCTCGCGTCAAGCTATATTGACTGGGTGATAGGGCCGCAACGACAAGTAGCAACATACCGAAACCACCTACAATTGAAAAAAACAGTTTAATAATTTTCATTCCTTATCCATCCATATGAAGTAAATTGGCTATTATAGGCCAATGATTTATCGAAATAAAATATGCAACAGGATTTGGCCTGATAAAAGACTAAAACAAAGCATAGTTTAACTACCTATTAACAGATGTTCAGCACAATGAACTTAATAGTTGTTGAATCACATTAACATCGCCAACCAGATACACCATAAATAAATTTCCTCCTTTAACATGGCCTACCATCGATTGTTTATTTATAGAACATAAGTTTTATTACCAAATGGTAATGAACTGGCAAAGTCAGGTACATGTTTTAGCTTGATACTGTCTCCGTTGTTACAAGACATGAACGTAAAATTAGGCAAAATATAGGAAGGCAAAATGAATAAATTATCAATAAAATCCTTAATAATCGCCTCTGGTGTTTTTGGTCTATCAAGCGGCATTGCTCAGGCTGAGTTATTGACGATATACGGAAAGGTCCATGTATCGGGTGATTACGTGGCATATCCAGATTCATCCGACGTTGCAATCGGCAGTAATTCAAGTCGCATAGGCTTTAAGGGGGATAAAAAACTGAGTCATGGTTTTAAAGGTATATGGAAGTTCGAAAATGAAATTGATGTATCCGGTGAGAGCAAACCACTCTCCGCTAGAAATAGATACCTGGGCTTGAAACATGAATTTGGAACGGTTCTAGTGGGTTACCATGATACACCGTTTAAATCGTTTGGCGGTAAAGCTGGGGTTTTTCATGACACCATCGGCGAACGCCGTGGCATTTTAGGGGCCGGTAACGGTAACAATAAATTTAATATTCGCGCACGAAATAGCGTCATGTATATTTCACCTAAACTCGCAGGCCTGGAAATCCGAGCCATGGGATCAACTGGCAATGATACGAGTAAAAGCGAAGACTCCAATGGTGTGAAAAGTTTTAGTGCTGTTTATAAAATGAAGAGTTTTTATGTTGGTGCGGCTTATGAAGATCAGTCAAAACTTGCAGACACAGATGGTAGAGGAATACGTGTTGGTGCCGGTGTCAAGCTCGGAAAAACCAAGATCAATGCAATGTTCGAAAACCTCAGCTCGGATTCGAAAGATGAATTTAGCCGAAATGCTTATGGCGGAAGTGTAACGCATAGTCTCGGTAACGTAACTGTTAAAGCTCAGTTATTTTTAGCGGCTGATAATGATACACAAAGTGATACCGGCGGTATGTTATACGCACTTGGCGCGGATTATAAACTGGCTAAAAGCTTTACGGTTTACGCCCTTTACGCAGGTGTAAATAATCAAGATAATGCCAAAATTGTCCTAGCAGGCTCTGGTCACGGTGAAAAATATTCACCTCCGAATCCTGGCGATAATTTATGGGGCGTATCCGGCGGTATGATTTACAAATTTTAAAAGTCATTATGCGTACCATCGGCAAACAAAACCTGTTTGGCGATGGTACAAAAGCTTATTAAAAACAAAAACCTATGAATAAAATATTTGATTCTTCAATCTTAAAACCTATCTAGACCACATACCTTAATAACATGTTCATCTAGTTGTACTAGGCTACACTCCATTCACTATTCAACACTTTCTCCATCTTTATTTCCCTCAAAGTGAACCAGCACACACACGAACTATCCTCCACCAAACTATGTTTATAGTAAAGACGGATTAAAAACAAAGGAGACCTAAAATGGAAATGAACTTAGAAATATTCGTAGCACTATACTTTTTGATATTCGCGACTGTGGGTTTATTTGTTGCTTTATTGTTAACAATTAAAAGTAAAGACGCGAAACAACTAAAAGCGATCCCAATAAGAACTGAACCATTAATCAAATAATTGGGAAACCAACTCAGGGAAATTTAGTTGTTTAAAATCGTCTAATACAGAAACTAATCACGGTCTACTAGTACTATTGTTCATGACCGACTTAAAAAGTTAACTGTAAAATGAAGCCCAGAATTGATGTTAAACCCACTAATAAGCGATATGTTGATTTTGGTTTTTCCTTAAAGTTCCTAATAGACGAACCAAATATTTAGCAGTTAACTTTTTTAAGTTTTTTAGTCAATCGTTGTTGGCGTTTGAGATGTTTTGGACTCATAGAGACCTGCAACAAACGATGCGTATAGCTTAAGGCAACATCCACTTTTTTACTCACATGCTCATGATGTTTGGCCAACTTTTCCATGGCAAATTCGTGATTCTTCCGCGCCAAGCATTCCCAAATTTCCAAAGCCTCCATTCCATCATCCAATTTTCGATAGATGTTTGCCAATAAGAGAAAACCCTTGTCACATAAGCCCTGCCGATTTGCTTCCAAGAACGATTTAGCCTGAATTAATTTACCAGCTCGCAGAAAATAATTCGCCACCGCATAATAATTAATTTTATTTTGTTTCACCGGTTTAATGCGTTTGTTTACTACATCCAACAAACCAACCAGTGACAAGACGTCCCAGTAATGATGACGTAATAACAATTGCATTTGATCCGTTGCACCCCGTCTTATTAGCTCACCCCAAATCGCGGGTGCTTCCGCGCCGGACACATCATCTTGACGATGAAAAGCCAAACATGCTTGTTCGGCACTCGGAAGTCGGCAATCAGGCCACTGTTTTTGGTATAAACGACGGATCCAATGTAACAAATCAATATGTGGTAAGGCCAGCAACGGACTTCTCATTTTATGCAAACGAAAACGATTGGCCAGGAGTGGAGCATCAAAACTCTTACCGTTGTAGCTCACCAGTGTTTTATTGCCCTTCAGTTTATTATTAAACCAGGATAACATGGCTCTCTCACCCACAAATCCATTTAATAAGAGTTGGTGATTAACAATGGTATGACCAACGATTTCTGCCACCCCTAATAAAAAGACTAAAATACCTGATCCCCCTGATAAACCGGTGGTTTCAGTATCTATGAATAACAAATCTTCAAGGTGTTCTGATGTTTGCTCAGGCCAGGTATCAAAATTAGTGATTAAGCCACTTGCATCGTAGGTCTCGTGAATATTGTCCAGCACCTGTTGAGATTGAATATAAATTAGACCATCAGACAGGACGGTTCCACTCAATTTCTCTGCGAGTTGCTCATCAGTCAGTTTTTCGGAATTCACCTGATACCGGATATCCAAGCGAGAATCACGTAATTGATTTCGTAATCGGCTTTTGAGTATCTCGCTTTTACTGAAATTGGTTCGACTTTCAATATCACCAATCTGCTGTCGAAGCTGAGTGAGCTTCTGATTTAAGCCGGACATTCTTGCGTCCAAGACTCGCTGGTTTTCACATTTTCACTTTGCAACAACAGCAATATTTGCAGTGCAGATTCTTTGGCTGATTGTTGATAAGTTTCTGTTGCTCGTAATATAGGACCAATGCATACCGGACAGCCGGCCTCGCACGGGCAGGTATGAATCGTTTCGTGTGCACGTTTTACAATCGATTCTCGATTTTCAAACAAACCTTTTGAGATGCCCAAACCACCGGGGAAATTGTCATAGAGAAATACCGTGGGATTAAACGCTTGTTGATCGATATCGACGCCATCGCCGTTAAATTTTTTCACCGAGCCACGGCCTTTATCACCCACGGTCGCAAACCAGGTTCCATCCGCATTGCCCACGGCCCGGCCAATGTCACGTGCTTCAGACATGCATAACAAAGCAGCGACATGATGCATGGCATACGCTGCACCGAGAAATCCATCTAAAGCTTGCCAACGACTGGTGAAATAATTTTCCAAGCTATTTGAAGAAACTTGCCACCAACTTGCTGTGGTATGCATTTCTTGATCAGGCAAATTGATTTTCCCGAATCCCACATTTTCATGCGTGTAATATCGTATTTTCTTATAACCCGAAATCCGACGCACAAGGTGAACTTCGCCTAATGCTGTGTTCGACTGCGCTGTTTTTGCCGCATCAAATTCCGCAAGAATTTTCAATTTTGTATAATCGATTGCATCGGTGTAATAATCTGCCTGCGTCTTGGTGACAAAGGCCTTTCGGCCTTCCCAGTCCAACTTTTCCACCTGCCAGGGCTGTGCTTGAATTAAATAAATTGCCCCTTCGTACAAGGTATCCGCCGCGCTGTGAAAATCCGTCTCAGCAATAATATCCTGCTTTCCATGGGTAGTATCAACGACAACAAAGTTGCCTTCAGTAACCGAGCGCAAACTCACCGTATTTGCCGGATAAGCATCCGCCACCCAATGCCAGGAATCACCTTCGTGATACACCAACGTTTCATCTTGCAGATAATGTAAAAATTCAGTTAAATCGTTTCCACCGAAAGTTTCACCATCTTTAAACGGTAGCTCAAAAGCAGCACAACGAATATGATCCAGCAATATCAATAACTGGTCAGGATCAATGCGCGCTTCTTCAGGTGATTCCCCCATAAAATAATTCGGATTCTGAATAACATATTGATCAAGCGCCGTGCTGTTAGCAACCAGAATACCCAATGCAGCTTGATTCCGCCGGCCTGCTCTGCCCAAGCGCTGCCAGGTTCCCGCAATGGTTCCGGGATAACCATTTAAAATGCAAACATCAAGTGCACCAATATCCACACCCAGTTCAAGAGCCGAGGTGGAAACGATACAATCCATATCTCCCTGACGCATTTTCTTTTCCGTCGACCGGCGTTGATTTGGCAAATAACCGCCACGGTAGGAATGTACCCTGGACGGTTTTCGCGGATCTTTATCAAACGCATCTTTAAGGTATTTGGTGATAACCTCGACCATTATCCGTGATTGTGCAAAAATAATATTTTTTAATCCCAACCGAACTGAAGCGCGGGCTATTTTGGTGGTTTGAGATCTCGCAGAGGCGCGAATCCCCAAATCAGGATTTACCATGGGAGGATTCCAAAACAATAAATGCTTCTTACCCTGTGGCGCACCACTTTTTTTAATCGCATTCACCTTTTGGCCTATCAATTGTTCAGCCAAACCGGCAGGATTAGCAATGGTTGCCGAACAAAAAATAAATACGGGTTTCACTTGATAAAAATGACAAATACGAATCAACCGACGCATAACATTAGCCATGTGCGAGCCAAAGACACCCCGGTAAATATGCATTTCATCAACAACAATGTATTTTAAGTTTTCGAAAAACTGAGCCCACTTCGTGTGATGGGGCAATATACCCTGATGCAACATATCAGGATTGCTAATAACAATATCACCATGAGTCCGCACCGCTTTGCGCGCATCACCGGGTGTATCACCATCAAAAGTAGATACTTTAATACCCAAACTAGCCTGTTCATTCATTGAGAGTATTTCGGCTTGCTGATCTTGGGACAAGGCTTTGGTCGGAAACAAATACAAGGCTTTCTTTTTGTTTTCCAACACGGATTGAATAACGGGCAAGTTATAACACAAGGTTTTGCCCGAGGCGGTTGGTGTAACCAAAACAGTATTATTTTCCTGACGAATAGAAAACCAGGCATCGGCTTGATGGGAATAAAGTTTTTCAATGCCTTTTTTAATGAGAGCTGTTTTCAATCGTTGATCGAGATCCACCGGAAAATCAGAAAATTCCGCCGATTTTTCTGGCACAATAAACTCGCCAGTAATTTGTTTTTTATGCTGGCCCTTTAACTGATTGACTAAAAAGCTTACATTATCAACAACTTTCTGGACTTTACTGCTTGCTTGATCCATAATTATCTATCGTTTCCTATTGGTTCTCCTTTGCAAACTATAGAACAAATGGAGAACAATTGAAAATCATTTTACAATTAAACAGACCAAGCTTTGAATAAACTCACCAAACGCCAAGACGAAATTTACCAATTTTTACTCGAACATTTTGAGGAATTTGACTACCCACCAAGTTTAGATGAGCTTTGCCTTTCACTCGGCATGACTTCGCGCGGCTCTCTTCACAAACACATTCAAGCACTGATAAATGCCGGATTAGTTGAACCCATGTCGGGTAAACAACGCGGCGTCCGTTTAACCTTGGCTGATGTAGAAACAGATACACTGCCCTATCTCGGTAAAATTGCCGCTGGTCACCCGTTAGAAGCCATCGAAAATCCTGAACGCATTCCAGTGCCGGAATATTTGCGCACACATGGCCAATGTTATGTATTACGGGTGTCCGGTGATTCCATGATTGAGGCCGGGATATTAGATGGCGATATGGTCATCATAGAAAAATGTGACATTGCCAAATCTCAAGACATAGTCGTCGCCTTGATTGATAATTATGAAGCAACCCTCAAACGTTACGAAAACGCTGGAGCAATAACCATCCTACATCCAGCTAATGGTGGAATGAAACCCTTCGTGTTTAAATCTGATCGGGTAAAAATACAAGGTAAACTTGTCGGCCAAATGCGAACTTATACCTGATCACTGTAACGGATAAAATTCATGGGTTACGTTTATTTAACAATCGCCATTATCGCAGAAGTGATTGGCACCAGCGCACTAAAAGCATCCGAAGAATTTACTAAGTTAGGGCCTAGCGTATTAGTTGTACTGGGTTATGGTGCTGCTTTTTATTTTCTCGCACTGGTGCTGAAAACCATTCCAGTTGGATTTGCCTATGCCATTTGGGCAGGTGTCGGAATTGTACTCATCGCAATTGTTGGCGCCATCGTTTTCAAACAAATTCCAGATACCGCTGCCATCATTGGTATGGCTCTAATCATTGCAGGTGTCATTGTAATACATGTATTCTCCAGCACCGCCGGTCACTGATCCTAATCATCGCGCCTACCCTCATCGTTGACAGCCTCAAATCGACTGAAAAAAACTCGGTAACATAGGATATGTAATCCTGATTTTTTTAGTCTGATATTAAATTATATTTTATTGCCGAACCGCAAAAAAATAAGTGCGAACGCCCATTAATATAACCTTGACAAAATATCGAATAAAGCGCCAAACTTATACAAGTAAGTGGAACGAATTCCGACTAAAAACAATAAATTAATGGAATATTTTTTATTGGAAAGCAAGATGTCAAACAGGGAGTTGTCATGACAGATTACCTCAGTAGTGGTTATTTCCCATCCCAAAATTCTGAGGAAGATGCTAGCCTCGCATCTTCTTTAACATCCATCTTAAATGAAGACTTTCATGGCAATTATTTTGAAATGATGGCCGGTTATCAACGTCTGTTAGCGGATAACCAAAATCACGATCAGTGGCCAATTATTCACAATAAACTGGAAACCTTATTTAAGTGCGGCAAAGCGGCCGCACTCAATGGACCCATGATCGGTATTCCTGTCGCTATCCGGGACAGTGATTATTTCAAAGATGCCGTGAATCACTTTGGCAAAAAGCGATCAATGGTCGCAAGTATCGAATGGATGGCAAGCGCATGGAATGCTACATTTGCAGACACAGGATTGTGGATGGGCAAAACTTTTGAACCTGTTGACCAAGCACAAGTTGCCAAATTTACTGCGGACGACCCCGAAAGCCTTTCGCAATATAACAACAATGTCACACGGCTGGGACGAAACTTTTTTCGCGAACCACCCGATCCAACCCTAGTGCAAGGCTTGGGATTACCCGCGCTCAGTGAATTATGGCATCTCAAAAACCGCCCCACCAGTATTGATACCAAAGGATTCTCAGGTAAATTACGCCAAGAAAATTTGGACAAGGAATCGCTTATTCCGTACTCGAAAACGGGCGGAATTTTTCTCGCAAACATGGGCGCCTCCGTCGTACCTGAAATGAACAACAAACCTGTATATCAACTCAATTACCGTTGGGATAATTTAGACCCTGTTTTTCCCATGACCCTACTCGTGGATGAGCTGGTACAAATTGCAGACGGACTTTATTTGGGCCAATTGGTTTATGCAACAAAACATTACAATATGGGGAGTATTGACATTCCCCTACTCCCCGGCGACCAAGATATAACCTTAGGCGAAAAATACAAACCATCAAAGGAAAAATCACTGTGGGCCAGAATCATTGATTTTCTGCTAAACAGAGATGGTAAAGCGACAGTCGATTATGGCTACCAAAATAATGGCTACTTTTTAATGATGGATCCCGCCTACGCCAAAGACGTTTACGCCGATAACGCATTTCCACAACTGCGCCCTCGCGCTGGCGAGATGGGCTGGGAACAGCTTGGATACAAACAGGAATCGCAAAACGTTCGAGCAGCCGTGGGTGACAACACAATTGACTGGGTAGAAGGATGGAAAGATCACGGTGCGTTACGTGATAAATTTACCACGTTCATTCAAGAGAAATCCCCAAGAGCGTCAGATACCGCGGATATCACTAAAGAGCGCCATAACAACGAATCGGTGTTACAAATGTTACAGCGCATTAGCGAGGAAATTACCCTATCCACCCACAAAAAAGACAAACTAAAACATTTTGAAAAATTGCATCAATTATTTCGGATTGGTGTGGCACCCAGTGTTAAACAGGGGTTATTTAGAGGCAATGGCAAAAAAGGATTCAACACCAACTTTGATAGCCCAAGCAAACGAAGCTGGTATGGCGAACAAGATCCCGTAGTAGGGTTTAACTATTATCACGGTGCGACATTAAATTTACACTGGGGATTTAACGAAACATTTACACCGGATTTGGCAAACAAACTGGATGACAGTTTAATGTTTCCCAGCGCCTTAGCAACCCTGGTTCAGGATGACAAACTCGCCGGCCCTAATCTGATGAACATGATGTGGCGTAGTATCGGAAAATATGTTTTTCCCTGGGCTGGAAAATCATTTGAAAATATTAGTGGTAGAAAACTGAGTATGCTACTCGATGAAAGTGATGATTTAGCCCAACGCTATCCTGAACGCGTAAAGCAGCTCAAAACCTATCTCGCCAGCGCCCCCCACTATGATTTAGTGAAAAATAATCAAAATCATTACTGGCCAGATCCTGGAAAATTTGCAGAACATTTGCAACACGGCTCCTGGGATAACGGCATGCAGGAAGCCGATAAAATGTTCTGGCAACAGGAAGCCAATAACAATTGGGTATTCGGTTGGAATTTACAGGATAAACGCATACTCGCGATGGACGTCATTATGCGAATCGCGGATATGAACTACGTTAAACCCGATCCAGCCTTGCAGAATTTGTCACTCGAAGGGCCGTCCCCGTTTGCACGGCAGGGATATATTTTTCTCGGTGCTGCAAACCAAAGCTCGATATTACCCATGAATAATGGTGAACAGAACAAGAAAAACGTATTTCAATTTCAATACCGTTATCCCATGATTGGTGGAGCAGTACCTATTGGATTTTGCCTGGATGAAATTGTAGAAATTGCTGATGGTCTGTTTCTCGGTCAATTAATTTATTCGACTGCATTGAGCAAAGGTTTTCATTCAAGCGTTGATTCAAGCGAGTATAAATACCAATTATTCGGTTATTTTCTTCTATTAGATGACGATTGGGAACGTCACCGCCAGGCGATAGATTTAGACGTGTGGCGCCAGGAAAAACAGCAATCGGAAAAGACAGGATTATTTTCAATTTTTTGAATTGTTAACAAAGTTGGTAAAGGGCGCCTCCGAAAATTCAATTATCGTGATGATTTTCCTCAGTGCCCTTGGGTAAATTCCGTCAGCTCGCGTTAAGTGGATTTTCGGAGATGCCCTAAAGTTAATTCTCTTCAGTGTCTCTGTTGTTGACACTAACCTTAAGTCAGGGACAAAAACATGAGTGAAAACCAAATCAATTCAGGTCGTATAAAACTCAACTTAAATGCAAAAACCACAGCTGAGTCACCTGTTCCAAATTTGACTAAAGTATTTCCTATTAGTAATGATAAACCGGAACAAATCAAAACACTCAGCGATTTAGCGCTCAGTCAATTGGACCTGGATCGATTTCCCGTTGTTAAATGGTGGCGAGAGCGTTTGTTTTCACCCGAAGGCACACCCGAAATATGTGATGAGTTGCCAAGGTTATTAACCGAATTTTTACGAAAACCCGAATCCCAATCCCTGCCACCTTATACTCGACGAGCCAAATCACTGCACTATATATTCGCTAACAAAACGCCTTTGGTGAAAGATACCGACCTATTACCCGGGCAGACGACTACCAGCTTTGTGGGCCCGGTCGTATATGTGGATACCATTGGTTACTGTATTTGGCCAGAATTGAAATCCGTTGAAAACCGAGCACAAAATCCTTTCAAGATACGCCCTGAAGTAGCGGAGCGTTTAAGCAAAGAAATATTTCCCTACTGGCTTGATCACAAGGTTGTTCAAGAAGTTGGACGTTACAGTGAATATGATACAGAACAATTTAAAAATGATGGCCGTGATTTAGTTGATGGTGGTATGGTTGGGGATCAACCCTCCATTGATCCACCGTTAAAAAAACGCGCCGGTGAAACGCCAAAATGTCTGCAACTCATGGAACGAGTGGCTTTTTATTTATCAGACAAAGCCACATGTGTTTCCCACACAGTGCCCGATTTTAGCCGCCTATTGAAATATGGATTGAATGGTTTAATTACCCAAATTGAAAAAGATAAAGCAACCGTTAACACAGAACAAAAAGAATTTCTGGAGGGTGTTAAAACAGTATTTGAAGGTGCGTTAATTTACGCAAACAATTTAGCAAATGCGGCAGAACAAGCTGGCAATACTGAACTAGCGAAAATTTGCCGAAAAATTCCTGCACAACCTGCAGAAAACTTGCATGAAGCACTGTGTGCAATATGGATAAGTTATCATTTATTATTACAAGAAAATACCAACTTTGGTCTCTCCATTGGCCGCTTGGATCAACTACTGAATGAGTATTATCTTCGCGATTGGCAAAAACTTGCAACAAAAGAGGAGCAAGCGGTTTATACAAATCACGCAGTTGAATTAGTCTGTCATTTCTTTCTACGCTGCTCTGATCACGTTCCATTATCTACCGAAGGCTCAGAAACATTATTTGCTGGCAGTGGATCTAACCAAGCACTGACCGTCGGCGGAACAAATTATGAAAACGGCCAAGTATTAGATGCCGTAAATGACATGACCTACATTATACTCAAAGCAACAGAGTTATTAGGTATTCGTGATCCCAATGTTCATGCGCGGTATCACAAAGCTATCCATCATACCGATGCCGAAGGTAAAGCCTTGGCTCCCGAGATTTTTGATGGTTATTTAAAACGCATAAGTCAAGTTAATATCATTACCCGGGCAACCCCCGCAATTCACGGCGATGCGCCAGTTGTACACTCCATGGCAAAATTTTATGCCACGCATGATGGCATATCGGAAGAAGAAGCCTTGGCCGATGCCTATGACTACGCGTCGATTGGTTGCATCGAACAAAACTCTGCTGGCAAACATTATGGTAACAGCGGTTCAACCTTATTTGTTCTACCCTCAGTACTGGAACTAACCTTGTTTGGCGGCAAACATCGTAGTGATGGCGTAGACAAACATGCACCAAATTTATTCTATGATAAAGCCGAATACACAACACCGCCACTAACACAAATGAAAACGATGGACGAATTCATCAATGCATTTCGTTTTCAATTGGATGAAATGGCACGCCATTCCGTACAGTGTAATAATTTTTTAGGGCGTTTTATGGAGCAGGTTCGGCCTTCCCCACTATTGTCTGGTTTATTTGTCGGACCCAGCAACACACCGGATTCAGACAATGCCAATTTTCGAGATGTCGCCAGTGGCGGCGCAAAATATGATTCCGCAGGAATCGCAATCATTGGACTGGCAGATGTTATCGATTCCTTTTGCATAATGGATAGCCTTGTATTTAGCGGAAAAATCAGTGCAGAAGAGCTACTCGCTGCCTTACAATCAGATTTTGGCGAAGTGACCGATGAATCCAAAGAAGAACCCAGTTTTTGGCAACGTTTACTCGCCATCATCACTAGCTGGTTTGACAACACGAAAGATCCCTCGAATCTACCAACTTTATCACCTACCCGACTTGAGGCCATTATAGAAAGCATTAAACTCGCACCAAAATACGGCGCCGGTGTTGATCAAACCGAAGGTGGGATATACAACAATACTGCTGCCGTGAAATACACGCATCTCTTAACAGAAATGATTCAGGAGGTATTTTACAAATACCGAACCCATCGCGGTGGCAGATATCTCGCCGGGTATTGGAGTATGACCAATCATGCAGGGTTCGGCATGTTAACCAAAGCCACGCCCAATGGACGTAAAAGCCGAATGCCTTTTGCCAGTGGCATAACACCCTGCCCTGGCATCGTTAAAGCCAATGGTGAACCTGTATTGATACTGGATCACATTCTGTCGGTTGCCGAAGTTGATGGCGATACCATTCAAAATGGTTATACCTATAATTTAAGCGTCACTACCCGTGATGCATCGCAGTTTGAAGATGATACTGAATTGTTTTCAAAATACATGAAAGTGTTTTTAGACAAAGATGGCGTGCTGGTTCAATTATGTGTATCGTCTATTGAAACACTAGCAGCAGCACATCAAGCTGCCACAGCCGCTTCGCAAACTGGTGCCGGTGATGAAGAGGCCGCACAACTTGCACCTTACAAAGATTTAATGATTCGCGTTGCTGGATACTCAGCTTACTTTGTTACATTGAGCCCCCAAATGCGTCAGGAAATTATTAACCGAGCAAATTTTGCATTACACAATGGCCAAGAACAACATGCCTTTGTTGCAATATAATTACGGAGGAAAATAACATGCATGCTGGATTTCCTTGTTTTACCCAAAACATTCAACAAGTGATGCGGTTGGGCGCAAAAGAAAGAGAAGTGCCTGATCTTGTTCAATCCGTTGGCGGAACAGTACTTGCCACTGGTATGGCCGTATTATTAAAACTGGGGTTTGGTTATATCATGCGTAACAGCTTAATTGATCAGGCGCAATCTGAAAAAGCCTTGGCTTTTTTTAAAGAAAATTTTGTTTTTAGTGACCCCAACGCGCCAGGAGGTGAACGCTACTATCAAGGGAATTTCTTGATTCGGACTAGCGCACCTGACGATCACATGAATGTTTACCTCAAGTTCTGTCCTGACACCGATGATTTGTTCGTGGAAACCGTGTTTGGTACCTGCTTAAATCCTCTCGCAGTGGTGTCTACCGATGTGTTGAGCGAAGTAGAGGCGGACAAATTGGAACGAGACCCGAACAAAGTAGATTTGGTAATTCGCTTTCGGGATATCAATGCAATTTTAAGTCTAATCGGCAGAGACGAAGTAGATATAGTGGGCTTGCTACTCGAAAACGTTGTCCAACTTACGGGAAATGTTGGACATCTATTTAAACTTGGCGCCATTGCCAAAGAAATCGAATTAGAATTAGGTTTAAACAATTAAAACGTTTTCTATTACTCTCATAAATTCATTAGTTGAATAGTATTTTGACTACCAAGGCCCACATCTTCGATATTAAACGGGATTGCAGCGAAGATGGTCCCGGCATTCGTACCACTGTTTTTTTCAAAGGCTGCCCCCTATCCTGCATCTGGTGTCAAAACCCCGAAGGCAAAACCAAAGAAATACGCTTATCTTTTGATGAACAACTTTGCCACCCAGAAAAATGCAATGTCGCTTGCGTTGCCGTCTGCGAAGCTCATTGCCTCAGTTTTGTAGATAAATTACACGTCTCTCATGATGATTGCACTCGATGCGGCAAATGTTTTGACGTCTGCCCGACCAATGCGTTACAAGCGGTTGGTTACTGGCTTGACCTGGATGAACTGCTTTATCGTGTACTAATCGATGAACCTTTTTATCGATCCAGCAATGGCGGGGTTACTTTATCAGGCGGCGAAGCCAGTTACCAAATGGCGTTTGCGGGGCAGTTTTTACAAGCACTAAAAAAACATAATATCAACACAGCCTTGGAAACCAGTGGTTTTTTTAATTATCCAAAATTTCAAAAACAAATGCTGCCATATTTAGATACGATTTATTTTGATTTAAAACTCATAGACGATGAAGAAAGCCGAAAATACACCGGCCAATCCAGTAAATTAATTTTTGATAACTTTTCCAAACTCATTCATGAACCCCATGTATCTGTTATCCCTCGTATACCATTGATCCCGGAAATCACTACAACAGAACACAATTTAAAGGCGATTGCTAATTTTCTGCGGAGCAATAAAATCAGTGATGTTGAATTAATGCCTTATAATCCACTTTGGACAGATAAAATTAAAAAGATTGGATTAAACCCAATTTATGTAAAATCAGGCTTTATGACTGAAATCGAAAAACAGCAAAGCATTCGGTTTTTTGAAATAACACCAAGTTAGATAATCTATGATTGAGTTTGAGGCTACAGGTATTCTGTCACTCCGGGTAACTTCATCAGTCATTTCTATGATTAGAGTCAGCTGAACAAATTTTGTATAAGCTTTTGGATGAGATCAAAAATATTTATTTTTCGTGAGATGGGTGAATAATTAAATTTTTCTATTGATATTTTGGGCTTGTGATATAGACTTGTTGACTAGTGATATACCATCTTTTTAATACTGTTAATTATAGAAAATTTCGATAAAAAAAACGAGTTTCAATTTGAATATGATGCTTATTAATATTACATCAGGGGTATGTTTGTTAATAAGTAGAATGAGAGTATTTTTATCAAGAATAAAATAGTGACTAAATATTATGGGTCTTCAGAAAAAACAATGGGTAAATAAATAGCCAAATAAGGACAGTTGAATCACATTGAGCCTCGATGCATGATGGTAGTTGCGAAACCGTCCATCACAAAAAAGAAGCCCAATGCGAATAAGAACATTACTGAATGACTGCCAAAAGTTCAAGTCATT
>Ga0316207_10000360_pt1 | contig 79335 bp, 65 predicted proteins | sample 6weekpyrite_MG_FD_204943 | JGI IMG/M metagenome (GOLD analysis project Ga0316207, IMG submission 204943) | Microbial mat bacterial communities from mineral coupon in-situ incubated in ocean water Damariscotta River, Maine, United States -... | ecosystem: Environmental > Aquatic > Marine >...
CTGTTCTTTGGTTTTTTCTGCGGTGACAAATTCAAACCGTTCGCCGTCATCTTCACTTAGTTTATGACGTTGACGCAAAATTTGTCGCATTTGAACTATAATATCACTGAGTTTGGCTGATGCTTTAGGGCGAAATAGCACTTCAACATTATCAGTGACTTGGTTGCCATTTAACGAACGTATGGTACTAAAAGGGGTAATAATATAGTTGTCTTGATCAAACCCAAACAACGAACCTCTGGTTTCTGCAACACCAATGACTCGAAACCAATCACCGCTAAGTTTAATAAACTCTCCAATTGGGTTTTCTGGCATTTTTAATTTTTTAACTAACGAACTTCCAATAAAAACTACCCGTCGACGCCTTAAATCATCACTTGATGATAAAAATCGCCCTAATTCTGGGTAAATATTAATAACATTTTTATAGCTGCTATCAGTGCCAATAATTTGAGTCTGGCTTGAATTTCTGCCAAATTGCACCTTTGAACCTAGGCTAAAGGGAGGAATTCTAACGGTGATATCATCAATATTTTTAATTTTACCTTTAAGGGCTAAAAAATCATCAAAACTCATGCGATTAAAAAAACCTAACATTTCTTGATTAGGGCTAGTGTAGGCTTTGATAGTAACCATGTCTGATCCTAAATCATCAAGCTGCTTACTGATATTAGCACTTAGCCCTGACATCACAGCAACCACAGTAATTACCGCACTAACACCAATAATAATACCTAAAGTCGTTAAAGCGCTGCGCATGGCGTGAGAAAAAATTGATTGTAAAGCAGCTTTAGAGCCCTCAATGCTAGCGTGAATAAAATTACGCATAAAGACTCCTTTGCTCATGGTTATTTTCGCTATGTTGAACATTTTTACTGATGTCTGAGGTGATTTCACCATCAACCAAACGGATAACTCGATGACAATGATCCGCTATTTCTTGTTCATGGGTGACTAAAATAATGGTATGTCCTTGTTGATGTAAGGTATCAAACATCGCCATTATTTCTGCTGTGGTTTTACTGTCTAGGTTACCCGTTGGCTCATCACCTAATATAATGGCTGGTTTGGTCACTAAAGCTCGCGCTATGGCAACCCGTTGTCTTTGCCCCCCCGACAATTGATTAGGCAAACTACTTAATTTACCTGCCAAGCCCACACGAGTAAGCGCCTCACTCGCTAGTGCTACACGTTGTGCATTGCTTATAAAGCGGTACACCAAAGGCTGCATAACATTGTGCAATACTGACATTCGAGGCAATAAATTAAAGCTTTGAAATATAAAACCAATAGCCTTGTTCCGTATTTTAGCTAAGGTGTTTTCATCATGATTAGCAATATTTTTGCCTGATAAATAAAACTCACCACTGCTAGCATGATCTAAACAACCTAGTATATTCATCAAGCTAGATTTTCCTGAGCCTGAAGGCCCAGTAATAGCAATATATTCATTTTTGTTAATTGTTAAATTTATATTTTTTAACGCATAAAAATCTTCATCAGCCATCGGATAATACTTGGTGATGTTAGTTAAGCTAATCACCTTTTCTTGCTCACTTACTCGTTGAGTTACTTCCATGTTAACTCTCCTTACTTGTGTGAGTGGTACTTTGTCTATTAGCGGTTGAATAACTGTTGTTTTTTGCATTGATACTAGCGCCATCAACTAAATTTTTAACAATGCGACTAGGGCCTGTGATCACTAAATCATTATGTTGTAAACCTGAAGTGATCGCTTGGTGAGTATCAGTTGCCATGCCTATTGTCACCATTTGTTTAGTAGCAATATTGTTTTTTACCTGCCACACATAGTACTGATTATTATCTTGATGAATGGCAGCAATTGGCACACTCAGTGACGGCTGCGTTTGCGCAGTAATAATTTCTGCGCGGCAACTCATCCCTGGGTATAAGCGCTCAGCATTTTGTAATAATGCCTTAATGCGAAAGTGCAATCCTTGACCATTAGCACTAATACGCGCCGAAGTACCAATACTAATAATTTTGCCTTTAATCGCAGTTTTAGGGGCTGAAGCAGAAAAAACTTCAACTAGTTGATCTTCTTTAACATTACCAATATCAGCTTCATCAATACGCAACTCAGCTAAAATAGTACTGGGATCAGCTAAAGTCATTAGCGCAGAGCCAATAATATTAGTAGTGCCGGCAACCACGGTTTCACCGACTTTAACATCAACCGCCGAGATCAAACCGTCCATAGCTGCAACAAAGGTAGTTTTTGCTAACCTGTTTTTTGCCATTGCTAAATTGGCTTGATATTGATTCAATCTCGCTTTTGCTGCTTTTATTTTTATTTGCGCAATTTTATGCTGGCTAATAAGACTATCTATGTCTTCTTGACCAACCAACTTTTGATTAAACAGTTTTTCATTTAAAGCCAAGCGACGTTTTATGTCAGCTTTAAATTCAATTGCTTGCTCTATTTCTATCTGTTGGGCATTAATAACTGCTTGTGCATTCGCAACATCTGCAGCAAAAGCGGTTTGGTCTAACTGCATTAACATTTGACCTTGCTTTACATGCTCACCTTCAACCACCAATACTTGAGTAACAATACCAGTAACTTGTGATCTAATTTGTATTTGAGTATTAAAAATTAAATTACCAGAAGCCAAAATAGTATCCGACAAAGATTTTTCTACTACCTGATCAATACTTACTTGCACTGTATTGTGATTACCTTGGTATTTTTTCCAACTTACTAGCCCTATTAAGGTGGCAATAATAAGTAAAAGGGTCATGGTTTTTTTCATGTTAGCACCTGAGAATAAAGTAATGATGGTTGACGTCTAAGCTAATATTTAAGCTATTTAAATAGCCATATACCAGAAGCTAAAAATGAGTAGGTAAGGCAATGCGGCTAAGCTAGTTGCTTTACTTAACGATAAATTAGCGCACTTTTTCAAACCTATAGCGGCAATAAAAATGGTCCAAATATAAAATAAATTCATACTTTCAGCCCACATATAAAGGCTGTGATTAGGTGTTAAACCCAACACTATTTGATTAAGTGAAGCATAATTAATAAGTGATAGAGGTAAATCATTACTTGCTGCGGTTATAAACAACAAGCTAAAACCTAGACTATTGATCAGTAACGGTATTTGTGTCCAAACACTAAAACTATACCAATCAGAAAACACTAATTTTTCGGTGTTTTTACCGGTGATTTTACTTATCAATAGATAATAGCCCGCAAAAATAGCATTGATTATCAAAATACTAATAATACTAAAAGTTGCTGAAATTAAGCCGGTATATTCAGCTGTTTGCTCTATGATAGCTTTAGCACCTTCAAGCTCACTGGCCGAAAGTTCGCCTGCCTCTAACAATTGTTGCTCTATTAACCATGGCGTTGACATATTGTCGAAAAATACCATAGTGCTAATAAAAGTAACTGACATCAGTAAAACTAATGCAAGCCAACTTGATTTTTTTGCAGCTTTAAACTGATTAAATAATGAAGTGGGTGCCACTAAAGCATCTACTATCACCGCAGGACTAATGGTATTTATTGTTGTGTTGGTATTTTCTTTTGTTATCGCAGCATTATTCATCATTATTTCCTTTTAGCTGGTAGGTTAAAAATGCGTAACTACTGAAAAAGGCGAGGTTTAAAAACAACAATTCGTTTAATGCAGTTAGTTGTATTAATTCAAAAATTGCTTGAAGTGTATGCACTTTATTACCCCTGACACCTTAATTAGTAGCGCTATTATTAAGGTAAATATTGAACAGCAGGTGATAAAAGTGATGAACGGTTTAAAAAGGGGATTTTTGGTTAATGAGTATTAATTGTTTTAAAAAAGCAGAAAGTAAACTGCTTTCTGCTTGTAGGCGGGATTTTAATCGCGCTCATGCAAGCGCGAACAAGTTCCCATCTACGAACATGTAAATACAAACTATATTAACGTTTACTGTCTAATAACTGCTGTAAGGTATTTAATTGCTCTGCTGATAGTTCAGCGCTTTTTAGCAAATGTTGAATAGCAGTAAAACTGGCATTTTTTGATGTATCATGATGTAAACCATTAATTTCTTTAATAACCACTTTCATCTCTTGGTTTTCATCATCATCCATAGTGACAAAAGCAAAGTTATTTTTATCGCCTGCTAGCTGTATTTTTTCTACTGCTATATCTATTTCACCTTCAGAGCCTTCTACATGATGTAAACCAGATAATGCTTGGCTAATATGTTGCTGCATTTCACCTGACACGCCAGATAACTCACTTAATAATAGTTCGCTATCTTGCAATGCTGCTTGGCTGATAGTAAATACTTGTAACTCACCGTCTTGAGTAATAGAAACTTCAGCAGGACCATTATCTTTAGCTTCAATTTGAATCATTTGATGTTTTTTTTCTGCCGCCATAACACCAGTAACTAAGGTTAATCCTAATAGGCTGGCAATAATTGTTTTAGTAAATTTCATAATTTTTCTCTTTTAGTTAATAGTTGTTTTGCTATTAATTAACAATAGCGCTAAAAATATTTTCAATAGATATTCTCAACAGGTAAATAGCTAAAAACATACCAAAAAGAAATAAACGTTATTTTTCATGTGATTAATAATAAAGTAGCTTTTAAAAACAATTTATTAAGAAGTAACTACTTCCTTATCTGAGTAAGTAAAATCCCCATATAAGGATATTATTACAATGAAATAAAACTCCCTTCAATAGCACTAAGTTAATTGTTTGATTTTATTGATACTTTCATTTATTGCGCTTGGCATACAACTTGATACATACTTAGAATACCTTATTTACTGTGCTTTTATTATGTCGCTACGAAATTATCTGTTTACCTTAATTGGCAGCTTGATCTTATTACTTTCACTTTTTCAAATGGCCTTTATATTTTGGGCACAAAGTAATTTTGAGCAACAAGTACAAGAAAAGGCAGAACAAGTATCAATGCAGTTTATTGAGTTTGCGGTAGAAAACTTTGAGGCTCCTAAAGTAAAAATAATCGCTAAAAATAGCAAAAAACCAGTAAAACATTTTGTAATTGAAACAGAAAACTTAATCAGTGATGTGATTATCAATAATGATACAGATAGCAGCAGTGAAATAAGTGAAAATAGCATTGATGTAAACCAAATACGAAAGTCTCTACATAAGAGTATTGAAAAACTACATAAAAACACCGAAGTTATTCAAAAATCACAAACTACTAGTGATCATGATCAGTGGCAATTTGAAAATACAGTAAAGTTAGATGATGATAATAAGCTCAATAGCTTTGTTAACATGGTTGCTATGGTTATTTTTTTATCAACAGTAATAGCGCTAGCTTTCGCCTTTTGGTTAAGTGCTAAATTTAGTCAACCAATGCAAGCATTATCACTAGGGTTTCGCCAACTCAGTAATGGCGAAACTAATGACGATATAATTGAGCAAGGTGTTGAAGAAACCAGACAAACCATTCGTGATTTCAACGCCATGAAAGACAAATTGCTACAGCTATCTATTGCTGAAAAAGCATTTCAGCAAAAAAGCCATTTAGCTGAATTAGGTGAAGTATCACTGGGGTTAGCGCACGCCCTGCGAAATCCTATCCATACAATTGGTTTATCGGTAGAGCAACTTAATAGCGATAAATTAAATAATACGCAAAGGCAGAATTTTGTTGATAAAATTCAAGCAAAAATTAATCACATCGACAAAACTATCAGAGCCTTATTAACCTTAACCACCACGGGTATTCAAAGAACTGACAAAGTAAATATTTTAACTGTTACTCAAGACATACTTTTAGAATATAAAGCCAGTGACAATCTCAGGTTAAATTTTGCTCTCAATATTGATAATAATTTACAAATTATTGCCAATGAAAATGAAGTGAGAGCAATACTTCATACTTTAATAATTAACGCCTGCGAAGCTAGTAGCAAACAACAAACAATTACCATTAATGCAGAGTTAGCAAATAATGAACTAAAAGTTGTGGTAGAAGATCAAGGCATAGGGTTAACCGCTAAAATCAGCGATAATTTATTTCAACCACACATTACCAGTAAAGCAGAAGGCGCTGGTATGGGGTTATATATAGCACAACGACTTGTCAGGCTTTTTTACCAAGGTGAAATACAATTAGCAAATAACCAAGAAAAAGGCTGTATTGCTACCGTCACGTTTTCAGCAGCAGGTGTTAACCATGAGCGATAAAAATCCGAGAGCAAGCGTATCTATATTGGTAGTTGAAGATGATCCGGATCAGCGCGAATTAATAGTTTCTATATTAACGGCGCAGCAATACCAAGTACAAAGTGCAGATTGTGTAGAGAGTGCTATTTTATTAATAAAGAAACATGACTTTGATGTGGTTTTCTCTGACTGGAATTTAGGTAATTTAAGTGGCTTAGATTTACTCAATTACGTTAAGAAAAATCATCCTCAGTTAGGTTTTGCTATTGCCACCGCCTACTCTACTGTTGCTCATGCCGTTGAAGCTATTCAGCAAGGTGCTGATGATTATCTACCTAAACCTTTTCAACAACAAACCTTATTATTAACCATAGACAAAGCACTTAAAGCCGGACGACTTAAAAAGCAAAACCAACAGCTTAGCCAACAGTTAAGTGAGCAAAATCAATTAGCAAATATTGTCGGCAAAGCGCCTTGTATGCAAAAAGTTTATCAACGTATTAATAGAGTATCAGCAACCGATGCCACCGTTTTAATTTTAGGCGAAAGTGGTACAGGTAAAGAGCTTTGTGCCCGCTCATTACATGAAATGTCAGCAAGAAAAAATAAACCTTTTATTGCCATAAACTGTGGCGCAATTCCTGAATCACTAGCAGAAGCTGAACTGTTCGGCGCTGAAAAAGGCGCTTTTACTGGCGCAAATACTACTAGAGCGGGCAAATTTGAAGCAGCAAATGGCGGCACATTGTTTTTAGATGAAATTGGTGAATTACCTTTATCCTTGCAACCTAAACTATTAAGACTATTACAAGAAGGCACAGTAACACGTTTAGGCAGTCATGAAGAAATTAAACTCGATGTTAGGATTATTGCCGCCACCCATAAAAATTTAGAAAAGCTGGTGCAAACTAGTGACTTTAGGGAAGATTTATTCTATCGCTTAAATATCATTCCGATTACTATGCCCGCACTTAGAGAGCGCCAAGAAGATATCCCACAACTAATTGAACACTTCATTACCCTACATAGTAAACGCCACAACAGCCCTGCCCCTGATTTAGCACAACAAAGTTACCGCGCTTTATTAGATCATCATTGGCCGGGCAATGTCCGTGAGTTATCTAATCGTATTGAACGCTTTGTATTATTAGATGACGAAGAAGAGCTTATTAGTCACCTTAATAGTAATCATCAAAGTAACAACAATAATGAAGTTATAAACTTTTCAATACCTAGTACAGGAATTAACTGGCAAGCCTTTGAATGTCAATGTCTAACAGATGCATTAAGCCAAAGTAATGGCAATAAAACCAAAGCAGCTGCCCTACTGCAAATGTCTTATAAAGCTTTTTTATATCGCCTAGAAAAATATCAGTTAAGTTAGTCTAGCTTTTTATCATACAATAAGCGCATCTTTAACTTTTATAAAACCTGATATGAGCTCATTTCAAATAATTGTCGGCAGTATGCTTGGCACCACAGAATATGTTGGTGAAGCCTGTGAAGAACAGCTAAATACACTAAACCATCAAGCCAAAGTACACTTAAAACCTGATTTTCCATCAATAATTGCCAACACTTTTTCAACAAAAAATGAAAAAAACAGCACTTGGTTAATTTGTACCTCAACTCATGGTGCTGGCGACTTCCCTGACAACATTCAAACATTTGTTGAAGATCTTAAAAATTGTGAGCAAGATCTATCCTCAATCAACTTTATGATCATAGCAGTGGGTGATTCTAGTTATGATACTTTTTGCAAAGCAGGATTTGAATTAAATAATCTATTAATAACAAAAGGTTGTATTGGGTTATTACCAGTAAAAACCTTGGATATGAGTCAAGAAATAGATCCAGAAGATCTTGCTCAATTATGGTTAAGTGAAAATAAAGATCTTTTATAACCGTTTTATTCAGAAGTTATTAACAAAACCACATAGAATAAAACCGTTTTGTGGGTAATTATAGGGATAAACTATTAATTTTCTCTTATTATTCAGTAAACAAGTTAATAAATTAATTACCTTGTGTATAACTAGCTGTTTTGATCACTACTTATTTTAGACTTGATCAAAGTTTGATCACAAAGTTATCATTCCTTTAACTTGATAAAATAACTGATAAAAAATAACTTACCCACAGCAATAAGCTTCCTTAATAAGTAATAATAATAAGATCTTTATAAAGATCTTTTTATATATTAGTGTGATCGACCCTTAAAATATTTACGTATTTGATCGTTTCCCTATGAGTAAAAAAGCGCTAAAATATCTCCCCTAATTTTTCTTAAAGCATTTATTAAATCAAATCAGCTCTAAGAAACACTTTAATTATTTTTTATTTGAGCTTTCGTTAAGGTTAGAATTTTATGTGGTATCAAGAGTCTTTCGATGTAATTGTTGTTGGTGGTGGCCATGCTGGCACCGAAGCAGCCCTTGCATCAGCACGAATGGGTTGCAAAACATTATTGCTAACTCATAACATTGATACCTTAGGTCAAATGTCTTGCAATCCAGCCATTGGCGGTATTGGTAAAGGACATTTAGTTAAAGAAATTGATGCTTTAGGTGGTTTGATGGCAACAGCTATTGATCATAGCGCTATTCAATTTAGAACCTTAAATGCTAGCAAAGGCCCTGCTGTTCGAGCAACCAGAGCCCAAGCAGACAGAGCCTTGTATCGTAGTTTTGTTCGTCAATTTTTAGAAAACCAAGAAAACCTTACTATTTTCCAACAACCTTGTGATGATTTGATCCTAGAAAATGATCGTGTGGTGGGTGTTTCTAGCCAAATGGGATTAAAATTTAAAGGCAAAGCAGTTGTATTAACCGTAGGAACTTTCCTTGCAGGGCAGATACACATTGGTTTAAATAATTACCAAGGTGGTCGTGCAGGTGATCCAGCCAGTTTAAATTTAGCTGCTAAAATGCGTGATATGCCCTTTAGAATGGATCGTTTAAAAACAGGAACACCACCGAGGTTAGATGCAAGATCATTAGATTTTTCTGTGATGGAAGAACAACCCGGCGATAGCCCAAGACCCGTATTTTCATTTATGGGGTCACAAGATGATCATCCAGAGCAAATATCTTGTTATATCACCCATACCAATGAACAAACACATCAACATATTCGTGATGGTTTAGACAGAAGCCCTATGTATACCGGTGTTATTGAAGGTATAGGGCCTCGTTACTGCCCGTCAATTGAAGATAAAATTACCCGATTTGCTGATAAAACCTCGCATCAAATCTTTGTTGAGCCTGAAGGTTTAACCACCAACGAAATATACCCTAATGGTATTTCAACCAGCCTACCTTTTGATGTACAAATGAACTTAGTACGCTCAATTAAAGGCTTTGAAAACGCAATTATCACTCGCCCTGGTTATGCCATTGAGTATGATTATTTTGATCCTCGTGATTTAAAACAATCACTTGAAAGTAAATTTGTTGAAAACCTTTATTTTGCCGGACAAATTAACGGTACTACCGGATATGAAGAAGCCGGTGCGCAAGGGTTAATTGCTGCCACCAATGCCGCATGTAGAGTAAAAGGCCTTGATGAATTTACCCTAGGACGTGATCAAGCTTACATGGGCGTATTAATTGATGATTTAGCCACTTTAGGTACTAAAGAACCCTACCGTATGTTTACTTCACGCGCTGAATACCGTTTGTTGTTACGTGAAGATAACGCTGATATACGCTTAACTGAAAAAGGTCGCGAAGTAGGTTTAGTTAATGATAAAAGATGGCAGCGTTTCAATGAAAAAATGGAAAACATTGAACTAGAACGTCAGCGCTTAAAAGAAACTTGGGTGCAAAAGGATCAAAGTAATGTGGATCAAGTTAACGAATTACTTAAAAACCCAATGAGCAAAGAAGCCAGTCTTGAAGATTTAATTCGTCGACCAGAAGTACGTTATAACGATTTAATGAAAATTGAAGGTTTAGGCCCTGCAATTGCCGATAGTCAAGCGGCTGAGCAAATAGAAATTCAAACAAAGTATGCTGGTTATATTGATAGGCAACTTGATGAAATAGGGAAGAAAAAGCGTAATGAAAACACATCAATTCCTGTTGAGTTTGATTATACGCAGTTATCTGGTCTTTCAAATGAAGTCGTGGCTAAATTGCAAGATGCTCGTCCTGAAACCATTGGTAAAGCATCAAGAATTTCTGGTATTACTCCTGCTGCAATTTCGTTATTATTAGTTTACTTAAAAAAACATGGCTTGCTACGTAAAAAAAGTGCGTAAAAATCAGTATAAATAAAAGATAAAAATGACACTAACTTCAAAACTACAAAGTTTAATAGCTAATACGCAATTACAAGTAACAGAGCAACAAGTTAACTTACTAATTCAGTATGTTGAGTTATTACATAAATGGAATAAAGCTTATAATTTAACCTCAGTAAGAGATCCGCAGGATATGTTGGTAAAACACATTATGGATAGCTTAATGGTGGGTGAAGTGCTAGAAGGTAATAGTTTTATTGATGTAGGTACAGGCCCAGGTTTACCGGGCATTCCGTTAGCAATATTGTACCCACAGCGAAATTTTGTTTTATTAGACAGTTTAGGTAAACGCATAACTTTTTTAAGACAAGTTGTCTTTCAACTCAAGTTAACTAATGTACAACCTGTTAAATCTCGTGTAGAAGATTATCTTGAAAATACGCCTTTTGACGGCGTATTAAGTAGAGCCTTTTCATCACTTAATGATATGGTAAGCTGGTGTTCGCATTTAATTAGTGAAAATCACGGGCAGTTTTTTGCTTTAAAAGGACAATATCCAACAGATGAGTTGGCTCAATTACCTAAAAATATTAGCCTTGTATCAAGTCATAAAATTAAAGTACCTGAATTACAGGGTGAAAGACACGTTATTATATTAAAAAAATAAAATATTAAAAAAAAGATTAATTGTAGGTGAGGCATAGCCTTACAATGTTTTCAGCCTAAAGGCTAACCTACAAAATAATAAAAAATAGAGGCGCTTGTGGGAAAAATAATAGCTGTTGCAAATCAAAAAGGTGGTGTTGGTAAAACAACAACTGCGGTTAATTTGGCTGCCTCTTTAGCAGCAACAAAGCGTAAAGTTTTATTAATAGATCTTGATCCACAAGGTAACGCCACCATGGCAAGTGGTATTGATAAATATGAAGTGCCAGCAACTTGTTATGAATTATTAATAGAAGAAAAGCCTGTAGCTGATGTTGTGCAAACACAAACAACCGGTTTATATGACTTACTTGCGGCAAATACAGATGTAACTGCCGCTGAAATTAAACTAATGGAAGTTTATGCTCGAGAGCAGCGTTTAAAAACCGCATTAGCACCAGTTAAAAATTATTACGATTTTATTATTATTGACTGCCCTCCTTCACTTAACATGTTAACCGTTAATGCCATGACCGCAGCTGACTCTGTGCTTGTACCTATGCAATGTGAATATTATGCATTGGAAGGATTAACTGCCTTAATGGATACTATTTCAAAGCTTACTTCGGTAGTGAATGGTGACCTCCATATCGAAGGTATTTTACGAACCATGTATGATCCACGAAACCGTTTGGCTAATGATGTTTCTGAGCAGTTAAAACGTCATTTTGGTGATAAAGTTTATCGTAGTGTTATACCTCGTAATGTTCGTTTAGCAGAAGCGCCGAGCTTTGGCTCTCCAGCTATGTATTATGATAAATCATCAACGGGTGCAAAAGCTTACTTAGCCTTAGCTGGTGAAGTACTAAGAAAAAACAGTAATGATAATAATAGTGTTGATAAAAAAACTAATAACAACGAACAACAAGCCACACAGTCTCAAGACTCTGCATAATAATTTCAAGGAAACTTATGAGCCCAGCAAAAAAAAGAGGTTTAGGCAGAGGCCTTGACGCACTATTAACCCCACAAGTAAGATCTTCAACAGCAGATAGTGATGTAGAGAGTAGTGATTTTAAATCAAAAGATGGTGATTTAAGTAAAATAGCTATTAACAAATTATCTCCGGGTAAATATCAACCCCGCAAAGACATGTCTGACGCTGCCCTTGAAGAGCTTTCATTATCTATTCAATCTCAAGGCATTATTCAACCTATTGTTATTAGACCTATAACAGATGAAACAAATAGTTCAGGCGATAATACTGAAGGAAAGTATGAAATTATTGCTGGAGAACGTCGCTGGCGTGCAGCACAATTAGCACAACTAACCGAAGTACCTTGCTTAATTAAAGATGTACCCGACGAATCAGCTGTAGCTATTGCGTTAATAGAAAATATTCAACGTGAAGACTTAAACGCCATGGAAGAAGCAATTGCATTAGAGCGCTTATTAAGTGAATTTGATTTAACCCACCAAGAAGTAGCATTAGCTGTAGGAAAATCTCGCACTACGGTAACTAACTTGCTTCGTTTAAATAACTTAAATGAAGAAGTAAAAACCTTCTTAGAAAATGGTGATATAGAAATGGGTCATGCTCGCGCTTTGTTAGCACTTGATGATTCATTACAAGCAGAAGCAGCAAGTACAGTAACATCAAAAGAATTAACAGTAAGAGAAACAGAAGCACTCATTAAAAAGATTCAAAATCCCAGTGAAGAAAAAGCAGTAAAAGAAAAAGATCAAGAGAGTGCAAATATAGAGCAAAACTTAGCAGATAAATTAGGACTTAAAGTTGCGGTAAGTCACAATAAAAAAGGTAAGGGTAAATTAGTGATTTCTTATGCAAATTTAACAGAATTAAATGCCTTTATTGCCAAAATACAATAGAAACTCACCTTCAATAACTCATCCGAGTTGTTGAGATAAAACACTGGTATTTTATTTCGTTAAATAATATAACTAGCGGCTTTCTACTCCTTTAGTTGTATTTATCAAAAAAATATTAATTATTCGCACAAATAAAGGGCGTTCGCTGCCCTATTTTCTTGCAAAAAAAGACAATTTAAGTATACTTGCGCAAACTTTTTAACCATTAAAGTTTTTACTTTAAAAGAGCGTACAACCTACGATTTTATTCGTATGTAGAGATACTCTTTCTTAAAATACTTTTTTAAACAGTTTTATAATTAGAAAAAATGAATAATAAATTAACAAGTGCAGGGCGAAAACTTGCATTGCAACAAAATGCACTAGCTATTGTTGTTGTTTTATTATCTTCATTAGTAACTTATTTTTATTGGGGATTAACACACGCAAAGTCAACTTTAGTGGCTGGCGTGGTAACAATAATCCCAAATATTATTTTTGCTCTTAAAGCGTTTAAATATGCAGGAGCTAAGTCCTCTAAATTAGTGGTTGAATCCTTTTTTAGTGGCGTAAAATTGAAAATGTTTTTAACGGCTTTATTATTTGCACTCGCTTTCAAATTTTTAGTGCTACTGCCCATACCATTTTTCATTATGTTTTCATTAGTAATGGCATTGCCACTACTAACAGCGTTTGTTTTTAAAAACAGTTAAATGACAAACGGTAATTATTTTATTTTTAAACTTTAATCATTGGGAACATTAATATGTCTGCAGCTGCTGAATTAACCAGCCAAGAATATATTAAACATCACTTAACCAATTTAACTGTCGGTGAAGGTTTTTGGACCTGGCATTTAGATACCCTTGGTTGGTCGGTGTTTTTAGGCTTCGTTTTTCTTTATATTTTTCGCTCAGTTGCTAAAAAAGCAACCACGGGTGTACCAGGTAAATTGCAATGTGCAGTTGAGTTGGTAGTAGAGTTTGTTGGTGATAGCGTTAAAAGTACTTTCCATGGTACTAACCCACTCATTGCACCATTAGCCTTAACTGTTTTTGTTTGGGTGTTATTAATGAATGCAATGGACTGGGTGCCAGTAGATTTACTACCTTGGTTAATCAGTACGGTTGGCGGTATTGAAATGTCACATGTATATATGAAGCCAGTGCCAACTACAGATCCAAATATGACTTTTGCTTTAGCCTTAGGTGTATTTATTTTAACTATTTACTATTCAATTAAAATTAAAGGTGTTGGTGGTTTCATTAAAGAGCTTACCACACAGCCTTTCGGTCACTGGTCTTTATACCCAGTAAACTTTATTTTAGAAATGGTTACTCTGTTAGCACGCCCATTATCATTAGCTTTACGTTTGTTTGGTAATTTATATGCGGGTGAGTTGATATTTTTACTTATTGCGACAATTGGATTATTCCAGTTGCCTGTACACTTTTTATGGGCAGCTTTTCACTTGCTGATTATCCCATTACAAGCGTTTATCTTTATGATGCTAACTATTGTTTACCTTAGTTTAGCGCACGAAGATCACTAAATTTTCGGGAAGAATTTAGAACGACGGAGGTCGGCCCGTAGGGTGTAAGGCAGGAAGCCTGGAATACTAACTTTTCGGGATATAAGTTAGACGACACTAGTCGGCCCGAAGGGTAGAGGGCAGGAAGCCCGACAAACAGTTTTTTGTACAATTTTTTTTAACTTTTAACATTAACTTTTAAATATCGGAGATATATATGTTATTCATCGCTGTTGCGTTATTAATCGGTCTAGGTGCTTTAGGTACTGCGATTGGTTTTGGTTTATTAGGTGGCAAATTCTTAGAGTCTGCTGCTCGTCAACCTGAATTAGCACCACAACTTCAAGTAAAAATGTTCATCGTAGCGGGTCTTATTGATGCTATCGCGATGATCGGTGTTGCGATCGGTCTATACATGTTATTCGTTTTAGCTTAATTAAAAATTAAGACTAAAATTTTTAACGAATAACTAATTAGGAGGTACACAAATGAATATTAATATGACCTTAGTTGGTGAGTTAATCGCATTTGTCGTATTTGTAATTTTCTGTATGAAGTTTGTATGGCCGCCTATTATGGCTGCTATTGAAGCTCGTCAAGCAACTATTGCTGATGGACTTGCTGCTTCAGACCGTGCTGCTAAAGATCTTGAGCTTGCTCAAGAAAAAGCTACCGCTCAACTAAAAGAAGCTAAACTTCAAGCTGCATCTATTGTTGATGCTGCGAAGAAGCATGAAGCTAAAATAGTAGAAGAAGCTGCTGGCAAAGCACAAGCTGAGAAAGAAAAAATCTTAGCTTCTGGTCATGCAGAGATCGAAACTGAACGTAACCGTGCTAAAGAAGAACTACGCCAACAAGTGGCTGTTCTTGCTGTAGCCGGCGCCGAGAAAATTCTTGAGCGTTCAATAGATGCTGCTGCACATAGCGACATCTTAGACAAACTCGTCGCTGAGCTTTAAGGGGAACCGCGTATGTCAGATTTGACAACTATCGCTCGTCCTTACGCTAAAGCAGCGTTTGATTTTGCTGTAGAAGCAAATGCTATTGAAAGTTGGTTAGAACAACTAACTTTCGCTGCACAAGTTTCACAAGACAATACAATAGAAGCCTACCTAAGTGGTGGTGCCTCAGTTGAGCAAGCGACAACATTATTTTTAAATGTTTGTGGTGAGCAAGTCGACAGTAAAGGTCAAAACTTTTTAAAGTTAATGGCTGAAAATCATCGTTTGCTGGCACTACCACAAGTTTTACAGCAGTTCTGCGAATTAAAAGCAGAACATGAACAAACTGTGAATGTTGATGTTACTTCTGCTGTGAAATTAAAAGCAGCACAAACAAAAGCATTAAGCGCCGCGCTTGAAAAGCGTTTAGCACGTAAAGTAAAGCTCAATTGTAAAGTTAGCAAAAAAATCATTTCAGGTTTGATTATTCAAGCCGGCGATATGGTTATTGACGGTTCTGTACAAGGTAAATTGAACCGTTTAACGCAAACATTACAATCCTAGCACTGATTAAATAAGGGAACAGAGCATGCAACTGAATTCCACTGAAATCGCTGAACTGATTAAAAATCGTATTGAACAGTTTGACGTTGTCAGCGAAGCTCGTAACGAAGGTACTATCGTTTCTGTAACAGACGGTATCATTCGTATCCATGGCCTTGCCGATGTAATGCAAGGTGAAATGATCGAACTTCCTGGTAGCCGTTTTGCTATCGCATTAAACTTAGACCGTGATTCGGTCGGCGCGGTAGTTATGGGTCCGTACGCGGATCTTGCTGAAGGGCAAAAAGTTAAAGGTACTGGTCGTATATTAGAAGTACCAGTAGGTCGTGGCTTATTAGGCCGCGTAGTAAACACCTTAGGTGAACCAATTGATGGCAAGGGCCCAATTGAAAATGATGGTTTCTCTCCAGTAGAAGTTGTTGCACCGGGTGTTATCGATCGTAAATCGGTTGACCAACCAGTACAAACTGGTATTAAGTCAATTGATGCTATGATTCCAATTGGTCGAGGCCAACGTGAATTAATCATTGGTGACCGTCAAATCGGTAAATCAGCGATTGCACTAGATGCCATTATCAACCAAAAGAACACAGGTATTAAAAGTATTTATGTAGCAATTGGCCAAAAAGCCTCTACTGTTGCAAATGTAGTACGTAGCTTAGAAGAGCACGGCGCGTTATCAAATACTATTGTTGTTGTTGCTTCAGCTTCTGAAGCTGCTGCATTACAGTACTTAGCACCATACTCTGGTTGTTCTATGGGTGAATACTTCCGTGACCGCGGTGAAGATGCGTTGATCGTATATGATGATTTGTCTAAGCAAGCTGTTGCTTATCGTCAAATTTCATTACTACTTCGTCGTCCGCCAGGTCGTGAAGCATACCCAGGTGATGTTTTCTACCTTCACAGTCGTTTATTAGAACGTGCTGCGCGTGTAAACGAAGCATACGTTGAAAAATTCACAAACGGTGAAGTAAAAGGTAAAACAGGTTCTTTAACTGCCTTACCAATTATTGAAACACAAGCCGGTGATGTATCTGCTTTCGTACCAACTAACGTAATCTCGATTACTGATGGTCAAATATTCCTAGAGTCTGATTTATTCAACTCAGGTATTCGTCCTGCAGTAAATGCTGGTTTATCAGTATCTCGTGTTGGTGGTGCTGCGCAAACGAAAATCATCAAGAAATTGGGTGGTGGTATTCGTTTAGCATTAGCTCAATATCGTGAATTAGCAGCCTTTGCTCAATTTGCTTCAGATTTAGATGACGCGACACGTGCTCAATTAGAGCATGGTCAACGTGTTACTGAATTAATGAAACAAAAGCAATACAGCCCGCTATCTGTAGCTGAAACTGCCGTATCATTATTTGCTGCGGAAAAAGGTTTCTTAAACGACGTTGCCATTAACAAAGTTAATGATTTTGAAGACGCTCTGCAAGCTTACATGAATAGTGATCAAGCTGAGCTTATGGCTACGATTAACGAATCAGGTAACTACGATAAAGACATCGAAGCCGGTTTGACGAAAGCACTTGAAACATTCAAGTCGACGCAAACTTGGTAAGAAGTTTTAATTAAGTAACCTTTTCGGAGAAAGAGTCATGGCCGTTGGTAAAGAAATAAAAACCAAGATTGCGAGTGTACAAAACACTCAAAAGATCACAAACGCTATGGAAATGGTTGCCGCGTCTAAAATGCGCAAAGCGCAAGAGGGTATGGCAGCCTCTCGTCCATATGCGACAAATATACGTAACGTGATCGGTCATATTGCGCTTGGTAACTTGGAATACCGTCATCCATATATGGATGAACGCCCAGTTAAGCGTGTTGGCTATATTGTTGTATCAACAGACCGTGGTTTGTGTGGTGGTTTAAATATTAACTTATTTAAACAAGTGCTAGCTGATGCTGCTAAATGGCAGTCAGAAGAAGCTGAAGTTGAATTTGCGGTAGTGGGCTCTAAAGCTACATCGTTTTTTAACAACATGGGCGCTAAAGTAACTGCACAAATATCTGGCTTAGGTGATAGCCCTTCACTTACCGACTTAGTGGGTAGTGTACAGGTTATGCTTAAGGCTTATGATAACGGTGAAATTGATAAGTTGTTCATTGTATATAACAAATTTGTTAATACCATGACACAAGCACCAACAATCGATCAGTTGTTACCTTTACCTAAATCTGACGATGAAGAAATTAAACATCGTTGGGATTACATTTACGAACCAGACGCTAACGTATTGTTAGATCAATTATTGGTTCGTTATGTTGAATCGCAAGTATATCAGGGTGTGGTTGAAAACCTAGCCTGTGAACAAGCTGCCCGTATGGTAGCCATGAAAGCTGCTACAGATAATGCTGGTGAGCTGATTGATGATTTACAACTGGTATATAACAAAGCACGTCAAGCAGCAATTACTCAAGAATTGGGTGAAATTGTCGCTGGTGCAGCTGCGGTTGGTTAAAGAGTAACCTGCTTTACTTTCATTAGTAAGGCATTAAAGTTTCGTAATTTAACGTAAAGCTAGCTAACAACCAATAGGGGTTAGTTAGCTTAAATTAAGAGGAATAAACATGAGTACAGGTAAAGTCGTCCAAATCATTGGCGCAGTTGTGGATGTTGAATTTCCACAAGATGCCGTACCTCAGGTATATGACGCATTAAATGTAACCGAAGGTGACCTTGAAGGTTTAGTACTTGAAGTGCAGCAGCAGCTTGGTGGCGGCGTTGTACGTACTATTGCAATGGGTACCTCAGACGGTTTGCGTCGTGGTCTGAATGTAGTAAATACAGGTAATAATATCCAAGTTCCAGTTGGTGTTGAGACGTTAGGTCGCATCATGAACGTACTTGGTGAGCCTATCGATGAAGCTGGTCCAATTGGCGAAAAAGACCGTTGGTCTATTCACCGTGAAGCACCAGCTTACGCAGAACAAGCCATGTCTAACGAATTGTTAGAAACAGGTATCAAGGTAATCGATTTAGTTTGTCCATTCGCTAAGGGTGGTAAAGTTGGTCTTTTCGGTGGTGCTGGTGTTGGTAAAACAGTAAACATGATGGAACTTATCCGTAACATCGCAATCGAGCATAGCGGCTACTCAGTATTCGCTGGTGTTGGTGAGCGTACACGTGAAGGTAACGATTTCTATCACGAAATGAACGATTCAAACGTACTTGATAAAGTATCACTTGTTTACGGTCAAATGAACGAGCCTCCAGGAAACCGTTTACGTGTTGCCATGACAGGTTTGACTATGGCAGAAAAATTCCGTGACGAAGGTCGTGACGTATTATTCTTCGTAGATAACATTTACCGTTATACACTTGCAGGTACTGAAGTATCAGCACTACTTGGTCGTATGCCATCAGCGGTTGGTTACCAACCAACACTTGCTGAAGAAATGGGTGTACTACAAGAGCGTATTACTTCAACTAATAAAGGTTCAATCACTTCAATCCAAGCGGTATACGTACCTGCCGATGATTTGACCGATCCAAGCCCTGCAACTACCTTTGCTCACTTAGATGCAACTGTAGTACTTTCTCGTTCTATTGCTGAGCTAGGTATTTACCCAGCGATTGACCCATTAGATTCTACTTCTCGCCAGTTAGACCCATTAGTGGTTGGTGCTGAGCATTATGAAGTAGCTCGTGGTGTACAATCAGTATTACAACGTTACAAAGAATTGAAAGATATCATCGCCATCTTAGGTATGGATGAGTTATCTGAAGAAGATAAGCAAACTGTATCTCGCGCACGTAAGATCCAACGTTACTTATCTCAGCCATTCTTCGTTGCTGAAGTATTTACAGGTTCTCCAGGTAAGTATGTATCATTAAAAGACACCATCGCAGGCTTTAAAGGCATTTTAGCTGGTGAATATGATGATATGCCTGAGCAAGCGTTCTACATGGTTGGTTCTATTGAAGAAGCCGTAGAGAAAGCTAACAAGATGTAATCATCTAGTAAGTACCTAAAATATTTAGGTACTTACGCTATTAGAGGACGAGTCAAATGGCATTATTTACAGTAAATCTAAATGTTGTTAGTGCACACGAAAGTTTATTTTCAGGTAGCATTAAATCATTACAGATCACAGGTAGTGAAGGTGAGTTAGGTATTATGCCTGGTCATGCACCTTTATTAACCTCACTAAAACCGGGTATGGCATTAATTACCAAAGAAGATGATAGCGAAGAAGTTATTTATCTTTCAGGTGGTATGTTAGAAGTTCAACCAAATCAAGTTATTGTACTAGCAGATGTTGCTTGTCGTGCTGATGAATTGAACGAAGAAGCTGCTTTAGAAGCTAAACAACGCGCTGAAGAAAACATGAATGCAAACAATGCTGATGTTGACTATGCTGCTGTTGCTGCTGAATTAGCTCGTGCAGTAGCACAATTACGTGTTATTCAAGCGACTAATAAAAAGAACTAGTTTATATTTAAGCGTTAACGCTTAAAGTATTGGCCAAGGTTTAGTGTACAAATAAAAACGCCCTGTTATTTTTACTTATAGTAATTAATAACAGGGCGTTTTTTTATGCTCATTCTGTTGAGTTAGTTTACGTTAATACTCGCCTCACTCATCAAAACTGCATAACCGCCAACACGTATGGTTAAATCGTTGCTTTGTTGGTTATCCATTTCTACATAAAACATACTTTTACGGGCGTCATTAGCACCACGCTGAATACCAAATACATGAGTACCTACTTGAATGTGCTTATGAGCGCAAATGTGATTAGCAAAAGCGGCAATAGCGCCGCCAATAGGTGGATCTTCATGATGAGCGATTGCAGGCCCTAATAAGCGGGCATGAAAATCAGCAGGGTTTTCATCAGTGTTATTGGCAAAAAGTAGTATTTCTTGTGCTAATGAGCTTGGCGCAGAGGAGTTACTCCAAGCGGCCTCATTAAATTTGGCTTCACGAATGGCAGTATAAGATTTTATTGGTACTATTAAATAAGGTACTCCACAAGAAACAATTAATGGTCGGTAGTTATCAAAACCAATATCTGAAGGGCTAAGAGATAACATTGCCGCTAATTCTTCGGTTGTTGGCGTGTAATTGTCAATGGCGGCATGAGTATCATAGGTTTGTTGTACTAAACCAGCATCACCATCATTTTTCTTTGAAACATAGCTTTTCACGACCTGTTCATGATCCTTTAATGAGGACTTTAAACTAATTAGCGTGTGCTGCTCTGCTAATGTTACCGCTTTGGTTTTGGCTAGAACATAACTGGCCGCTAAAACCGTATGTACGCCAGCGGGTAATTCTTTTTCTTTTGAAAAAACACGAATATCGTGACTAGTTTCATCCTTGTTTGAAGATAAGAATATGGTGCTTGAAGTACTTAACTCACCTGCGATTTGTTGCATTTTTTCAGCGGATAAACCTGTTGCATCAGGGAATACTGGCAAAGGTACTCCATGAAAAGCCTGCTCAGTAAAAACGTCTGAGGTGTAATAACTATAATTCATGTTGACTCCTTAAGCGGCAAGCTGAATGGTTTCGCCATCAAGGCGTACAGAGTATGTATTTACTTTAATACTATCATCTTCAAGGCATATACCAGTTGCTAGATCAAAGTGTTGTTTATAAAGTGGCGAGGCAATAACGGTTTTGCCATCAAGGCTACCGGTAATGCCACGAGATAAGGTATTGGCATGACTAAAAGGGCAGTAGTTATCTATAGCGTAAAATTTCTCGGTACCAGTTGAATCCGCCACTCTGAAAATAGCCACTTGTTTGTTATTAAACAACGCACATCGCCCCATACTAGGCAAAATATCTGTTAAAGCGCAAATGTCGAACCATTGTGTGTTTTGTGTGAAATTTGATGATGTAATTGTCATTATTCTTTACTCTCTTTATGATATTTCAACAGCGATGTCTGCTTTTTTTTCTAAGGCAGCAGCAGGGCGTATTTGTTCGCGTTCAGTGGTGAAAATAACATTATCGTCGTGCAATTTACTATTAACAAAATGCTCGAAACGTTTCATTTTAACTGGGTCATCTATGGTTGTTTTCCATTCGCATTGGTAAGTGCCAATTACATTCGACATCTCTTGCTCTAGTTCAGTAGCTAAACCAAGCTTGTCATCAATAATTACTGATTTTAAATACTCTAGGCCTCCTTCCATATTATCCATCCAAACTGAAGTACGCTGTAAACGATCGGCAGTACGTATATAAAACATGAAAAAGCGATCTATGTATTTAACTAGATCAACATCACTTAAATCAGAGGCGAACAAATCAGCATGACGAGGCTTCATGCCACCATTACCACAAACATGCATGTTCCAGCCATTTTCAGTAGCAATAATGCCAACATCCTTGCTTTGCGCTTCGGCACATTCACGAGTACAACCAGAAACAGCCATTTTTAACTTATGAGGGGAACGCAAACCTTTATAGCGATTTTCTAATAAAATAGACATAGCCATTGAGTCTTGCACGCCATAGCGACACCATGTAGAACCAACACAAGATTTTACTGTACGAAGGGATTTGCCATAGGCGTGACCCGTTTCAAAGCCAGCATCAACTAATTCACGCCAAATTAATGGAAGTTGCTCGCTACGAGCACCAAATAAATCAACTCGTTGACCACCAGTAATTTTGGTGTATAAGTTGTATTTATTAGCGACTTCACCTAATACAATGAGCTTGTCAGGAGTGATTTCACCACCAGCTACACGAGGAACCACAGAGTAAGTGCCATCTTTTTGCATATTACCCATATAATAGTCATTAGTATCTTGTAAACCATGCAGTTTGTCGTCAAGCACATGATCATTCCAAACAGTAGCAAGCACTGATGCGGCGGTAGGTTTACAAATATCACAACCTAAACCTGAGCCGTGTTTTGCTAATAATTCATCAAAAGTTTTAATTTTTTCAACACGAACAATGTTATATAAATCTTGGCGGGTATAAGCAAAATGTTCGCAAAGGTCGGTATTTACTTCAACTCCTTGTTTTTCTAGTTCATTATTTAATACTTGTGTTACTAGTGCGGTACAACCACCACAACCAGTAGCGGCTTTAGTGCATGATTTTATGGCCGCCATATCACAAGCGCCCGCTTGTACAGCATCGACCACATCAGCTTTACTAACATTCATACAAGAACAAAGCACTGCAGAATCAGGCAAGGCATCAACGCCAATACCAGCAGATGAACCATCGACACTGGGCAGAATTAACCCCTCTGGTTCGCTCGGTAATTCCATTTTATTAAGCATAAATTGTAATAACGAGCCATATTCAGCGGCATCACCTATTAATACCGCACCGAGCAAGTATTTATCGTCTTCACTGACCACTATTTTTTTATAAACTTCTTCACGATCATTTACATAGGTATAACTTCGAGCATTAGGGGTATTTCCATGAGCGTCGCCAATTGAGGCAACATCAACCCCCATTAGCTTGAGCTTTGTGCTCATATCAGCACCAGCAAATTCACTAGTGCCCGTTCCGGTTAAATGATCAACAGCAGCATGCGCCATGGCGTTACCGGGGGCAATTAAGCCAAAAATCTTATTATCCCAAAGGGCAACTTCACCAATAGCATAAATGTCTTTATCTGAGGTTAAACAGTTGTTATTAATAACGACACCACCACGTTCACCCATAGTTAAATCCGCTTGACGAGCAAGTTCATCGCGCGGGCGAATGCCGGCAGAAAACACGATAATATCGGTTTCTAACTCTTCACCATCGGCAAAACTCATTTTATGGACTGTGTTATCACCGTCACCAATGTTCTGGGTGTTCTTTTGGGTATGAACACTAACACCTAAATCTTGAATTTTTTTGCGCAACATAGCGCCGCCACCATCATCAACTTGTACGGCCATTAATCGTGGAGCAAATTCAACAACATGTGTTTTTAAATCTAAATCCATTAATGCTTTGGCTGCTTCAAGTCCGAGTAAACCGCCCCCAATAACAGCACCAACCTTTGCTGTTTTAGCGGCTGCGGTAATTTTTTCTAGATCTTCAATGGTACGATAAACAAAAATGTTATCGCGTTGATGACCAGGCACAGGCGGAACAAAAGGAAACGAGCCAGTTGCGAGAATTATTTTATCGTAGCTAACTTCTAATCCTGACGCTGAAATCACGACTTTTTTACTACGATCAATACTGGTTACTTTATCGCCAGAATGTAGAGTGAAGTTATTATTAGGATAAAAACCATCGGTCACCATATTGATATCAGCAATATTTTGATTTTTGAACCAACTGGTTAAGTGCACACGATCATAGGCAGGTAAAGGCTCTTCACCAAAAACAGTGACTTGATATTGAGCACTGCTACCGCTTTCAACTAAATACTCTAAGAAATTGTGACCTACGGGGCCGTTGCCTATCACCACTACTTTAATTTTTGAACTCATCTTTGCTTACCACTCTCATGTGTATCATTGGCAAAGCTATCGCAAAGAATGTACCAAATGATAAAATTACAGCTAAAGTTATGTTTTTAATGTATTTAGTTGCTATTAGTAAATGTGGTGATATTTATGAGATGCTTAATCAAAGGGCGAGACGGGTTATTTTTGCACTCATGATGTGCAAGTTTTTATTGTAGGTTTTAAAGAGGGAAAATATTTTTAGTAATTTTATTGTGATCACTAACAATAATGAATATCTGTTCTATAGTTAAACATTATTAGGGAAAAATAGTGATTCTAAATGTCTGATCCAACAACCAATTACTTTGTTTCTGTCGCTGAAATTGCGGCAAAACTAGATCAAGCTACTCATATTGCACAGCGACTTTCTTTAACTGCTAGTAATGCAAGAGCGGTAGCATTACGAGCAGGTGAAAGAGCAGCGGGCTTTAGGCCGTTAACTGATTTTATTGACCGACTTGCAGAAATAACAATTTCTTCTTCAAAAAAAATTAATTTACTTGCTTCGAGGCTAAGTCAAACTTCAGCAGACAAAGTGCGCGCTGATGATGCCATTGAGCATTTTCATCTAGTTTATAAAAAGGCAAAAGAGTCACCTTTTATAAGCAGTTTAGATTCTCAGCTTGAGCTTTGTGAAGAGACTCAGCAAGCGTTGAATACTAAATATAATAAGCAAATTGATCAGTTAAGTGATGAGTTAGCTATGTTAAGTAGTGAATTACGTAATGCGGTAATTTTAGCTACTTTATCTCGGGTAGAGGCTTCCCAAGCTGGCGATCAATATCAAGAAGCGCTGATTAATGTAGCCGATAATGTTGAAGGTGCAGCGGGGCAAATAAAAGATCATATTAAATATTCTCAACAAATGGTTTCTACCCTAGAAGAATACTAACACTAAGTAATTAAAGTACTGGAAAAATAAGAAAAGTAAGGACGAAAAATGAAAACCCATAAATTATTTGAAAACGGCTCACATACTTGGTTAATGTTTGGTCGTGATGACGAAAAACCAGAACAAATAATTGATACTAATCAATATATTGTAATCACTAAAAACAATGCTTTATTAATGGATCCCGGTGGCATTGAACTTTTTTCAGCTATGTTATCAGCAGTGATAAAACAAGTACCATCAGATAAAATCACCCACCTATTCGCTTCACACCAAGATCCCGATATTATTTCTTCTTTAGGTTTGTGGGATCAAGCACTACCTTCAGCAACTTTACATTCTCCTTGGTTATGGGAGAGTTTCATTCGTCATTTTGGCATGAAAAGCATTACCTATTCAGCAATTCCGGATGAAGGTAATAGCTTGAAATTAGATAATGTTTCCCTCGATTTTATTCCTGCGCATTATTTGCATTCATCAGGCAATTTTAATGTTTATGATAGTGAAGCAAAAATATTAATGAGTGGCGATATTGGTGCAGCGCTAGAATCAGTTGACGCGCCTTTATTTGTCGCAGATTTTGATGAACATATTGGTAAAATGAAAATGTTTCACCAACGTTGGATGCCCTCCAATACCGCTAAAAATGATTGGGTGCACCGTGTCCGTAAACTTGATGTTGAGATGATGTGTCCACAACATGGGCGAATTTTTAAAGGCGATAACGTCAAACGCTTTCTTGATTGGTTTGAAGCCTTAGATGTAGGTTTGATTGCTAATTAAGTTAGTTAAGTTATCTAAAACACAAAGCATTCTGTATTAGCTATGGCAATGCTAGATTAAACTTGGTTACAATAGATCCATTCTCTTAAATTTGAACTGAATGGATTTTTCATGTCACTTTCTGTTGTTATTCTTGCTGCGGGTAAAGGTACTCGTATGCGCTCCTCTTTACCTAAAGTGCTGCACGTTGTAGCTGATAAGCCTATGGTAGCTCATGTTATTGATAGCGCTCGTCATTTAGGTGCAAAAAATATTTACGTGGTTTATGGCTTTGGTGGTGAAATGCTTAAAGCTGCTTTAACCGATGATAATTCAGGTGATGATTTAACGTTTGTTGAGCAAGCAGAACAACTTGGTACTGGCCATGCAGTTGATCAAGCGTCACCGTTTTTAAAAGATGATGAAGATGTTTTGGTTCTTTACGGTGATGTCCCTTTAACCAAGGTTTCAACATTAGATAGTTTACTGAAAGCTAAGCCTGACAATGGTATGGCACTGTTAACAGTGCATTTAGCGAATCCGACGGGTTATGGACGCATTGTGAGAGAGGCTGATCAAGTTGTTGGTATTATTGAACAAAAAGATGCTAGTCCAGAACAATTGACAATTAATGAAGCTAACACCGGTATTTTGCTTGCCAATGGTGGCGATTTAAAACGTTGGTTAAGCGGCCTTTCAAATGAAAATGCCCAAGGTGAATATTATTTGACTGACATTATTGCCGCAGCTCATAACGAAGGTAAAGCTATTGCTACAGCGCACCCAGAAACAGAAATTGAAGTAGAAGGGGCTAATAATCGCGTACAACTTGCCTCACTAGAGCGTGCTTATCAAGCGCGTATGGCCGAAGAATTAATGATTGCTGGTGCTAGCTTACGCGATCCTGCTCGTATTGATATTAGAGGTTCGTTGATTATTGGTAGTGAAGTAAGTATTGACATCAATTGTATTTTTGAAGGAAACGTGGAGCTGGGTAATGATGTTACTATTGGCGCAAACTGTATTCTTAAAAATTGCGTTGTTGGTAATAATGTTGAAATAAAGCCGAATACTATTATTGAAAATGCCACTATTGGCGAAAGTTGCTCTGCAGGGCCATTTGCCCGTATTCGTCCAGGAACTACTATGCACAAAGATTCCCATGTGGGTAACTTTGTTGAAATGAAAAAAACCACCTTAGGTGAGGGTAGCAAAGCAGGGCATTTAACCTACCTTGGCGATACGCTTATCGGCAAAAAAGTAAATATAGGCGCAGGCACTATTACTTGTAATTATGATGGTGTTAATAAATCACAAACTATTATCAATGATAATGCTTTTATCGGCTCAAATAGCTCATTGGTTGCGCCCGTGGTTATTGGTGAAACCGCTACGGTTGGCGCAGGATCTGTTATAGCCAAAGAAGTTGAAAAAGATGACTTAGCCGTTGCCCGTGGGAAGCAGCGTAATATTAAAAATTGGCCTAGACCAATTAAAAAATAGCAAGGCTAGTAGCTAAAGATAATAAAAAGCCCCACTTACCTTAGTAAAAATTACAGAATAAATGGGGTTTTTTCGTTAGCAACCTATGCCGTCTGAAGCATCAACTTACAGCGAAACTAATTTTGTGTACTTTGAGTCAAGTAAACTTTTCTGTAGAAATAATTCATTAATGATAGACATCATCAACTTTTCCGTAACAGCAACGAAATGCTGTTATTGCATTATCTTTCGATTTGAAACATAATAACGACCAAAATGAAAGTTAACTATCAATATACCTAAAAAATCATGTCTAAAAGAAATACTCAACAACGCCGACATCGCATCATTGCAGAGCTTAACCTTAAAGGTGAAGTGAGTGTTGATAGTTTAGCTAAACAGTTTGATATTTCAGAAGTTTCTATCAGAAAAGATCTGGCAGCACTAGAAAATAGCGGGTTACTGTTACGTCGTTACGGTGGCGCAATTGCCTTGCCAAGTGAAATAACCGAGCCAAAAAGTGAAAAGCTTTCTAAACAAAAGCAAACTATAGCTAAACATGCCGCAACCTTAGTGCGTGATCATAATCGTATTATCATTGATAGCGGGCAAACAACGTCGGCATTAGTTACTGAGTTAGAAAGTAAAAAAGGCTTGGTTGTAATGACAAATGCTTTAAGTATTGCTAATGAAATTCACGCTCTAGAAAATGAACCAACCTTATTGATGACTGGCGGCACTTGGGATGCAAATTCAGAGGCATTTCAAGGGCAAGTTGCAGAACAGGTTTTACGATCGTATGATTTCGACCAGCTTTTTATTGGCGCTGATGGCATTGACATTGAACGCGGCACTACTACTTTTAACGAATTAATTGGCTTGAGCCGTGTTATGGCAGAAGTAGCACGAGAAGTTATCGTTATGGTTGAATCAGACAAAATAGCTAAAAAAATACCTAACTTAGAATTAGGTTGGCAGCAAATACACACCCTCATTACTGATGATGCATTACCAGAATCAGTAAGAACGCAGCTAGTAGCCCAAGGCGTAAACTTAATATGCGCCAAAGCAACTAATTAAAAAATAAAGGATAAATACTATGTGTGGAATAGTAGGTGCAGTAGCACAACGTGACGTAGCAGATATTTTGGTCGAAGGGCTAAGACGTTTAGAATACCGTGGTTATGATTCAGCAGGCGTTGCCACAATAGATCAACAAAATCAGTTAGCCAGTGTTAAACGCTTAGGAAAAGTACAAGAACTTGCTCAAGCACTGCAAGATTCATCATTAAATGGTGGTACAGGTATTGCTCATACACGCTGGGCAACTCACGGCTCTCCAAGCGAAGTAAACGCTCACCCACACTTATCTAATAACACTATTGCTGTAGTTCATAATGGTATTATTGAAAACCATGATGAATTACGCACTCGTTTGCAAAGTTTAGGTTATGAATTTATTTCGCAAACCGATACTGAAGTAATTACTCACCTTGTTCACCATGAATTAGAAACCAGTACAAGCTTACTTGAAGCAGTTCAAAAAACGGTAAAACAACTTGAAGGTGCGTATGGCACTGTAGTGATGGATGCACGCGATAAAGACCGTATTGTTGTTGCTCGCTCTGGTAGTCCATTAGTGATTGGTTATGGTTTAGGTGAGAACTTCATCGCATCAGATATGATGGCCTTATTACCCGTAACGCGCCGTTTTTCATTTTTAGAGGAAGGTGATGTTGCTGAAGTAACGCGCTTTGAAGTTAACGTGGTTGACTTAAATGGTAATAGCGTTGAGCGCGAAATAAAAGAAACTGAAGCCACCAATGATGCCGGTGATAAAGGTGAATATCGCCATTACATGTTAAAAGAAACATACGAGCAACCCACCGCTATTCGAAACTCATTAGAAGGGCGTTTAGTTGCAGGTGTGTTAGATGTAAACACCTTTGGTGATGGTGCGGATGAAATATTTAAAAGTATCGAACATGTACAAATTATTGCTTGTGGTACTAGCTATCACTCAGGCATGGTGGCGCGTTATTGGTTAGAAGAGCTCGCAGGTGTGTCGTGTAATATCGAAATAGCCAGTGAGTTTAGATATCGTAAGTCGTTCGTGCCGAAAAATTCACTTATTGTTACTATTTCACAGTCAGGTGAAACAGCAGACACTTTAGCTGCTTTGCGCTTAGCCAAAGAAATTGGCTATCAATCAAGTTTAGTTATTTGTAATGTCGCCGGTTCATCACTAGTAAGAGAGTCTGACTTAGCCTTTATGACCAAAGCTGGCGCAGAAATCGGCGTTGCTTCTACTAAAGCCTTTACCACACAACTAGTGGGTTTAATGATGATGACCTTAGCTATAGGGCAACATCACGGCATGTCAACCGACAAGCAAACTGAAATAGCACAAGCGTTAATGACACTACCGGCAAAATTAGATGAAGTGTTAGCTCTTGCTTCTTCAATTGAAGACTTAGCCGAAGACTTTGCTGATAAAAATCATGCTTTATTCTTAGGTCGTGGCGATCAATATCCAATTGCAATGGAAGGCGCACTTAAGCTAAAAGAAATATCTTACATTCATGCAGAAGCCTATGCTGCCGGTGAACTAAAACATGGACCTTTAGCGCTTATTGACGCTGAAATGCCAGTAATTGTGGTAGCGCCGCAAAATGATTTAATTGAAAAACTTAAATCAAATGTAGAAGAAGTACGCGCTCGTGGTGGTTTAATGTATGTATTTGCCGATAGCAAAGCGAATTTCACCAGTGATGACACCATGAAAGTAATTGATGTACCGGTTTGTGATGAGCTGATTGCACCAATTGTTTACACCTTGCCTTTACAGTTGTTATCGTATTATGTTGCGATAATTAAGGGTACAGATGTTGATCAGCCTAGAAACCTCGCGAAAAGCGTGACAGTTGAATAAGTTATTGAATTAAAAATGTTTTATCAGGTGTTATGGAAAACACATCAGCAAATACTAAAGCGACCAACTCTATTGAGTGGTCGCTTTTTAGATTAGTTTTAGCTCTATTTGTCCGTATCATTTGTTCCTCATCAGATACCTTAGTGTTATAGTGTTTTCCTTTTTATTTAACTTGCCATTATGACCTTAACCCCTAAATCAATTGATGCCATTGAAAAATACGATGAGCACAAGCGACTTAAGTATTTACTTGAAACCGTTATTGAAAATCGAGAAATTTGGATTTTAGTCGATGAATACGGCTGCATGATGCTAAATAGCGATGATGAAGACTGTGTACCTGTTTGGCCAAGTAAAGAATTCGCTGAAAGTTGGATAACAGATGATTGGCATGAATGTACCGCTCAAGCCATATCATTAAATGAATGGCAAAGTCGTTGGACAATAGGTTTGCAGGAAGATGAACTGGCAATAGTAGCCTTTCCTAATCAAGCTGAAGAAGGTTTAGTATTGTTTCCTGATGAGTTCGATTTTGAATTATCAAGACAACTTAAAAAGGCTTAACAACCACAGTCTTTAGAAAGTGCTTGTTAAGCCTAAAAGTTAGTTAAGCTTAAAAGCCTTGTTACCTATTTGCTCTAATGTATTCAACTTCATCTTGAGCATTTGCTTCACGAGCAGCAGCGGCTACTTCTTTATCAACAACCGTTTTACCGATAGGAGCCAATGATATTCCGGCAAGCTTTAAATGTTGTATAGCAAACGGAATACCTATAATGGTAATAAAACAGGCAATAGCTGAAAGTACATGCCCTATTGCCAACCAAAAGCCAGCAAAAATGAACCAGATGATATTACCTAGCATTCCTAAGCCGCCGGTGCCAATGTCTTCATATTGCGTTAGTTCATCACGCGCTATAGTTTCTTTGCCAAACGGAAAAAAGGAAAAACCGGCGATAACAAAGCAAGATCTACCCCAAGGAATGCCAACAATGCTGATAAAAGCTAATAACCCAAAAAAGCACCATGCTAGCCCCATAAAGATGCCACCAAAAACAAACCAAATTAAATTACCAATTGCTCTCATTTTACTTCCTTATTTTTTATCAAGTTAATAAATAATACTGTTTAAGATTATGTGTAATATAGCAACAAACATTCCATAATATTATTGTTATTTATCAATAGGTTTTGTTTTCTGGTATTTGTTTTAGAGTGAAATAAGCTATTTTCTGGTAAATATAACTAAAAGCTAATGCCTTAGTAAAATGTTAAGTGGTGGTGTGGTTGCTAGTTTTTTTTCGGTGCATACTCAGGGTGCATATATAAATAATCACACCAGGTGCTGAAATGACTGTAGTTAAAACCTGGATGCGTTGCTTTATACCATGTTGACTGCTCATAAGATTTTAGGAGAAAAAATATTTTCTGACCATCAATAGCAACATAACAAACTAATGAACGTACTGTTTTATTGATTATCTGCACTTCAGCTAAATTTTGAGCATTGCGTTTGTTCTTCACAGAGTAATTTGGTAACGCCATCACTGATATTGAAAACATTAGTAAAATTAGAAAGATAAAAATAGTTTTAAGCATTAATTAAACCCACAATTCGCTTGAGAATAAAGTAAAAGCGAAAATTTTTGTAAATTATTTTAAGTTTAGCATTGAAAGCTAAAACAGGTGTCTCCATAACTTATCTATATTAAAAAACACAGTAATTAATTTCACGTATTCAATTACATTATTATAAAAACGTGCCTTTATATTCAAGTAGAGTAAAGAATAAAAGCGCCAGCATAAAGAGAATAAAATTATGGCGAATATCGCTCCAGTAAGAAAAGAACATCACCAAAAACTAAAACTTGCTTCTACACGCAATATTTCACACGTAGAAGGACAGCACATCATTCCGGTTACTGCAGCTGAATACGCACAGTCTTCAGCAAGCTTTCCGCTTGTTTTTGTAAAAAACCCTGACTCTGAAAGATTTCGCAGTGTTGCCATGCTTGGTTTAGAAGCAGGTGAAAACTTATTCTTCCAAGATGAAAAATGGACAGCTTTATCAATGCCACAAAGCATTTCTATGGTGCCATTTTCATTAGGTGTTGATCCAGACAAAGAGAATACCTTAACAGCCTGTATCGATCTTGACAGTGAATTTGTTGGTGAAGATAAAGAATTAGCTTTATTTGAAGAAGACGGTAAAGATTCAGAAATGTTTACTAACGTTCAACAAGCATTAGGTCGTTTATTTGACAATGAAAGAATGACAGAAAGCTTCATTAAAGAATTACAAGCCAATGACATGCTTCAAGAAATTGAATTGAATATTAATTTAAGCACAGGTGAGAAAAAGAAACTTGTTGGCATCTTTACAATTAACGAAGATAAAATTAGAGATTTAGCTGATGATAAAGTACTTGATTTCCATAAGCGTGGTTTATTTGTGCCAATTTACTCAATGTTAGGCTCATTAAATCAAGTTAATCATTTAGTACAATTGCGTAATCGTACTTCTGATACCAAAGTAACAGGCGTGCAGATTGTTCCTGTTGGTAAAGAAGATGCTAAAGAAAGCTAATTTCTACAGCAATAGTTAATATTAAAAAGGAGCTTTTTGCTCCTTTTTTCGTTTTAAAAGCAAATAAAAGTAATTGCTTATTTCGGTACTGGCTTTGTTGTGCTAATTTAATTGCTACAGGTATTTTATAGTGGAAATATAATGACCGAAAAAGATAAGCTTTCCAAGGAAGTAGAAGAGCAAATTCAAAGTTTAGCAAGTGACGTTTATATTCAAATAGAAGAAAAACTCACTCAGCTTATTAGTGCCACCATGCAGGAAGGTGATAATGAAAAAACAGCAGTAGAACAAGACCCTGCCTACCTAGCACTGCAAAACAGCTATCAAAGTACTCAGCAAGAATTAACAGAGACAAGCAAAAACTTCTCTGAGCACATTAGTCAGCTCGAACAAGATGTTACCCGTTTACAAACTCAATTATCTGATGAGCAAAATAGCCAAGCAAAGGCACAAGCTGAAAACCAGCAAACATTGGCAGCGCATGATGAAGATTCAGCGAAAAAGCTTAGTCAATTAGAGCAAGAAAATAGCCAATTAAAAGAGCAGTTAGAAGACTCATTAAATGAACAACAAGCAAGTGAGCAAAATTTTCAAGTTGAGCTAACACAAACCACTATTAACTTTACTGAAACTATCGAGCGTTTAGAGTACGAAAACTCTTCAATGAAAAAAGCGCTAGCAGATCATCAAGAAAAATTATCTAGCGAGCAAAAAAACTTAAAATCAGCGTTAAGTGAACAAACCACAGACCTACAAAAGACCATTGAACGTTTAGAGCAAGAAGCCTCAAATTATAAAAATCAGTTGTTACAAGAGCAAAACCACTTCAGTGAAAACAATAAAACTCTGCAAACCAAGTTAGCAGCCGACAATAAAAAACTAGATGAGCAGCAACAAGAGATATCCACACTCAATGAAAGCTTAACTGTTTTTGCTGAGCAAGAACAAATACTGACAGAGCGTTTAGATGTTGTAGAAAAACAATATGAGAACAGCGAAGAAAAATTTAGAAAAGCAGCAGATACTTGGCAAAAAACGGATGACTTACAGACATCAACTTTAATAGAACAGAAAAAACAGATTACTGAATTAAATAAAACATTAGCAGCATCATTAGCTGATATTGAAAAAATTCAAGCACAGCATCAAAGTCAACTGTCGAACTCAGAAGAAGACAGCATAAGGCAAATAGCCCAACTAAATGAACAGATAAATCAACTTAAAAGCGACACAGAAACCGAAAAACAAGCGTTAGTAGCACAACATCAAAGCCAGTTAGAAAATTCAGATAAAGAAACTGCTGCGCAAGTAGCTCAGTTAAATGAACAACTAAAACAACAAGCAAGTGATGCAGAAGCAGAAAAACAAGCGCTAGTAGCACAGCATCAAAAACAATTAGCAAACTCAGAGCAAGAGACAGCTGCGCAAATAACTCAATTGAATGAGCAATTAAAACAACAAGCAAGTGATGCAGAAGCAGAAAAACAAGTGCTAGTAGCACAGCATCAAAAACAATTAGTAAACTCAGAGCAAGAAACGGCTGCGCAAATATCTCAATTGAATGAACAGATAAATCAACTTAAAAGCGACACGGAAACCGAAAAACAAGCGTTAGTAGCGCAACATCAACAGCAATTAGCAAATTCAGATAAAGAATCTGCAGCACAAGTAGCTCAGTTGAATGAACAACTAAAACAGCAAGCAAGTGATGCTGAAACCGAAAAACAAGCGTTAGTAGCACAGCATCAAAACCATGCGGCTAGCCTAAAAGTAGAAACAGAAAAACAAATAGCGCAACTAAATGGACAACTTCAACAAGCACAAAGTGAAGTTGCTGATCAGAAAAAAACGCTCGCTGAACAACAAGATAAACTGGCGTTTTTAGACAATGAAATAAAGCAGCAAGTTAAGGCTAATCAAGATTATAAACAAAAAGTCAGTCAACTTAATGATGAGCAAGTTAAGCTTCAAGAACGACATTTAGAAGAGCAAAAAAATAATGCTGTGAAAGAGCAGCAATTGCAAGAAACTCAAGAAAGGTTGAAACAGAGAATAACGCAATTAGAAAAAAGTAATGAAGATTTAGCTGATAACTTAGTTACAGAACAATCAGATCTTAAGTTGTACCAAAAAGAAGTTGAGTCGTTAAAATCTCAAGTTAAATTAGCGCAAGAAGAGCAAGAAAACATTCTAAATCGCTTTAATGCAAGCCGAGATAAGCAAGAAAAAGATAATGATCAAGTGCGTGAAACCATTAAATATTTACGTGATGAAAATAGCGATATGAGCTCTCAGTTATTTCAACAAAAAGAAGAATTTGTTGAACAAATACATGAGTTAGAAAGTAAGCTAACAGAGTATCGATTAAAGTTTGAGTATGCACAAAAGCAATTAACGCAAAATAGTTAACGCTCTATCGTGATTAATTCACTCTTTGGCGTTTTAGCTTTGTTATAATAATGCATTATTATCTTTATAAATGAGCACTACACTTGGCCATACACCTTTCCTTTGAAAAACTAAGCCATTGGCAACAAATTGCCTTTGCCTGCGCTTTATTAGAGCGAATGCTTCCTAATTATCAAATGTTCAGTGAAAACAATCAGTTTGGGGATTATGCCTTGCTGAGAAATCAGCTGGATTTAGTTTGGCAGTGGCTAGATAAAAATAATAAAATTAAAATCAACACTAATGCACAGTTAAATAAGTTAGAAGAACAAACCCCAAATCCTGAGGAGTTTGACTCTTTTGGTGTTTTTCCTGCACTTGATGTGTGTATGGCAATGATGTCTTTATTACAACTTATTCAGTCAAACGGTAAAGATAAAGCACATGAAGACATCAACAGTGTTAGCCGTTTATCTCACAATAGTGTGAGTTATTATGTTGAATTGTTATTGATAGATGAAGGGGCGACTGAAGTACAAGCTGCTGATATCAATGCACACCCTTTAGCTGTGTGGGAAAAAGAAACGCAAACAGAATTATTTGATTTTTTACAGTTTGCTGCTGAAAACAAACGTTCATGTCAGCTAGCTAAAGAAATGGTATTGTCTGAAGGCATCTCTAACCTCGGCATAGAAATAGAATAATAATTAATATTAGTTTTTACTAAATTTTCATCAATAGGATTGATAAATGAATTTCATCAAAAAAATGTTTGTTGCTGCGGTGCTTTTAACGTCATTTATTACTCAAGCAAGCTCAATTAGCGAAAAAAACACCAGAATTGAAGTCAAAATTAGGGAGGCAATGAAAACCTTTCAAGTGCCTGGCATTGCTGTTGCTATCGTAAAAGATGGGCAAGTTGTAATGAGCAAAGGTTTTGGTGTTATTGAACATGGTAAAAGTGCCAAGGTAACACCTGATACATTATTTGGTATTGCCTCTAACACTAAAGCCATGACCGCAGCCCTATTGGCGAGTTTAGTAGATGAAGGGAAACTCACTTGGCGAACTAAGGTAATTGATATTATTCCAGAATTTCAAATGCCCGATGCTTACGTTACCCGTGAGTTTACCATTATCGACTTATTATCACACAACTCTGGTTTAGGTTTAGGCGCTGGAGATTTAATGATATGGCCACAAACCACATTAACTAACGCAGATGTTATAAAAGGCTTAAAACACTTGCCGCAAGTGTCTAGTTTTCGTAGTGAATTTGCTTACGATAACCTTATGTATATTATTGCTGGTGAAATTGTTGCTAAGTTAACTGATATGACTTGGCAAGAAGCCATTCAGGCACGTATTTTTACGCCATTAGGTATGAAAAATACTCGAGCAACTTTCTCTCAAATACCAAAAAATAATCATAATGTGGCGCGTGCTCATGTGCCTTTAGACGGTAAGCTGAATGTTGTTGGAGGTAACTTTTTAGAAAAATTTAGTTCTGCTGGCGCTGTTGCTTCAAGCGTAAACGATATGACCTTATGGTTAAAAGCGCAGTTAAACAAAGGCGCTTATATAAATGAAGCTAACCAAGAATCGCGTTTATTTTCAAGCAAGCAAAGTAGAGCAATGTGGCAAGCACGCACTATTTTACCCGTTTCAGAAGCAGCGATGACACAAGACAAAACGCATTTTTCTGCTTATGGCTTAGGTTGGTTTTTAAAAGACTACCATGGTGTTAAATTGATCCACCACAGTGGCGGCATTTTAGGTATGGTGTCAAAAGTTGTTGTAGTACCAGAAGAAAACCTAGCCATGGTTATTCTAACTAATCAGCAATCAGGCTATGCTTTTAATGCTATTTATTTGCAAATTCTTAATGAATACCTAGAGTTACCAGAAAAAGATTGGGTTGTTTATTACCATGACAAACAACAAGCGCGTCAAGCAAAAGAAAAAGTGAGGTTAGCAAAAGCGGCCGATTTAGTTGATAAAAATTCTCGTCACTCACTAACATTAAAAGCTTATGCGCAAACCTATGTGGATAATTGGTATGGCGATATTGCCATAACTTATAAGAACAACCAACTCAGCATGCAGTTTGGTAATACACCAGAGTTAAAAGGTGTGCTAGAGCATTATCAACATAATACTTTTATTGTTCGTTGGCATGATAGAAGTCTTGAGGCCGATGCTTTTGTGAATTTTCATTTAAATGAAGAAGGCGGCATTGAATATGCGACCATGAAAGCTGTGTCGCATGCTACTGACTTTAGTTTTGACTTTCATGATCTGAAATTAGTGCCTAAGCCGTAGGCGGGAGTTTATTCACGTCCAAAGCCTAATGCTTGTTTCAACTTTGCCTTAACTGAGCGCCAATGAGTCATTGGTTTTGTTGGCGCTTTTGCTAAAACTTGTGCAAATTCTTGCTGTGATAAGTTTACTTCGCCGCCATGCGCTAATATGACACTGTCAGGGGTTAAATTTGCTATTTTTAGCAATGATGTACGATAACGCTGTGGATAAAAAATAGGAAAAGGCGGAATGAAACCTTTTCTTATCTTTACAATTAAATCGGCAATATAAACTCTGTTACTGGGTAGATGATGTAATGACAAATCTCTGTCAGTATGACCTTGGGTTGCTATTGCTTGCCAATCATTAAAACCGGGTAAATAATCACCATCATCAAGTTTATAGTCAGGAGACAAGCTGCTTGAATACCAAAGCCAACGTTGCTTTTGCTGCTTTTTATTAGCCACCCAGCGCGTAAGTAGTAGATCAGTTAAATGCATTAACTTACCATCAAGGCCGCTATACCATTGTCCATCAACATTGGCACTAGCAATCTCACAGCCAGATATTTTTCTTAATTTATGAGCTGCACCAGCATGATCTGGGTGCATGTGTGTAACAACAACCAAGCGTAAATCAGTTAACGGCCTTTGCAAAGTATCAGTAATAAAATGCTTTATTAGGGATACATCCGCGCGACAACAGCCATCAAGTAATAATAGTCTGTCAGCATATTCGGCCAATAAAATGGTTTGAATATAACCATCGAGCTTGTGGAGTTTGATCATAAGGGTAATGCTTATATTTTTTGATAAAGGCGATAAGCCACTTGCCCGGCAATTTTTTCTTTTAATAGTTGCCAGTTATTCGGTAGTTCTTGTTTCGCCTCAACTTCCATTTCAACATAAATCAACGCTTGCTCAGCTAACCAGCCATCGTTAAGTAACTGGCAAGTTTGGGTGATTAAGTTTTGCCTAAAAGGTGGATCAATAAACACTAAATCAAAGCATTGTTGGGGTTGAGTTTTCAGAAAATCCAGCGCATTAGTATTTGTTACCACCACATTGTCAGCTTTAAGCAGCTGCTTGTTTGCTAGTAATTGTTTAGCGGCAAGTTTATTTAACTCAATAAGGTTAACTTGTGCTGCGCCACGCGAAAGCGCTTCAAACCCCAAACTGCCAGCACCGGCAAAACAATCTAGGCAATTTGCATCATTTATATAAGGCATTAACCAATTAAAAACAGTTTCTTTAACGCGATCAGTGGTTGGTCTTAACCCCTCAGCCATTAGCACTGGAAGTTTTCTGCCTCTATGCTTACCGGCAATGATACGAATACTGCCTAATGGCGACTTTTTATTTTGTTGCTTTCTCGCTTGATTCATATCACTGACAGTTATCATTTTAAATGCTAATATAGCGGCAATTTTATCCCCATTTGGTAGTAATACCAATACTGTTAGGTCGAATAAAGTGTCTAAGAAGAAAAAAGGGTTGTTTTCCTGGCTAGGTATGGGTCAGGAAGAAGAGAGCAAAATTGTTGAAGATATTAGCGTTTCTGAAGAAAAAGCTATCGAAGATTCGGAATTTATTGTTGATGCACCAGAAACTGAAGCCGTAACTGATGAAGTTGTTGCAACAGTAGCGACGCAACTTGAAGATGAACAGCCTGATCATGAGGAGCCTTCACCCTCTGAAGAAGTGACAGCCGAAAGCTTGCCTGCAGTTGAAAACAGTGAATCGAAAGAACAAGCTACAGTGACGAGTAAACTTGGTTTTTTTGCTCGTTTAAAGCAAGGGTTAAGTAAAACGCGGCAAAACTTAGGCGGCGGATTATTTGACTTATTTCGCGGCAAACAAATTGATGATGATTTATTTGAAGAGTTAGAAACACATTTGCTATTGGCTGATATTGGTGTTGAAACCACCATGCAAATTATCGACTCACTAACGCAAAGTGCTAATCGTAAACAGTTAAAAGATGCAGAAGCGCTCTATGAATTATTGAAAATAGAGTTAAAAAAGGTTATCGAAAACGTTAGTCAGCCATTAGCTGTACCTGAAAGTGATGGCCCTTTTGTCATCTTAATGGTTGGGGTTAATGGGGTTGGTAAAACCACAACTATTGGTAAATTAGCGAAACAATTTCAAGCACAAGGTAAATCAGTCATGCTCGCGGCAGGTGATACTTTCAGAGCCGCAGCAGTAGAACAACTACAAGTTTGGGGTGAACGTAACGATATACCCGTAATTGCCCAACATACGGGTGCTGATAGCGCATCCGTTATTTTTGATGCTATTAGCGCAGCCAAAGCACGTAATGTTGATATTATTATTGCCGATACTGCTGGTCGTTTGCAGAACAAAGCGCACTTAATGGAAGAGCTGAAAAAAGTTGTTCGAGTGATGAAAAAACTCGATGTCAATGCACCTCATGAAGTGATGCTAACTTTAGATGCCGGTACAGGCCAAAACGCCTTAAGTCAAACCAAATTATTTGATGAAGCCGTTGGCTTAACAGGATTAACGTTAACTAAGTTAGACGGTACAGCCAAAGGTGGTGTTGTTTTTGCTATTGCCAATAAGCATAACATTCCTATTCGCTATTTAGGTGTTGGTGAGGGTATCGACGATCTGCGCCCGTTTAATGGTGATGATTTTATTGATGCTTTGTTTGTTAAAGAATAGACTGAGTAAAACAAGTAATTAAAAATAATAATAATTTATGATCAGCTTTAATCATGTTAACAAAACTTACCCCGGTGGTTTTCTGGCGTTAAAACAAGTTAATTTTACCTTAGAAGCAGGAGAAATGGCTTTTTTAACTGGTCATTCAGGTGCCGGTAAAAGTACGTTGTTAAAGCTAATTTCTATGATGGAAAAGCCGAGCTCAGGAAGTATTTTAGTTAATAATACAGAGCTGGCTAAAATTCAGTACCAACAAATTCCTTATGTTCGTCGTGGCATAGGTATGATTTTTCAAAGCCATAACCTACTAAAAGACCGCACTATTTTCGATAATGTTGCCCTACCCTTGATCATTGAAGGTGTTAGCCATAAAGAAATTAAAAAACGTGTTGAAACTGCTTTAGACAAAGTGCATTTAAGCGCCAAACTGAAATGCTTTCCACATATGCTATCTGGCGGTGAACAACAAAGAGTCGGCATTGCCCGCGCTATTGTTAACAAACCACCTATATTACTTGCCGATGAACCAACGGGTAATTTAGATCCCAAGCTATCCCTTGATATTATTAGTCTTTTTGAAGAGTTTAATGCTGCTGGCGTAACCGTACTCATTGCCACTCATGATCTTGGCTTGATTGCTCGTATGCGATATCGCACTTTAACGTTAAAAGAAGGCACTATGATCAACGATGGTATTGTTGATGGTTTGCAAACTCAAGGAGTAAGCCATGAGTAATATGCACTCTAGTGGTTTAACTCAGCGCAACTCTTTGCTTAGGCGACTATTGACCTTACCTATTCGTCACCTGCAACAAGCTGTTGGTAGTTTAGGCGATTTATGGCGTACTCCGTTTACTTCCATAATGACAGTGTTTGTACTAGGTATTAGTTTAGCGTTACCGGCTACGCTACACCTGTTTGTCAAAAATGCTAAACAAGTTAGTGAACAGTGGGATAGTGCTTCACAAATCACCTTGTTTTTAACACTCTCTACGTCAGATAAAAGTGCGCAAAACTTAGTAAAGCGCATCAAGTTATATAAAGAGGTCAGCGATGTTCATTATATTTCTGCAAAACAAGCACTGAAAGAATTTAAAATATTATCAGGGTTTGGTCAATCACTTGAATACCTTGATAAAAATCCTTTGCCCGCAACGGTTTTAGTTACACCAACCAAACGCGCTAGCCAAGCAGATGCTGCAAATGAGTTGTTAGAAAAGCTAAAACAAGAGCGTGAAGTTGAACAGGGCAAACTTGATTTAGAGTGGCTTACCCGTTTAGAAGCAATAGCGCAGTTAATCGAAGATATTGTTATTGGCGTTGCGCTTTTGTTGTGTATGTCAGTCGTGCTTATTGTTGGTAATACCATTCGGTTGGCTATTTTAAGTCAACAAGATGCTATTGCTATTATGAAATTAGTGGGCGCAACAGATAGCTTTATTCAACGACCATTTTTGTACAGTGGTGTTTGGTACGGCATTTTTGGTGGTTTACTGTCTTGGTTAGCGGTTAGTATTCTGGCGCAATATTTAACGGCTGCTATTGGTAAATTAACCGATTTATATCAAAGTAGCTTTCAACTACAGGTTTTGTCTTTTAATGAGGCGTTGTTATTGATTGTTTTTGCGGTGTTCTTAGGGTTGGCAGGTAGTTATATCTCGGTACGTAAGCATATTCGAGCCATCGAGCCCAATGCTGAATAATCAATATAGGTAAGCTATCGTATTGTTATTAAATGAAAAAATAAACGGATAACATTCTTTAACAAATCTATTATCAAAAAAATGAAAGATCATCTTGTTTTGCCCCATCTATTAAGCTAATGTTTGTCTTCGCTCGGCGCTGCTCATCAGACCCTTTATAGTCAAAGAGCCTGATTAATGTTACAATCGCGAGTGAAAGACAAGTACTATTTTCAAGAAAATTGAGGTTTATTATTATGAGCAATACCATGCAACTTACCGTTCCACGCAGTGGCAGTATTGAATCTTACATGCAATCAGCTTATAGCATTCCGATGCTTACTGCTGAAGAAGAGCATGATCTCGCCACTCGCCTCTATAATGAAAATGATTTACAAGCAGCACAAAAATTGATCATGTCACATTTACGTTTTGTTATTCATGTTGCCAAAGGCTATTCAGGTTACGGGTTGGCGCAAGCTGATTTAGTACAAGAAGGTAATGTTGGGTTAATGAAAGCCGTAAAACGTTTTAACCCTGAAGTAGGTGTGCGTTTGGTGTCATTTGCCGTACATTGGATCAAAGCTGAAATTCACGAATATGTACTGAAAAACTGGCGTATTGTTAAAGTAGCAACTACTAAAGCACAGCGTAAGTTGTTTTTTAATCTTCGTAAGAATAAAAAACGTTTAGGTTGGTTTAGCAATGATGAAGTAAATACAGTTGCCGAAACTCTAGGTGTAAGCACCAAAGATGTTGTGGAAATGGAAAACCGTATGAGCAGTCATGACCAAGCCTTCGAACTTTCTTCTGATGATGATGATAATGCCAGTACAGGTAGCTTCTCTCCTGCTATGTATCTTGAAGATAAACAGTCAGATTTAGCCGTTGAAGTTGAAAATGCTAACTGGGAAAATCATGCCAATAGTCGTTTATCAACAGCATTAGTTGCATTAGATGAACGTAGCCAAGATATTATTAAAACTCGTTGGTTGGCAGAAGATAAATCAACCTTGCAAGATTTGGCAAACAAATATCAAATTTCAGCTGAACGTGTTCGTCAGTTAGAGAAAAATGCCTTAAACAAACTGAAAAATACTATGGTTTTATAAAGCTTCCTTTTACAGTAATGTTTTAAAAACTATTAATAATTTAAAAACCGGCTAAGGCCGGTTTTTTTGATCAGTTCTTCTGCTAATAAGAGCTTGATTATACTTACCTTATCAACAATAAGGCTATATTTTACAGTGAGTTAAGTTGGTTAGTATCTTGAATGCTTATTTATGTATTACTGTGTTCTTCTGCCTTGGTAACATCAACCAACAATATTAATGTACTTTATCGACAAAAATGCCTAAAGTAGTAGCTATACTTTCAATACCTTATTGAATAATTTACTCTTTTATTGTGATGAAAATGTACTTATCTTATTTTTCCCCAAGTAATCTATTAAAAACGAAGCTGTTTAGTTTTATCCTGTTTCTTAGCTATGCTAATACAGTACAATGCGCTGTTAATGAAGGATATCAGTTAACTCAGATCGAACCAGAGCTCTATACTCAAGTGATACAGAGAACAGGTAGAGTTGACTTTTCTCGGCTGGTAAACCTTTCTTTTAAAGCGACAGGGTTTTTAACACAATTGCATGTTGACGAAGGAGAAGTCTTTGAAGCTAAGCAATTATTAGCCGCATTAGATACCGCTGAATTAAATGCAGATAAAAATGCTACTTATGCCCGCCTATTACAAGCAAAGCGAAATATAAAGCGCATAAAAACGCTGATGAAAAATAACCTAAGTTCACAGCGAGAATTAGATGACGCATTAACCGATGTTGATACTACTCGCGCGGCTTATAGAGTAGCTTATTATAATTTAGAAAAAGCCCAAATATTTGCGCCTTTTAATGGCGTAGTTGTTAAGCGTAATACTGATCTTGGCGAGTTACAAGCGCCAGGTGTAGGCGCTTTACAAGTTGCAAAATTGTCAAACAATCTCATAGTCAGTGTCGCCTTAACTGGTGAAGAAATTTCATTAGTACATTTAGGTCAAAAAGTGAAAGTGCATTTAGCGTATTTGGGACTTGTTGATGGAAAAATAAGTAAAATACCTGCTATTGCCGACAGCCAAAGCCATTTATTCACTATTGAAGTTTTATTAGCCGAAAACAACGAAACCAAACCAATGATTGTTGGTCAATTGGCGCGCATACTTATTTACGCCCAAGGCCAAGACTATGTTTATCGTTTACCCATTTCAGCGTTAAATGCAGTAAACGAGCAAGGGGAGGCTTTAATTACTGTTGAAAGAAATAGTAAGCCAGAGCAACAAGCTTTTAGTATTTATAAAATAGATAATGATTTTATTTACTTAGCAGCTCAAGAAAGCTCAGCTGCTTTGAATGTCATTACGTTGGGGTGGAATAAGTTACCTCTTATTTCTACTAAGAAGTAAATATAATGAAGTTACCTAGCTTATCTATTAAAAATGCCCAGTTTACCCTGACTATTGTAGCCCTACTTGTTCTTGTTGGCATAGTGTCATATTTTAATATGCCGCGTAGTGAAGACCCTCAATTTGATATTCCAATAACTTTAATAGAAGTCATTTATCCGGGAGCATCGCCAACAGATATTGAAACCTTAGTGGTTGACCCTCTTGAAGAAGAGTTTGCCGATATTGATAATATTAAAAAAATTGAATCTCAGATAAAAAATGGTGGCGCACGTATTGAAGTTACTTTTCACTATGGCTCGGATCCCGAATTAGCCTTTAATAAAGTGCAACTTGCTGTTTCTTCCGTCAAACCTTCATTACCGACAGGTGTGCAAGACTTGCTGGTGTTAAAGGCAACGCCTACCGCAGTCGCAATTGTTCAATTGGCCTTATGGACAGAGCCAACTGATTATAAGCAAATGGAGTTTTATGCAAAGCTATTAGAGAAACGACTAGAAGCAATAGAAAGTGTTAAAAAAGCTGACATTTGGGGTTATCCACAACAAGTTGTTGCTGTTGATCTTAACTTGGATTTACTTTTGCACCACAATATTTCTACCACACAAGTAATGCAAAAATTGCAAGGCAGAGCAATCAATATTACCCCTGGGTTTGTTGATGCGAATACGCGTCGTTTTAATGTTAAAGCGAGTGGTAATTTTGAAAAAATTGCACAATTAGAAAACACCATAATTGTCTCTGACGATGATTTTGTTTTGCGCCTTAAAGATGTTGCTAAAGTGAGTTTTGGCAGTCAAGAGCCAAGCTACTTAGCGTATTTTGATAAAAAACCCGTTGTTTTTATTACTGTTGAACAAAGAATAGATACAAATATTTTTTCCCTGACCAAGGCTATTCAACAAGAAATAGCGCTTTTCAAAAAAACATTGCCATCAACAATAAAAATGGATGTTTTATTTGAACAGGCTGAAAGTGTTGAAAGCAGAGTTAATGGATTTTTTGATAATCTATGGCAAGGGCTTATTCTTGTTGGCGTTTTAGCTCTGATCTTTCTAGGGCTAAGAGAGTCATTGGTGGTTATCATTACTATTCCGCTTTCTTTTTTAATTGCTATTGGTTGGTTAGATTTTTCTGGCTATGGCTTACAGCAAATGTCTATCGTTGGGTTAATAATCGCGTTAGGCTTACTTGTTGATGATGCAATTGTTGTTACGGAAAGTATTCATAGAGAAAAAGCAAAGACAAATAATATCACCGATGCTGCGATTCAAGGAACCAAAAGGGTTGCATGGGCATCGGCTAGTGGTACGGTTACAACAATGTTGGCATTTTTACCTATGTTGATGCTAGCGAGTGATACCGGTGATTTTATTCGCTCAATGCCAGTGACCGTGGTGTTAGTGCTACTAGCCTCATTACTTTTATCGTTAACTTTTTTGCCCTTATTAGCGAGTAAAGTATTCACAGGGAAACCATCTAAAATAAAAACATTGCAGTATTATCTTAATAGTTTTGCGGAGAAGATATACACGCCTTGGTTAGCAAAATTGTTTAAATTAAAGCTAGTGGTGATTGTTATCGCACTATTAGGGTTGTTTTCAATGCTATCACTTTTTTCTGAAGTTGGTTTAAGTTTGTTTCCTAAAGCTGAGAAGCCAATGCTTTTGATTGATGTGGAAACACCCCCTAACTCTTCTCTTGCCTATACCAATGATGTTATGCAGCAGATGACAGGTTTTATTGAAAAACAACCTTTAGTCAGTAAAGTTGCTTTAAATGTTGGCAACTCTAACCCGCGCATTTATTACAATGAAATACCTAAGCGAGGTGTAGTGAGGTATGGTCAAGTTTTGGTGGTGTTAACAGCGTTTAATCAGCAAGAAGTATCGTCATTAGTAGATAATTTAAGACGAGAATTTGGCAGTTGGCAGCAAGCAAAAATAACTGTAAAAGAATTTACGCAAGGGCCGGTAACAGATCAGCCCATTGCTATTCGTTTAATCTCAGAATCTTTAGATGATTTAGAGCGTGTCGCCAATGATTTAGCTAGTAAAATGGCTGAAACACCAGGAACAATTAATATCGATAACCCTATGGGAGTTGCTAATACGGAATTGCATTTGCAAATTGATTACGATAAAGCCGGGTTATCTAATATTGATATAAACGCATTAGACAATACCTTACAGTCAGTTTTAACCGGTACTTATATTGGTCGCTTTAATGACAGTAATGGTGAAAACTACCCTATTTTGGTTCGTAATAAGCATTCCGACATTAATACCTTTGCTGATGTCTATGTGACAAGTTTGACAGGACAACAAATACCGTTAATGCAAGTGGTTAGTACTGAGTTGAAAAAAGGACAAACGGATTATTTTCATTATCAAAAATTACGTATGGCAAAAGTTTCTGCTGATGCAGCCACGGGTTATTCAGTTAAAGAGCTGACCGACACCTTTGTTAAATACATCGAACAGTACAAGTTACCGGTGGGAATGTATTACACCCTAGGAGGGGAAGAAGAGTCTAGACAAGAATCGTTTGCAGGGTTAACGCAAATTATGCTGATAACGGCAATTGGTATTTTTGCTATTTTAGTGCTGCAGTTTAAATCGTTTTTACAACCTCTCATTATTTTTAGTTCAATCCCCTTTGCTATGGCGGGCTCTGTTATTGGTTTGTATTTAACTGGTTTGTCCTTTTCTATGATGGCTTTTATTGGTTTGATTAGTTTGTTTGGTATCGTCGTTAATAATGCAATTATTTTAATCGATACTACCAATAGAAACTTATTAGAAGGTTCAAATAAGAAAAAATCAATACTTAACGCTAGTGCAACCCGTTTCACGCCTATATTGTTAACCACATTAACGACTATTGGTGGTTTAATACCATTAACTTTATACGGTGGAGCATTATGGCAACCTTTAGGTGTGGTGCTTATTTCAGGGCTATGTGTTTCGGCAATTTCAAGTTTCTTATTAGTGCCAGTATTAACGGAATTGCTTACTCGCTCAAATGTTCAGTCAAACCTTACTGCGGATATAAATAATTAACTTATGGAAATGTACACTGTAGGTATTTGGGGCTACAGCTTTGCTGGTATTGCCTATATTCTTTTATCACTACTCATTATTGCTGCGCACAACCAATCAAGTATTGCCAAGTGGCTGCTATTTAGCGCATTGATGGCAGCTACCGCAAACATTATTGCTGCGGTGCAAATTATCCTCGGCTTTTCTTTACAGTGGGCTATGCTAGCAGATGTCGCTAAAATAGCTGCATTTTCAGTGTTGTTGCTGAGTTTTAATGTAGAAAAAGATAACGTTCTAGATATATTAAAAAATAAAGCTGTTAGCAAATATTTGCTTTTTTGGTTCAGCTCTACCGCTTTGTGCTGGGGCGTAAGTTATGCGCTTGAATTTGCCTTCGAGTATTTATTTTTGTTATTTGTACTGCTTAATTTAACCAGTTTAGTTTTGCTTGAGCAGCTTTACCGTGGCGCTAATCTTGAAGCGAAAAAATCAATAACGCCATTGGTTATCGCGCTAGGAAGTATTGCTGTGTTCGATTTTGTTCTTTATGCGCAGGCTACAATGGTGGGCGGTATTGAATTTGATTTTTGGTACCTCAGAGGTTATTTAGCTGCGATAGCTGTGCCGTTATTGTTAATAAGTATTCGACGATTTAAAGCAGGCACAGTACGAATATTTGTTTCTCGTAATGTTGTTTTTTATAGCTCAATGTTAATGATTGCAGGCTTATATCTATTGCTAATGGCTTTAGCAGGCTATGTGATTAACTACTTTGGTGGTGAATGGGGGCAATTAGTCAGTTTTGGCTTCTTTATTCTTGGTAGTATTGTGCTTGCGGTATTATTAGTAACTGAAACTGTTCGGCGTCAGGTCAAGGTTTTTATTTCCAAACATTTTTTTGCTAATAAATATGAATACCGTGAAGAGTGGTTAGAGCTTATTGGCAAAATTGAAACCGCAAGTGCCGAAAATTATTATCAAATATCACTGCAAATTATGATGTCTAAGCTTGAAGCAACAAGTGGAGTTGTAATTAAATCTAACGGTAACAATAATTTTGTCGTTAAGCATAGCGATGGTATAGCGTTAGAGGGATTATTTGATAAAGATCTGATTTTAATTGAACATTTTGTCAAAAATCAGGGCTGGATCATTGATATTAATGAATATGATGAAGATCCACTGGCCTACCCAGGTTTATTTATCCAACCTAAAAACTGGCAAGCAATAGGCGTTAATATTTTAGTTCCTATTTTTATTGGTAAGGCTTTTTACGGTTTTTTTGTATTAGCAAACACAGAAGAACATCATAAACTTAATTGGGAGGATAGAGATTTACTTTTTGCCGTATCCAAGCAGTTGGGTAATTTTATCTCCCTTAATGAAGCTAATGATAAACTGGCGGAGTCAAAGCAGTTTGACGCCTTTAATCGCATGTCTGCCTTTCTCGTCCATGATTTAAAAAATATTCAAGCTCAGTTGGCGCTAATAACCTCTAATGCGACGCAGCATCGAGGTAACCCCGAGTTTGTTGATGATGTTTTTGAAACCGTTGAATCAGCCACTGAGCGCTTAGCGAAAGTGTTAGCGCAATTAAGAAATAAGCAAGTCGCGCAATCAACTAGTAAAAGTGTGGAGCTTGGTGATATTATTGAAAAAGTTATTATGCAGCGTAATGTCATGCAACCACAAGTTACCTTGAGTAATCAAGAGGAGTGCTTGGCAACTATCGATGAAGAACGTTTTTTTTCAGTGATGAATCATTTAATTCAAAATGCGCAAGAAGCCACCAATGATGATGGCTGGGTAAAAATAACACTAGAGAAAAAGCAGCAGCAAATAAAAATTGTGGTTAGTGATAATGGCTGCGGAATGTCAGCAAACTTTATTAAAACTAGGCTTTTCAAACCTTTTGATACCACTAAAGGTAATGCGGGTATGGGAATTGGTGTTTTTGAAGCAAAGCAATTTTTTGAAAGTGTTGCCGGTAGCTTAACGGTTGAAAGTGTTGAGGGACAGGGAACAAACATGGTTATTTGTTTACCAGAATAAAGGGAAATTGTGAGTTTCGAGTTAATAGCTACGAAATAAGTTATTGGTTGATTGGATGCTTTCGTAACTCGAAACTTTATTTAATAATTAGGAATGGGCGGTAATGGAAAAAGTATTAATTGTAGATGACGATAAAGGAATTCAAAAACAGCTTAAGTGGAGCCTGTCTGATTACAGCGCTATTTTGGCGGGCGATAGAGAAGCTGCTATTGCCGCTGTTAGGCGACATGAGCCTAAGGTTGTCACGTTAGATTTAGGCTTACCGCCCGATGCTGCTAATGCAAGTGAAGGGCTAAAGGCTTTGGAAGAAATTCTTGCCATTGCACCGCACACTAAAGTTATTGTTATTACAGGAAATGAAGATAGAACTAATGCTTTAAAAGCTATTGCTGCAGGCGCCTATGATTTTTATCAAAAACCCATTGATGCTGAAGTTATCAACGTTATTATTTCTCGCGCATTAACACTTGCAACCATAGAAAGCGAAAACCGCACTATGCGAGCTGCTACAGATAGTAACATTGGTATTATTGGCAATAGTGAAGCCATAGAACGTCTACGTACTATGGTCAAGCGCATTGCGCCAACCAATATAACAGCATTATTGCTTGGTGAAAGCGGTACAGGTAAAGAAGTAACGGCTAAAGCAGTGCATCTTGCAAGTGATAGGATAAATAAGCCATTTATTGCTATTAACTGTGCATCAATCCCTGAAACATTATTAGAAAGTGAATTATTTGGTTTTGAAAAGGGTGCTTTTACAGGGGCTCATAAATCAACAAAAGGTAAAATAGAATGTGCGGAAGGCGGCACCTTGTTTCTTGATGAAATAGGAGACATGCCCTTTAATTTACAAGCTAAATTACTACGTTTTTTACAAGAAAAGGTAATTGAACGACTGGGCGGAAGGGAAGAAATTCCTGTTAATGTTAGGGTAGTATGTGCAACCAACCAAAATTTAGAAGAAATGGTCGCTAACAAGGAGTTTAGGGAAGATTTGTTTTATCGCGTTAGTGAAATTACTTTAAATATTCCACCCTTGCGTGACCGTGATGAAGATGTACTAATTCTTGCGCAGTATTTTTTACAGCTTTATGCCAAAGAATATAAAAGTAATGTTAAATCATTTTCTGATGATGCCATTAGTGCCATTAAAGCACATAAGTGGCCGGGTAATATTCGAGAGTTGCAAAACAAAGTTAAATCGTCTGTTGTTATGAGTACGGGGGTTCAGGTTACAGCCTTTGATTTGGGCTTTTTTGATCATCATGATACTAACTATGAATTGTCACTGAACTTGCGTACAGTTCGTGAACAGGCTGAGTCGATTGCAATTCAAAAGGCCTATGCGCTGTCGGAAGGCAATATGTCTAAAGCATCTCAACTACTCGGTGTGACAAGGCCAACCTTGTATTCGTTAATTGAGAAGTATGAGTTGAATATAAATAAAATAGGGTAGGGTTTATTTTTGGCAATAATGAAATGAATTTTGGTCAATAAAAAAAACGCCTCATTTGAGGCGTTTTACTTCAAAATATATAATTACTTTACTTAAGGTTAGTTCTACGTCGTGCAGAAAGACCTAGTAGAGCTAAACCAAACAGTGCAATTGATGTTGGTTCTGGAACTTGTGTTGTAGCACAATTATTGTCACATTTATTACCATAAAAGGAAATATGTGACAAATCATATCTTTTATCATTATTTTTGTTTTTAGGTGTTAACCAAGAACCTTCAGTAACAGCAAGCGCTAGGCTGAGGCAGTTCTTAGTTCTTGCTAAATTCTTGCATAAAGCTTTATCACTTTTATTTATCATCCAGTTAAGGGTAAATTTAGGGCCACCTTTAACTGCCCAATAAGAAACACCAGGGTAAGAGTTGCCAACATATTTCCAAGTACCATTTTTTCTATTATCAGTGCTGTTGGCACTTGAACCATTAAATGTCCAATCGCTCGCAGATGAACCTGCGCTAAATTCAGTGCCACTGCTGTTTTCAGTATCAAACTTACCCATAATCGAAGCGAAAACTTCAGTGTCTCCCGATTTTACATGTGTTATTTCACAGGCATTAAAATTAGCGCCAAAGTATCCGGCACAATCATTACCTTTTATGGTGATTGAAACCTGAATTAAATCACCAACGGTAGTGAGTTTTGCTGTCGCGGTATAGCTTACAAAAAGAGAAAACCCTAATATTAAAGCTTTTGAAAAAGAAAATTTAGAAAACATGAACTTCATCCTAAAGAAGAAATATACAGCTTAACATTATTTATATAGCTAAACTACTTAATGGTAAGTAATAAAGCAAAGATTAGGCCAAAATTGTAAGTCGTTGTTATTTTGTTGTTTTGTTTTTGAAATCCACAACTTTTACAAAGTGTTTTTATGAGGTGTAAAAAAAACTGACAACAACAAAAATATAACTAAACAATGGTTTTATTTGTGCAAACAAGTTTGACATAATTATATTAATACACCATTAATTCTTTGGAATATTTTTTGAAAGTTTATTTGTCTCTACTGTTACTTCTCTCTTTTTCATTACTTGCGACTGAAAATGAGAAAAAATATGAAGCTGCGCGCAGTGCATTAAGTGATAATAAATACAACGAAGCACTGATCCATGTAAAAAACGCACTAAAATCATCACCTAAGCATTTAGCTTCGCATATATTACTAGCGGAAATTTTACTTGCCAATGGCAGTGCTAGTGCAGCAGAAGTAGCATTGACGCAAGCCAGTGAGTTAGGCGCAAATACAAATCAGCTCCAATTGTTATTTGCGGAGTCCTACATTTTGCAAGGGCAATATAAGAAAGTGCTAGATTATTTACCAGAACAAACAAATGATAATAAATTAGCAGCAAAAATTTACGTGCTACGAGGTGACGCTCATTTAGGATTACGTCAACTAAAACTATCAGAAAATGATTACAATACCGCGCTAGTTTTTGATGCCAGCAATATTGGTGCTAAATTGGGCTTAGCACAGGTTTTTGTTAACTATTTTAAATATAATCAGGCTGAAAAGTTAGTTGATGAAGTATTAGCGAGTTATATTCCTCCAATCAAAGCGTGGAATCTAAAAGCGAGCATTCAACAAAGCTTAGGTAAAAATGAACTTGCTTTATCAGCAATCAATAACGCTTTATTAATAGATAAAAATAATATTCAGTCATTAATTTTTGCTAGTACTATTAATCTAGAATTAACACAATTTGATATTGCAGAAGAGTATGCAAATAAAGTCCTAGAGCAGGTTCCCAATGAACCTAAAGCTGAGTTTTTAAAAGCAATGCTTGAGGTTCGAAAAAATGAAAATGCAGAAGCAGAAAGTTCCATTGAAAAAATTGCTCAAGTTTTAGGACACTTAAGTGAAGATATATTGCGCTCTAATCCATCATATTATTATTTAGCTGGAGTAATTTTATTTCATCAAGAAAAGTATAAATCAGCTAGGCAATATATTGATGCATATTTAGTTATTGATGAAAACAATATCAATGCTTTAACGCTTGCTGCAACAATTGAGCTGATTGAAAAAAAGCCACAACAAGCAAAAAACCTATTGAGTCGCGCAAATCTTTTAGAGGTAGACAATCCTAAAGTGCTATCTATGCTAGGAATAGCTTATTTATCGTTAAAGCAATATGACAAGGCTCATTTTTATCTGGAAAGAGTTAAAGAATTAAAGCCTGATTTAGGTGTTGCAGATGCGCAGCTTGCACAAAGTTACTTAGCGAGTGGTAACCCTGAAAAAGCGATCGAACATCTATTAACAGCTTCTGCTGCTGATTTTGATCCTACCATTGTCGGCTTGTTGCTTGTTGAGTCTTATGTCAAATCTGGAAAAATAGATAAAGCGCTTAGTGTTGCTAAAAAGCTAGCGAGTAATATGCCTAATGACGCTAATATTCAACATCACCTGGGTTATATTTATCAAATTTCAGGTAACACAAAACAGGCTATTGCACAGTTTACTCTCGGGTTGTCTATAGAACCTGAGCATATAAAGTCAATAATTAGTTTAGCTAACATTGATTTTCAAAATAATAGAAAAGATGCTGCTATAAATCGCTTGAAAAGGGCATTAGTAACGTCGCCAGATGATATTGATTTGTTAGTCTCTTTAGCAAAGCTGTATAACAGAACTAATAATTCCGAAAAAGGTGTTGTTTTACTTGAACAAAAATTTAAGCTTGATAATAGAAATGAAGTATTATTGAAAAATTTAATTGTTAGTTATGTTGGTAATAAACAATTATTACTTGCCATAGAAACGCTCAATACTTATTTATTGAACCAAAGAAAAACTGTTGAACTTTACCTTTTACTAGCGAGCTTACATAGTCGAAACTTAGATGTTAACGCTGCAGCTAGCGCTTATAAATCAGCTATGAAACAAGGAGCAGATAAAGGGCGAATATTGCAACTTACTGCTGAATTATATCAACAGTTTTCTATGGTATCAGCAGCAATTTCTGCTTATAAAAAGGCAATGGTTTGGGATGAGAATAACGAACAAATTATTATCGGTTTAGCTCAGCTTTATAATGCTGATAATAACACGTTAAGTGCAATAAAATTGATAAAAGGTTTTGAAGAAAACCATAAGCTTTCTGTAGAATTAATAGAAGTGATTGCAAATTCATATCTGAGAACTAAGCAGTATGACTTGGCGGAAAAATATTATAAAAAGAGTATTAAGCTTGCTAGTAATGATAGCAGTGTAGTTGGGTTGAACTTAGTCTATATAGCAACAAAGCGAACTAAAAAAGCTACCAATCTACTAACAAAATCATTATCAATAAAACCAGAAAGCTTACTGTTGAATACAGCGTTAGCTGAAATATATATTGCTAAAAAAGAATGGCAGTTTGCCGATAAAATATACCAGAAGCTCGTTAGTCTATACCCTAAACACCCGGCAATATTAAATAATGCCAGTGTTGTAGCGTTAAATGTGCCAGATTATCAACGAGCCGAGCAGTTAGCTAAACAGTCGTTAACGTTAGTTGATAATCAGCCCGATTCATTAGACACATTGGGGTGGATTTATTATCAGACAAAAAAATATGATATTGCTTTGCCTTTATTCAGAAAAGCATTAGCCATTAATAGCTACAATCCAGAGATAAAATATCATTTAGCGTTAACGTTAAAAGCTCTTAACCGAGACAAAGAAGCAATTCAGTTAATGCTTGATGTTGTAAACTCTAATCATGAAAAAAAATCTGAGGCAGATGCATTATTGAAGAAATGGCTAAAAAGGGCGTAATTTATTGCGCCCTTAACACTTAATATTATATGCTGGAAACTTAGTCTGATAGTTCTGTTTTTACTTGCTCTTGTGCATATAAACGACTTTTCTGCTTGAGTAATTTATCAACATATCGAGCCATTTTGATCTTCTGTTTAATATTACTTTCTAAGATTTCTTCTACTTCCCTTAAAACATCCTTAAGATTTTCAACATTTTCGCTTGAATTAACAACTACCTGCTGATTCGATTCATGGCTTTTTTGCTGAGTGTTTTCAAGAGCCTGTGAGCTTAATGACCCTGTTAATTCAACTGACATTTCTTCAGCGACATCATTGATAGAGTCAAGATCAAAATGAGTTAATTCTTCTAAAAATCCAAACAATAACAAACGATCAACAAAAATATTAATTTTACGAGGAACACCTAAAGTTTTCTCATGAATAGCCTCAAAGGCAGCGTCTGAAAACAAGGCTTCTTTATCGCAGCCAGCTTGTTGTAAACGATGATTAATATAATTCTTTACTTCGTCTACACTTAATGGCTTTAAATGTGCTGAGGCGATGATACGTTGTCTAAATTGCTCCATGTTGGGCGCTTGAATAATATCCTTAAGCTCTTCTTGGCCAAGCAAGAAGCTTTGAATCAGCGGCTTATCGTCTAATTGAAAATTTGACAGCATACGTAGCTCTTCAACAGTTTCAGCAGGTAAGTTCTGCGCTTCATCAACAAGGAGTAGTGCCCGTTTCCCTTGTTTATGCAGTTGGATCAAAAAGGCCTCTATACATCGAAGTATTTCTGCTTTGCTATTGCCTTTTAAGGGTATTTTAAATTCAGCAGCCACTAGTTCTAGTAACTCATCAGGCGATAATTTAGTTGTCACTAATTGTGCAGCAACAATGTTTTCATCACCAATAGAAGATAATAAATTTCTGGCAATAGTTGTTTTGCCTGTGCCGATAGGGCCAGTAATAACAATAAATCCCTCACCTTGATCTAAACCATATTCTAAGTAGGATAATGCTCGCTGGTGATGATTTGTTGCAAAGAAAAATCGAGGATCAGGGCTTAATTGAAATGGCTTTTCAGAAAAACCATAGTAACTTTCGTACATATTAAAATTCTTTTGTTACGTTAATTATGGCGCGTACTTCAGTATAGCTATATTGGTCAACATTTGAGTCTCTATTGACATGTTGAAGTGTAAAATAAGCAGATAGTGAAGATGCTAAATCTTTTGAATAGGTGGCAGAAACAGTACTATAGTTATCTTCTTGTCGACTGCCCGCAGGGTTATTTTTATCGAAGATTAAATAATCGTATTTAGCCAATAAAGTGAGATTACTTTTGCCACTAATTTTTCGCTCTACGGTTATTGCTGCACTTAAAGTATCATCAACAATTTTCGTTTCTAATCTTTCACGCCTTGTGGCAGAGGTATTGATAGCAAAAGAAGTTCGAGCGAGTTGCAATTTAGAAGTCCAAGCGAAGCGCTTATTCAAAGAAAATTCATTACTGTCTATAGGCTCTAACGAAAAGAAGCTAGCCAACTGAAAATCACCACTAATCGGTTGGTTAGACTGAATAAAACATTGTGAAATATTTTCAATAGTTATGTCAGCAGGACACCAAAATATGCCTATATCTACTTGATCATAGTTGTTTCGATCGAACACCTGCAAATCTTCTTTGTAGGTTATAGAATTTGTTAGGCGCTTTGTTCGATGTTGTAAATCAAAATTGTAAGAATCACCGAAAAATCGTTGGCTATACCCTGCAGACAAAGAAGTTCTTGCTGAAGGCTCCCATTGAATCGATGCTGCAACATAATCTTCACTAACCGTTTCATCGGCAACATAGTTATAAGAGAGGTCTATGTTCAAATGTGGTGAAACTAACCACCGTATGCCGGGCCCCCATGATGAGGTGGTTTGTTGATTTTGATTGATAAAATCGCCAGTAAAATCTTCATCATAGAAACGAACAAAAGGATTAAAGTTAAATGATGTGATTAAGCCTAATTGAGCATCAATTCTGTATTGATCGCCAGTTCTTGTTTCACCTGAAAAATCTTGGCTTTTGGTGCCATAGCTACTCAAAACTCGCCAGAAAGAGGTACGAGCATTAGGTCCATTACCAGCATTCAATATTGCCGTTACACCATTAAAATCACCAATGTTATCTTCATAGTTGGTGATGTTGTATATAAGAGATGATTGAATAGAGAAGTCATTATTACGGACATTATAATTTAGTCCAGTTGAATAGCTTTCTAACTGTATAGTATCACCAGAAACTAAATCAGCAAGACTATTACTAGCTGCATTTCTGTTGATATTATCGACTTTAGCACTAACTATAAATTCAGGACCATTAGTCCAAATGTTATAACCACCCTCTAAATTGAGCGTTAAAAAATCATCATTGATTTCACTATCATGACTAAAAAAGACACTGTTATTAGTACCTGAAAATGATAAGTTTGCCAAACGTGAACTATACTCAGCATCTAAGCCAACTATTGCTTGGGAAACTAAGCTAGATGTTGGGTTAGTAATGGTTAACTCAACATTGTCGGTATAGGTTTCTTCTATTCCTACATTAGGGACAAATTTCCACTCACCAGCAAAAGTTGAAAAGCTCAGAAAGGAAAACGACAAAGCAAGCAATAAAGGATATTGTCGAGGCAAGCATCGACCTACAAAAAGAACAAATTTTGAGATTGTAGTTTGCAGGCCGGTATAAACGAAGCGAAGCCCGATATTTTTTGTATTGCTATTTCTTACCATAGCCATAGCCATAATAGCCATATTCATCCTTTTTAGATCGCACCGTTTTATTCATTACGAAACCGATAGCAATATCTTCATCAAGCTGCGAAACTGCTTTTTTCACATTATCAATTTTTGTTTTTGACTCTTCAACAACAACAACTGCCTGCCCAACTAAACTTGAGAGTACAGGTGTTTCAGTTACGCCTAATATTGGCGGACAATCAAAAATAACAATACGATCAGGGTAACGCTCTGCTAACTCTTCAGCTAGGGTTGCCATGCGAGTACTGGCTAATAATTCATTAGTTAAATGGTGGGGTTTACCTGCAGGAATAAGCTTCAAATTAGCTATATTAGTATTATAAATAACGTCAGAAAGTGAAGGTACCTCGTCTAATAAAAACTCAAGCAACCCTTTTCTGCTTTCAAATTCTAATTCTCTGTGCAAACTTGGACGCAACACATCAGCATCAACTAACAATACGGTTTTATCTTGTTCAAGCGCGATGCTTAAAGCAAGGTTGATAGAAATATAAGTTTTACCTTCATTTGGACTCGAGCTACTAACCATAATTAAGTTACTATGCTTTAATGTTTTTGATGCAGGACCAAAAGCATTATTTAGTAGTTTTCGTTTAATATGTCTAAATTCTTCTTGAATGTGATGGGCACTTTTTGCACTGTAAATAAATCCCCGTTTATCTAAACCATCGCCATTGATAATAATTGTATTTTGATCTGACTTTGGTACGGCAACATCTTTTTCGTTGTTCTCTATAGTCTTAACTTCCAACTCATCAGGTATTGCTACAGGCGTAACAGGTTCACTGTTTTTTTGAAGGTGTGAAGCTGAATCAAGCTTTAGATGTTTTTTTCTATCTTGCTCTGCTTGCTTTTGTTTGGCCAATGCCTTTTCTATAGTACTCACGGCTTAAAACATCCTTTTTAATGGTGCTTGGATAGCATCAGGAAACAAAAAATAACTCATAAACATAATAAAAATAATGAGTAAAAATACATTTGAAACGATAAAAATAATGGTTTTATTTCTGTGCCATTTTTGTAGCCCTAAGTTTTCACTTGCGGAAACAACGCCAAATATTGGCACGCCAGTGGCTTTAGAAAGCTGAGCCGTTGAAGTAGCGACAGGTGATAATTGACTTAATAATAATGACAAACCAACACCTGAGCCAAGGCCGACAAAAGTTACTAGTATTAAAAATAAAATGCGTTTGGGACCAGTAGGCTCTGTAGCTGCACGTGGTGGATCAATAACTTTAAATTGAATTTTATTGGTTGTTTCGTCAGCTTGTTGTGCTAATTGGGCTGTTTCTTGACGACTCAATAATTCTTCGTATTTTTTCTTAGTAATTTCATAACCGCGATTAAGAGCAACAAGTTCGGCTTCGATTTCAGGAAGCACATGAATTTTATTTTCAAGTTCTTGTACTTTAGACCTATAGTCTTCTGCTCGTACTTTTATTGAAGCAACCTGATTTTCATATTGATTTACTTGTATTTGTAATTGTTGAATAACGGGATTTTGACTTGTTATTAACGCACTGCCATCTTCACTGCTAGTAGTATTTAAATAGTCATCTATTTCGCTTGCTCGCTGTTTTTCTAAATGTGTTAAGCGTCTTTTAGCTTCAGCTACATCAGGGTGTTTATCGGTATACTTTAATTGTAATGAATCCAATACTAATTCTAATTCATTAATACGATCATCATAACTGGTTTTAATTGAAGTTGACGTTTGTATTTTATTTTGAGTATTACTTGATTCGCTAGGTACAGTATTTAATTGTGCTTTGGCAGATAGAAGCTGGGTCTGAGCTTCCTTTAAGCTAAGCTCTATGTTTTGTAACTGCTCTTTAGCAATATTGAGCTTGTTATAGTAGCCGCCATATTGATCAGGCAACATATTACTGTATTTTTGCTTAAAGTCGGTTAATCGAGCTTCCGCACTAGCAAGTCTGTTTTCATACTCTGAGATTTGGTTTTTTAAAAACTTCTGGGCAGAATCTGCATCAGTACGGTTTTCGCCAAGGGTATTTTCAATAAAAACAGTTAAGGCTGATTGCACCACATTTTTAGCCATTTCTGGGCTTTTATCTTCAAAAGAAATAGTAAAGATATTTTCTCTTCTCCCCCCTGTTTTTTTGATGATAATATCTTCTTTGAGTGTTTTGATTATTTCTTCGTATTCTTTAGGTGTGTTAGCGCGAATGTCTAAATCTGTCATTCGTGATATTCGTTCTAAATTGGGCCTGCTCAATAATGTTTTTACCATTAATCTTATTTGTGAGTCAGTGTTAGTCTCTACTGTTAAGCCTTTTAATAGTGGCGCCAAAATAGATTGCGTGTCAGCATACACTCTAGCTTGAGACTCATATACGTCAGGCATCAAAGAAACACCAACCCAGCCAATGGGGCATATTAACCATGTTGATATAATAATATATCGACGTTTAATCCAAATTCCCTTTAAATAATCTAGTAGATCATCAAATAACTCTTGCATTCGTACTCTTAACCCTAATCATTTAGCAATGAATATAGAAGCGACGTATTTCGACGCGCCATATTCTCGCAATTACCTTCGTAACTAGTTAACGCCTAGCTTGTTATTTCGTTTTTGTTTTTTATAATTGACTTTTTTATTAGAACCAGGCTTCTGGAATTATGATGATGTCGCCTGGCAACATATCAACATTGGCGTTAATCTCACCATCTTTCAATAAATCATCAATCATAATTTCATATTGTTTTTGCTGGCCATTTTCTATTCTCACTAATACCGCATCATTGCCATCGGCAAACTCAGTTAAGCCACCTACTTGAATCATTACATCTAACAACGTCATGTGCTGTGTGTAATTAATAGCTTGTGGCTCTGCAGCTTCGCCAATGACGCGAACTTGTTCGCTGAATGGTCCGACAAAACTATTCACTGTCACAGTAACAATTGGGTCTCTTAGATAAGTACCTAATATTTTTTCTATTGAACGGGCTAGTTCTGTAGGTGTTTTTCCTGAAACTTTTATATCTTCAACAAGTGAGGTGGTTATCATACCGTCTGGGCGAACAACAAATGATCCTGAAACCTCAGGGTTACGCCAAACGAAGATGTTTAACACATCGCCAGCACCAATAAGGTATTTATAAGAGTTGATATCTGCGGTAGTAGAAGGGTGTAAAGTTGCCGTTGGTAAATTATTAGTAGAGCAAGCAGAAATAATTTGTGCTAGAAGTAAAGCAACTACTATTTTTAGCGCCTTAGTGAAATGTTTATCCATGGTTCATACCCTTTACATTAAAATTTATTTTTAATTCAGCTATTGATTGTATGGTATTTTTTTCTGATATGCACACATTTTAACAGCTGTAAATAAAACGTTAACTTTCATACTATTTTTGATAGAATAATTTCTTGTTTTTGTAGTGAGTGCCTACATCAGTGTAAGCAAAGTTTAAATTCACTCAATTTATTATCCCTGTTGAACGGAAGTCATTCCGAAAAATATAATTTATCAAGGAAACTAGTCTCATATGTCTAGCCCCAAATTTCGTGATTTATCTATTGCGAGTAAATCAATAATAATAATTGAATTTTTACTTTTTCTATGTACTTTGCCCTTAGTGCTCTATAGCAATAGTTTTACTGCTATTGTTGAAGTGTCTGTCATTCCAGATAATTATTTACTAATTTATGCACTAGCTTTTGCTTTGTTTAATCAATTAACCTCATTGGCACTTGGGCTTTACAACTCAAAACTGCGAGTGAATTTTCGTGGTGTAATACGCCGACTGTTAATGAGTATTGCGGTTGCCTTTTTTGTGATTACCATAGTAAACCCTTTCTATGGTCAATATGCACTTCCCGTTGAAATTTTAGCAATGGCATCGCTGTTAAGCTTTCTTATTGTTGGTTTGTTCCGTTATTTAACTTTTCAAATAGACTTTTTTGGGTTTAATAAGCGTGTTGTTTTAGTACTTGGCGCAGGGGAAAGAGCATCTATTATTGAAAGAAGAATGCGTAGAGATGTTGATAGACAAAATTTTTCTGTGCATGGCTATATAATCATGAATGGTGATGCTGAAGAAGGCATTAAGGAAGAAACTCGTATTGATCTAAACGGCTCGCTTGTCAATTACGCTCTAAAACACGAAATAGATGAAATTGTTGTCGCGAGTGATGAACGCCGCAATAACATTCCAGTAGATGAGTTATTCGCTTGTAAAATTCGTGGTATTGAAATTACTGAAATTTTGGACTTTATTGAACGAGAAACAGGTCAGATAGCGGTTAATCTTATTTATCCTAGTTGGGTAATTTATTCCAATGGCTTTGCTTCAGTAAATTATTTGCGTAATACCCTAGATTGGATATTTAACGCTAGCATGGCTTTTGTTTTGTTTGTTTTAACTTGGCCAATTATGCTAATTACCGTTATTTTGATGAAAATAGATGAGGGTATTACAGCGCCTGTTTTTTACATGCAAGAACGTGTAGGTCTAGATGGCGAACCATTTAATATTATTAAATTTAGAAGTATGCGTTTAGATGCCGAAAAATTTGGTGCTCAAATGGCTTCTGAAGATGACCCTAGAATAACTAAAATTGGTAATTACTTACGTAAGTATAGAATTGATGAGTTACCACAAATTTACAATGTAATGCGTGGCGACATGGGTTTTGTTGGCCCTAGACCAGAGCGTCCAGAATTTGTTCAAGGGTTAATTAAGAACATCCCTTACTATAACGAACGTCATAATGTTAAGCCGGGTTTAACTGGTTGGGCACAGTTAAAGTACCCATACGGTTCTACAGAAGCCGATTCACTGGAGAAATTAAAGTACGATCTTTATTACATTAAGCATCGCAGCTTTTTACTGGATTTGCTGATTCTTGTTAGAACGGTAGAGATAGTATTGTTTGGGAAAGGTCGTTAATTAGGAGTATAATAGGAGTAGATTTACAAAGGATTTGAAAATTATGCCTATTTTAAAGTTAAAGATGCAGCAGTTGCTATTATTGTGCTTGCCCTTACTATTGTCTTGTGGGGGGGCTAACAATAATGAAACAACAGCATCTTCCTCTGTTATTTCTGTTGCTTCTACCAATATAACTACTTCTAATCCTGTTGAAAATAATATCAGTGTTGTCAATTATACACCAAGCAATCTTACTGAAAATGTTGCAGTTAACACTAAGATTGAAATTTCATTTTCTGAGGATATAGATTCATCAGAGGTGGTTTTAGAGTTTTCACTATCAGATGAACAGAGAGTTATTAATGGGCAGAGTGAAATAATCGCCAATAAATACACTTTCATATCTACAGAATTACTTGATTATAATACCAATTATAATATTTCAATCCAATCATCAAGTAGCTCAACAAAAGTAATTAATGCGCTAAATACAACATTTACCACTCAAAAAAAAACAGAGCAAGCTCTCGTTAGTTTCTTTCCTCAAATAAAAGAACGTGGCACTACGCCTATTACAATTAACGCTATTGAAAGTGTCGCCCCTGATGAATTGGTTAAAGTATCATTTGGTATTCCTTTCCCCAAAGGTTATTTAACAGATATTAATAATTTTCGTATTGTAGATGAATCAGGTGATGAAGTGTCTTTGGCGGTAAAAAAAATACTACCTTGGCGGGACGCTTCAGCAGATAGCACAACAGAAAGTATTCGTTCAGTTGTTGTACAGTTAGAGTTAACATTTTCAAGCAATGAATTTGGCTTATTGCTACCGCGTAACCTTGCGTTAGAGTGGGGACATAGCAGAAGTCTATCAGATATAGATTTAGTTTCGCCTAGAAGTACATGGGTGCTAGTTGATGACGATAATTACTCAAAAGATTTACAGATATTTGAGCCTAGAGCTTATGCCATTTTTTCTCCACAATGGTATGGCGATAGCGTCATTAAAACTAGACTACTCCCATTTAATTCACATCCTGACTTTTCAGCATTTGATACTGCTTTTAAGCTTTTTGGCGACTCTGCAATAAACTATGTTGACCCTCGCGTTCTTGACGAACAATTACAGCCTTTAACAACTAGTTATGCAGCTTGGTTATTTGATCGAGCAATGACCTTATATCAATTAGCATTTCGCAGTGGCGAGTTTAAATATTTAAGAGCAGCTCATAAGGCAACACAGTTTTATTTACAACATATTAATGATGCGGGTTATTTCTCGTTAAAGCCATCAAATGATATGAAATATAGTTATGGTGAGAGCTTAGTTGCTAATTATATTCTTCAAGGGGATGATCGCATCCCTGATGTAATTAATAAAATGATTCCTGCTTGGGATAGCTTTAATGTTGAGTACACACTTAACAGTAATTTTTGGACGGAAAGGCAAGCCGCTTTTAAATTATTTGGTTATATAACCGCTTATGAAATTTTAGGCACGAAAGAACTATTCGATAAAACAAAAAACGTTTTTTCAATTCTAAGGAAAATGCAAATTTCTCCAGCAGAAGGTGTGCCAACAACGGGTGCTTTAATGCATACGGCAGAATCACACTCCGAGGGAGGGAGTCAATTTATTGCGAGTCCTTGGATGTCAGCAATGTTGATAAGTGCAGTTGAACGGTACTCTATTCATTTTGATGATAACGATGTTGGTGATTTTGTTTTAAAAATGGCTGACTTTTTTAAGCAAGATGATGTCTCTTTGTATGAGTGGAAAGGATACAGCGGTAAGGATAGTTATTATATACCACATTATTTGGCAGGCTCAGATTTAACCGATCGAGAACATGGTGGAATAGGGGCACCAGACCTTGAACATACTATTGATGTGAATAAAATATTTAGTGTCGCTTACTTCTTTTCATGTGCTCAAGGTGAGTGTGATACTAGTTATTTGAGTACTATTGCTAGATTAGATAATTCATCTTTAACATTTACATTTCCTTATTGGATAAGATCATCGGCACCTGATATTGGTAAATCTGCATATAGGCTTGCCCCGCCAAGGAAATTCAGTTGGTGGTTTAAAAATAGTGCCAATAATGACTTTTTACTTGGAGTAAATACCAAGCTTCCTCAATATAAAAACGCAGCGCCTTCGCTAGAGTTGATACAAACACATGATGCATCAGGAAATTATAAACCAAATGATGAAATTACTTTTCACTATCAGCTTAAAAATACCAGCTCTGAAACTGTAAAAAATGTGGTTGTTTATTCAAGTGTTTTAGAAAAAAGCCCTAATAATCTATTAGTAATAACTGCAATTAATGAGCAGGGTATTAATCGCTCTGGTGCCATTGTATGGAAATTTGAGCAAATAGCACCTAATGAAGTAATCAGTGACCTGTCTTTTACTGTTAAGGTGAATGATTTTGTTGCCTTACAAAAAAATAATAGACCTATCGGTGATATTTTAGCTTATGCGACTCTATATTTTTGTTCAGAAAGTGATACTGAAGATACATGTATTACTTGGGAAAACAATTGGGATATGGGTAAGCAAACCTTTAAAACGCAAAGTAATTGGCAAAATATCAAGCCAACAGCACCTGATACACCTCCTTCTATTAATATTATTTCGCCATTGAATTATGATTTGTTAACCGACATTGAGCTTTTTAGTGTTGAAGTAGAAGATCCCGACGGTGTAGCAAAAGTTGAATTACTATTAAATGATGAAGTTTTAGATACCTCTGTAGAGCCACCTTTTCAGGTTGAAATTCAGTCAAATGCATTATCATTACAGGAACATAAATTATCGGTAAAGGCATGGGACTCATATGGAAGTCAAGCGAATGAAACTATTGCAGTTACCCCTCAAAATCCTGATATAGAACCGCCAATAGTAACTATAGTAGAGCCAATACAAGGCAGAAACTACTGCCAAGAAGTTAATGTTAAGTATGAGGTAAATGATAATTATACGATTAATGGTTGTGAGGTACACTTGAATGATTCACAAGTATTACTACCATCTTGCGGTGATTATAAAGTTTTTGAAAGAATTCCTCTTTTTAAAGCAGTAGCACATTTACCTTTTGATTTAGAAGTAGATGAAGTTGTTAGCCAAGACGGTAAAAATTTAATTGGAGCTGGGAGCAATATTAACTATGTTGATGGTGTCTATAACAAGGCTGTTTATTTCAATGGTTCTGATGCAATAATCGACTTTTCAGTAACAAATTTATCAATTAGTAATGATATAACCGTTTCTTTTTGGTTAAACCCTAGCACCGATGAGGGCGTCATATTATCGCAAGGTTGGGATTATATAGGTGTAGAGAATGGTTGGGCCATATCCTTAGGTGCTAACAACCATTTAAATAATAATGCACGCTCTATTACGTGGTCGTCTGGTAATGCTATTAACAATGCTAATAATAGTAATGTCGTTCAAACACCGAGTAACTCAATTGCTTTAAACCAGTGGCAGCATGTTGTAGTTAGAAAACAAAACAATGAGCTTAATATCTTTATTGACGGAGAGCTAATTACATCGGGAACAGTTACATATCCTCAAATAGCTTGGCCATTTAATGCAAGCAAGCAGTTGTCTATTGCTAAGGCTATGGTACACCCTGATATGTATAATAAAAACTTACAAGGTAGCTTAGATGACCTAGCAATATGGAACACAGCCCTTGCAAATGAAGAAATAGTGCAGTTATACCAGAGCGAACAAGGAAGTTCAGAGTTAGAGCTAACTATTTATGCTAAAGATAAAGCCGGTAACATCGGCAATAGCTCGGTAAGGTTTAATTTAGGAGATAACTGTAACTAATAATGATTTTCATTATTACGGTCTAATGTGTAGTTGATTTTCTATATTGTTTCAATGAATCAATTATATTTAATTCTTGCAAACACATAACCAGCCAAATAAACTCGTCATCTTTGGAGGCGTCATAACCATAATTATTGGAGATATAGTTCTTTGCATCTGTTGCCCGTTCTGATAAAGGGCCATTTAACCAGCTTTTATGAGGTACAGGAAAGCCTTTCTTTTTAAGGTACATTAGTTCTTGATTATAGAAGTCGCAGCCAATATTTCTTAGTATAGGCTTCACAAAATCTTTCCCTAAATAAAGTTCATCATGGAAGTTAGCAGAAAATTTCACAAGTTCTATATCAAAAAATGGGCATATTAAGTCAATACCGTCACGGTTAGCTATGGCGCCCATGCTATAGAAATGATCGACGTTTCCTACTTGTATTAAAAATCGCCTGACTAAGTTTTCAAATGCAAATAAACCTAAATTGGTGTGATTTTTCTTTGGTAAGTCTAACCACCCTGTCATTTCAATGGCATTAGCAACTTCGTCAAATAGCGGCAGTTGGTTTTTTACTGCAGGGGTGTAATCAAGCGCCCAAGAATTGGTTACTTGAACAGTGATAGACTCATTAAGCAAATGGATTAGTTTATTAACACTAGGAATATGTTGCAGTAATTTTAATAAGGGCGACAGTAACTTAAAGTGAGCAAGTTTATTTTGCTTGGCGAAGCGTTTCCCTGCTTGCTTCACCCCGTGATACCCAAAAATAGTATCAGCACCTTCACCAAATACAACAGAATCGAATTTTCCCTTTAATTTTTTCATTAAAATAGAAAAAATTAAAGCATGCTGGCTTCTTACGGGTTGTTGTAAGCATTGAATAACTTCAGAGAATTCAGCTTTAACATCATCATCTTTTATTTCGATAAGTTGATGTTCAATTTTTAGGCTCCTTGCCATTTCTTTTGCAATTTCTAATTCAGGATTTTTTCCAGTGACAAATACGGGTGTAACCGCGACAACATTTCTATTGTGTTGATGTGTTAAAGCAGCTAAAAGTGAAGAGTCTATACCACCACTTAATAAAACAGCGACTTTTCTATTTTTGATGTTTGCTTTTGATAAATGGGCATTCAATAATTCTAAGCTTTGTTCACTAGCGCTTTTAAGGGTTAAATCACTTTGAGGCTTTCTCTCTTGAGGTTGCCAATAATAACCTGAAGCTTTAAGTTGTAAACTCTCATCAAAGTGATAAGAATGAGCTGCAGGTATTTTTTTCAATGAAGGGTGATATGTATGTGATCCAGAAGCAATTCTAAAATTAACAACCTCCGTTAACCATACAGGATCTACTGTTTTAAGTTTAGGCAATTCAAATTTTTGAACATTGCTCGAGAGTATAAGTTCACTATGCTTTTCATGATATAAGATATTATGTATCCCAACTCTATCAGCATAGATTGAACCTTGGGCAGATACTTTATTAAAAAAGACAACATCGAAGTATCCACTATTTGAAAGCATTATATCAGTTTGGTCACGATAAAGAGCCTGAGCGAATTTTTCATCAATATCTTTATCGTTTTCCTCCAAAAGAGAACCGAACCTGAAGTAAAAAAAATCATCAGTATCGATAACCATACTAGGCCCACTGTGCTCTAGTTTTAGCTTTAAGCAATCAGTTAATGAATATATGTTTTTACCTTCTAGAGGAGACATACTATTTCTATACAAAGATATTAAAAAGTAATGCATTGTTTTGTCGCCCTAAATTAATTGCTAACGAACCATATTGTTAAGCTTAGAAGATATAAAGCTAAATAGTTGTTTTAATAATAATGCACTAGCAGGCTTCATATCCCACCATACAAAATAAATAAATACGTGGCGCTTTTTAATAAAGTTGCTAGTGTATTCTTTTAATATTGCCATTAATGATTCACCATCGCTTAATCGAGAAAATAAATCTTCATAAAAGCTCATAAACATAACATCACTTTGCATTGTTTCTGCCTTTGGCAGCTTTTGCCCAGTAGCCAGTAAGTAGGTGCTGTATGAATTATTAATGCTGCAAGAGGTATCGAAAAAATTACACATACCTAAGCGAGGGTTGATTTCAATATATTTATAAATGCCATCATTAATATCTTGTTTAAATTCAATCATGGCAGGTCCGGTATATTTAAGCGCTTTGCCGAGCTTTTCAGATAATTTAATAACTTTTTCATTATAAGCACTTCTGGCGTAACTAGTAACACCATAATGAGATGGAGAAAGGCGTAAGCGGTTAAATGTGAACGCTTGTGTCATTTCACTGTTTTCATCAAAAAAGCAGTTACAGACCCATTGTTGATCGTCTTTTCCTGGAATTATTTCTTGAGCAATTAAATTTGAGAGCTTGCTCGAAAATCGAATAAAAAACTGTTCTATATCTTCATTAGTAACAAGAGTGATGTTTTTGCAGCCTAAAACCATATGCTTATGAGAGCGAGGTTTAATGATAATAGGTAAAGATAAATCCTTAAGAAGCTGAGTAGCGCTGAGGATATTTTGTACTGTTTTAGGCGTTGGAATTACTTTAGCAACGACTGCAGTTTCTTTTGCCTTATCAATAAGAACCTCAGCGATTGTGTCGTCGGGTATAATAAATGAGCATGTTCTCTTTAGTTGAGCTGAGTACTCAGTTAAAAAAGTAACGAACCAGTCAGATGTTGGAATAAGTACTGTTCCATTAGCTTGAGATAATAGTGTTTCTAATAACCATTGGTGTTGTTCTTCTTCTGTATTGCCATTTATATACATCTTTACCGTTGGTATTCTAGATTGGTGGCTGATATCTTCTTTGCTTCGTGTGATAATCTGACAGCGTACACCTTTCAAGTGCAAACTTCTTACAACTCCTAAGCCGTTTGGACCTGCAGCAAGAATGATAGTGTTTGGCATATTATCTATAATCCTATGTATTTCTTACAATAATTTTTTTCAATTGCGCAATGTTACAGTTGTCGTTAACGGGTAGGCGTTTAAGGTTATACTTATTCTCTTGAAAAGAACGAATTATCCCCGGAATGAATGAAAAGGCAAGTTCATATCCAGCCTCTTTAGCTACATTCATTGTATCTTCAGAAAAAGAAGTGCTATTACCTACAGGATAAGCTAGAGATGTTATTTTTTCATTAAGCTGTTGTTCTAGTTCTATTTTTGATTGTTGTAGCTCTAATGTTTGTTCCTGAACGGATAAGTGGGATAAAATGTTATGACTCATACTATGAGAGCCAATGTGCATGCCATTTTCAGACATTTCTTTTATTTGCTGCCAATTGATAAAAAGTTGTGTTTCTTTTATTTGCTCATTAAATTGGCACTGACATATAGTTTCTAGCTCTGTTATTTTGTCAGCCATTGAGCGTGATTCATCTAATTTGAATTCTCTTAAGATAGCCCTTATTTTTTCAATGATTGTACCCGTTGAAATATCTATAGGTTTTGGCCAGTTACTTAATTGAATTGATTTTTTATTACAGTGTCTGATAATCCAAGCTATTTCATCCCACCATGGAATTTGTGGGCTATTGACGTAACCTGTAGCGATATAAAAAGCAGCAGTGCAGTTATGCTTTTTCAAAATTGGAAAAGCAATAGAGTAATTGTCAATATAGCCATCATCAAAGGTGATAACGGCATATTTTTTATCCATAGGATCATTGCTGTTCATTTTTATAATGAGTTCATCAACACTAATAACGGTAAACTCAGCCTTATAAAATTTTATATGTTGCTCAAACTGTTCAGCAGTACAACTAAAAATATTAGGGTCAAATTGGCTTGTTGCTTCATCACCTATACGGTGATAGTTAAAACAATATATGCCATTAGGAAGCATAGGCCACATTAAATTACTATAGAACTTACCGAGCATAGCTTTGACCATGAGTTACGGCGCCTTGTAGGTGGGGGCCGCAACTTCGTAGTCGCGGTATTTATTGGGATTTTCTTGTTCACCCGCTTCTGCTGCTTTAACGATATTATACATTTCACGTGCTGACACATAGTGCAATGCATAGTCTTTACCATCATTATATTTGTCTTCAAGGTACTGGCACATATCATTGAATGGTTTACCTAGCAAAGTATCCATATCTTGTTCTTGTGTGCCATGCGTATGAATTTTAATAAAGAGCCAGTCAGGCTTTCCTTTGACTGTGATTGCTGTATCTACCCATAAATCAACACGATCTTTTGTTGGTGGCATTGAACCTCGAACATCGCTATTTTCTATTTGAGGAAATATGCCTTTTTTCTTGCGCTTCCAATTCAGGCCTATAGGTCCTGTGATCAGCATTAAGTCCCCCCAGATACTGCCACCTACTTCAACGAGCTTGCCTTTATTATGTGACTTAGGCTTGTTGGGGATATCTTTGGCATAGTAAATTTCATTCGCCATGGCGGGCTGAGTATCACTTGGAGCTGAAGGAAATGTAAAGTCTGCAAAGCAACCGGTCTCTTTTAGTACAATAAGCTCATCATTAACACCACACCATTGACCGTCAGGGCGACTGTTATTTAAGCACCAGTTACCATGAATGAAAGTATATTGTAATTTTCCAGTTTCTTTATTTCGTACAAAGGCGCCATGATTTTCATGCAGTAACTCAGTGAACCCCTCTAATGTGCTGCGAAGGTTGTCGCTAGTGTCATTGTGGTGGTGTAGATGAATTTCAATTTCACCAAAACCTTGATAGCATAAATTTGTAATTTTATCTAAATGTTCACGTCGATACTCTTCTTCAGGGTAGAAGAAAGAATGTTTGGGGTGGCAACCATCAGCATCTTTGAACTTCTTGGCAACTTTAGGGTAATCTGTGTACCAGCGCTCGACTCGATCACATTCTTGCTCATAAGAAATGTCTTTGCCCCACATAGGCTCATAATGGTCGACAAAGCAAAACATAATATGCGTTGTTTTTTGAGTTTTAGGTTTGTTTTTTAATTTACGCCTTAGGTAATGTCCTAACCATAAATGCATATGTTTTCTTTTAATAATAAAGGCAACAGCACTTAAAGCAGTGATAATTAATATAAGCAAAATGGTTAACATTTATTTTTATTCCTTTGATACATTCTTACAAAACATTAAATAAGCGATAATAATTGTTGGGCGTTATGCTTCCATTGACGCTCGGTTTCAATAAAGTGGCGAGCAGCTTTACCTACACGTTGCTGTGCTGTTTTATCATTGGCAATTGCCAAGGTTTTTTCAACGCAAGCTTGACGGTTACTGGCTGGAAATAACCAACTAGTTTCATTATCTTTAACCACTTCGGCAATGGGGGTGAAGTCTGGTGCAACCATGCCTTTAGCCATGGCCATAAATTCAAATAACTTCATTGGAGAGCCATAGTTATTTGAATCAGGCAATATACCAAAATCCATTGCGGATAAGTAGGTACTTACTTCATCGTGATTAACACGTCCTGTTAGTATCACTTGGCTTTCAACGCCAGATTGTTTTACTTTGTTTTTAATAGGCTCATAACTGACACCATCGCCAATCAACAATAAAACAATATCAGGATGGTCTTTCAATTGGTCTGCAATCATATCCACAAACCAGTCAATACCATGCCAGTGTACAAAAGCGCCTACATAACCAATAACCACTTTATCATCAATATCAAGTTTCTGTCTAAGTTCTTTAGCCTTTGTCTCATCAAGCACAAAAGCGTCAAGATCAGCCGCATTAGGAGACACAACTGATGGTGCTATATCACCAAATTTCTGTTGTGCTATTTGCTGAAATTCGCTAGAAATAAAAACCAACCCTGTGGCATTTTTAAATATCCAACGCTCAAATTTTTGTGCCAATTTAACAAAATGCAATTTTCTAACCCGATGAACCAAACTAGAATCGTTGATTTCTAAAATAATGGGGAAATTGTTTTTTTTCGCCCACCAAACCGAAGCAAATAAAAACAAGGAATAACGCTCATAAATCATTTCAGCATTGTTTTGCTTTACGGCTTTTTTTAAACGAAAAACAGACAGTAAATTAAAGGCGATTTCGATCAACTCGAAAACAAACTCTGGTGTGTATTTGGTTAAGTTAGCCAAAGAAGCAAGTATACCTGGTTTTTTTGGCAAGGGCTTATTCAGTACATTAGTACTGGCTGGAGTTTCAGGTTCGGCGCCGGGCAATGACAATATACTTACTTGATGACCTAGATCGCGCAGCCCCTTTGTTACACCGCGAATATGAACGCCTTCCGCGCCTTTTCCTCGTGTTCGATGGTGAAAAAGAATGTTCATAAAACTATTAACCTATATATTAGTGTGATTGAGTGTTAATTTTTGTCAGCGCTTAGTAAATTAATGAGCTGCTTTTTATTTCTTTCCCATGAATATTGCTGACTATACTGTTTTATTGCAACTTCAGACCAATTTTTTTCAAATAACGCAGTGATTGCACTGGCAACAGCTTGACTGTTTTCTGGGGGAATTAAATGCCCGCAAATACTTTCATCAATAATTTCAGGAATTCCACCAACATTAGTTGCGATCACTGGCTTACCGCATGCCATTGCTTCAAGTAAGACATTAGGAACACCTTCATGGTAGCTTGGTAACACTAACGCTTGGCAATGATTCAGCCATTGAGGGACATCTCCATGATTGATATTGCCAAGAAATTTTACTCTATCTGTAATCTTAAGTTGAGCTGTTTGTGATTGAAGCGAAGCCATCATCACGCCGTTACCAGCATAAACTAGGTGCAAATCGGGATGTTGCTGTGAAATTTGAGCAAACCCTGTTAATAATTCCATAACGCCCTTGTCATGTTTTAAATTACCAACAAAGAACAAGTAATGATTCTTATACGGACGTTGTGTTTGCACATTGAACTTATGATGGTCAACACCATTGTATATTACTTCTATTTTATTGGCATTAATACCTAGGGTTATCATTTTGTTAGCGAGCGCTTGGGAAACTGATAAAATGCCTTTTGCATTCTTACTCATGTTTACAACTTGCTTTGCCCTACTCTTATTTTTACACTGAATATCAATGTCGCTGCCATGGACCTTAAAGTAGAAGTCAATTGAAAAAAGTTTGCTTAACCAATTAGCTGCTACTGCATCGGGATAAGCCCAGCTGGCTAATATTTTTTTCGCTTTACGCTGTTTTATCCAAAAGCCAGAGTGAAAAAGGATGGAAAAAAACATAAACACAGCATAAAAGCGGCGACCTATTTTGGGGGTGAAAAAATAAGGAATAAAGCGCTTATTGGCTGTTTGAGTAACTTGTTTTCTATTTTTAAACCAATCGTTAAAAGCAACGGGTATTAGAAAGTCTAGCTCATAATCTTGTGCTAAATTTTCAAATTGTTGGCGATTAAATGTGGCTCTATTTGGCTCCCAAGGGAGAGGATACAAGTTTGTGATAATCAACAGCTTGTCTTTGTTACACTTCACAGATGGTGACCTTATGCTTACCCGTCTTGGTTAGTGGAATATCAGTCACTTTTTCAATGTTAATCGCTAATGCGCCTTGGCTATATTTATCCACTTCCGCAATGATTTCTTGCTCATTTTCGATGGAAAAATTGTCATTACAAATTAGTTTGATAGTAATGCTATTTAATTGCGTTTGAATAACTTGAAAGCGTTCAATGCCAGAAAATTCTTTAAATAGGTGCGGGAATAACTCTCCAGGAATGGTAGCTCCGGATGTGGTTTTAATAATATCTAATTTTCGACCGTCGACGCTGCTTATGATTGGCAAAGGGTTATTACAAACGCAAGGGTTATTTTCAAGGGTCGCTTTATCACCATTAGCATACCTTATTAATGGCATACCATAGTTATACAAATCTGTGATAACTAGGTCACCTGATTGCCCCATTAGCTGTTGATTTTGTTCATCCACCACTTCTACGACTAAATGATCGCTATTTATGTGCAACTTTTTCTCTTGCTTGCATTCAGCTGCAATAAGCATGAACTCTCGGCATCCGAAGGTATTATACACAGGAGCATTAAACGCCTTTTCAATAACTTCTCTTTGAAATTCATGTAATTGCTCGGCACCCGTTAAAATGCTTTTGGGGGCTTTTACTTGACAATTGTTAGCAAGAATATAGCGAGATAATTCATAAAGCGGGTTAACATATGACACTATGGCATCAGCATTATAATGATTAATATCATCAATATAATTCATCATGTTGCTTTTGTTTATTGCAAAAGAGTTAAGCATTTTTCTATGGTAAAAGCCGTGATAAAGCGCATCTTTAAAAGTTTTCGCTTGGCTTGGATTGCCTAAATCCGCCCCCCATAAATACAATGTTTTAACGCCTAAACCCGCACCCAACCAACCATAGCCTCGCCACATAATTGCTTCTCGACGTGTATTACTTGCTAGGTCAAGCTCAAAAGAAAAAGGCTGCCCAGTAGAGCCACCAGTCGACTTTTTAACATTGTCTGTATGAATATTACTGACAAAATCTTGATAATGTTCTCGGATATCACTCTTTGTGGTTATGGGTAACTTATGAAAGTCACTCATGGACTTAACATCTAAGTATGATGAAAGGCCTTCTTTTTTCCATACTGATGGGTAGTAGGAGGTATTTTCAAAAGCGTGTTTTAACAACTTTTGTAATGCTTGCCATTGCCAAGAGGTTAATTGTTCTTTATTCCACCCTAGATGTTTCTGGTATTCATTTAAGTGTGGAATAAGCCCCTTGCCTTTAATTTTGTCATAAATAGGCATAATTGCATTTCTAAATAAAGGAGTATACAAATCCATATTGTTCACTTAAGCCTTTTTTAAAGTAGATAGTTTAGCATTGACCATGGCTAAAGATTTTTGCTTTTGATTTTTATCAAGTAGTACTAACCAATTTACTAAAATAATAAAAGGGAACGCTACAATAGCGCAAGCAACTAGCATTAACCAACTTTGTTCAATGTTTTGCATTAGAAATGTTTGTCCTGCATAACCAATAAGGTAAGTCAGTGCAATTGACTGTAAAAAACGCCCAATTACCGGAAAAATATTAAAATTGTTATATCGTTTTAACAACACTAAATTCAACAAAACATCTGTTATAAAAAAGCCAATAGAAGTACCAACAGCAATTCCAATAATACCAATGTATTTTGATAATACAATTGAACAAGTAATATTGATTAAAGCACCAAATAGGTTTGTGATGGCGAGTAATTTATGATTGGCTTGAGCTATCAGTACACCATTAATTGACCAATTTAAAGCTCTACAGAGAAATGAAAACACCAAGATATTCATTAACAGGATTGAGTCAAAAAACTCATTGCCAACCCACAGAAGAATAAAAAGCCCACCAAAAATTAATAATGATTGGTATAAAATACTATAGACTACAATATTAATAGCAGTCACTTCGTTAAACATTGCTTCCATGTTTTCATTACGGGCTACCATACGAGTAAAGACAGGTTGAAATATACCACTGATAGAAGCGGCAAAACCTTCAACTAGTGTACTTAAGCGGTTAGCCACACTGTAAATTGGCACTAAAGTCAGCTCGAATAGTTTGGTGACAATGATAGGGTCTGATTGCTTACTAATTGCTCTAGCTATGCCGCCGGCAATGATGTGCTTTGAAAAGTGAAACAGTGCTTTTAATTCAGTAAAACTTATTAACGAAAGCTTGAAAGATAACGGTTTAAACAATTTTTTAGCATATATTACTTTTAAAATGTTACTTAAAAAATCTGCACATAGTGTTGCTGCTACCGCGCCAAAAATGTTCATGTCAGGGATTAATAAGAAAACTAATAAAGCCTTGAGAATAGAGTTAAATGTCGCGATATTAGCATCAATATCATAACGTAACATACCTGAAAAAAAGCCATTAAAGGCATTCATTAAAAAATCCCAAATAACTTTTAAAGCTAACATCATCATGGCTGTTGTAAAGGTAACAGCACTCGCCTCATTGACGCCTAAAACAGTTGGATATTGAGCTAATACTAGTAAACCCATTGCAGATAGCAGGCCTAAACTACCAAATAACGCTAAGCTTGTTGAAAATACGGTGTTAATTTGAGTGTGATCATTTTTCTCTAAAGCAATGGTAATGTGCCTTTGTACAGCGGCAGGAAACCCGAGGTCAATAACATTGAACCAGCCTAGTATAGAGAGTGTTAATAACCATAAGCCATAATCGTTATGCCCTAATGTTTTGATTAAAAAAGGGGTTAACAAAAGCGAAATAGTTACCATGACGATATTTTCTAATAATCGAAAAGCAGAACTGGTAAATAGCTGTTTTTTCATTGAGATCTCTTATTTCTAATTAAATGCCGATTTTCATGGCAATAAAAACAGTAAAAATAATTATCCAAGAATACCAAATACATTTATATGTTATCTTTTTTGAGAATAGCTGTTTTAGTTCGGGGTTTAGTCTTAAAATTCTTATATGGCTAGCGGTTAGCAGGCCTAAAAAAACAAATAAGAGTAAACTGTAGCTTCGACTTAAAAAGAAAGCGGTAATCATAAAACCGACCATAGAAAAAAATAAAACCTTATTTATTCTTATTTCATCTACATAATTGGCTTTAGTTTCAACAGAGTATTCTTCACCATCTAACACAGGGTGCTTTTTCATTAAAATAAAGCTCGCAAGCATAGTTAGTATTAGTGTTCCACCCCATAAAGAATAACCTAAAGAGCCTAGTTCTGAGGCTATATGAATATATGAATTATGTGCAACTAAATTATGCTCCTCAATAAAGTTACCCATACCTATACCAAAAAGAGGGTGGCTTAGTAACATTTGTATTCCAAAATACCATGCCTCTAAACGCCCGTTGGCTGACTCTCCAGAGCCAGATACTCCCCCTAGGGCAGCAAGCATAGTGGCAGCTAAAGGCGCGGCAATCATTGAAAATACAATAAGCTTTGCACCCCCTTTTACCACCAAATAATATATACCAACAATGCCAACAACGCCCAGTAGTGTGCCTCTAGAGCCAGTAAGATAAACGCCGTATAAAGTGGCGCTAATAACCCCAAGCATTATGACTTTTTTCAGAAAGTTGCCCTGAACATAAAAATATGCCGCTAAGGGTAAGTTCATCACCAAAAACATGCCTAAATCGTTAGGATCATTAAAAAAGCCAAAATAGGTAATTCTAATTTCTTGACGAGCAAAACTAAAAACACTTTGAAGACCGCCGATTCCTGTGCCAAATGAACCATTAAATGATGTTGACTGTAAATGACCGTTGTAAACCATCACCATAGCGGCGATTAAGCATAGGTACATAATAATGTGTTGACGATTAATATTAGTAACGCAATTACTGAAGAGGAAGAAAGGAATTACAGCACTAACGATCATAATGTTGGCTTGGATTAGACCTCCGCCAAACCAGCCATTAAAAATTGAAGAGATCAATATCAAAGGAATTAAACTAAAAATAAGATAATGTTGTGGCAGTAATGTAAGGGGTCTTAGTGTGATAAGTGTTAAGACAATTGTTGTAATTGCCAAAACCTTAATAATAATTAACTGAGAGGTTTCGTACGAAAATTCGTGTGGTCGTATTAAGATAAAAATAGTGTAAAGACACAGAAAGAAAAAAGCTAGAGGAGCTTCTTTTTTATCTTGTACTGGTGAGTATTTTGCCATGTTTTTCAATTCCATTACGACATTACGCGCAGTATTATATGCTAGTTTGTAAATATCTTCTGTAAAAGTTTTAACAATACGTGTTTAATGGGTTTATAGTGCACTGATATTTCATATAATGCATGTTTCTCACAATTAAATTTTGATTTGTAACTGTCATTAAGGCTTCCCATCATAAAGTCATATTTTGACGCGTCGCAGTTTTTTATTGACCAAACATGTAAAGCAAAACCCGGTGAAAAATGATTAAATTTTTCTTCATCCCAACCACTTTGGTAAAAATAGTAATTATCGTTATCCTTTAAATAATAATTAATTGCTATTACTTGGTTGTTAATAGTTAAGGCACTCATAGCAGTATTGGTACTGTTATCTATTAAATTGCGATGAAAATTATGAAATTCATCTTGAGAGAAAGCGCCAGTACAATTTTTTTTCAGCCAGCGCTTTTGATGAAATTGTGACATCTTCTCCCAATAGCTCAATTTATCCTCGTTTGCTACCCAAGCAAACTGTGCATTGTTACTTGTTAATAGCTTAGTTGTGCGTTTGATTTTTGATCTGGTATTTTTACTTAACAGTTCAATTTTCCAATGTTCAGGAGAAAGTTGATATTGAGTACCTCTTAATTTGTGATGAGTTGTATCCATCGCTTTTAGCACATTGGCAGTTGCAGCGGTTGCTCTAACAAAAAAGGTGTCAAACTCTTTATGGTTTAGCTTTTCTCGACAATAAGATAGCAGCGGTTTGCTGTAATTATCATTGATTAAGACATCAAGGTACTCAGAAGAAACTTCTGCTTGCTCGGGTTCACCTTGACCGATAAAGAACAAATTTTTTTGAGTTAAGAGTTTTGAGTTTTGCTGATAATAAAAAGGTAAAAGGGCGATTAATTCATTCCCATCATAGGCTGCAAAGGAGTATATATGCCAATTGTCTTGCCAATAGATATCGACCCAATTTAGCAACCATTTCGGAGAAGTAAAAAAGCAACCACTATTGTGTTCTTGGTTTAATTTGTCCCATTCCGTATGGATTAATACCAGTTGTTTAATATTGGTAAAAGTTTTCCAAATAATTGCCATTTTATAGTTTATGTCACAGTTAAATTATTTTGTAGATTATCAGCATTTTATAATGTTGAAAGCGAATGCTATGATAGCGCATAACTATT
>Ga0316207_10000361_pt1 | contig 79263 bp, 74 predicted proteins | sample 6weekpyrite_MG_FD_204943 | JGI IMG/M metagenome (GOLD analysis project Ga0316207, IMG submission 204943) | Microbial mat bacterial communities from mineral coupon in-situ incubated in ocean water Damariscotta River, Maine, United States -... | ecosystem: Environmental > Aquatic > Marine >...
AACTGGGCATAGATAAGTGGGTGGTGTTTGGTGGCAGCTGGGGCTCAACGCTGGGCCTGGTCTATGCCGAGACGCATCCAGAACGTGTGTCGGGCCTGATACTGCGAGGCATCTTTCTCTGTCGTCCGAGTGAGATCCAATGGTTTTATCAGGAAGGCGCTTCACGCATTTTTCCCGATTACTGGCAGGATTATCTCAAGCCCATTCCCGGGGCTGATCATGTTGATCTGTTGCAGGCCTACTATCGTCATCTGACCTCTAACAACGAGGTCGAACGCATGGCTGCAGCCAAGGCCTGGTCGCTGTGGGAAGGCCGCTGTGCAACATTAAAACCATCGCAATCAGTGGTGGATCACTTTGGCGATCCGTTTACCGCCTTGAGTCTGGCGCGCATTGAATGCCATTATTTTGTGAACAACAGTTTTCTGGAAGAAGATCAGATCCTGCGCGATGCCCACAAACTGCATGATATCCCCGGTGTGATAGTGCAAGGCCGTTATGACATGGTCTGCCCCATCGAAAGCGCCTGGGATCTGCATCAGGTCTGGCCACAAGCCGAATTAAAAATCATCGATGATGCCGGCCACTCAGCCAGCGAGCCAGGCACACGCAGCGCCCTGGTTGATGCCACCGACAAAATGGCAGCGCTGTTGACGTGATTGGCCTGTTACAGCGGGTCAGCGAGGCCAGTGTCAAAGTTGATGATGAAATCGTCGGTCAGATTGGCCGCGGACTGCTGGTGTTGGTCGGTGTCGAACGCGGTGATACAGAAGCACAGGCAGATCGACTGCTTGAGCGCCTGCTTACCTATCGCGTTTTTCCTGATGCCGAAGACAAGATGAATCTCAGCATTACAGATATTAAAGGTGAATTGTTGCTGGTATCGCAATTCACCCTGCCAGCTGATACGCACAAAGGTACGCGTCCCAGTTTTACTCCGGCGGCAGCACCGGCAGAAGGAGAACGGCTGTTTAATTACCTGGTTGAAAAAGCGCTGGAGTCTCATGGCAAGGTTGCAACTGGCCAGTTTGCAGCGGATATGAAAGTAGCGCTGGTGAATGATGGGCCGGTGACATTTTGGTTGCAGGTGAGGCCTAGTGCAAATTGAGTGTTTTTATGTTGTCTGGTTTTTTCCTATTTAAAACTATTAGGTTGGTGAAATGATTAAGAGAGTTTTGTTGCTTATTTTTGTTTTAGGTGTTTCTGCTTGTATGACTACACCTCTGAAAGAGCGGGCTGGTTTCGAACTTTCTTCAATGGTGACAATTGATGGGAAAGAGCTAATGCCGGGTGGACAGTTTGAAAAACCAACTTTAGTAGTGGTGCTTGATTTTGTGTGTTCGCATTGCAAAGAGGCTGCTAGTCGAATTAGTGATTGGATTGTTCCTGAAGTTGATGAATATGATCTAAATGTGGTTGGCATCGGCAGGTTGCATGAAGCGGAGGACTTAAAACTTTGGCGTAATGATCTTGGCATTGGTTTTGACTTGGTTGCAGATCCAGATAAACGAATGATTGATCAGTTGGATACATTTTCTGGTGTACCTGCATTTACGTTTGTTAATGAAAGTGGAGAGGTGCTGTTTCGTTATCAAAGTTGGTCGTCAGAGATTGGCCGTACATTATTAAGTGATATGAAATATGTGTTGGATAATAAAGAATCTATTAATAAAAACTTATTAGTTGATGAGCTGTTTATCCTTAGTCGGGCTGAAGATAGTGTTAATTCTTTCCCGCTGCAAATGATGAGTGGTTTAGATGCGAGAAAAGAACACATGCCTGACGATCTTTATGTCAGTTTAAAGAAAAATGCGGAAGCTAATCTAGATATTGAGGTAATGAAGTCTAAGTTTAAAATGGTGATGGCTTCGCTATTGGATTATTCGACACTTAAGGAAATAAAAGGTTGGGAGCAATCAGCACTTGGAAAAAAACTGGGGGAAATGGAAGCTCAGTCATTAAATGATGGATTTGTTGAGCAGTTTGAGTTGTTTGTGAAGTCATTAGAGCAAGAGAAACCACCAAGGCATCGTGTTGAGTTGATTGCGAAGATTAATCAGCTATTAGGGGGCGGTGAGCTTATGACTGAGGTTGGCCTGACTGGTGCAATAGGTTATTTATCAGTTGTTGACTCGCTTAAGCCACAAGAAAAGCAGGTTGGGTTTGAAAAAATAAAAGCACATGTTCTATCTCGCAAGGCAGATATGGAAAAGAATAATCGAAATATAGCTTTTCTTAGCAGCTTGTACCTATATCAGAATGCAAGTGATTTAGAATTGAATCAATATATTGAACTGCTGGAAACTGAAAGTGGAAGGAAATTTGTCGCTGTTTATTCTAATTCCTTTAAACGTCTAATGAATGAATATAATGCCAATGTACTAAAAGGGTTGCCGCCCATATTGAAGAGTTATCGCGATATGACGGGGGCTTGATAAGAGTAAAAATGCAATAGTCCGTAGTTGGGGTAAGCGAATGCGCAACCCAACATAGCTTATGCCAACCACTTCTTATATGTTGGGGTGCATAAAAAAACATTTACCCCAACCTACATTTGATAAATGCATCGGTTTTTTATTGATGGAGTAAAAAATGGCGGTTTACGCAATCGGTGATGTTCAAGGTTGTTTTGATGAGCTGCAGCAGTTATTAAAACAACTCAAGTTCGATGAACATAATGATCAACTCTGGTTCTGCGGTGATCTGGTTAATCGTGGCCCCAAGTCTCTAGAGACATTGCGTTTTGTCAAAGGCCTGGGTGATTCCGCGGTGACTGTTTTAGGTAATCATGACCTGCATCTGCTGGCCAAGGCGGAAGGCTTTGGTAAGCAGTTGAAGAAGGATACCCTGGACGCGATTCTTAATGCGCCTGATTGTGATGAACTGATGCATTGGCTGCGTCACCAACCACTATTGCATCACGATAGTGAGCTGGGTTACAGCATGGTTCATGCTGGTCTGCCACCGCAGTGGGATTTGGCTACAGCTATGACTTGTGCCCGTGAGTTAGAAACCAAACTACGTGCAGGGGATTATTATGAGTTTATCCGGGTAATGTATGGCAACAAGCCGGATCATTGGTCTGATGACCTGGATAGCGTGGATCGCTGGCGTTTTATTACCAATGTCTTTACCCGGTTGCGGTTTTGTTATCCCGATGGCCGTCTGGAGCTCAAGGCCAAGGGTGAGCCTGGCACACAAAAAAAGGCTACTCTGCCATGGTATGAAGTGCCGGGTCGCATGACAGCAAATGATCGCATTGTCTTTGGTCACTGGTCGACGCTGGGGGTGGGTGAAAGGAATAATGCCTTATCGCTGGATGGCGGTTGCCTGTGGGGTGGACAACTGGTGGCTGTGCGGCTTGATCTGAATGCGCCGCAATGGTCTACAATAGATTGCGAGGGTGCATGTAAGCCTGTTTAGGTTTGCGGGAGCTGTGCAGTTAGAACAGGGAGGTTCTTATTTAATGCATTTATCTATTAAGCAGTTATTACCATTTTTGTTGCTGGTTTTGGTGGTGTCAGGTTGTGCTTCTAATGGTATTTATCGAAACGAATTTTCTAATTGCGTCGCCTCGCCGCAGCAGTCCTGTGAAGCCCATGCCATCCAGTTGCATCATGCAAAAACGGACCAGGAGTATCTACTTGGCTTTGTAGAGATCGATGACCAGGGCCAGTTGCGTAATCGCAAGCAGATGCAGGCAGTGCTGGATGAACTCTATGCAATGGCGGCCAATGAGAGTCTGCTGATCAATGTCTTTGTTCATGGCTGGCATCACAATGCTAAACCACAAGACCCGAATGTAGAGAGTTTCAAAGGCAGTCTGGCGCAACTAAGTCAGTTGGAAAACAGACTTGCTACGGCACAGAATAAACAGCCGCGTAAGGTGGTGGGGGTGTATGTCGGTTGGCGCGGTGAATCGATTGATGTGCCCTATTTGAATAATATTACCTTCTGGGACCGCAAGAGTACGGCACAAGAGGTGGGCCATCTGGGCATGGATGAATTGTTGCTCAAGTTGGAAGAGATCAGCAATGTTAAAAACACTCTGGACCCACCGATCAAGAGTCGTCTGGTGATTGTCGGGCATAGTTTTGGTGGTGCGGCGGTTTACAGTGCCACAGCACAGATTCTGGCGAGTCGTTTTGTCGATAGTCGTGAGCAAAAAAGTTTTACCGATACCGCCAAGGGTTTTGGTGATCTGGTGGTGTTGCTCAACCCGGCTTTTGAAGCACTGCGTTATGGACCGCTGTTTGATCTGGCCCAGGCGCGTTGCAGCTATTTTCTTGAGCAGCAACCACGTTTGGTGATTCTGACCTCGGAAGCGGATAAGGCCACCAAGTATCTTTTTCCGATGGGACGGATCTTCTCAACCTTTTTTGAAACACACGGCCCAATCAATCGCGATGATTGTCATCGTCCCGTCAGCTATCAGGAGGGTGCGGCGGACAGAAGCACGGTGGGCCACTTCAAGCCGTTAGTGACGCATGAGCTGCATCCCGCAAGTCTGACTAAACAAGCGAACTATGCCGAGGCGGTGGATATTTGGCGTCAACAACAGGTGGGGGGCGTTCAGCAGTATGGCAGCACCGAGTTGATTCATTTAGGTAAAACCGTGGTGCGCAATCCCTTCCTTAATGTCAAGGTGGACAAGCGTTTGATCAAAGATCATAACGACGTTTTTGGTAAAGAGATTCTTCAGTTTCTGCGCCAGCTGATTGTAATTTCGACACAGGAGTAAGTCGTCGGAGGGGCGTTTTTTGTTTTAACTGGGTCGGGATAAAAAAAGGGGGCGCCGGGGGGATGGCGCCCCAAAGTGCTACAACAGGTATGTAGTAAATTATTTCATGCTGCGTTTTGTCTGTTTCATGAGAGAAATCCTTCCTACAGGGTTTGTCGACTGTTCATTTGTTCTTTTCTGACGTCTTGTGCGTTGGATACAGATATTAGATTTAGTCTAAATATAAGTCAATACCTATATTACCGTTTTTTAAGGATAATATTTGATTGAAACGATAGGTCTTTCAAGCTTGATGGTTGTGGTTTGAGAATGGGGGGAGTATATCTGAGGCAAAAAAAAGGGCCGCTGGGGCCCTTTGGGTATTGTTACTGACCGGCAAGCCAGTCGCGTGGTTTTAGGTACTCATCATAGAGTTTTGCTTCGGGGCTGCCTGGTTCGGGCTGGTAGTTATATTGCCAGCGCACCAGTGGCGGCAGCGACATCAGAATGGATTCAGTCCTGCCGCCGGTTTGCAGGCCAAACAGGGTGCCGCGGTCAAAGACCAGATTGAATTCGACGTAGCGGCCGCGGCGATAGAGTTGGAAGTCGCGTTCACGTGAGCCGTATTCGGTGTCCTTGCGGCGGGCAACGATGGGACGGTAGGCCTGGATGAAATGATCACCGACACTTTGCATAAAGGCAAAACTTTTGTCGAAACCCCATTCGTTCAGGTCGTCGAAGAACAGGCCGCCGACGCCACGTGTTTCATCGCGGTGTTTGAGGTAGAAGTATTCGTCACACCATTTTTTGTATTTGGGGTAGACGTCTTTGCCAAACGGTTCGCAGGCTTCACGACTAACACGGTGCCAACGAATTACGTCGTCCTTAAACGGATAATAAGGGGTCAGGTCAAAACCACCACCAAACCACCAGATGGGGTCTTCGCCCTCTTTTTCAGCAATGAAAAAACGAACATTGGCATGCGAGGTTGGAATGTAAGGATTGCGTGGGTGGATCACCAGCGATACGCCCATGGCCTGGAAGTTACGGCCTGCCAGTTCGGGGCGATGAGCGGTGGCTGAGGCGGGCATCTTGTCACCAAACACCTCGGAAAAATTGACGCCAGCCTGTTCAAACACTGCGCCATCAGTGAGCACACGCGTGCGGCCACCACCACCCTGTTGCCGTTCCCAGTCATCCTCGATGAATTGGGCGCCGCCGTCTTCGGCTCCGAGTTCATTGCAGATGCTGTCTTGCAGCTTGAGGAGGTAGTTTTTGACCGCTTCGGTGTTTGGTGTGCTCATTTCAGATCTCGATACTGTAAGGCAAATATGAAGGTCATGAATTCTATCAGGAATATGGGGTGTGACGTGAGCTGCTATTCATGAATCGCCTTCAGAAATGATAATGGTGAAAGCCAGGTTGTGGCCGTCAGTCCGCCATCTCGGCCGGACTGGAACAGGTTTTTCTATGGAGTGATCTGTGCCTGCCAGATTATTCGCGGATAACCCTGCCGCTGCTGATGTCAACAATCCGGCTGGGCTTGGCGAGTGGATTGCAACGCCCGCTGATGATGTAGTCCAGTTGTCCGTTAAAATAGCGCCGCACATTGAGCGGAGTGTAGGCTGGTTTAAGACCGGCCGGGTTGGCGCTGGTGGAAACGATTGCGCCGCCAAACTGCTGGCAGAGTTGCTCGACGGTGGGGTGGCGGCTAATGCGTGCAGCGATGGAGTTGTGATGGCCGCTCAGCCAACCCGGCGTGCTGGATCGAACCGGGCAGATCCAGGTGGTGGGGCAGTCTGTGGTTTGCGCCAGTTTGTCTAATAGTTCTGGGTCGTCCACATCGATAAACGACTTAAGTTGGTCGATATTGGCTGCGATGAGGATCATGCCTTTTTCAAGAGGGCGCTGTTTCAGTGACAACAAATCTGAAATGGCATCAGGGTTGAGCGGGTCACAACCCAGGCCATAGACTGTTTCGGTCGGGTAGGCGATGACGCCGCCGGCGTGTAGTGCGCCGGCGGCTTGGCGTAACTGCCAGGGTGTCATGAGTTAGTTACTTGTTTTGCTCGCGGGCGATGGCGCGATAGCCGATGTCTTTGCGCATGAACATGCCATTCCAGCTGATTTTGTTGGCGAGTTCATAGGCCTTGGCCTGTGCTTTAGAGACACTGTTGCCCAGTGCGGCGGCGCAGAGTACGCGGCCACCGGCTGTGACCACCTGACCATCTTTTTCGGCGGTGCCAGCATGGAAGATCTTGGCGTCTGCGCTATCAGCCCCGGCCAGACCGTTGATGATATCGCCCTTTTTATAATCGCCGGGGTAGCCACCTGCCGCCAGCACTACGCCCAATGCGGCCCGTTCGTCCCATTCTGCACTGGCTTGGTCCAGCTTGCCATCCAGGGCGATGTTGCACAGTTCAACCAGGTCGGACTTGAGGCGCATCATGATCGGTTGGGTTTCAGGGTCGCCAAAGCGGCAGTTGTATTCGATTACCTTGGGGGTGCCATTGCTGTCGATCATCAGGCCAGCGTAGAGAAAACCAGTGTAGGGGTTGCCTTCAGCGGCCATGCCGGCAACGGTGGGTTTGATGACTTCAGACATAATGCGGTCGTGAATTTCGGGAGTGACAACGGGGGCCGGTGAGTAGGCGCCCATGCCGCCAGTATTGGGACCGCTGTCGCCTTCGCCGACACGCTTGTGATCCTGTGAGGTGGCCATAGGCAGGATGTTTTTGCCGTCGACCATGCAGATGAAGCTGGCCTCTTCGCCATCGAGAAACTCCTCGATGACAACACGGTGGCCGGCCTCACCAAAGGCGTTGCCTGCCAGCATGTCCTTGACGGCTGCCTCGGCTTCTTTCAGTGTCATGGCGACGATGACGCCCTTGCCGGCCGCCAGGCCGTCAGCCTTAATAACGATGGGTGCGCCCTTTTCTCTCAGATAAGCCAGGGCCGGTTCAATCTCAGTGAAATTTTGATAGTCAGCAGTGGGGATGTTGTGGCGGGCGAGAAAGTCTTTAGTAAAGGCTTTTGAACCTTCCAGTTGCGCAGCACCTTTGCTGGGACCAAAACAGCGCAGGCCAGCAGCCTCAAAGGCATTGGTTACGCCAATTACTAATGGCGCCTCGGGGCCGACGATAGTTAGGTCAATGGTGTTGTCCTGGGCAAATTTCAATAGGGCGTCGATGTCTTCAACGCCGATGGCAATATTTTCTAATTTAGTTTCAGTGGCGGTGCCGGCATTGCCTGGAGCAACAAATACTTTTTCAACCGTGGGCGACTGGGCCGCTTTCCATGCCAGGGCGTGTTCGCGCCCGCCGCTGCCGATGACTAAGAGCTTCATTTTGAATGTTATTCCTGACTGTTTTTGTTTGGGGAGATAATCGCCTATTCTACCGTAAACAGCCCTCGTCCGAATACCGTCTTGGGTTGGCTATGGATTGGGTGGTAGAATCAGGTCAAATGTTAAAAAAACCTTAATGGGTAGTGGCTAGCTTTTTTGGCCAATAATCGTAGATTAACTTGTATCTATTGGTATGGGGATTAAGAGAATGTTTAAAGCGTGTCGATCGTTGAGCATTGGTTTGTTGTTGTGGGGTGGTTCTTTTTCGCTGGCCTCGGCGGCCGTTTTTAATGTCAATACCCTGGCCGACGAGGTGGACAATGACACCGCTGATGGTGTTTGTATGACCGCAACAGCTGCTTGTAGTTTGCGCGCAGCAATCCAGCAGGCCAACGCCAGTGCCGGTGCTGACGTCATCGAGTTGGCGAGTGGTGTTTATAACTTTGCCCTGGTTGGTGACAGGGAAGAATTGACCTTGACTGGTGACCTGGATATTCATAGTGAAATTACTATAAACGGCATGGGTGCTGATCAGTCGGTGATTGATGCCATGAAGCTGGATCGGGTCTTTCAAGTGCATAGTGATGGCAGCCTGGTTTTGAATGAAATGACGGTCCGTAATGGTCTGGTTCAGTTTGGCGGTGCCGGTGGTGGTATCGATGTCAGTGGTGGTCAGCTAACTGTTAATGACAGCAATGTCACGCTTAACTACAGTTTCGGTATGGGGGGGGGCATCTCCAACTTCAATGGTTCTGTAGTGCTTAATCGTACCGTGATCGACCAGAATATTTCGGATGCTCAGGGTGCAGGGATCTTTAATCAGGATGGCGATTTCACTATAAATGACTGTTTCATTAGTAGTAATGGCGGGGTGCGTTTCCTGGGTGGTGGGATTTATAACTCCGCCATGAGGCATTTGCTTGAAATCAATAACAGTACTATCAACGGTCATACTGTGCAGTTGGATGGTGGTGGTATTTATCATCTGCTCGGTGATCTGAAAATTACTAATTCAACTATAAGTAATAATAGCGCCGGTCGAAATGGTGGCGGTTTATTTATTCATAATGGCAATTCCAGGGCAGGTGTGACACATGAATTGCGTAGTGTCACCATTGCTAATAATGCTGCGAATGGGGTGGACAATGATAATCCGGCCAATGGTAATGGCGGCGGTGGTTTGTATGTTGAAGGTAATATCTGGCTGAATACGGCCAATACTATTTTTGCCAATAGTTCTGCTGGTAATGACTGTTTTTTCAAGGGTGCAGATGCTGAGCTTGGTTCCCTTGGTCATAATCTCGATACAGATGGCAGTTGTCATCTGGCGACTGATGCCAGCAGTTTTAGTGCGGCTGTCGCGGGTCTTGGTCCACTGGTCAATAATGGAGGGGTGACACCAACACATGCCTTGTTGGCTAATAGTGATGCCCTTGATGCAGGTGATGATTCTCTTTGCCCACTGGTGGATCAGCGCGGGTATATTCGTCCAGCGGGTGGTTGTGATATCGGTGCCTATGAAGCGGAGGCGGTTGCACCAGTGGTTAGCTTTGCTGCACCACCCTCAAATTCGGGTGTTTCAACCGATGCAACCAATTCAGCTCCAATTGCCTTTAATCAGCCTCTGGCCGTGAATGCTGGTGGAGCCATTGTGGGTGTGTTTAGCGCCAGTGATGTTGACGGCGATTCGCTTAGTTATCAGATAGTGCAGCCACCGACAAAGGGTAATGTTGGCCGTGGTCGAGTTGAGCTAATCCCGGGTGAATTTGAATATGCTGCCAATGCTGATGCAACGGGTTCAGATAGCTTTACCTTTATAGCTTGTGATTCAAATGTATGTTCCGAGCCAGCAACAATCAGTATCTCTTTCGGTAGTGAGCCGATTAGTGGTGAGATGGTGGTTGAGTTGGCGCCAGGTAGTTCAGGTGTGGTGTCACCGGTTTATGTGGTTGCACCTGAAAATCTGGATGTAACAGCGACGGACCCTGATTATAGTCAGCCACTGGGCGTGTTCTATTTTGATGTTAAGGATATCCCAACGGCCGCCGGTCTTGAGAATGGTATCGTGGTGGTGATTCAGTTGCCGTCTGAGTCAGTGATCAGTCCTGATGCTGTGATTCGTAAGGTTAATGTTCAAGGCATATGGAAAGACTTGGCTAGTGAGCCCGACCCGATAAGATCGACAGGGGTGATAGACCCAGTGGCCAAGACATTGACTTTGAGCCTGGTGGATAATGACGAGTTTGATACTAACCCAGAGGTTGGGGTTATTCGTGACCCGGTTGCCGTTGCGGTGTCAAAAGATGTCGATCCCAGTGTTATGGATTTGCCGGCCACGGTAGCCGTGTCGGTTTCAGAGCCGGAGGTTGTGGAAGAATCACTTCAGGAGATTGATGCCGGCATTGATGCGGAAACTCCTCTTGCATCAGCGGACAGCTCTGCTGACTCAGAGGGCGGTGCTGCTATAAACCCGCTTATGTTGGCCTTGTTTGGTTTGCTTGCTCTGCTTCGTCGTAAACCTTGTTAGCAAGTTTTTGCTAAGCAATAAAAAAGCCCGCATAAAGCGGGCTTTTTTATGTGCCATGTTTTGTGATTAATGGCGGAAGTGGCGCATACCGGTAAACAACATCGCCATGCCATGCTCGTCGGCAGCGGCGATGACTTCTTCATCGCGCATTGAACCACCGGGCTGGATGATGGCGCTAATGCCGGCAGCGGCAGCGGCATCGATGCCATCACGAAAAGGGAAGAAGGCATCTGAAGCCATCACTGAGCCTTTGACCTCCAGGCCTTCATCGGCGGCCTTGATGCCGGCAATCTTGGCGCTGTAAACGCGGCTCATCTGGCCGGCGCCAACACCTATGGTCATGCCGTTATTGGCGTAGACGATGGCGTTTGATTTGACGAATTTGGCCACCTTCCAGCAGAAGGCCAGGTCTTTCAGTTCTTGTTCGCTAGGGGTGCGTTTGCTGACCACTTTCAGGTCTTCGACGCTGACCATGCCGTTGTCGCGGGTCTGAATCAGCATGCCGCCAGTGACGCGTTTGTAGTCCAGTTCAGCAGGGCTGTCGCCCCATTGGCCACAGGCCAGCAGGCGGAGATTTTTCTTTTCGGTAACAATCTCAACGGCTGCGTCGCTGACGCTTGGGGCAATAATTACCTCGACAAACTGACGATCAACGATGGCTTTGGCGGTTTCTGCATCCAGTTCACGGTTGAAGGCGATGATGCCGCCAAAGGCCGAAGTTGGGTCGGTCTTGTAGGCGTTGTCGTAGGCTTCCAGCTGGCTGTCGGCAATCGATACGCCGCAAGGGTTGGCGTGTTTGACGATAACGCAGGCCGGTTGATCGAATTGTTTAATGCATTCCAGTGCCGCATCGGTATCAGCGATATTGTTGAATGATAGTTCCTTGCCTTGTAATTGGATGGCGGTGGAAATGCTGGCCTCGCTGGCCTGGTTTTCAACATAGAAAGCAGCCTGCTGGTGCGGGTTTTCACCGTAGCGCATCTCCTGGGTCTTGACGAACTGGGCACTAAAGGTACGTGGAAAGGTATTGCGGTCATTGTTGCTGCGGCCGCCATCGCTAATGCTGCCGAGGTAGTTGGCGATGGCGCCGTCGTAGGCTGCAGTGTGCTCAAATGCCTTGCAGGCCAGCTGGAAGTGAGTCTCAAAGCTCAGGGCATTGTCGTTTTCCTGCATTTCATCAAGGATAACGCCGTAGTCAGTGGCGTCGGTGACGATGGCGACATCTTTGTGATTTTTGGCCGCGGCCCGCACCATGGTAGGCCCACCGATGTCGATGTTTTCAATGGCAGTTGGCAGGTCGCAATCAGGTTTGGCAACAGCCGCTGTGAATGGATAGAGGTTGACCACAACCATATCGATGGTATTGATACCGTGCTCGGTCATGATGCTGTCATCAATGCCGCGGCGACCGAGAATGCCGCCGTGTACTTTGGGGTGCAGGGTCTTGACCCGGCCATCCATCATTTCCGGAAAGCCGGTGTAATCGGAGACTTCCGTGGCGTCGATGTTGTTGTCGGCCAGCAGCTTGAAGGTGCCGCCGGTTGAAAGTATTTCGACATTCATGTCGCTTAGTGCTTGAGCGAATTCTACGATGCCGGTTTTATCGGAAACACTAATGAGTGCGCGTTTGATGCTGGCCATGTTGTAACTTTCCAAATGGTTGTAAAAAATATTGGTAGCCCAGATAGCCTCGGGGCATAAATGGGGCGAAGTGCAATCCGGGTTACGTGGGGCTGTTAATCCAGCAGGCCATAGAGGCGAAGTTTTTTGCGCAGGGTGCTGCGGTTAATGCCAAGGATCTCAGCGGCTTTTGACTGGTTGCCACGGCAGCGTTCCATGATGGCTGCGAACAGGGCTTGCTCGACTTCGCCAATCATCATTTCATACAGATTGCCGCATGGCTCTTCACCGTCCAGGTCGTCAAAGTAGTTATTCAGGGCGATATTCGCTGCATTACGAAGCGGCTGTTTGCGGCGCTCTTTAAACGGCTTGGGCGCGTCACTCACTACGGTCATTTCAGGCTGCCTGTTGTATGTCCTGTTGTACACGCTCAAAGAATTCCTCGGTCATTTTTAGTTGCTCTTCAACACTGTCTACGCGATTGACTGCCTGGCGAAAGGCGCCACCGTGACGCTGGCCCTTGCTGTACCAGGAAATATGTTTGCGGGCCATGCGCACGCCGGTGTACTCACCGTAAAAATCATACAGGTTATGCAAATGGGCGATCAGAATGTCGCGGACTTCCTGAATCGATGGTTCCGGCAGTTGTTCACCTGTTTTGAGATAGTATTCGATCTCGCGGAAGATCCACGGCCGACCCTGGGCGGCACGGCCAACCATGATGCCGTCGACGCCGGTGCGCTCTAATACAAATTTGGCTTTTTCCGGGTTGGTAATGTCGCCATTGGCGATTACCGGGATGGTGATGGCCTGTTTGATGTCGGCGATGGTGTCGTATTCGGCATCACCACGGTAGGCGCAGGTGCGGGTACGGCCGTGAACGGCCAGGGCCTGGATGCCGGATTCCTGGGCAATGCGGCCAATGTTGACGCCGTTGCGGTTGGCTGTGTCCCAACCGGTGCGTATTTTGAGAGTGACCGGTATGTCGACGGCAGCAACTACCGCCTCGAGAATTTGTTTGACCAGGGTTTCGTGCTGCAGCAGGGCAGAGCCGGCGGCGACATTACAGACCTTTTTGGCCGGGCAGCCCATATTGATATCGATGATCTGGGCGCCATTGTCAGCGTTGTAGCGGGCGGCCTCGGCCATTAAGGCTGGGTCGGCCCCCATGATTTGGACTGATTTGGGTTCAGTCTCGCCTTCGTGATTGGCGCGGCGCTTGGTCTTTTCGCTGCCCCAGAGCAGAGAATTGGACGACACCATCTCGGAGACGGCCATGCCGGCACCCATACGTTTGCATAGCTGGCGAAACGGGCGATCGGTGATGCCGGCCATCGGTGCCAGGACTAGATTGTTGCTCAGCTTGTAGGGACCAATCTGCATGAATAACGCTATTGCCAACCTGTAATCATATGAACGGAGGGGTCGCTGCTCGACCGAACCCCGAATAATACCCTTAAACAGGGGGAAGGGAAAAGGCTTGGTGGTGGATTTTCTACAGAAATTCGAACTCGAAACCGACAGCGTCTTTGCCAGGATCGATCAGCTCGAGTTGGATTTGCTGGCTTTGTTTGGCGGCAATGCCAGTGTCAATGCTTGCGCTGTCGATCAGATATTCGCTGGGCAAGAAGCGTCTGCCGGTCATAGTGTGGCCGGTAATGTCCTGCATGCTTAGCTGCATGACCGGAAAGGCTAGCGTCTCACTGGCCTGGTTGATAATGATGGCTTTGACTACCAGGACATTTCTTTTTTTGTCGTGGGCGCGGATGTCGCGTTGTGCCAGTTCTATTTGTAATGGTGATTTGAGCAGTGGTAGCTCACAGCCTGCTAGCGAGCACAGGCTTGTCAGTGCCGGGCGGTATTGGCTGTTTTGGGCTAATTGGTTGAAATTGAAATAGACATATTGCAGTCCTAGCAAGGCCGCTAGAGGCAGGCTTAACAGTGTCCAGAGCAGGCGTTTTCCTCCAGTCTGGCTGCTTGTTTGTTCTTGAAGTTCTTCAATAAGCTGTTGTGAGTGTGTCTGCCGGATCTCTTCCTGGCTGTCTTCGTCGGTTTCAGAGGCTACTTCGGAAGGGGGTGTTTCGGTAGTGTGTTCAATCTCTGCCTGGTTGCCGGCAAGGTTTGGCTGTTGCTCAGCTGGTTCGTTGTCAATCGTTGCGGGTGGTTCGTCAGCCAGGTTCTTGATCGCATTGAATGTGCCAAAGCAACGGCCGCAGCGCACGTCACCATTGGCCGATTTTATCTGTGCCGAGGAGATGCGGAAATAGGTGTCGCAATGAGGGCAATGTGTATACATAGTGCTTAGCTGTGTTTGGCCTAACGGCGTACGCCGTCGATTCGTACCCAGTCGTCCTGTTGTGTCGGAGGTTGCAGTTCGAACCACTCTTCATAGCGTTGCAGTATTTGCTCTGACTGTTCGGCAAGAATGCCTGATAACACAATCTGATCGCCAGGTTTGAGCAGTTCGGCAAAACGTGGTGCCAGTTCCAGCAAAGGGTTGGCAAGGATATTGGCCAGGATCAGGTCGGCCGGTTTGTCGTCAAATTGTCGTGGCAGCAGGGCATTGATTTTGTCGCTGACACTGTTTTTTTCGGCATTGTCATTGGTGGCCAGCACTGCCTGCGGGTCGTGGTCGACGGCTTCGACATGCCTTGCCCCCAGTAGGGCGGCGGCGATGGCGAGAATGCCCGAACCACAGCCGAAGTCGATGACGTCCAGGTCGACAGGTGGATTGGCGTCCAGCCACTCCATGCATAGGGCTGTGGTGGGATGGGTGCCGGTGCCGAAGGCCAGGCCAGGGTCGAGCATGACGTTGGTGGCGTTTGGGTTGTCCGGGGTATGCCAGCTGGGGCAGATCCATAGGTTCTGGCCGAAACGAATCGGTTTAAAGGTGTCCATCCAGGCTCGCACCCAATCCTTGTCTTCGAGTGGGTTGACCTGGACCTGTTGCGGCGCCTGTTCGCCCAGCGACTGTTTGAGTTGTTCAATGATGCCTGGCATGTCGACGTTGGCATCGAACAGGCCAATGATGCGGGTGTTGTTCCATAGCCTTGTTTCACCCGGGTCGGGTTCGAACAGAGGTTGGTCAGCGCCGTCTTCAAACGTGACTGCCGCAGCGCCAAGCTCGGTTAGCAGATCACTGGCGTGATCTACCTGTTCGGGTGAGCTGTCGAATTTGAGTTGTAACCAGGGCATAGATGATCGCAGAGTTAAGGGGCGGATTGGCGATTAAGTTTTCACGTAACCGCCAATGCGCTCTTTGTGTTGATTTAGCTGAGGCCGAGTTTCTTTTCCAGATAATGGATGCTGGTGCTGCCAGCCATGAAGGCGGCGTCACGGACCAGGCGGCTGTGCAGTGCCTTATTGGTCTTGATACCATCGATAACCAGTTCGTCCAGGGCACCGGCCATGCGTACAAGGGCTGTCTCACGGTTTTCACCGTGACAGATCAATTTGCATATCATGGAGTCGTAATAAGGTGGCACGGAGTAACCGCTATAGATGTGTGAATCCACCCGCACGCCCAGTCCACCCGGGGCATGATAGTTGGTGATCTTGCCGGGGCAGGGCATGAAGTTGTCCGGGTCTTCGGCGTTGATGCGGCATTCAATGGCATGACCATTTAAGGTGATGTCCTCCTGTTTGTAAGCAAGCTCTTCACCTGCGGCAATGCGCAGTTGTTCCTTGACCAGGTCGATGCCTGTGATCATTTCAGTGACGGGGTGCTCAACCTGTAGGCGGGTATTCATTTCGATGAAATAAAATTCGCCGTTCTCATAAAGAAACTCGAAGGTGCCTACACCGCGATAGCCTGTCTTGATGCAGGCGTCGGCGCAAATTTTTCCCATTTTGGTGCGTAGCTCTTGGCTAATGCCGGAGGCAGGCGCCTCTTCGATGACTTTTTGATGACGGCGTTGCATTGAGCAGTCACGCTCGCCAAGGTGGACGGCGTTGCCGTGGGTGTCGGCCATGACTTGAAATTCAATGTGGCGCGGATTCTCGAGGAATTTTTCCATATATACAACATCGTTACCAAAGAAGTTTCCAGCTTCGACCTTGGTTAGCGAGATGGCGTGTATCAAGGTCGCCTCACTATTGACGACACGCATGCCGCGACCACCACCGCCACCGGCAGCCTTGATGATGACGGGAAAACCAATCTTTCGCGCCATATCGAGAATTTCGTCATGGTTGTCACCCAGGGGGCCATCAGAACCGGGCACGCAGGGCACGCCGCTGGCCTTCATTGCCTCGATGGCCGAGATCTTGTCACCCATCATGCGGATGGTCTCGGGTTTGGGACCGATGAAGGTAAAACCACTCTCTTCGACGCGTTCGGCGAAGTCAGCGTTTTCCGACAAAAAGCCATAACCTGGATGGATGGCAACGGCATCAGTCACTTCGGCAGCGCTGATCAGGGCCGGGATATTCAGATAACTCTGGGTGGAGTCAGCCGGGCCGATGCAGACCGATTCGTCGGCCAGGCGGACGTGTTTCAGGTCGCGGTCGGCAGCCGAGTGTACGGCGACAGTCTTGATGCCCAGCTCGCGGCAGGCGCGCAAAATGCGCAGTGCGATTTCGCCACGGTTGGCGATAACAACTTTTTCGAACATAAGTCTCTAACTCTATAGTCTGTGTCGTTAATTGAATATTGCGGTAGTGATTCTGCAATTACTCGATGACAAACAGTGGCTGGCCATATTCAATTGGCTGACCGTTTTCGACCAGGATGGCGGAAATTTTGCCAGCCTTGTCTGATTCGATCTGGTTTAGCATCTTCATCGCTTCGATGATGCAGAGGGTGTCACCCTCGTTAACTTGTTGGCCAACTTCGGCAAAAGGCTTGGCGCCAGGCGAAGATGAACGATAAAAGGTGCCAACCATGGGGGCGGTGACTTCGTGACCGCTGTGTTTTGCTGGCGCGGCTGCTTCTGCTGCGACCGGTGCCGCTGCGACCGGTGCCGCTGCTGCGGGCATAACGGCAGCAACGGGGGCGGAAACAACTTGTTTGTGGCGGCTGATGCGAACCGATTCTTCGCCTTCGTGAATCTCGATTTCAGTAACGTCGGATTCTTCCAGGAGTGCAATGAGTGCTTTTATTTTTCGTGTGTCCATGTCTTTAAACCGTAGTTAGTGTTTTAAGTTTTAGTTGTTTGTTCAATCGCGGCCTGCAAGGCTAGTTGGTAGCCGATTGGCCCCAGACCGCTGATGACGCCTTGCGCCAGGTCTGAAAAATAAGACTTTTGGCGAAATTCTTCGCGGGCATGAATATTTGATAAATGTATTTCAATAAATGGGATTTTGACCGCGCTCAGGGCATCGCGCATGGCAACGCTGGTATGAGTGAAGGCAGCTGGGTTGATGAGAATGAAATCAACCTGGTTTTGCCCCGCTTGGTGGACTTGCTCAATGAGTTCATGCTCGGCGTTGCTTTGGAAACAGCTTAGCTCATGGTTGGCCAGCAGGGCTGCCTGGGTCAGTTGCGCGTCGATGTCGACCAGCTTGGTGGCGCCATAGTGTTGTGGTTCACGGCTGCCAAGCAGGTTCAGATTGGGGCCGTTCAGTACCAGGATTTTGGCCATTTATATCCTCTAGACGAGCGGTTGCTTACAGAATAGAACCCGATGGCGCTTGCGACGTACAGCTTAAGTGCGGTTAATGACGCGCCTTCAATGGGGCGATTTTGTCATGTCAGAGTGGTTTTTGTCTAGTTTTTATCAAGCTGGCGACCGTTCGCTGCAAGTTGCCAGCATTTAGCGACGACTGAAATGCCAGTTAGTCGTCCTAAAGCAGCTTGTTTATCTCGTTTTCGACGGTTTTTCTATCTACTTCACCATAACGGATGAAACTGATCCTGCCTGCTCGGTCGGCAATGACAGTATAGGGCAGGATGCCCAGGTCGTTACCTAGCTTCTCTGAGACTTCGACCACGTCATCTTCACCAGCCAGGGTAGGATAGTTGATGCCGTGTTCTTCAACATATTTGGCTACGGCTTCGGCTTCATCCAGGGCGATGCCGATGACCAGCAGGTCGCGGTCCTTATAGTCGTTCTGTAGCTTGATCAGGACTGGGATTTCGCGCTTGCAGGGTGGGCACCAGGTCGCCCAGAAATTGATTACCTGTATCTTGCCCAGCCATTGGTTGCTGTTCTCGCGTACGCCATCCAGGCTTAACAGTCTGTATTCAGGCAGGTTTGAACCGATTAATGTTTCGACCTCGCTCTCGGCTGCAGATTGAGGTGCCTGGTTATACATATTGACAGCGAAGTTGCCGATGATGGCGCCAAATATGAAAATGGCCGCAGTACCGGCCATTATTGTTTTTTTGTTCATGTAAATCCTTGCGCGTTACAGTGTTTGTGCTGCTTTGATATGGGTTTCAAAATCTCGTGGCTCGAGAAAACCCATCAGACGAAACTGGGACAACTCTTGTCCCGATTGGTCGAAGAATAATATAGACGGCGGGCCAAACAGTCCAAAGGTCTCAAGCAGTTTTTTGTCTTGCTCGTCGTTGAGGGTGACATCGGCCTGCAGCAAGATGGTGTCGCTCAAGGCAGTCTGTACGCCTGTGTCGGAAAAGGTCTTTTTTTCCATTTCAACGCAGGAGATGCACCAGTCGGCATAGAAGTCGAGCATGGCGGTCTTATTCTGTGCGGCGGCTAGTTGCAGTTCCTGTTGCAGACCGTTAAGCCCTTTGATTTGTTTGAATGCCAGGCCGTGCTGTTGGCTTGCTTGTTTGCAGTCATCACCGACGCATGTGCTAACCAGGGGCTGCAGCGGATCCTTGCTGCCACTGGCTGCGCCGACCAGCAACATGCCACCGTAGATCAGGGTGATGATGCCGATACCTTTCCAGAATTTGTGCCAGCCGCTGGCCTCAGGCTGCAGCCGTTCAAAGGCACCGAGATAAACGGCGCAGACTACCAGCAAAATGCCCCACAAGGCCATACCAACTGCGGCGGGGACAATGCGCTCCAGCATCCAGATGGCCACGCCAATCAGCAGCACACCAAATACCGCCTTGATGGTGTTCATCCAGGGGCCTGCCTTGGGTAGTAGTTTACCGGCCGAGGTGCCGATTAAAAGCAGTGGCACGCCCATGCCCATGCTCAGGGAGAACAGTGCTGCAGCACCAAGCATGGCATCGCCGCTTTGGCCGATGTAGATCAAGGCGCCTGCCAGTGGAGCAGCGATGCAGGGGCCGACAATCAGCGCTGAGAGAAATCCCATGATGCCGACGCCGACATAGCTGCCGCCACGCTGTTTATTGCTGAATTCGGTTAGTCGGCTCTGAATGGCTTGCGGCATTTGCAGTTCGTAAAAACCAAACATGGACAGCGCTAGTACTACAAATATGGCGCTAAAGCTGCCCAGTACCCAGGGGTTTTGAAAAGCGGCTTGCAGATTGCTGCCAAACAAACCGGCTGCCAGACCGGCGATGGTGTAGGTAATCGCCATGGCCAGTACATAAGTCAGCGATAAGGAAAAGGCGCGGCGGGTGGTGATGCTGCCCTGACCGGCAATGATGCTGGACAGGATCGGGATCATTGGCAGTACGCAGGGGGTAAAGGTCAGCAACAGACCCAAGCCAAAGAAGCTGAGCATGCTCAGTAGCAGGCTGTCCTGTGCCAGGTTGTTGGCGTATCTATCCTGTTCTGAAACAAAATCGCTGTTACTGATTTCGCGCTTGGGTGCTGGCCCGCTGGCCTCGGGCAGGCTGAGTGTTAACAGTTGTTTCATCGGCGGATAACAAAAACCGGCCTCGGCACAGCCCTGGTATTTGATCTGCAAGTTGATATCGGTGGCTTTGCTGTTGTCGCGCTGCAGTGGCAGTCTGGCTTCGATCTCGTGATAAAAAACCTCCATTAGGCCGAAATTTTCGTCGTGTTTCTCCTTGCCTCGCGGCAGCTCAAATGCCTGAATTGAAATGCCATCGGCATCGATGAGTTCAAAATCGAATTTATCTCTATATAAATAGTAGCCATCGGTAATGTCCCAGCGAACCAGTAGCGTGTGCGCATTTTCTACATCGGCACTGAGTATGAATGCCTGCTCGGGTGGGATGAATGGGCCGTTGTTGCCGCCAAAACCGAGTTTTTGTCCAAAAGAAGAGAGACTGTCGAGCAGGCCTTTATCTTGTTTGGCTTCAATTGTGACAGTGGTCGAGTCTTCCGTCGCATTGGACTGGGCTGGCAAAAAGGCTAGCCAGGCAAGGAGCAGTGTCAGTGAAGCAATGAGAATTTGTGAATTTGGTTTGGCGGACATGGTGGTTACTTCGTATTGTTATTAATCCAGTCGAGGTAGGCTGGCAGGCCAGCCTCAATAGAGACAGCCACGACCTCTGGAAGTTCATAGGGGTGCAGCGCCTGGATGGTGTTTTCGAGCTCAGTATAACAGTCAGTCTGAGTCTTTATTATTAGCAGGTATTCAGTCTCGGACTCGATCTTGTCCTGCCAGCGGTAAACCGACTCGATCGCCGGGATGATGTTGACGCATGCGGCTAGTTGTAGGTCGACAAGTTGCCAGGCAATGTCTTGCGCTGTTTCTTGGTCGGGGCAGGTAGTGAGCACGAGTTGTGGTTTTGCTTGCATGCCCGGCAAGATACCGGAAGCCGTCGTCCAGGGCAAAGCTTCTGAGGCTGGTGTAGAATGGTGGCTTGAACAAACGGGTGGCCCAGATGTTTTCATTTCGTAGCTTGTTAGCACTGTTTTTGATTGTTCCCATCATCGAGATCTATCTGTTGATCCAGGTCGGTGGTGTGATCGGTGCCATCCCGACGGTTTTTCTGGTGGTATTTACGGCCGTGCTGGGTGCGCTGTTGCTGCGTCAACAGGGGTTTGCCACTTTGGGGCGGGTGCAGGCAAGTATGGCGCGCGGTGAGTTGCCGGCCTTGCAGCTGCTTGAAGGTGCGATGCTGTTGTTTGGCGGCGCTTTGTTGCTGACGCCGGGCTTTTTTACCGATGCCATTGGTTTTATCTGTTTGATCCCTTCATTGCGCCAGGGTTTGATTGCCTGGTTTATTCGTCGTGGTGTGCTTAATGTCTCTGGGGTCGGCGGGGCGCCGCATGGGCAGCATCACGGGCCTCGCACTATCGAGGGTGAGTACTCGCGCGAAAAAGACGAGCGAAACTGATTTTTTGCCCTCTTCAACCGCCAAGCAGCTGAATTCCTAAATTTTTCTTCAAATTTCTGAATTGGCTTGGGGTTGACTCTCGGATATTTGCCCCTATTATGTTTAGCACTCTTTATGAGGGAGTGCCAAAAAGCGCGCTCCAAACAGCTTTTTTTATACTTAACCTTTTGAATTGATTGGAGAAATCAAGAATGAATATCCGTCCTTTGCATGACCGCATCGTGATTCGTCGCATGGAAGAAGAGCGTACCTCAGCGGGTGGCATTGTTCTGCCAGGCTCTGCTACTGAAAAGCCTGTGCAGGGTGAAGTGGTTGCAGCTGGTAATGGCAAGATCCTTGAAAGCGGCGAAAAGCGCCCGTTGGACGTCAAGGTTGGCGACAAGGTGCTGTTCGGCAAATTTGCTGGCACCGAGGTCAAGGTTGATGGTGAAGAACTGTTGGTAATGCGTGAAGAAGACGTCGTTGCCGTTATCGAAGCCTAAGCAAATAAATTATATTTAAGAGGAATAAACAACATGGCAGCTAAAGAAGTATCGTTTGGTTCAGAAGCCCGTGGCCGTATGGTCGACGGCGTAAACATTCTCGCTAACGCCGTTAAGGTTACCCTGGGCCCTAAAGGTCGTAACGTTGTACTGGAGCGTGGTTTTGGTGCCCCAACCATCACTAAAGATGGTGTTTCAGTGGCCAAGGAAATTGAACTGGAAGACAAGTTCGAAAACATGGGTGCACAAATGGTGAAGGAAGTTGCTTCACAAACTAATGATATTGCTGGTGATGGTACGACTACAGCGACTGTCCTGGCTCAAAGCATTCTGGTTGAAGGTTTGAAGTCTGTTGCTGCAGGAATGAACCCTATGGACCTGAAGCGCGGTATCGACAAGGCCGTTATTGCTACTGTTGAAGAGCTGAAGAGCATCTCTAAGCCTTGTGAAGATGCCAAGTCTATCGCTCAGGTAGGTACTATCTCTGCAAACTCTGACGAAGTAGTCGGAAAGATCATTGCCGATGCAATGGAGAAGGTTGGTAAAGAAGGTGTAATCACTGTTGAAGAAGGTTCAGGTCTGGAAAATGAACTGGACGTGGTTGAAGGTATGCAGTTTGATCGTGGTTACCTGTCACCTTACTTTGTCACCAATCAGGAAAACATGACTGCCGAACTGGACAGCCCATACATCCTGATTTTTGACAAAAAGATCTCTAACATTCGTGACCTGTTGCCTATTCTGGAAGGTGTGGCTAAAGCTGGTAAGCCGCTGATGATTATTGCTGAAGACGTTGAAGGCGAAGCGCTGGCGACTTTGGTTGTCAATAACATGCGTGGCATTGTCAAGGTTTCAGCGGTTAAGGCGCCAGGTTTTGGTGATCGTCGTAAGGCTATGCTGCAGGACATCGCTATTCTGACTGGCGGCCAGGTGATCTCTGAAGAGATTGGTCTGTCTCTGGAAACTGCAACTCTGGATCAGCTGGGTTCTGCCAAGAAGATTCAGATCAGCAAAGACAACACCACTATCATTGATGGTGCTGGTGCTGCGGCTGATATCGAAGCACGTGTTACACAGATCCGTACCCAGGCTGCTGAAACATCTTCAGAGTACGACAAAGAAAAACTGCAAGAGCGTGTTGCCAAACTGGCTGGTGGTGTTGCGGTAATCAAAGTTGGTGCTGCCACTGAAGTTGAAATGAAAGAGAAGAAAGACCGTGTTGACGATGCTCTGCATGCTACTCGTGCTGCAGTAGAAGAAGGTGTGGTTCCTGGTGGTGGTGTTGCTCTGATCCGTGCCTTGCAGTCAATCAAAGGCCTGAAAGGTGACAATCACGATCAGGACGTTGGTATCGCCATTGCTTTCCGTGCCATGGAAGAGCCGCTGCGTCAGATCGTTGGTAACGCCGGTGATGAAGCTGCAGTCGTTGTAAACAAGGTTGCAGAAGGCAAGGACTCTTTTGGGTATAACGCGGCTACGGGTGAGTATGGCGATATGCTGGAAATGGGTATCCTGGATCCAACCAAGGTAACTCGTTCTGCGCTGCAAAACGCTGCTTCTGTTTCTGGTCTGATGATCACTACCGAAGCAATGGTCGCGGATAAGCCATCAGAAGCTGGTGCTGCTGCCATGCCTGATATGGGTGGCATGGGAGGAATGGGTGGTATGGGCGGCATGATGTAATTTGCTGTTCAGCTCACTCCTGAAAGGCCCGAATACGGCGTCAGAAGTGCTCATTTACTCTTCGTAAACTGCGCGCTTCTTCCTTGTCTTCGAACCTTTCAGAAGCAATCTGAACAGCAAATTAATGTGCTGTTTAGATCCTAAAAAAAGCCCCGTCAGTCTCACGACTGGCGGGGCTTTTTTATGCTGCCTACATGATGTTGTTTTTGTTATTCGAGCGATAAACCGGGTGAGCTGGTGTCGTCATCGTCTGCCAGACTCAGGCCTGAGTCTTGCTCCTGAATCTTGCCGCCTTTTTCTTCCAGGTCGATGCGCAGGCGTAGATTGTTGGGTGCGTCGGCGTTGCGTAGCGCCTCTTCCAGGGTAATGCGGCCTGCCTTATAAAGGTGGTATAGCGCACCATCAAAGGTACGCATGCCAATGTTTTCTGATTTCGTCATCACCTCTTTGATAGCTGTAATCTCACCCTTCAAAATCAAATCACAGACCATGGGGGTACCGAGCAAGACTTCAATTGCGGCGGCGCGTTTGCCATCAACAGTAGGTACCAGTCGTTGTGAGACAAAACCGCGCAGGTTGAGTGATAGATCAAGCATTAACTGTTTGTGACGGTCTTCGGGGAAGAAGTTGATGATACGATCCAGCGCCTGGTTGGCATTATTGGCATGCAGGGTCGAGATAGCCAGGTGGCCGGTTTCGGCGAAGGCCATGGCATGTTCCATGGTTTCACGGTCACGAATCTCACCGATGAGGATTACATCTGGTGCCTGACGCAGAGTGTTCTTGAGTGCATCTTCAAAGGTGGCGGTATCAACGCCCACTTCACGCTGGTTGACGATCGATTTTTTGTGTTTGTGGACAAACTCGATCGGATCTTCAATGGTGATGATATGTCCCGCGCTGTTGCTGTTGCGGTAGTCAATCAGTGCCGCCAGCGAGGTCGACTTACCTGAACCGGTGCCGCCGACAAATAACACCAGGCCGCGCTTTTGCATCACCAGCTTGGTGAGGATGTCCGGCAGACCCAGGTCTTGCCAGTTGGGGATGTCCATTTTGATGGCACGAATCACCATGCCGATCTGGTTGCGTTGTTGAAATATGTTGACACGAAAACGGCCCACGCCAGGTTCGGAGATGGCCATGTTGCACTCGGGCCGATCTTTGAACACCTCCTTTTGATCATCGTCCATAATCTGGTAGGCGATCTCGTTGACCCGGCCCGGTGGCAAAGGTGTCTTTTCCAGTGGTATCAGTTCCCCCTGGATTTTGGCGCTGGCAGGTGCGCCGGTGGTCAGGTAAAGATCCGAAGCGTCCTTCATGACCATAATTTTCAGATAGTCTTTGAGTTCCATTTTGTCTCTCGGTCCCTTTTATTGCGACAAGTGGTTCTGTTGATGGTATCGGCGTTGCGAGGGGCAACTTGAGAGGTGGTATGATTCAAATATAGGTGTCAGTGGGCCGCTTTGCCCCGATCTTTTTTGTTGTCTCAGTCGGCTGTTTTTTATGAATATTGAATCAAATCATTCTGCAATGGATTTGCCTGAAGAGGGCTTAGCCAGTTTACCGCTGGAACTGCGTCAGTTGCTGGAGGATCAGTGGCAGGACTTTTGTGCTGCTAGTGAAGAAGTTGCCAGGCGGGTACTGGATGATGAAGTGTTGACTCTATCATTATGCCAGGTTTGGGCTAGTAGTGATTTTGTTGCCAAAACCTGTATGCGTTATCCAGACATGTTGCAGGGGTTGCTAGATGAAAGGCATCTCCAATCTACATGTTCATCTGATTATTACCATCAAAGTTTGAATCAGCTGTTAGCAAGTGCCGCTGATGATAATTACCTGGGTGTCTTACTGCGTCAGTTTCGTCGCCGCGAGATGGTGCGCATCGCCTGGCGTGATATTGTCGGTTGGGCCGGTTTGGATGAGGCTCTGCGTGATCTTTCTGCTTTAGCCTGTGCCTGTGTAGAGGTTAGCCTGACGCGTCTGCATCAGATGCAGTCTGCCGAACTGGGTATGCCCATGGGTGAACAGAGTGGTAAGCCACAGTCACTTGTGGTGCTGGGCATGGGCAAACTGGGTGCCGGCGAGCTGAATTATTCCTCTGATATTGATCTGATCTTTGCTTATTCGGAAGAGGGTCAGACCCAGGGTGGTCGTCGTTTTGAGCAAAGCAATAGCGAGTATTTTATTCGTCTTGGCCGACGCCTGATTAATGTAATTAATCAGCAGACTGCTGAGGGCTATGTCTTTCGTGTTGATATGCGGCTGCGGCCATTTGGTGATGCCGGGCCGCTGGCGGTCAGTTTTGATGCTATGGAGAGCTATTACCAGACCCATGGTCGTGAATGGGAGCGTTACGCCATGGTTAAGGCGGCGGTGATTGCCGGTGATCATGAGGCGGGCGCCGAGCTGATGGCTATTCTGCGGCCGTTCGTCTATCGCCGTTATCTCGATTATGGTGCGTTTGAATCATTGCGCGAGATGAAAGGCATGATTGCCGCTGAGGTGAAACGCAAGGGCATGGAAAACAATGTCAAACTTGGTCCGGGTGGCATCCGTGAGGTTGAGTTCATCGGCCAGGCCTATCAGTTGATTCGGGGCGGCCGTGACAAGGCGCTACAGATCAGGCCGATTCAACAAGTGTTGGCGCTGTTGGTGGAAAAGGATCTGTTGCCTGCCTATGTGGTTGATTCGTTACAGAGCGCCTATGTTTTTCTGCGTCAGACCGAGAATCGCCTGCAGGCCATGGCTGATCAGCAAACTCATACATTGCCTGGCAATGAGCTTGAACGGCAGCGTCTGGTGGTGGCGATGGGTTGTGATAGTTGGTCGAATTTTGAGGCACAGCTGCGCGGGCACATGAGTACGGTACATGATGCCTTTGAGCAGGTGTTTGCTGCGCCGCAACGTGAACAGGCTGCCGAGCAGGGTTCTGACTATGATGCGATCTGGAATGGCTCGGCCAGTGAAGAGCATGCAACCGCAGTGCTGCAGAATAATGGTTATCAACAGCCGCAAGAGGTGCTGCGGCTGCTACAGCGTCTGTGTGAAGATTCGGCCTTTCGTCGGCTTTCCAGTCGCGGGCGTGAACGCCTGGACCGTTTGATGCCTTTGTTGCTGGGGGCGGTAGCAGGGCTAGAGCATTCTGAAGAAGTATTGGCAAGGGTGATTAGTTTGATCGAGGCTATTGCCCGTCGTACTGCCTACTTGGCCCTGTTGGTAGAAAACCCTATGGCTTTATCGCAAGTGGTTAAGCTGTTTGCTGCCAGCCCCTGGATTGCCAAGCACCTTGCCCGTTATCCGGTGTTGCTGGATGAGTTGCTCGATGCCCGTAGTCTGTATGCGCCGCCTGACAGGGCTGGGCTGGAGGCAGAATTGAGATTGATGCTGGAGCAGGCTGGCGAAGATCTGGAACAGCAGATGGAGGTGCTGCGTCACTTCAAGCAGGCCAATGTGTTGCGTGTTGCTGCTGCCGACGTAATGGGTTTTTTCCCTTTAATGATTGTTTCGGATCACCTGACCGAGATTGCTGAAGTTGTGATGCAGCAGGTGGTCAGTATTGCTTATCAGCATCTGCAGACCAGGCATGGTCGACCGCTTTGTCTGGGGGATGATGGCCAGCAATATGAACCCGGTTTCCTGGTCGTTGCCTATGGCAAGATGGGCGGTATTGAACTGGGCTATGGTTCGGATCTGGATGTGGTGTTCCTGCAGGGTAATTATAACTGTGGCGGTCATACCGATGGCGAGTCGGCCACCGATAATATGGTCTTCTTTGCCCGCATGGGGCAGCGCATTATCCATATCATGACTGCTCTGACCCCGGCTGGAACTTTGTATGAAGTGGATTCCCGTCTGCGCCCTAGCGGTGATGCCGGCATGCTGGTGTCGGACCTGAATTCCTTTGCCATTTATCAGAAAAACGATGCCTGGACCTGGGAGCATCAGGCCCTGGTGCGGGCACGGGTGGTGGCCGGTGATGCCAGGTTGGCTAAACGTTTTGAAGTGATTCGCGCTAAGGTGTTGGCTCGCGAGCGTGATCCGCAACAGCTACTGACTGAAGTGCGCGAGATGCGACAAAAAATGCGCGATGCATTGTCAAAGGCCGAGGCTGGAATGTTTGACCTGAAACAGGACCCAGGTGGAATTGCGGATATCGAGTTCATTGTTCAGTACGCGGTGTTGCGCTGGGCACCGCAGCATCCAGCCTTGATGGAATGGACAGACAATATCCGTCTGTTAGAAACGCTGGCCGCTGAGGGCTTGCTGGCTGAAGAGGATGCCCAGCTGTTGGCTGATGCCTATCGCAGCTATCGTGCTGCGGTTCACCGGTTGGGCTTGCAAGAGATGAAGGCTGTTGTGCCAGAGCAAGAGTTTGTCGATTTACGCCAAGGTGTCACGCGCATCTGGCAGGATTTGCTGGAAAAGGTAGAATAGAGCGTTTTCGCCTGCCGCAATCGGTCAGGCGAGGGTTATTGTAAGGTTTAAGGAGAATTTGAGTGATTAGTATGGCGGATCGGGATGGTGTCATCTGGATGGATGGCGAGTTGGTTCCCTGGCGTGAGGCAAAGGTACACGTGCTGACCCACACCCTGCATTACGGCATGGGTGTGTTTGAGGGCGAGCGTGCCTATAAGACCGACAAGGGTGCAGCCATCTTCCGTATGCAGGAACATACTGATCGCCTGTTTCGCTCGGCACATATCATGGGCATGAAGATGCCATATGATAAAGACGCTATTAATGACGCCACTGTCGCCGCTGTGAAAGAGAATAACCTTGAGTTCGGTTATATCCGTCCTATGGTGTTCTACGGTTCAGAAGGCATGGGGCTGCGTGCTGATAATCTTCAGACCCACGTCATGGTTGCCGCATGGGAGTGGGGTTCTTACATGGGTGATGAAAATCTCAGGAACGGCATCAAGGTGCGCACCTCATCGTTTACCCGTCATCACGTCAATATCATGATGTGTAAGTCCAAGACCAACGCCAATTACGTCAATTCAATGATGGCGCTGCAAGAGGCGCTGGCCTGTGGTTGTGACGAGGCGCTGTTGCTGGATGCAGACGGCTGTGTTGCCGAAGGCAGCGGTGAGAATTTCTTCATGGTCCGTGATGGTGTGATCTATACGCCAGAATTGACTTCAGCCCTGGATGGCATTACCCGCAACACCGTCATCAAGCTGGCCGATGAAATGGGTTATACGGTTAAAGAGAAGCGCATCACCCGTGACGAAGTTTATATCGCTGATGAGGCCTTCTTTACCGGTTCAGCGGCGGAAGTCACGCCTATCCGTGAACTGGATGGTCGTATTATTGGTGAAGGTGGTCGAGGCCCAATTACCGAACGCCTGCAGAGCACCTATTTCGATGTTGTTCATGGTCGCAGTGAAGCCCACCAACACTGGCTGACAATGGCCTAATAAGCGAGGAAATGATTGTGTCGACACAGAAACAGACTTCACCCGCAGATATGCCGGCTAATGCCGAAAATCATTATGATGTGACTAAGGCTGACCTGCCATTGCATTGTCCTATGCCTGGGATGAGTAAATGGGATTCCCACCCCAAGGTATTTTTGCCTATGACTGATGGTCAGGCCAAGTGCCCCTATTGTGGTGCGGAGTACACGCTGAAAGATTAGCTATCTACTGATGATTGTAGAAAAAGGCTTGTCAGTTAACGGTGGCAGGCCTTTTTTTAGAAGCTGTACTTGAGTATTTCGATGTCGCGTTTAAAGTGTTCGGCGACCATTTCTGTAATTTCGTCAGTGTAGTACTTGCGGTAATCGCTACGGTCTTTGGCCTTACGCTTGTGCGGTAACTCAAATGGCTGAATGCCGATGCGCTGACAGGCTTCGTTAAAGTCATGCTGTAGACTTTCATAGTGGCCGATAAAATCAACAATGACATTGCCGTGTAGATCGATGAGATAGTCGCTCTGCAGTTCGATAGATGTGTCGACGTGGAACTGATAAGGGCGCTCTGGATCAAGTTTGTATTTCATGAATTCTTGAAAATCAGTGTGACCGTTGAGAAATGCGGGTCGTTCACGTTTGATATGGTGAAAAGAGCTGACCTGTAGATCCCAGGGGTTCCTGACGAAAGCAAACTTGAATAAATTCTCGAAGAATTCATGCGGCAACATTTCCTTGGCGGCGACAACCTTGGAGTGACGTGGAAACTTTATGCCTACCTCATGTTGGGTCATGCCGCTCATCTTGCTGGCAATGAATTGTGGCAGGTAATAAGGGTCGCGCCAGCGGAATTTCTGTAGCGCATCACGGACGCTGGTGCCGCCGGTCTTGGCGATGTGGACAAACAGAAAATTGTATTTGTGGGACAGCAGCATGGTTGTTACAGCTCGGTCTGTTCGATATTTAAGGCTTGAAGGTAGCGCCTGGCGCTGCGTTCAGCGGTGTATTCTGCCACGGCCTGGCGTAAGGTTTCGCTACCCAGGGGCTGAGCCAGTGTTTGTGTCATGGCCTTGGTCAATGCGTCGGCATCGCCAACCGGCACGAGTATGCCATATTTTCCATTTTGCAGAATCTCAAACGGGCCGCTGGGGCAATTGGTAGAGACCACCGGGGTGCCGACAGCCAGTGCCTCACAGAGTACGTTGGGTGAACCTTCCCAGGCTGAGGAAAGTACAAACAGGTCGGCATGGCGCATATAGCGAAATGGGTTGCTGTCAAAGCCGGGAAAGTCGATGTCTTTTTCCACGTCGAGTGATTGTGCCAGCTCAAGGCATGCCTGCTGGTCGCCACCCTTGCCAAGAATGATCAGGCGACACTCTTTTTGTTGGTGTAATTGGGCAAAGGCTCTGATCAGTGTCGGAAAGTCTTTTTGTCGGGTAAAGCGGCCTGCGCCGAGAATAACTGGCGGCTGGTTGTTGGCAAACCACGGATGTTCAAGCGGTTCATCAGCTAGCTGTAGGGTTTTGTTTGTCACCACCGGATTGCGTATGACTTCGAGTTTGTTTTTGTCTATCCCGCTGATGCTGTGAATGTCCTCGCTTACACCCTCAGAGACGGGGATTAACTTGTCGGCCAAGGGATAAATGCTTTGCATGCTTTTGTGCCAGAGCCATTTTCTGAAACCGCTTTTGCCCTCCAGGGCAGTGGAGACATTGGTGCCGAGGCGGCCGACGATGCGGGTGTCTACCCCGGCCAGGCGACGAGCGATCAAGGCCACCATGATGGCGCGGTGTTTAACGGCCAGCAGCGCTGCCGGTTTCTCTTTTCGAAGATATTTGACCAGCGGCCAAAGCGTCAGCCAGCTGTGGTCACTGCCGAGTTTGATCTTGTTAACCGAGTCAGACACGGCTTGCAGGTGGCCACCGCGGGCCTTGATCAGCAGCAGGTCTACGCTGTGGCCCTTGTTGCTAAACTCGTTGATTAGGGTGGAGACCATGCGCTCGACACCGCCTTCGCCGGAAAAGGAGATGAAGACGGCGAGTTTTTTAGGTGAAGTTGATGTGTTCACTATAGGTTCGATGGCTTTCGTTTTTGAGTGATTTCCGTAAAGGCTGGTGGGCCGGAGTTTAGGGCTGATAATTATCGCTGTGGTATACTGCGAGCCTTGTGTTTTCCTTGTCTCATCCTGAGAAAGGGGGCTTCTTGCGATTATCTTTTTGATAATCTCATCGATTTTATTAACCAAATTACGGCGTATAGTACTGTGGTTCCTTCTGAAATACCAAAAACTATATGGATGTACTGGGCGCAGGGAGAGGAGAATCTTCCTTTCTTGGTTCAAGCCTGCGTTTCTTCCTGGCGGGTTAAGAATCCAGGCTGGGAGCTTAAGTTGCTGGATAGAGATTCTCTGCCGGCACTGATCGATCTTGAAGACTTTGATGCCAGGTCGGACATTGGTCTGCAGGCGCTCTCAGATATTATCCGCGTTAAATTGCTGATGCGTTATGGCGGGGTCTGGGCTGATGCTAGTTTGTTCTGCGCAAAACCCTTGGATGATTGGTTACCCCCTGTTATTGATGATGGCTTTTTTGCCTTTGCCAGCCATAGAAAAGATCGTTTGATGACAACTTGGTTTCTGGCAGGAAATAGAGATAGTCAATTGCTGTCTGCATGGGGTAACGAGATATTTTCGTACTGGCGCTCCCATACCTTTCGGTCATCCAGCTATTGGACCAAGCAAGTATTGCGAAAGCTTATGAGTTTGAGAAAGCGTGAAATAACCTCGAATGATTTTTGGTTTTCAAGCTTGGTGCTGGGAATAATGAAAATTTATCCATATCCAGTAAATATGTATTTGTTTGAACGCACATTGGATCGTGATCAATCGCTAAAAAAACGCTGGTTTGATCGACGCGTGCTTTTTGATGAGCCAGCAGAACATTTGCAAAATAACCTGGGGATGAATGCGCTTGCTACAGAGCAATCAAAAGCCTTTTTGACCAGAGATGCAACGCCTGTACATAAATTGAATTGGCGTCAGGATATTGGCCATGCAGAGAAAAGCTCCAATTTTGAATATTTGATTCAGGGCCTAAATCGCCTCTGATACAACGGTGTGTTTGATGGAATCTCAGCCTTTTTTTACAGTATTTATCCCTACATATAACCGTGGCTATTGCCTTAAAGATGTCGTCTTAAGTTGTGAGAAATCCACATTTAGAGACTTTGAGGTGGTGCTGATAGATGATGGCTCGTCGGACGATACGGCGCAGGTCGCTAATGAATTGCTGCAAAGTGTAAGTTTTCCTCTGCGTTACTTTTATCAAGAAAATCAGGGTAAGCACGTAGCCTTTAATCATGCGGTGAAAGAGGCCAAAGGGCAGTTGTTTGTTACGCTGGACTCTGATGATGCCTTAATGCCGGATGGGCTTGGGGAGTTGTTTGAGCTTTGGAACTCCATGAGTGAAATAGAGCATCAGAGCTTTGCCGGTATCGAGTTTCGTTGCCTTGAAGATGGTGTGCCTTCCTCTGCCTATCCGGAACCCTACTTAGACTCTGACTACCTAGAACGTCGCCTTGTCTGTGAATCGCGTGGTGAGAAGCGTAGTGCCTATCGGATCGATGTACTCAAGGATTATCCTTATCCTGTCTTTCCTGGTGAGCGCTATTGTCGGCCGGGATTAATCGATATTCGGATTGCAAAGAAATATAAAACAAGGTTTTCAAATATTATTGTAATTGTTGCGGGGCATTTCCCCGATGGCATTGGGGCCAATCGAAGAAAGGTGATTGTGAGTGCTCCCCAAGCATATCGGCAGTATTTTTTAGAAGAGATTACTGAGTGCACGAAATACAATTCTAAAAAAGCGTTGCGTAGTTACTACAAGCGCTATAGCCGCTGTTCCTTGAATGCTGGAGTAGGGATGGCTCAACAGTTAAGCGAAGTTCCTGACAAAAGACTTCTTCTTACGGTGTTGCCGGAATCGTTGTTTGGCTCTTTCGCGGATAGCCGGTTGAAGCGCAAACTGAAAAAAGACTAAGCGCGAGACAATGATGAGATTCGTTCAATGTGAATGTATGGTGATGCAAAGTGTATAAAGTCTTACATTATGTCCCAAATTTTTCATCTTTATCTGAAACTTTTGTATACGACTTAGTATCTGGTTTAGAGGATAGAGGAGAGTACGAGAATTTAGTTGTGTGCAAAAGAAGGCTTTTAAAGGACGAAAGACCTTTTGATAAGGTTTTTGTTTTAAAAAAAACAGGTATTGTTCGACCGCTATTTAACAAAATTTTCGATCCTTCAAGGATGCATATACACGAAATTAGGCATTTCAAAAAAATTCTTAGTGAATTTGAGCCAGATATTGTTCATGCGCATTTCGGAATATCTGGTATACGAGTCAATAATTTTATATTGAAGCATAAGATCAATACTCCTCTTGTTGTTTCATTTCACGGATGCGACATTCAACTTAACCCTACTCAGATAAAAGATTTCCATTCAAACCTCTTAAAGATCAATGTTAATGATCGAGCTGTAATGACAGCGCCAAGTCAATTTTTAAAAAATAAGTGCCTATCTCTCGGCTTGGAGGGAGATAAGATTAGGGTGGTTAATAATACGGTCAATAAAACGTTTCTCGGAACAGACCGTGCTTTATCATGGGACGGAAAGCAGAAATTAAAAATTGTGATTCTAGGTAGGCTAACGCTAGTGAAGGGGCATGAATATGCTTTCAGGGCTATTGCGAAGCTAAAGGAGTTTTTTAAGAATTTCGAGCTGCATATTCTGGGGGATGGGCCATGCAGGGATGAGTTAACTGCTCTAGCTACAGAGTTAAACTTACAGGGTGATATTGTTTTTCACGGGGCCGTTGCTCATGGTGAGTTGCCGCAGCTTTTATCTAATTACCATATGAGTATAACGCCTTCTGTCAGAACAGAAGATGGATACGATGAGAGTTTTTGCATTAGCTTGGTTGAGGCATCTATTATGGGGCTCTGTTGTATTTCTTCTGATGCTGGGGGGCCGAGCGAGGTTTTAATGGGAAAAGAGGAGTTTTTGTATCCTCAAAAAAACTGCGAAGCGTTGATGGGTAAGATATTAGATTGTGTGAAAGATCCTGAGAAAATGAAACTTAAAACCGATGAGTTAAGAGGTTTTATGCTGGAACGTTATCATCCCGACCAATATTTTGCTCGGTATAACTCGCTCTATAAAAGCATGATTGATAATGCTCTGGATGATTCGGTTAATTTTTCACGGTTGGAGTCGTAGGTGTTTTTTCTAGGGGCAGCGCGAGAATTATTCAAATGAGTTTGACTGGTGAGTCTGTCAAAAAGCTTGATGGATTTGGTGTGTATGAAGCCGTCCTGCAAAAGCTGAGTGTTGCCGGTCTGTTTTTGTTTGTTTTTTTTGCATGGCTGGGAACTGCGGGCAGCTATCTTGGGCTTTTGTTTTTAACCTTGGCTTTTGTCGCTTCTATTCCTCTCTACTGGAAGCGTTTCAGGCAGGATAAGGTTCTTATTTTATCCGCTGTGTTTCTTATCTATCTGGCAGGGCGCACATTGTGGGCGGTCTATGAGTTTCCTGAAAATTCACAAGCGCATATTGATGACGCTCTTGAGTGGTTGTATTTGTGGATATTTGTGCCATTGGCGTGGTCGTTGAAGTTGCTCCAAAACAAATATCGAATCGCTTTGCTTGTTCTGGCTGGTGGTTTTGCTCTGGCAGTGATGCGTCACACCAATTGGCAGGTTTGTGATGTATTTGATAGTGCGGCTCGTTGTGGTTTCGGTTTTCAGTCAATACTCGGTGCATTATTGCTGGCGAGTTGTTTGTTGGGGTTGTTGGTGTTTGCGCCACGCCTGATTGGTGAAAAACATTCAGGCTGGTTATTCGGCATGCGTCTAATACTGTGGTTAGCGGTGGTTGCGATTGCTGCTGAATTTGTAATTCTTACCCAAACCAGAATTGTTTGGTTAGCCTTTGTCCTGATTGTGCCGCTCCTGCTTTGTCTGCGTTATAGAAATGAGATTGTTGCGTTATGGCGAAGTAGAAGAGTGGTTAGCTTGGTATTGGTTATTCTTGTCGCGACACTTTTGTTTGGGGTTGTGAAAACCAATGAAGCAATATTTGATGAAAGAGTGGCGCAGTTTAAAGAAGATAGCTTTGCTTTGATGACGCTTCAGTTTGATGAAATAGAGGCGGATAACCCCTCATTTGCAATCCGTGTGGCAATGAATCGACAGGGGTTTGTGCGTTGGCTTGAACGTCCCTGGTTTGGTTGGGGCAGTGGTGGAATCTCTAGGGAACAGTTTTTTTCGGACGAGGCTGAACTGACTAGGCACACACCTCATTTTCATAACACTTACCTGGAGTTCATGTTGCGGTTTGGGCTTGTTGGTGGTGCGATATTTTTGTTTCTTGTCTGGCACCTGTTTTCCGGTTTGCATACTGCAGGTCGGCAGCAAAAGGTAGACAAGGATATCTACTTCTTTTTAATGGGGATGTCATCGCTGTTGGCGGTATGGTGTCTGGCTGATTTTCAGTTGTCCAGTACCAATTGGCGCTTTTTCTTTTGTGTGGTTTTTGGCTTTGCGTATTCGATCATTATCGGTGTTGAGGAGACGCAAGAAAAAAGAGCCTTGCCTCAGGCAGTTTACAAATAGAGATAATGTAGGGCAGGTCAATTTTATTGGGTTGTTTGCTACAAACTTGTTTGTGGTGAGATGGAGTTAGTATTTATATGTGTGGCATAGCCGGGCTTTTTATAATGCAGTCGCAAGTAAGCGAGGAATTGCTGCATGCGATGGGGAATGCCCTGGCTCATCGTGGTCCTGATCATGTCGGCGTTTTTGATGGTGCCAATATGGGGTTTGTCCACACCCGCCTTTCTATTATAGATATTGCTGGTGGTGACCAGCCTTTTATCTCCGAACAAGGCGACCTGGTTCTGATTGCCAACGGCGAGATCTACAATCACATCGAACTACGCGCCTCACTGGAAGCAAAAGGCCATCAGTTTTCATCTCATTCCGATTGCGAAGCCATTCTCCATGCCTATGCCGAATATGGCGATGATTGCCTGTCCCACTTAAACGGTATGTTCGCTTTTGCACTCTATGACAAGACAAGTAAAAGGCTGCTGTTAGCGCGTGACCGCCTGGGTATGAAACCGCTGTTTCTTGCCCAGCAAGATGAAGGAGTGGCTTTTGCTTCAGAGATAAAGGCCTTGCTGCCTGTGCTACAGCAATCCCCCCAGGTAAATACTTTTGGTTTGTTACAGTATTTGCAGAATCAAAATAACAGTGGTCGTGAAACCATTTTTGAAGGCATTGAACGTATTCTGCCGGGTGAGGCGGTGGTGATCGAGCAAGGTCGTATCAGCAAGCGTTGGGCTTACTGGTCGGCGCTGGCGGTAAAGACGCAGGCCAAGAATTTTGATCAGGCCAGTGCAGAGTTTGATGAGTTGATGGAAACGGTGATGATCCAGCATATGCGTTCGGATGTGCCGTTTGGTCTGTTTCTCTCTGGTGGGGTGGATTCCACCACCTTGCTTGGTCTGCTCAGCCGTTATAAGGATGAACCGATTCGCACCTTTTCTTTGGGATTTCCCAAGTCCAGCGTTGGTGATGAGCTGGAGATTGCCGAGACCATCGCCAAGCACTTTGGCGCTCAGCACTCGGTATTGCGGCCCAGTGGCGAGGCGATGTTGCAACGCCTGCCGTATACGGTTTGGGCGGCGGATGAGTTGATGCGTGACTTCGCCAATCTGCCCACTTCGATGTTGGCGGAACAGGCGGGCAAGGAATTGAAGGTGGTGTTTTCCGGTGAAGGAGGTGATGAGGCCTTTGCCGGTTATGGCCGTTATCGCACCGGCAAATTGGAACGCGTGTTAAAGAACCTGCTTAACAGTGGTTCGGGTGGTTTTCGCACGGGAGCTAATTTTCGTGCTGGCCTACCTGGTCAGGTGTTTGGTGACAAGCTGCTGGCAAGCGAGCGTTCCTGGCGTGAGCCGATTGTCCAGGCCTGGTCTGAGACACCAGCAGACTGGAGCGATCTTCAGCGGATGCAATATGTTGATCTGGTAACGGCGCTGCCGGATAACCTGCTGGTTAAGGCTGATCGCATGTTGATGGCTTGGAGCCTGGAAGGACGTCTGCCGTTTGTTGATCACCGGGTGGTGGAGTTTGGCTTGTCGCTACCGGACAAGCTCAAGATCAATGGCAAGCAGGGCAAGTCCTTTTTAAAGCGCTGGGCCAGTGGTTTTGTTCCCGGTGATCATTTGTGGCAGAAGAAGCGTGGTTTCAAGGTGCCGGTAGGTGAGTGGTTGCGCGGTGACTATCTGCAGCGCATTGCTGTTTGTCTGCAAAACAGTCCGGCCATTTGCGAGTGGTTTAATCCTGTTGGAGTGGCGAAGCTTGTTGAACGGCAACAACAAAAGGGTGATGTGACTAAAAATATCTTTGCCCTGTTGCAGTTTGCCATTTGGCACAAGTTGTTTATCGAAGGTGATGGTTCTGCGCCACCAGCCTTGATTGATCCAGTTGACCTGCTCAACAGCCATTCTTGATAGAATTGCAGTCATGAACAATATTCTGATTATTCGCCTTAGTGCCATTGGTGATGTGGTGTTTGCTTCACCGCTGATCAAGGCGCTGCGGCGTCGCTATCCCGATGCCAAGATCAGTTGGTTGGTGGAGCCTGCCGCCGCTGCACTGCTAAAGAATAATCCTGAGCTTGATGAGGTGATCCTCTGGAACAAGGGCGAATGGAAACGGCTTTGGTCGGAACGAAAATTCTTAACCCTGGCGCGAGAGCTGCGTTTATTTATTCGTAAGCTTAAAGAACATCAGTTTGATTGTGCCATTGACCTGCAAGGTTTATTGAAGAGCGCGGTGTGGGCCTACTTTTCCGGTGCCGAGCAACGCATTGGTCTGGGTTCGAAAGAGGGCGGTGAAAAGATGATGACGCGAGTGGTTTCGCGTCAAGGCGATAATCCACGCATCGGTTCTGAATATTTTGGCCTGGCTCAGGAGCTGGGGCTGGATGTGACAAACTTTGAAATGGATATTGCCCTCTCTGCCGAGGATGAGGCCTTTCCGGCTTCAGCAATAGGGCATGAAAACTATGCTGTGATCTGCCCATTTACCACCCGGCCACAAAAACATTGGCTTGAAGTTCGTTGGCCTGTGCTGGCCGAGCAGATTGAATCAGGGCGTAACTTGCCGGTGGTGATGTTAGGTGGCCCGGCTGATGTCGAGGCTGCGGCTCGTATCGCGGCTGCCAATTCACAGATTATAAATATGGCCGGTAAGTCTTCGTTGATGCAAACCGCCGCCTTAATCAAACATGCCTCGCTATTGGTTGGTGTTGACACCGGTCTGACCCACATGGGCATTGCCTTTAATGTGCCGACCGTGGCGCTGTTTGGTTCTACTTGTCCTTACACAGACACAACCCGTGAAAACGCCCGAGTGCTGTACCACAAGATGGCGTGTTCGCCTTGTCGTCGTAATCCCTCTTGCGATGGTGATTTCACCTGCATGCGCAAGATCGAAATCACTGAGATCATGCAGACCCTGCAACAGGTGATGGCGTGAGCCGAACGGTAATCCATGTCGAGGCAGGCATGCATCTCTATGGTGGTGCCTTGCAGGTGTTTTACTTGCTGCGTGGGCTGGCGCAAAAGCCAGTCAGGAATGTATTAGTTTGTCCTGAGGGCAGTGCTATCGCCAAGGCCGCCGCCGAGGTGGTGGACAAGGTCTATGAGATCCCCATGAAGGGTGATCTTGATTTTGCTTTTATTGGCCGGTTGCGCAAGATTATAAAAACAGAACAGGCCGACCTGGTGCATCTGCATAGCCGTCGTGGTGCTGATGTTCTGGGTGGTATCGCGGCAAGACTGGAAAAGACCAGGTGTGTGGTTTCACGGCGGGTTGATAATCCAGAGTCGCCTTTTATCGCCAAATTAAAATATCGCTTGTTTGACAAGGTAATCACTATCTCAAATGGTATTCGTAACGTCTTGCTTAGCGAAGGCCTGCCTGCCGATCAGGTTGTCTGTGTCCATAGTTCTGTCGATGTAGAAAAGTTTGACCGTCTGGCCGAGCGCGACTGGTTTTTGCAAGAGTTTGATTTAGCAGATGATGCGAAAGTGCTGGCTGTGATTGCGCAATTAATTTATCGCAAAGGCCATCGCCATCTGTTTGCTGCCTTGCCTGATGTGTTGGTAAAACATCCGAATGTTCAGATGTTTTTGTTTGGCAAGGGCCCACTTAAAGATGAGCTGCAGCAACAGATTGAACAGCAGGGCCTGCAGAATAATGTTCGTCTGATTGGTTTTCGTGATGACCTGGAACGGGTGCTGCCATGTCTCTATGGTGTGGTTCATCCTGCTGACATGGAAGGCCTGGGCGTTTCGCTATTGCAATCTGCCGCTGCCGGTGTGCCTTTGATTGGTACCGATGCCGGTGGCATTCCTGAAATCGTTCGCGATGGTGAAAATGGGATTCTTATTCAACCGCAGAATGTCGATCAGTTGCGTGCCGCGATGCTGGAGTTGTTAAGTGATGCCGAGCAGGCAAAACGCTGGGGCTTGGCAGGTAAGGAAATCGTCAATCAAGAATTTTCCATTAATACGATGGTGGAAGGTAACCTTCGTGTTTATAACTCTCTGTTTGAGTGATGGGACAAGCGATGCGAATCATTCAAGTGATGCTGTCCAAAGGCTGGGGTGGTGCTGAGCGAATCTATTTCGATCTGGTAAAAAGTTTGGCGGAACAGGGTGTTCAGGTCCAGGCCGTCATGGATGAACGATTCCCGAAAAAGGATCAGCTGGAAGGGGTTGAGAATGTCATCCCTGCTTATGTTCGGCCATTCTCCCATTGGGATTTTTTTGCGGCATTTAAGCTTTATGATACCGTTCATCAATTTGCCCCTGATGTGATTCATTACCATTTATGCCGGGCAGCTCTGATGGGGGGGCGCTGCAAAGAAGTTGTCTGTGCCCTCGGTGGTGACAACCCACAACAACATCAAACTCAAGTATTGCCGCAATATAAATAACTTTCTGGTGCTGACTGAAAGCCAGAGAGCCTATCTGCTTGATAATGGTGAGAACGGCGTGCTCATTAATAAAATCCCAAACTTTTCTAACTTTGAGCCGGTGGTAGAAGTCGTAAAAAGGCAAGTGCCGATGTTTGTCGCCTATGGCCGTATGGTGCTGAAAAAAGGTTTTGAAGATTTGATTCGTGCCTTTCAGTTGGTGGAGCAGGATCAAGCTGATGCCAAACTTGTTATCGGTGGTGATGGCCCAGAGAAAGAAAAACTTGTCGCCTTGGTTGATGAGCTTGGCCTTAATCAGCAGGTTGAATTCAGTAGCTGGGTTGAAGATGTAAAAGAGTTTCTGGCACAGGGTTCTGTGTTTGTATTGCCATCAAGGGATGAGCCATTTGGGATTGTCTTGCTGGAAGTGATGGCCAGTGGTGTGCCAATTGTGACTACCAAAACCAGTGGTGCTTGTGAAATTCTGACAGATGAAACGGCCTATTTTGCCGAGCTGGCTGATTCGCTGTCGCTGAGCCAGGCCATGTTGCCTGGGCTGACGGATACAAAAGCATGGGATAAAGCCATTGCCGCCCTGGCCTTGTTTAATGACCGCTATCGCAAAGATAGTGTCATCCCAAAAACCATAGAGTACTACCACAATATCTCCAGCCACTAGCTTTGTTGTTCGCTAGCGGGCAGGCGGTGCTTATCTACATGTTATGTATAATGCCTTTCGTATGTTCTGTTTAAACCTGTTTTCGAAACGCTGAGACGATGACGCTACGAATTCCTCAATTTGAAAATGCCTCGGTATTGGTGGTTGGCGACCTGATGTTGGATCGCTACTGGCAAGGGCCAACCTCTCGCATTTCACCGGAAGCGCCAGTGCCTGTGGTCAAGGTCAATGACCTTGAGGCGCGCGCGGGTGGTGCGGGTAATGTTGCCATCAATATTGCTACGCTTGGATCGAAAGCGGCGGTGAATGGTCTGGTCGGGCGTGATGAAGCGGGTGGCATCATGCAACAGCTGCTTGAAGACGCTGGTGTGAGTTGTGGTTTTGAACTGAGCCCCGAGGTGCAGACCATCACCAAGCTGCGCGTGTTGAGTCGTCATCAGCAGTTGTTGCGCATGGATTTCGAAGAGTCATTGTCCGAGTATGCCGGGGCAAACTTGCTGGCAGGGGTAAAACAAGCTTTGCCGGATTGCAATGTCATGGTCTTGTCTGACTATGCCAAAGGTACCTTGGTACAGGTTCAGGAAATGATTGGGCTTGCTCGTGATGCCGGTATTCCGGTGTTGATTGATCCTAAAGGTTCGCAGATGGAGAAGTATCGCGGCGCAACCTTGCTGACACCCAACCTGTCGGAGTTCGAGTCCATCGTTGGCCATTGTGCCACGGATGAAGAGCTGGTCGAAAAGGGTGATGCCCTGCGTGACCGATTAGACCTGGAAGCGTTACTGGTTACCCGCAGTGAACGTGGCATGACACTGCTGCAAAAAGGCCATGACCCCTTGCATTTGCCGACCCAGGCTCGAGAAGTATTTGATGTTACTGGTGCCGGTGATACGGTGATCTCGGTGTTGGCGGCGGCTCTGGCTGCAGGACAGCCGTTGGCCGAAGCCACGGCACTTTCCAATCTGGCGGCCGGTATTGTGGTTGGCAAGCTGGGTACGGCAACGGTGAGCATTGATGAGTTGCGTGCTGCGATTCAGGTGGATGAGTGTACTGAGACCACTATTGCCACCGGGTTGTTGGATGAAGAAGCTTTGTCGCATGCAGTGCAGCGGGCAAAGGATCTTGGTGAGCGTATCGTCATGACCAATGGTTGTTTTGATATCCTGCACGCCGGCCATGTCAGTTATCTTGAGCAGGCAAAAAAACAGGGTGACCGTTTGGTTGTCGCCGTGAACGATGATGATTCAGTGCGGCGTTTAAAGGGTGAGCCCCGTCCCATTAATGCTGTTGAAGATCGCATGACAGTATTGGCTGCTCTGCGTAGTGTCGATTGGGTGGTGCCTTTTTCAGAAGACACGCCGGAACGCCTGATTTGTCGCCTATTGCCGGATGCCCTGGTGAAAGGCGGGGACTATAAAGTCGAACAGATCGCCGGTCATCAGTGTGTTCAAGCCAATGGCGGTGATGTAGTGATCATTGAATTTAAAGACGGCTGTTCAACCAGCAATATCATCAGTTCAATTATTGAGTCTCACTAGCATCGGCGAACTGGGCCTGATATAGACCGGCATAAGCCCCACCCTTGGCTACTAACTCCTGGTGGCTGCCTACTTCAACAATCCTGCCCTTGCTCATTACCACGATGCGGTCGGCACTCTCGATGGTGGAGAGGCGATGGGCGATGATGATGGCGGTGCGATTCTGGCGCAGTGTTTCCAGTGCTGCCTGAACATGTTTTTCTGATTGTGAATCCAGTGCCGAGGTGGCTTCATCCATAATTAGGATAGGTGCGTTTTTCAACAGCGCCCGAGCAATGGCAATGCGTTGGCGCTGGCCGCCGGAGAGGCGTGCACCGTTTTCACCCACCAGGGTGTCGAAGCCCTGAGGCTGTTTTTCGATGAACTCCAGCGCATGGGCAGCGCGGGCAGCTTCAATAACTTCTTCCTTGCTGGCACCACTGCTGCTGCCATAGGCGATGTTGGCGGCTATGCTGTCGTTGAACAGCACAACTTTTTGGCTGACTAGGGCGATGTTGGCGCGCAGATCTTTCAGTTTGATCTCATCGAGTGGGTGACCATCCAGTAAAATCTCACCGCTGTCAGGGCTGTGAAAACGCGGCAATAGTGTCGCCAGGGTTGATTTGCCGCTGCCTGATTGTCCGACCAGGGCGATGGTCTCGCCGGGTTTGATGTCGAGAGTGATTTTGTTCAGCGCCTTGTCTTCGGCATGTGGGTAACTGAAGTCCACCTGTTTTAGTTGCAGTGCACCCTTGGCGTGTTTCAGTTCGATACTGCCACTATCCGGTTCCTCTTTTTCGTCGATCAGGGCAAAGATGGATTCTGCTGCGGCCAGGCCTTTTTGCAGTTGTTCGTTGACCTTGGTCAGGCGTTTGATGGGTGAAAACAGCATCGCCATGGCGCCAAAGAAGGAGACAAAACCACCCACCGAGAGTCGGTCTGCTTCCATTTGCAGCGAGACAATGTAGGCCACCAATGCCAAGGCCAACACACCCACCACCTGCACCACCGGCACATTGATGGCCGAGGTGGTGATGCTCTTCATGTTGTAGCGACGCACCCAGTTGGCGACTTCGGTAAAGCGGTTTTGTTCGTACTGTTCGCCACCAAAGATCTTCACCACCTCGGTGCCGTTGCTGGTCTCTCCCAATACCTGAGTCAGGTTGCCCATGTTCTCCTGCACCGAACGATTCAGGCTGCGCAGCCGACCGCTGATGCTCTTGACGATGATGCCGATGATCGGCCCGACCAGCAGGAATACCAGGGATAGTTGCCAGTCGAGATAAAACATCCACGCCAGCAGCGCCACTACGGTAATGCTGTCACGCACCAGTACGATTAGGGCATTGGTGGTGGTGGTGGAGACCTGGTCGGCGTTGAAGGTAATCTTAGAAATCAGGGTGCCGGTGGCATGGTCATCATAGTAGTTCTGTGGCACATGCAGCAGTTTTTCAAACATCAGGCAGCGCAAGTCGTAGATGACCTTGTGGCCAACCCAGGCTATTCCGACTTGGGCGGTAAAACCAGCAATGCCGCGCAGAATAAATAACAGAACCAGGTAAATCATCGTGATCTGGATGGCTTCAGCGTTTTTGAAAACGAAGCTTTCATCCAGCAGCGGCTTCAGCAAAACCGGAATACCCGCCTCGGTCAGGGCGCTGCCGACCATGCCGACAATGGCCAGGGCAAAGATGCGCCAATAGGGGCGGACGTGTTGGATTAGTCGGCCGAAGAGTTGCTTGCTGTTTTGTGCGGGCTTATCGCTCATTGCTTTTTAGCTTGTGGTTTTGCATAAATGTAACATGCGGTGGGCGGTTTATAGCCCTTGCTTGTTATAGACATCAGGTTCACCGTGGCCTAGTTTAAAACGGCGGTGCATCCAGAAATATTGTTCCGGTGCGCGACGAATCATCTGTTCAAATACTTGATTGATGCGGCTGGCATCAGCCACGTCATCATTGGCAGGAAAGTTTTCCAGGGCCGGATGAAACTGCAGCAGGTAACGATTGTTGTCGGGCTGGCGTCGATATTCAAACGGGATCACTGCGGCAGTGCTGATCTTGGCCAGCTTCGAGGTGGCCGGGGTGGTTGCCGCCGGGATACCAAAAAAGGCTGCCATGACGTGGCCCCGTTTGCGGTAGTTCTGATCAGGTGCATACCAGATCGGTTCATTGGCCTTGAGGCGGCGCAAAAAGCTGCGGATATCTTCACGCGGAATTAGCTGCGAGAAAAAACGTTTGCGGTCGCGCTGAAACAGGTGTTCGATCACTGGATTCTCATGGGGACGATACATGCCCGACCAAGGGTGGGGGATGCTCATGCTGTAGAAGCGGCCGGACAGTTCCAGGCAGGTAAAATGGGCGCTGAGCAGGATGGCGCCCTTGCCTTGTGCCAGTGCCGCATCGAGGTGTTCCTGTCCGACAACATCCATGATTTTGCTTAGCCGCTTTTCCGACATCCACCAGGCCATGCCCATCTCGAACAGGCCCATTACCATGGCACTAAAGTGGTCGCGCAACAGCTGCTGGCGTTGTGATTCATCCCAGTCAGGAAAGCAGAGTTTAATGTTGATCTCGGCAATCCGGCGGCGGCGTTTGGCAGCGTGGTAGAGCAGCTTGCCTAGCAGCTTGCTGAGTGCCAGTAACCAGCTGACCGGTAGATGAATCAATAGCCATATCAGACCAAAACCAATCCAGCTGGGCCAGTGACGTGGTGCGTAGAGGTTTTGGTGATTGGCTTTGTCTGGATCTGACACGATAGGGGGTGAGTAATAGAAAAGCGTATTCTAGGGCTCGCGCTGGTGTGATGCAAGGCGGCGTCTATTGGCAATGGCTGGTGTGATATTATCTGGCGGCTTTTATGGTGTTGTTTTTTGTTTGAATTGAGGTGTGGATGCGTTTTATTTACAGCTTGGTGTTGATGCTGTTGTCACCCTTTGTGTTGTTGCGGTTGTGGCGACGCGGCGGCCAGGTGCCAGCCTATCGGCAGCGTTGGTCGGAGCGCTTTGCTTTTATTGCCGCCATTCAGGGGCGTCCTATCTGGGTGCATGCAGTGTCTGTCGGTGAAACCCTGGCGGCAGTGCCATTGATCAAACACTTGCTTAGCACTCATCCCGACACACCAGTGCTGGTGACCACGACCACCCCGACCGGCTCTGAACAGGTGAAACGCCTGTTTGGCGACCAGGTGCTGCATATCTACATGCCCTACGATATGAATGGCGTGATTAAGCGCTTTCTCAAGCATGTTCAGCCTCGCCTGCTGGTGGTGATGGAGACCGAGCTGTGGCCCAACCTGTTTCATCATTGCCGCCAGCAGCATGTCCCGGTTATCGTCGCCAATGCCCGCATGTCGGAGCGTTCTGCCCGAGGTTATGCCCGGTTCGCGGCTCTGGCAGCCAGCACCTTGAATGAGGTTGCTGTCATCGCCGCCCAGAGTGAAGCCGATGCTGAACGTTTTATTGCCCTGGGGGCTGGTGGTGATTTGGTCCAGGTGACTGGTAGCGTCAAGTTTGATATCAGTCTGCCTGATGACTTGATAGAACAAGGTGCGGTATTACGCAGTGAGTTATTTGCGCAGCGGCCGGTGTGGTTGGCGGCCAGCACTCACGAGGGTGAGGATGAGTTGGTACTGCAGGCCTTTGCCGAGGTCAGGCTGCAGCAGCCTGATTTATTGTTGCTGCTGGTGCCGCGCCATCCGGAACGCTTTGATGCGGTTGCCGACTTGTGTCAAAGCCAGGGATATGAGGTGGTGCGGCGCAGTGAAAAGCGTCCTTGCTCAGAAACGACAGCGCTGTTTGTCGGCGACAGCATGGGTGAACTGCTGTTGTTTTTAGCGGCTGCCGATCTTTGTTATATGGGCGGCAGCCTGGTGCCTGTGGGTGGTCATAATTTGCTTGAGCCGGCGGCGGTGGGTGTGCCGGTGGTGTTTGGTCCACACATGTTTAATTTCGCTGTGATCAGCCAAATGTTTCTTGAGCGTGATGCTGCACATCAAGTTGCAGACACTGCGGAGTTGGCAAAGGTGGTCTCAGAGTTGTTTGCCGATAGCCGTCAACGCAGTGAGATTGCCCTCAAGGCCAAACAGTTGCTAGCAGAAAATCGCGGTGCCCAGGCTAGGCTTGAGGCCTTGGTCGACGAGCGGCTTAGAAGTTCGGTTTAATTCAGCCAGGCGTTGACCTGCTCCACATCCTTGACGTCCAGTGTGCCAGCGGCCTGCTGCAGGCGTAGGCTGACTAGGATGTAGTCGTAGCGGGCGCGGGCAAAATCACGCTGGGTGCGAAACAGTTCTCTGCGGACATTGAGTACATCAACAGTGGTGCGGGTGCCAACTTCATAACCGGCTTCAGTGGCACTTAAGGCACTTTCTGATGAAGTAACTGCCTGTTGCAGCGCCTTGACCCGACTGACGCTGGCCAATACCCCGAGGTAGGCGTCGCTGGCTTCACGTTGGATGGCGCGGCGTTGTTGTTCCAGGTTATCTTTGGTCTGTGACAGCAGGGCTGCGGCGCTTCGAACACCGGCCGTGGTGCCACCGCCCTGATAGAGCGGAATATTGAGTTGCAGTCCAACACTGCTGGAAGTGGTTTCACGGCTGCCGAAACTGCCGCCACCGGTGTCGTCATAGTTATAGCCGGCGATTAGATCGAGCGAGGGGTGGTGGCCGGAACGTTGCAGAGAAACGTTCTGTCGTGCCGCCTCTGTAGCCGCTTCGGCCGATAGCAGTTTGAAATTGTTCTGTAGGGCGGAGTTTGTCCAGTCGTCGAGATTGGCCGGTTCGGGTGATTGCAGAGTCATCTGTTTGCCGAGTACGGCCAGTCCCTGAGGCAGCTCGCCAGTTAGTTCTCGCAGGGCCTGGTGGCTGGTGGTGAGACCGTTTTTTGCCACGATCTCGCTGGCGATGGACAGGTCATAGGCGGCCTGTGCTTCGTGGACATCGGTAATGGCGATCAGGCCCACTTCAAAGCGCTGTTTTGCCTGGTCCAGCTGGCGCGAGATAGCGTTCTTCTCGGCCTGGGCAAACTCCAGTTCATCACGTGCCGCCAGCACGTCGAAGTAGCGCTGAGCGACACGCAGGATGATGTCCTGATAGGCCTGGTTCAGTTCGGCTTCTGCCTGGCGGGTGCCTGCTTCTGCCTGGCGCAGTTGGCTGACATAGTCCCAGTGATACAGAGCCTGGCGCAAGCTCAGGGCATAACCCTTGTTGTTGAAGTCGGTCGTGCCGGTTGAACCCAAACTGCTGGATTTGGTGTCTTGTTTGTTGCGGCTGGTGCTGGCGCTCAGTTCGATGCTGGGATAATAAAGCGCTTTGGTCTGGCGTTGAATCTGGCTGACGGATTCAAAACTAGACTCTTGTGCACTCAATACCGGGTCGCTTTCCAATGCGGCCTGATAAACCTGCAACAAATCTTCCGCCTGGCTGGCCGGGCTTATCAATAGGCTAGCGATGAGTGGTGCCAATGTCCGTTGCAGTTTATTCATTTTCCGCCTTTCGTGTTTAGTAGCGTTTCATCTCCGGGGCGATGTTGCAGGCCCAGGCGTCGATGCCACCGACTAAGTTGATAAGTTTTTCAAAGCCCTGTGAGGACATGATTACCCCGGCGCGCTGGCTACGCATGCCATGGTGGCAGATTAAGACATATTCCTGCTGCGGGTCTAGTTCTTCCATGGCTTCAGGGATCTTGCGCAAGGGAATGTTTATCGAACCTTCAATGGCGCAGACCTCGTTTTCAAAATCTTCTCGGACATCGAGTAAAACGGGTTTATTTTCGCTTTGCTCGATTAGTTCGAGCACTTGTTGGGGGCTTAATTGACGCATAATGACCTACTTACCTGCTTGGGTATTACATCGGCCGGTAATGGTATTAGAATCGGTCTTAAAAGACAAACCGATTCGGTTTAGCGGCATTCACTAGCGGTTTGGCTACGGTCTCGAAAAGCTGCTCTGTGCGCCACTCATCAATGGCCGTGCGGGTGATCAGGGTGGCTTGCATGACTGGACCATCGCCGATAATGGCGACCAGGCGACCGCCGCGATTGAGGCATTTCTGGAAACTCTCGGGCAGTACCGGTGTAGAGCCGCTGATGAAAATGATGTCGTAGGGACCATGTGCATCCCAGCCTTGGGCGGCATCGCCGGTTTCCAGAGTGACGTTGTCAATGCCCTGGGCCTTGAGGTTGGCGGCAGTGGTATCAATAAAATCCTGGTGGATATCGACACTGAACACCTGGCGGCAGGCCTTGCCCAGCAGGGCCGTGACATAACCGGTGCCGCAGCCAACTTCCAGGGCGACGTCGGTTTCGTGTAGATCCAAAGCCTGCAGCATACGGCCCACATATTTGGGGGCCAGCATGACCTCGTCATGGGCGATAGGGATATCGACGTCAGCATAGGCGACATTTTCGTAGCCGGTGGGGACAAATGCCTCGCGTGGCATGGCTTCCATCAGATCCAGAATCTGGGTATCCAGCACATCCCATGGGCGGATTTGTTGTTCAACCATATTAAAGCGGGCCAGCTCTACATTTGTCATTTTTTTGCTCCCTAGAAGAAACGCAGAATTTATAACCGCCTAAGGGTAAGCAGTTTGACCGATTGAAGCAAGCCAAAATGGCTCTTCACTCTTGTTTGAAAAGTGTGGGCTACAGCAAAAGCCACAGGATTGGCGTAGGTTTGACGTAATACGCCTGACTTGAAAAAAAAAGACTAATCGGCTACTTTGTCGGCCTAGCTAGGGGTGCCCAGTACATAAAGGACGGGCTGAGATCACACCCTTTGAACCTGACGCGGTTAATGCCGCTGGAGGGAAGCCACTGCACCGCCCCGCCGGTCGCGTTCTTCCTTATTTCAATACAAGCACACTAGAGGTTAATCCTGATGAGCGCGATTCCAGAAGAGTTTCTGAAAAAGACAGCCCAACTTTCGGAAGAGATCACCCGCCCCTTTGCCGGTTCCAAAAAGATCTATATTGAAGGTTCGCGCCCGGATATCCGCGTGCCGATGCGTGAGATTAGCCAGGCCGTGACTCAGACCGATAGCGGTGAGGAAGAAAATCCGCCGATCACCGTCTATGACACATCTGGTCCTTATAGCGATCCAGAGGTTGAGATCGACCTGTTAAAAGGCATGCCTGATGTCCGTACTACTTGGATAGAAGAGCGCGGCGATACGGAATTCCTTGATGGCCCAACCTCTGAGTTCGGTCAGCAGCGTCAGAATGATCCTGAACTGGCTAGCCTGCGTTTCGAGCACATTCGCACGCCGCGTCGAGCCAAGGCAGGTCAAAATGTTAGCCAGATGCATTACGCCAGACAAGGCATTATCACGCCGGAGATGGAGTACGTTGCCATCCGTGAAAACTGCCGCCTGCAGGAGCTGCGTCAAGATCCGCGTTACAGCAAACTGCTGAAACAACATCCAGGTGAATCCTGGGGCGCCAACCTGCCAGACGAAGTGACACCTGAATTTGTTCGTGACGAAGTCGCTGCAGGCCGTGCGGTGATCCCAAGTAATATCAATCACCCTGAGCTGGAGCCGATGATCATTGGCCGTAACTTTCGCGTCAAGATCAACACCAATATCGGCAACTCGGCCATCACCTCTTCCATCGAAGAAGAAGTGGAAAAAATGGTCTGGTCAGCGCGTTGGGGTGGCGACACGCTGATGGATTTGTCGACCGGTAAAAATATTCACGAAACCCGCGAATGGATCTTGCGTAACGCACCGATGCCGATTGGCACCGTGCCGATTTATCAGGCCCTGGAAAAGGTCAACGGCAAGGCCGAAGACCTGACCTGGGAAATCTTTAGAGACACCTTGATCGAACAGGCCGAACAGGGCGTCGATTATTTTACTATTCATGCCGGCGTGTTGCTACGTCATGTGCCGCTGACCGCCAATCGCCTTACCGGCATCGTTTCACGCGGTGGTTCCATCATGGCCAAGTGGTGTCTGTCTCATCACAAAGAAAACTTCCTCTACACCCATTTCGAAGAGATTTGCGAAATCATGAAGGCCTATGATGTTTGTTTCTCGCTGGGTGACGGTCTACGTCCTGGTTGTCTGGCTGATGCCAACGATGCTGCTCAGTTCGGTGAGCTGGAAGCCTTGGGTGAGCTGACCAAGATCGCCTGGAAACATGATGTGCAGGTAATGATTGAGGGGCCTGGTCATGTGCCATTGCAGAAGATCAAAGAGAATATGGACAAGGAACTGGATGACTGCTTCGAAGCGCCGTTCTACACTTTGGGGCCATTGGTGACCGACATTGCCCCAGGTTATGACCACATTACCTCAGGCATCGGCGCCGCTAACATCGGTTGGTACGGCACCGCCATGCTTTGTTATGTCACGCCGAAAGAACACCTTGGCCTGCCGAATAAAGAAGACGTGCGTGTTGGTATCATCACTTACAAGATTGCTGCTCACGCCGCTGACTTGGCCAAGGGTTTTCCAGGTGTGCAATTGCAAGACAACGCCTTATCTAAAGCGCGGTTTGAATTCCGCTGGCAGGATCAGTTTAATTTGGGTTTTGATCCAGAGCGGGCGCGTGAATATCACGACGAGACCATGCCGAAAGAAGCCCACAAGGTAGCGCACTTTTGTTCCATGTGTGGGCCGAATTTTTGCTCGATGAAGATTACTCAGGATGTGCGTGATTTTGCTGCCAAGCAGGGGGTGTCTGAGCAAGAGGCTTTGGATAAAGGTATGCAGGAAAAAGCGATTGAGTTTAAGAAGACTGGGGCGGAGATATATCAGAAGGCCTAGTTATTTTGAAAGTGGTTTTGGAGAAAGGGTCAGCGCTTGCTGGCCCTTTTTCGTCATTGATTTTTTTATATTAAACGACTGATTGGCGAAAAAAAGCCCAGCTGAAAAGCTGGGCTTTTTACAAGCTTAAAACCTAAATATGAGATTAGGCTTGTTTGGCTTTGCGGCAGCGATATCCAAGGCTGACCAGTCCAAGGCTGAGGAGGGCCAGAAAGGCTAATTCAGTGCTGTTGAAATGCAGTGAATACTGGCGCCCCCGCTTTCGGTGTAAGAAATGCAGCAAGTATTAGCTTGATTTTCTTTTGCGAAAAGCAGCGAGACCTAACAGACCAGCACCCATTAGCCATAGTGAAGCAGGTGCAGGAACATTATTGCTAGGAGCATCATATACGTAAGAAATATCACCAGAACATGCTGCTGTGGTGGATTGAGTGTTGTTGATATTGCCACCGCCACCTGAGAACGTAGAACTGGATATTGTCTGGCAGCCGACATTGAAAACGCCGCTACCAATGAAGGGGTTTAGATCAGCGCCGGTAAATGTTAGTGACCAGGAATCGTTGTCTGTTGTTGTGCCAAGATCGAGTGTAGCGCCAGCTCCTAAGCTTATAAACCCGCCAGTAGATGCTAGGCTGGTAGTGAATGCTGGGTTGGGAGTCGTTACGCCAACGGATGAAAGGTCAAGAAAGAAATTGAGAACGGAATTAAATTCAAAAAACTGTCCTCCAGAGGCTGTATTTTCAAGCACGCTTGAGCTTATAGACTCCCCTGACATTATCAGTGTAGCGCTGCTTAGGGTGCCCAAGGTGGTATCAAACATGGATAAAGCTCCTGTTTGATTTATTTCTGTTGTTTCATGAGGATTTGTAAAAGAGTCTGTTATTACTGCCGCTTGGGCGTTAGCTGAAAGCGTCAAGGCGCCAACGGCAAAAGTTAGTCCCAGTATTTTTTTATTCATTTTTAAACCTTCCCTAGTTTTTAAAAATCTTAGATAGTGTTGATTGTTTGTGAGTTTGTTCGGTTTCTCTTATATGCTGGCGTAAGAGGATTTATGTTATATGAATTCTGCTTCGTGGCAGATATGACATATTGTGGTTTAATTTGAGACAAAGTCATCAAAATCCTCATTAATGCATTATTTGTGCCAAAAATATTTTATCAATAATGTCAATTGCTTAAATTTTGTTTCTTTCCTATTAGCTATCTGGCTGTAAAAAAAATCGACACATAATTTTTAGGCCAAATAATTAATTGGCCCGAGGTGGTTTCACAAATTCTGGGGTTTGTTTAGGGATTCCTTTAGTTTAATCATTAATCTCGTCGTCCATACCATCATCATCTTCGTCAATTTCTTCAAGCTCCTCTTCCTTCTGTTGCTTGGCTGGGGCTGGTCTACTCGGTTGCTTGTCGGGAATGGAGAGTGTCTTACCCCGTGGGGTGAAGTCTTTGACGGATTTGGCAAAGGCCTTTTTGACTGCTTTGTTGAGGTCGGCTTCGTCTTTGCTGAATTCGCGCAGTTTGGGTTCGACGATATCAAGCTTGTATTCGATGATTTCGTTGCGCAGAAGATTGAATAAATAGATAGTGTCAGGCTTGGTTGTGTTGAGTTTGGGGTCGCGAGCGATTGGGGCACTTTTTTCCCAATCTCCAAATAACCAAACCAGAGCGAATCTTTACTCATTGGCATCTATCCTTTGGTTGTTGGTGGCGGTATGTTTTGATTTGGTGATATTGATTTAGCCGAAATATATATCTAATTATTCAGATTTGTCTTCTATTTTTTTAGTAGCTGGACGCAGGCCGGGAAGGATGGGGGGTGTGCGCTCAAAACCTCGCTTATAGGCTGGTTGTTTCCCGGGCTTGGTTGCTAGTGTTTAGCCCGTTGTTGAAATCAGGAAAGTTGGCTTTTGAGGTGTGGTCATCTGTTTTCAAGTACTTGCCTGGTTGACTTGGTTTTTAATGACGGTAAGCCCTAATTACCTTGTTTATCAGTGTTTGTTGCCATCAACGATGTTTGGAACGGGATCTTTGTGAAACTTTATTTAGTGTTTCGGTTTTAGGTGTCGTTGTTGTTTAAAGGTTGGTGTTCTATGCTAGGTTTCGAATAGCCGGCGCGTTAAGAGATTGTTGTTTTGTTAAGTATATTCATTGTTATTAATATTTGTTTTTGCTAACATTTAAATGTCCAGCCACATTAGGAAATTAAAGAGGAATACGAGGATGTTAACCAATAATAGAAAAATCACAGTGGGTTTGGTTGCTGCAATTCTGGGGATAGCGAGCTTTTCGGCTAGTGCTGTGCCAATTCAGTGGACTGACTGGACCACCTCTTCTTCGGCAAATGGTTTTACAGGGATGGGCACGATTACTACGCCTACTTCTACTGTTGATGTGACATACAATAATCCACAAGGTGTAGCTTTTTTCCAGTCAAGCGGTGGAACTGATTTTTGGCAAAATAATCGTGCAGGCCGTAATCCTGCTACATCACCTTATACCAGCAGTGCTGTAGATAACATCCCTACAGGCACAGATATCGTGGGTCTTCGCTTTGCCGGTAATCAAACGCTGACATTCTCAGAGACAATTGCAAATCCAGTTTTTTCGTATGTTAGCCTTAACGGTAATGGTTATTCCTTTGATCAGGACTTTGAAATCTTGAGTTTTGGAAATCCAGTTGATGGAAACGACTGTGGTTTTTGGGGCTGTGGCACATCCTTTAAAAATGTTGTTGATCTGGGTGGGGGTTTATTCGAATACCAGTTGCTTGGTACGGGTGAACCACACGGCACGCTGCGTTTTACAGGTGCGTTTGATACGGTTAGCTGGCGTAGCCTAAGTAGTGAAAACTGGAATGGTTTCACTGTGGGTGTTCAAGGAACTGCCGAGGAAGTTTTTAATAATCAAGTGCCTGAGCCTGCTGTATTGGTTCTAATGGGCTTGGGCTTGGCTGGTATGGCAGCAACTCGAAAACGAAAATAGTTTTGCTTTAAAATGTTTTTAAGCCCTGGTTGCTGAGTAGCTGCCGGGGCTTTTTGTTATGTGCTGCTAGCTGGTCCGAGAACATTGTTTCTAAAGCTATGTGATTCCAATACAAAAATAACAGTGTGTTTTCATTCGGACTTTTAATTGAGAAGCTAATGCAATGTGTTGACGCATGTTTTGCCAGGCTAACAGGGATCTATGGCGTGCTAGAATTCGGCTCATGTCCAGCAGTTACCCCACCCCCGCGTCCAGTGTCGAAACCGAAACTGAGATTAAGAAGAGTCGTTTCATAGCCCGTGTTGCCAAGGTTACTGATCGTCAAACCGCAATGCTATTGGTTGAGCAGGCCAAACAGGATAACCCTGATGCCCGTCATCACTGTTGGGCCTATCTATTAGGCAACCCGGCTTCAGCCTCAAGTGCGGCGGCCAATGATGCTGGTGAACCCTCGGGCACGGCAGGCAAGCCGATCCTGAACGTGATCCAACACAAGGGCGTGGGGGATGTGTTGGTGGTGGTGATTCGTTATTTCGGTGGCATTAAGCTCGGGGCCGGTGGCCTGGTGCGGGCCTATAGTGGTGCGGCCGAGGCGGTCATGTCGATGTTGCCGTTGGAACAGGCGGTGCCGATGCAGGAGGTGGGGTTGTCGCTTGATTTTGCCAAGGAGCAGTTGCTACGCCACTGGGCCGAACAGCATGAGGCGTTGGTGTTGAATGTTGATTATGGCCAGCAGGTGCTAATGCTGTTGAATGTGCCTGATGCTGCTATGAATGAGTTAAACGCCTTTTGTGCGGCGCAAGCAATTAAGCACCTACAGTAAACGCTAGTATTTTACTGATATGCGTCAGTGGTCGACCGCATTCTTCACTCCATTGATTGCATGCCTGCTGCACCAGTTTTAAATCACGTTGCGACTTTGGTTCGGTTGTCACCACGCCTTCTCTGATTAAAGCCGCCACCACGTCACGGCTAAGCACAAATGAATCCTTGCCCATGAAGCGCAGGAAGTACTGGCCGGTGTTGCCGCCGAGGCGGCTGCCGCGTTTTTTTAACAAGGTGAGTAGCGAGACATAATCATCGCTGGGCCAGTCAGCAAAAAACCTGGCGGCGCTGCCATGTTCTTCGGCCAGGTCACAAACAAATGTGGCGTTGTCGCGTACGGCTAAAATCTTTTTGGCGTGGCGGATGATGCGGCTGTCTTTTATGAGTCTTTCAAAATCCTCTTCAGACATGAATTTCCAGCGGGTTGGATTAAAACCTGTAAAGACCTCTTCAAACTCGGGCCATTTTTTGTCCACTACCTTCCAGTTGAAACCTGAGTTAAAGATGCAGCGGCTTATGGTTGCCAGCCAGCGGTCGTCGGGGATGGCGGCCAGTTGCTCGGCTGTCAGTGGTGTTGGCAGTAGGGCTTCCAGCTCGGCTTCGCCACCTTTGCGGCGGGTAGCGTGTTGATACAGGGAAGCAAATTTGATCATGGTAAAATGCTGTCTTTTTTGAATTGCGGATTGAACATGGGTAGTGACGATTATAGTCAACGCTTCGGCGGGATTCAGCGTTTATATGGTACTGCTTCGGCTGATGTGTTGCACGAAATGCATGTCTTTGTTGCAGGTGTCGGCGGCGTTGGTTCCTGGGTGGTGGAGGCGCTGGCGCGTACCGGTGTTGGCAAGCTGACATTTATTGATGGTGATACCGTCGATGTCGGCAATGCCAATCGCCAGTTGCATACGCTGACTAATACCTTTGACCAATCCAAGGTTGAGGTGATGTCCGAACGGGTCAGGCAGATTAATCCTGGCTGTGAAGTAAACGCTATTCATGAATATATAAACATGGAAAATATGAACAGCTATCTGGAGGGCGGTTATGACTATGTGGTCGATGCGCTCGACAGCATCAAATTCAAGTCGAATATGATTGCCTACTGCAAGCGTAACAAGATTTCCATCATTGCCACCGGTGGTGCCGGTGGTCTGACCGACCCATCCATGATTCATGTGGCTGATTTGAGTAAGACCTTTAACGACCCTTTGGCAGCCAAGGTACGCTCGCGTCTGCGCGGTGAGTTTAATTTTAGTCGTAACCCCAAACGTTCGTTTGGGGTGGAGTGCATTTTTTCGTCGCAGCAGCAGGTCTATCCAAAAGATGATGGTTCGGTCAGCCATGAAAAGCCGGGTATTCATGGTGTCTCGCTGGATTGTCGTTTTGGTTATGGCTCGGCAACTTTTGTCACCGCCAGTTTTGGCTTTATGGCGGCATCAAGAGTGATCAATAAAACTTTGAAGAAACGACTGGCGTAGGTGGGCAGGGATTTTGTGCCCACCCTACCTATTTAACCTTTCAGTCCAAGTGGATCATTCGGATCGATGTGACTCTGAAACGGCAGTCGTCTATCCATATTGGTGAGTTGATAGACGGTACCAATCCAGTTGTTCAATACTGCCTCGGCGCTATCGTGCCAGGTGTTATCCAGTTGCAGGGTTATTAGTGCCTCAGGTAGCTCTGGAGTTTCGCTACCATATTCCATGGCCTTTAAAACATGTTGTTTGTGTTCTTCAAGTATGGCGGCACTCTGCTGGCTGAAATAATTTTCCGGCAACGGTGGGTAGTCTTCGCGTTCGCCATTGATGAAGTGGGCCACTTCGCGTTTGTATTCTTTCAGCAGACTGATGATGTCGTATTCCGGGTGGCCTTGGAAAAAGACGATGCGGAACAGGTCTTCGCTGACGGCCAGATGGACGCCGGCATCCTGGCTTTCCACCAGCACCTTTAAGCCGGCTGTTTCAAACTGCTGACGACAGATGTTGTTGTAGCGCGAATGAGGAATGTCGAAACGGGTGTTTACCCCCGCCACCAACGGATGTTGCCGGTCGAGCAGGTAATGGGGATAAACGCCCCAACGCTTAAAGCCTAAATGACGACGTTTTTGCTGGTAGCGTTGTTGCATTACCGCGTGGGTTGCCAGGCAGGAACATAACGTCGAGGTGACATTTTCATAGGCCCAGTCGATGACTTCTTTTAGTGGTCCCCAGAACGGCTCCATGGCCAGGTCGGGTTGGGTAACATTGGCGCCGGTGATGATCAGCGCATCCAATCCCTTTTCCTTGATCTGTTCAAAGGTCTCGTAATATTTGTTCACATGGGCACGGCCTTCTTCATCGCGGGGTAGTTCGGGCAGCGTGAAGGGGTGCATGTAAAACTGGGCGATCTGATTCGACTCGCCAACCAGGCGAAAAAACTGCCGTTCGGTGGCGGCCAGGGCCGAGTCGGGCATCATGTTGAGCAGGCCGATGTGCAGTTCACGGATGTCCTGATGTTCGGCGGCATCACTCTGGAGGATGGTTTCGCCTTCGACCTCCAGGCGTCTGAATGCGGGTAATTCTGTATTGGCTACTAGTGGCATGGTTCTATTTCTCTAGTGCTTGTTCGATCAGGGTCATGAAGTCTTGCTCGGTCTGAACCTTGGCCAGCTCGGTGGTGGTGATGGTGTAGCCGTATTCCTTGGCGATGGCCTCATAGCGTGGAATGCGGCTATAGAACAGGCGTGGAAAGACCCAGCGGACAAAGTCATCGGGATCGATCTGGGCGACATATTCGATGTTTTGCTGTTGCATGTATTCCACCAGCTGTTCGTCGAGGAAGGCCTCGCGGTAATAGAGTGGCTTGGGTGCAATAGCGGCGCGGCGGATCAGCTCTTTTTCATCTTCCTCGGTGGCCTGGATGTAGAGCAGCAGGGTGTGCTCGGTGAGTAGCTTCAGCGTCTTGTCGTCATCCAGTTCACAGACACTGCCGCCGGCATCATTGATGAAGTTGTTATAGCCATAAATCTGCTGCGCCTTGTCGATGAAAGACGGCACGTCGCGCATGGCCAGTATCTCGGCCTTGTGGTGCAGCGCCTGACGGCGTTTGAACTCCGGCAGCGACAAGCCGCCCTGTTCCGGGTTGCCCAATTTGCTGAGAAAACTCGATACCGGTGTCAGGTTGTCAAATGACAGGTTGTTGGCAATGTAGATCGAATCGGTGCGCAATAGGTCGCGCAGAAACGGCACCTGCATCGCTTGTTGCTTGATGTTGTCGAGAATGGGTTCGTCCAGATAACGACTGCCAATGCGGTAATCACCCGAATAGTGGAACCAGCTGCCCTGGCGCAACATGGCCGACAGGCGAGTCTTGCCCACCCCCGACATACCCAGCAGGGTGATGCTCTTGTGTTGCCAGTTTCTGAATTGCTCAACGTTTAAGCGCACATTACACCTCGATAACAACGAATGGCCCTATTGTATTGCAGAGCCGTAAATGTTTCAGAAATTTTCTGCCGTTAAGCGGTGATTTTTTGGCGTCGTCAGCCTTGAAGGGGTGTTTAGTCAGATGGTTAATATATAAGGAAATAGTTGATGCTTGATGAATATCTGGCGAGTGCAGAGTGAATTGCTGAGACAGGTGTGAGTTTGTGGGTTGAAGATATTGAAATAGTAGCCGATATCCCTGGTTAACAGTTGGTTTGTCGATGCTATGCGTATAAGATCGGCTAATAATTGATTAAGGGAGTTACACCAATGCATCGAGGTTTATTGTTCGCGGCAGCTTGTTTGTTGTCTTTGCCGTTTTCTGCTCAGGCAGAGGAATATTATTATGGACTGATGCTGGGCAGTAATACCTATGAGGAATCAGGCACTAAAATAACTTCCGGTAGTGTCAGTGGCAAGCTAGGTTATCGTCATAGTGAATGGCTGAGTATCGAGGTGCATGGTGGCTTAAATAGCGGTGGCAGCGCTAATGCAGTTGACTATGATTTGAACTGGCTGACTAGCGCATTAGTAAAACTGAGCTGGTCTGCCGTAGAAGATGGCCGCATTCAGCTCTATGCCCTGGGCGGCTTCAGCGCGGCTGAGATGGAATTTACCAGCGCAACAGCAATTTCAACCACAACAGTGGATGGCCCTTCATTTCTCGTTGGCGTAGACCTGTTTGCCAATAGAAATCACGGCATCTTCTTCCAGATGGGGCGTTATCTTGACGGCACACTGTCTGGTTCAGGCTATAGCCTGGATGGCATATCGCTGGGTTATATCAGTAATTTCTAGTTTTGAGTTTGAGTAAATGCTCTATATAAATTTTGTTTGAGGGTCAGAACATGTTGTTTAAAAAGAAAATTATTTCTGCCGCGCTGGGCGCGATTGTTTCTTTGGGGTTGGTTGCCTGTGGCAGTGATAGCGACACCACGATTGGTGTTGGTGCGACAACGACTGGTTCTGGTGCCAGCGGAGGCAGTTCCGGAGATGGTACGGGTACAACTGAGACAGGTTCGTCGTCTAATCCAGCGCGCACAATTAAGGTTTCCTACCCAGTTGTAGACGCAATCGTAAATAAGGGTGGTGGAATATATAGCCAAAATGGGTCTGTGTTGGTTACAGATTCAGAGGGTGATCCGGTTCCTGATGGTACCCGTGTGTATTTCAGTGTTACTGATTCAATTCTTGCGAGGGGCACCATTAGCAATGGTGACAGTGCAACAGGCACTACCTTTACTGATGCAGCACCGTTATTGGGTGATGCGGTTTGGGATAAGGATTTGGAAAAATGGGTAGGATCGGCTGTATTTTTTGATCAGGCCTATGTCTATCGTAATTCGGCCTTTCGTTTTATCGAACCAGGTGACCATATATTTCTAAAGCACGCTGATGAGCAGGACAAGAATCGTATTATTAGCGCTGGGGATGGCGCGATTTCTGCCAATACACTGGCGGTTACCAGTGTTTATGATAATGATTACCCAAATACCGTCTATCCAGCAGACGAATCGACCGAGTATTCTGTAGGCGCATCAACACTGGGAGCAGAGATAGTCGGTCGGGATGCCTGTGGTGAAGATGAGACCTGTATTGTGGACGATGATGATAATAGATATAAAGAAGTCCACGGTTATTCGGTAACGAAGAATGGTATTGCTGAATTTTCTTTAGTTTATCCTGCAGATATACATACCCTTCGTGCTGGTTGTAAGTCTGGTGCAGACTCCAGCAGAGATTTGCGTTTCTTTCCGTATGGTTCGGCTGAGGTTTTTCTAATTGCCAGTGCCGGTGAACATGCCACAACTGTGGTTAGTTCTTGTTTCAGTTCGATCGCGCCATGGCAGTTCAAAAGTATTCCCGAAGAGGGTGATTTTTCTGGGGGTGGCATTAGATTTTTTCTTCGTGATGCAAGCGGAGATGATGGTGGTGGCAATGTGCGGTTAGCATATACCCGTATTTCATCAAAGATTACACCTAGCCCTGTCCCTTCTATCACTGGTACAGACGCTGATACTAATACTGGCGGTATGACAGTGTCGGTAAAGTTCTATAATCAGAGTACTGAATCGTATGATGAGTCAGACGAAGGTTTAACAGATGGGAGTGGTGTAGCTAACGTGTTGGTTACAGTGGAGGATGAGGGGGATACAGCTATTGACCGAAAGGCTGAAATTACTTTCTACGCTGCCGCCGATCCAGATATAAAGAAGGTGTTTACGATTACAAGGGCTGCTGAAACGCAGTAGCAAGAAGCTGGGCTGAAAAATAGACTGTTTATTTGAAAGGGCGGGTTCAAATATTGAATCTGCCCTTTTTAAGTTTTGTTGCTCTTAATTTGTCTTAACAGAAATCTGCTTGCCTGGAGAGTTGAGTCTGATTCTTGAGTCGAGCAAGGCGAACTATTGTTAAGCTGGCTGGCAATCAGCTTGGCTGCAAACGGTGCCGAAACCAACCCCCGAGAACCATGCCCCACGCTCAAAAATAGATTCGGCAGATATTCGGCTTCGGGATAACGCTGCGCTGGTTTGCCATGATGTAGGTCTGCATAGTTTTTTTTATAAAACTCCAAATCAGGTGCCGGGCCAATCAAGGGCAGGTGGTCTTGCGTTGAGGTGCGAAAGGCGACACGGCCTGATTTAACTTCTGCGTTTTCAAATTCTGGCAGTTCTTCAGTGAGTGCTGATAACACCTGTAGTTCGCATTCTGTTCTGAGTTCTGTGTCGTGGTCATCAATATCATAACTTGCGCCGACACAATGCAGGCCTTTGTGGCTGGGGATGATGTAACCGTCGTAGCAGACCGGGGTTTTTAAGTGTTGGCTTTGTCTTGTTGGTTCAAGGTAGGTTAGCTGGCCGCGTACTTTTTGCAGGGTGAAAATATCTGTGTCGAGCAGGCGTTCGGCGTCGTAGCCGTTGGCGATGATGACAGTTTCGGCTTGGGCAATGATGCCGTTATCACCTATGACCTGCCATTCATTATTGTTTCGTTCTAGGGTCAACGCTTCTTGATTCAGAAGCCTGTTGATGTTTTTGTCTTGATCATCGAGCAGCCACTGACACAGTGCCGGTGGTTCCAGCCAGCCACCGCTTGGAAAGAATAGTCCGCCGCGTTTGGTTTGAATGCCGCAGCGTTGGCTGGCCATGTCGGTGTCGCAAATCTCAAGCACATCTTCGGGTAGCATCAATTTTTGCATGCGTTGTTGCTGTCTTTCATCACAGAGCTGCAGTACGCCACTTTGAAACCAGGGCAGTGCTGGGTCACGCTGTTTGAGTTGGTTAAGCCAGTGCGTGGTATGTAAAAAAGCGCTGAGATAAAAACGGCCAGCAGCGCTCATGTCGGCAGTCAGGCGTGGCATGACAACACCAGCGTGGTTGCCTGAGGCCTCTTGTGCGATCTGTGTGTGGCGTTCAATCAGGGTGATCTGCCAGCCTTGCTCGGCCAGCGCATGACTGACTGTGCAGCCTGCCAGGCCGGCACCGATGACGATGGCCTGTTTTGTGTTTGTTTCGGTTTTTGGATATTCAAACCAGGGCTGTTTGCTTTTGTGCTGGGGTGGCTTGATTAACCTGCCCACGGACATGTCTCGTTTGCGGCCAAAGCCGGGCTGGGTTTTCACCTCAAAGCCTTCTGTCTTCAGGCCGCGTCTGACGATGCCGGCGGCGGTGAAGGTGGCGAAGCTGCCGTTGGGCCTGGTTAGGCGGGCGATTTGTTTGAATAGCTCGGGCGTCCACATGCCTGGGTTCTTGCTCGGGGCAAAACCGTCCAGATACCAGGCGTCTACAGCGGCATCGATGTCGGTGAGCATGGCGCATGCATCACCGAATAACAGGGTCAGCGTGACACGGCCGTTAAACAGTTGTCGTTGGTGCAGGCCGTGTACCAGTGGTGGGTAGTGTTCAAGCAGTTCAGCGCTGTATTCTGACAGTTCAGGCCAACTGCTGATGGCACGTTGCAGGTCTGTTTGGCTTAAGGGATGTTTTTCGACTGAGATGTAATTCAGGCGGGCATTGGGTGGTGCTGTTGCCAGCCAGTGTTTGAGTGTGCAGAGAAAATTCAGTCCGGTGCCAAAACCGGTTTCGGCGATAGTGAAATGTGCTTGATCTTGTTTTGACCAGCGTTGCGGCAGCTGGTTGCTTTGTAAAAAGACGTATTCGGTTTCGGCCATGCCGCCATCGCTGGAGAAATAGATGTCACCGTGTTCCTGGTTGCGCGGTGTGCCGTTGTCCCAGTCGATGACGGCAGGTTCTATGGGCTGATAGTGCGACATGGATCAAGCGAGCTTGCGACTTTTGGCTACCATGCGTTGTATTGATTCATCCTTTGACAGCTCCAGTGCTTGGTTAAGCGTTACCCAGGCCAGCTGGTTGGATTCGCTGCTAATGATTAGTGGTGCATGGCGATCAGCCTCAAGCAGAAAACGGACGTCGTAGTGATAATGGTCGGGTTCGTCCTTGCGGGCCGGGATCAAGTGGACATCGACATCGAAGATTGCTTCGGTGATGGGTTTGAGGTTGTTTAATCCTGATTCTTCCTGGCCTTCCCGTAGTGCAACTTCAAGAGTGTTGGGATCACCATCTGAGTGGCCACCCAGCTGAAACCAGGCATCAAGTTTGCGATGGTGGGTGAGCAAGACGTGGCTTCGGTCATGATCGATGATCCAGGCCGAGCCGGTGATGTGACCGACGCTGAGGCTGCGTTCAAAACAGTCTGGATATTCGGTTACGAATTGTCTGATTTGTTGCAGCATATGCGTCTCATTGGCGTCATAGGCTAGATGTGCGGCGAGTTTTGTTTCAAGGAATTGTCTGTGCATGGGTAGGGCCTGTATTTACAGGCGCCAGTTTATCATATGAGGGGCGATGCTCGGTTCAGGCGGCGATGTGTTTCAGGCCTTTGATGATTTCCTCTGTCAGTAGGTCGGCTTCAAATTTGGTTAGAATGTCATTGGCGCCGGCAGCCTGGGCGTGTTCGCTATTGACTTTGCCGTCCAATGAAGTGTGCAGCAGAATGTAGATGCCATCAAAGTGTGGCCTGGAGCGAATCTCTTTGGTCAGTTGGTAGCCATCCATCTCGGGCATTTCGATATCTGAAATGATGATGGGGAGGCAGTCAGTGGCCTTAACGTACTCTCGGGTGAGTTCTTCGATTAGCTCCAGTGCCTCTTTGCCGTCACGGGCTGAAACGTGCTTAATGCCGAGTTGTTCGAGGATGCGGCAGGTTTGGTTGCGGGCAACGGCCGAGTCGTCGACAACCAGAATATTTCGATCGCCCAGACAGTCTAGCAGTTCTTGATCCAGTGTTTCGGCACCGAGACTGGTGCTGGAGACGCCGTGCATGACTTGCTCAACATCAACCAGTTGCACCAGCTCATTTTCCAGGCGAATCACGCCGGTGATAAAGCTGCTGCTAACGCCACCTGGTGGTGGTAACACATCTTTCCAATCGCGCACGACAATGCGATCAACACCAGAAACCAGGAAGCCTTGGGTGTTGCGACTGAATTCGGCGATGATTACTTTTTGTTCAGCGCTGCTTTCTTTACTTATTGGAGCGCGGCCAATCGCCATGGCAAGGTCAATGACCGGGATGGTTTGTCCGCGTAGCTCTGCCACACCGACGATGTTGGCACTTGATTGGGGGATTTGCGTCAATGCAGGGCGTGAGATGATTTCTTTGACTTTCAGTACATTTATGCCGAAATGTTGTTTGTTGTTAAGGCGAAACAGCAATAGCTCCAGTCTTGTTGTCGATGTTTTTGTGTCCGTGTGCATGGTTGTTGCTTCCGTAAAGTCGTATAGCTGTTTTCGGATCATTTACCATAATCTTTACCCTTTAATTATTTGGTGTTTGTTATTTATGTGCTGCTGTGTGGCGCTGAATTTGTTAGGAAAAACAGATACAATGGCGTGAATTGTCCGCTAATAGATCAAGGAGTCTGAAGATGGTTGTTTTTTCAACAACACTAGGTGATATCAAAATTGAGTTTCTTCCCGATCAGGCACCTGTGACGGTGGAAAATTTTCTTCAGTATGTGGATGAAGACTTTTTTCAAGGTACGATTTTTCATCGGGTCATCCCGGGTTTTGTTATTCAGGGGGGTGGTTTTACGGCTGACATGGAGCAAAAGCCGACGCGTGAGCCAATCAAAAATGAGGCTGATAATGGTCTCTTGAATAGCCGTGGCATTTTATCTATGGCGCGTACCCAGGTTGTGGATAGTGCGACTACGCAGTTCTTTATCAATCTGGCAGACAATGCCTTTCTCGATCACGGTGAGCGTGATTTTGGTTACGCCGTGTTTGCCAGAGTGGTTGAGGGAATGGATGTGGTGGATAAGATTGCCGCTGTGCAGACGGCTGATCAAGGCGGACATCAAAATGTGCCGGTAGAGCCGGTGGTCGTGACCGCTGTAAAACGGCTTGATGATTAGCCCTGCTTTATGAGTCACGCACAAGGCAGCAACCCCGTGTCGGCCGGCGTAGTGATTCTACGCCGAATCGATGGTGACTGGCATTATCTGCTGTTGCGAGCCTATCAATACTGGGACTTCCCCAAGGGCTTGGTTGAGAAGGGTGAGACGGAGTTTGAGGCCGCTGTGCGTGAGGTGGAGGAGGAGTCAACACTGACCGAGCTTGAATTTCATTGGGACCAAGAATTTTTCCAGACTGCACCCTACGGTAAGTTTCGTAAGATTGCCCGCTACTACATTGCCGAGTCTGCCAGTGGTGAGGTTGATCTGCCCATTTCTGAAGAGCTGGGCCGGCCAGAGCATGAGGAGTTTCGCTGGGTCAGATTTGATGCTGCCTATGCCATGGTTTCACCACGGGTCAGGCAGGTATTGGATTGGTCGGTTAGGGTGCGTAAGCAGTCATAGCGTTGTTTAATCGGCCATCAAGGACGAGGGTGGCTTTCTTTTGTTGGTTAATAATCCAGGTTGAACTTCTTGGCTGTCTGTCCGCTACTGTAATTAGCCAATTGCATATTGTTGCTAGATGAGGCTATTGTTTAGCCCGCGATGCTTGCTTGTCGGTTTACGCGAGAGATTTAGGGAAGTGGGGCGCTGAGTTCTTTTTGTGCCAGTGGGTTAATGGTCTTCATTGGATAGTTATCACGAATGCGAATTGCCATAGTTGAAGATGATCTTGATCAAGCTGCTTTGTTGCAGGCTTGGCTGTCCGCTGATAGTGATTATGATTGCCATCTCTTTGAGGACGGGCTTAAGGCGATCAAGGCTTTTCAGAAAGAAAGTTATGATTTAATTCTGCTTGATTGGTATATGCCTGAGATGAATGGTGTTGAGGTGCTGGCCTGGGTTAGACAAAACCTGGATTGGCGGGTGCCGGTGATCTTTGTTACCCGACGCGATAGTGAAGAGGATCTTGCCTATGCCCTCGAGCATGGTGCTGATGATTTTGTCTCAAAGCCAATTAAGCCGCTTGAGTTGAAGGCCCGAATTCGTTCATTGCTGCGCCGGGTGCATGGTGGCGAGGTTGATGAGAGCAAGCCGCTGCAATTCGGAAAATTCCGCATTGATACCCAGGCTAAACAGCTCTTTGTGGCGGATGAACAGGTTGTGCTGACCCAAAAAGAGTTTGAACTGGGGCTGTTTTTATTTCGTAATTCAGGCCGGTTGATGTCTCGTGCTTATTTGTTGGAAAGTGTTTGGGGGCATAGCGCTGAGTTGAATACCCGAACCCTGGATACCCATATCAGTCGTCTGCGCAAGAAGCTGCACCTGGGGGAGGAAGTCGGTTGGCGCCTGACTTCAGTCTATCATCATGGCTACCGTCTTGAGCCAATAGCTGCGTAGCTAAAATGAACAGTAAATTCAGCGTTTTATTTATGCTGAGCTGATAAAAACGGAATTGATTTATTCATGAAATGCTTTGAATTGCCAAAGCCTTTACGGCGCCTCTTGGCATGGGTTTATTTGCTGTTGGCCTTGGGGGCGCCCCTGTTGGCGTTGCTGATGCCAGGGCAGCCGCCGTTGTCTGTAAATGAATCGTTGTTACAGGTTGAGTCGGGACGTTTTATCAATCATACCTCTGCCTTGGGTCTGGGGGCGGAAAAATATGACGTTGATGTGTTAAATGATTTGGCTGGCAATGTCGCCAGTGCCGCGGCTGATTATCCTGATGGCAGTAATGCTGTGCTGGCGCTATTTGATAGTTCGATCTCTGCCGCGTCTGCCCATGAGCATTTAATGGCTTTGATTCCTCATCAGCAGGAAGAGTCTGATCTGTGGGCAACGCATTTTACTTCGGCTAGCGGTGAGTATGTGATGTTGGTACGGGTAGAGCGTGTCTTGGTGATGATTATCGGCGAGCGTGAGGTTATGGCTCGCGATCGTTTGGCGGCATTGCCGGCGTTAACTTATAACCCCCGCCCAGGCCTGGGAGCAGTGTTGCAGCAACAATCAAATCTTAATTTTATGCTGGTTATGGCATTTTATGTCGTCGTGCAGTGGTTATTGCTGCGCTTGTTATTTAGTTGGGCTGGCATAGTGACGGTGCGCACTGCCGCAAGTGAGGCTGATGAGACTAGCTGATATACTGCGCAGCTGAACAACTTAGGGGATGAGAGATGGAAATGGATGACGTGGAGCCAGACTTGCGCACCAGACTGAATGCTGAAACGGCTAAGCTGGTTTGGCCTGAGCTAGAGCGTCATTTTGCTCGTGGCGCAGTGATCCGGGTCGATCAGTCTCTGGATTTGATTGATGTAGCCGTCAGTGTTTCCGAAGATGATAAAGAAAAGGTTGAGGACTGGATGAAGGCGGGTTTGGTTGATCATCCATCGATGGAGGAGGCCAAGGACTGGGTTGAGCGTCAGCCAGACTTCTGGAGTGTGGTGGTGGCGCCCTGGGTGTTGATACAGGAAGTCTCTGAAGAGTCCTGAATAGTTCTGGGTCAGCCCGCTGCTGGCGCATAGTGCCAGGCAGGTTTCTCAATAAATATCAGTATTGAAATTAAGGTGACGGTTTTGGATAAGAAGACACACAATTTTGCATTGGCGTATTACTCGGGTGATCGTAAGACTGGCTCGGTGACTGTGGTGCGCCGCAGTGGTGGTAGTTTGGAAACCAAACAACTGCCTGTTGCAGCTGAGAGCGGAAAGGATAAGGAGCTGAAACCTATTTTTGTCGGCCTGACTGAAACGGACCAGGTTATTACTCTGGACCCTGAGAGCAAGGCAATCTCCATCAGTGATGAGTTTGTTGCCGATGCCTTTCCTGCCCACATCTATACTGATCCAAATGCCAATCGCGATTGGTATATGTACGATGGTGATAAGGAGACGGGCAACGATGCCCTTAACTGTGGTGGCGAGGGTTCATCTGTTACCGTGGTCGAGAATACGGATAGTTCTGCAGTCAAATATCTCAAGACCGTTTGCGTCGGTCGTGGTCATCACCAGTGTAATTTCAGTTACCCATCTGAGCAGGCGCCACAGGTGCCATCGCAGGCCTATGTCAGTAATTTAAAGGATGGCACCCTGTCGGTGATTGGCAATGATCCGGCCAATCCAGACAGTTATCTGCAAGTGGTGGCGACCATCAATCTTTGTGAAGCAGACAAGGAAGATTTTGAAACCGCTCAAGTCCCGAATAATTCATTTCCGCATGGATTGGTCTATTCAAAGATTTCCGGCAAGATGTATAACCTCAATAATGGTTATGGCACCATCGCTGTGATTGATCCAGTCAGCCATGAGATTGAGCAGCGTATTCCGTTCAAGGGTTTTAGCAATCTGTTTGTTAGCCCCTGTGGCCGCTATGTTATTGGTCGTGGTGCGGATCGAAAGAGTGATCCCAACCATGTTATTGCCAAGATGGCGGTGTTGGATGTCACCACCAACGAAGTAATGGATAAGATCGATTTACCCGATGTCTATATCAGTAAATATTTCTTTAATGCCGAGGGCAGCAAACTTTATTTGACGACTTCATCCTCGGGCAGTGAGCAGCAGCAGGCCAATCTTAAAGCGGGCGTGGTTGTGGTGCTGGATTTAACCAAGCTGCCTAGGCTGGTATTGGCGACTGATTTGCGTCTGGATAGCCCGGCCGGCACGCTAGATTTTCTGGCTGTGGATGGCAAGAGCGAGTTGGTTTTTGCCTCTACCTCAGGAGAAGGTGTGGTTACTATAATCTGCGCTGATACAGATCAGGTGATTGAAAAACTGGCAGTAATTGAGCCGCAGCCTCATTCACGCTTATGGTTGCTTTCGCGCTAGTTAGCCGAAAAGTTACAAATAAACGGCCCGCCTGAACTATCCAGACGGGCCGTTTTTTTGTGAAAGACGCACTTGCATACTTGGGAAATAATCTATGCCAGCCACAGTTGTTCTTTTTTGCCCGTCCGGGCTTGTGCTCTGAAGATTAAATAATACTCTTATTGTCTGTCACTGATAGTCTCGGACCCCGTCTGAGTATTTCAGTGCTGGTCTTGTTTTATTCAAACAGCTGCTCAGTATTGATGACGGTGAGGTGTGAGGCCCCGTCCTGTAGATAGGCACCTGTTTCAATAAACCAGACATTGGCCTTGATGGTGATCTTATGATTGGCTGTGAGCGTATGGCCGCAGACGACCCGGTCAATTTCTTTGACTGGACTGCTAATGAATCGCTTGATGCGGCTGCGGCCCCATAAGGCGGTCTTGCGTGTGTCCCTATCGCCTAATTTCAGCAGCCGTAAAAAGCTTGGCCAGCTCATCCCCTTGGGAATGTCTGCGTGGACAATGCCTATCTTGCCATGTCTGGTTTCCAGTTCGATAGCTAGGGGGAGATCGATAAAGGCGGCGCAGATCTCGGATCTGGTTTCATCTGTTTGTTCCAACCACCACTCACCACCATAGCTTTGAAACCAGTCCAGGCCGGCATCGCTATCGGCGGTTGTGGTTAGAATCATTTCTTCATGGTTGCCGAGGCAGGAATGAAACCAGGGTTGCTTGAGCCAGCTGAGAACCTTGTGTGAGCCTGGGCCGCGATCAATCAGATCGCCGACAGCAAAAAGACGATCAGTTTTGGGGTCAAACTGATGTGTTTTGAGTTTGTTATTGAGTTCGTCAAAGCAGCCATGTATATCGCCAGCAATAAAGTCACGACCTTGCTGATTGAATGGAAATTTTTTTATGGAAGTATGATTGTGATGCACAAAGGCATTGTATCCCTTGGTCTTTCTTTGGCAAGTACTGCTTTTTTTAGTCTAGTTGATAAGGTGTTTCATCGAGATAGGATAATGAAATGAAAACACCGAAAAGCAGTGCCGGGATTTGTATCCCAGGGGAAAATGGTAGTGTTGCTATCAGGCCGGTGATCCAGTAGTCGCGTAGCTTGCGTTTGCGTTGTTTGTATTCGCTGGTGTCACGATGATCAATCCATTGATTATGCTTGTCATCATAAATATGCATGTTTATAACCTTTTTATTTAGGATGTCTATATAGAGGGTATCGTCAGCCCTGAGGTATCGCTTAGTCCTGCTTAAAAGACGAGATAAAACTGGCAGCCTTGATTGTGCATCTATGTCGTTTATGCTGTAAGTGAGTTTATGGCAGTCTGGATCTGCTGTTGTACAGCTTTGATAATTGACTGCGTTTAATACCGTTTGTCTGTGGGGCGTGGGCTTTTGTATGTGCTAATGTCAGATAACAGTGATGCTGATATAAATTGATTAAAACAAGGGGGGTGAGTCCTTGAAGCGGGTCTTGAAAATAAGCCTTTTTGCTGCCTTGCTTGGGATGTTTATCGTTGCCCCAACGCAGGCGCGGGTTTATAAATGCACTGATGAGTCAGGTGTTGTCAGGTTCCAGGATAGGCATTGCGCGGGTGCTGAAGTCATTATTGGAAGCGGTGAGAGTGGTTCTGACGCAGATAAAGCGACTAAGCATTTTCTTTGGCAGGCCAGTGCCGGCAAGGGAACGCTATTTTTGCTGGGATCGATCCATTTCGGCACACCACAGATGTACCCCCTGCCAATGGTGATGACATCTTCATTTAAAAAGTCTGGTACCTTGGTGGTGGAAGCTGATATTAACAACGTGGATCAAATCCAGCTGGCCCAGTTGTTGGCTAGCAAGGCGATGTACCAGGATGGCTCGAACTTGCGCCAGCATTTGTCAGATAAGACCTGGCGAAAACTGGAGCAGGTGGCCCAATCGATGGCTATGCCGATTGAATTGTTGAACAAGCAGAAGCCCTGGTTTGTTTCTATGACCCTGACTGCCCTGGCGCTGAAGCAATTGGGGTTTTCAGAAGACCGGGGTATTGACGCCCATTTTCTCAATCTGGCCAAGGGTAAGAAAAAGGTTATTGAGCTGGAAGGGATGGCCTGGCAGTTGTCGTTGTTTGATCAGCTGACGCCTGCTGAGCAAGTGATGATGCTGGAGGAGAGTCTGCGTGAGCTGAATGAGGGCAAGGCATTTTTCGACAAGATGCTGCGCTTCTGGAGTGCTGGTGATGCAGCGGGTATTCAGAGTATGTTTGATGAAGGGATAATGGCTGAAGATAGTGGTGGTCGGCTAAATCAGCTCATCCTGCTAGACAGGAATAAGAGTATGACCGAGAAGTTGCATGCCCTGGCTGAGAAAGGCGGGCGTTATTTTGTTGTCGTCGGTGCGGGTCATCTGCCTGGTAGTCAGGGGATTGTCGAATTACTACAACAGCGGGGCTATCAGATTAATCAGCTTTAAGGCGATAGCTATCTGGATGTGATTTAATTAAGATTATAGATATGTGATGATTTAGGTGTGACTATGACAAATGCAAATAACGATATTGATGTGCCCGCTTGGGATGTTGCCCTGGCTAACCTGGTGAAAGAGGAGTTCGCTAAGAAAAGCCTTCCCCTGACCCTGGAAGACTTTAACTATCTGGCCAAGGAGTACACCATTCGTCTGGACGATATTATGGTGACCATGTTTGAGATGGTTATCGCCGGTGAATGGAAATATGAAGGTGAACAGGTCATTGTTCGCGACACGCTTAATGATCTGTATGTTGGTGGTCGACTGCATGCAAAGGATCTGGAGCCATTTACCGGGGGCTGGAGTCCGCAGGATGATTAGCCTTGTGCGTCACAAAACGTTAATCAAATAAAACTTGTGTTGCGGCGAAATTAGTGGCTATACTTTCCAAATCGCGGATATTGATGGTCTTTTTTATGACGATCAGAGGTGTTAAAGAGTCCTTCAGTAGCTGTGTGTCGACAAGCTAAAAGTAATTTTGAGGTAATAGTAATATGGCAACTGGTACAGTAAAGTGGTTCAATGACAGCAAGGGTTTTGGTTTTATTACTCCTGCTGACGGCGGTGATGATGTCTTCGTACATTTTTCTGCAATCACAGCTGAAGGCTTCAAGTCTTTGGCTGAAGGTCAAAAGGTTTCTTTTGATACTGAGAATGGCGCGAAAGGTTTGCAAGCAATTAACGTTAAACCTGAATAAGTATTGCTGCTGATGCTTTAAAAAAGAAAGCCCGCTTAATGCGGGCTTTTTTTATTACTGCCGTGTGATTACAGTTTGCTTTCAGCGACTGCTTTGATTCATTGACAGAGCAGCCCGGTCAGCGGCTTGGTTGATGGCCGAGATCATGGCATTGCCTAGTAGCTGAATGCCCCAGCGATATTCTTCAGATTCACATGTTTCGATGTAACGCCTGAGCTCATCATCACTGATGTCACGAAAGGCGTATAGAAAAGAAAGGCGAGTGTTATTGCGCAAGCCTTCTTCAAGTGATGTGCGCACTTCACTCACCATTTTTTCCAGTTCACCATCACCAAGACGCATATCGGCTTCCATTGCCGGTTCAATGGCAACAAAAATGGCTTTAAAAAAGGCTGTTTGCATATCAATGCTGAAATCGGTGGTACGGGTTGCCTTGTCCAGGCGTTCAACCAGTGTGTTACGTGATTGTGCTGTTGGCTGATTGGTTAATGCTGCGCTGAAGGCCTTGATGTCTTCACGATTGGCCGGGTTGTTAGTGTCACTTTCAAGCTTGGCCATTTTTAGTGATAACGGACTGTTGAGGTGTTTTAGGTAGGCCGTTGCATGTGATTCATTGTAGTGAGCTTTAAGCACGTGATTGACGTCGCGCTGAACTGCATCTATGGCAAAGGCTTGAGAGAAAGCAGCGCTGAGGGCTGAGCCCATTTCAGGTTCGAGAGCGCCACTGCTCTGTTTTAAGACAGCCTGTGAAAAGTTTGGTACGTGTCGTAATAATTTATTGAATCCGGTTTTTTCGAGGATGTGGTTGATCTGTTCGTCTTTGTTGCTCGCCGCGCTAGCAGGCTGCAGGGTTAGCAAGCCTAGCAGGCAGGCTGTAATAATAGATTTTACTGCTTTCATGATGATTCTCTGCGTTGAAATAGGCGGCCTTAACAGGCCGCTGCGGTGAGTTGTCTAGCCGCCGTAAATGGCTTTATCGTGCCAGAAGGAGAAACTAAATTCCTTCATGTCACCCTTGCCGATGTTTACTGTTTCGATGACTTCATTGTTGTCGCTATCAATGACAGCCAGGCTGCCTTGGTCCGGGTTGGGTACAAATACCAGCGGTGCAGTGCCGTTTTGTTCCAGAAATGCAATTGGGCGACGGCCTGAATTGCATTGTTCCAATTGGATCTCCTTGATCAGTTTAAGTTCAGGTAGTTTGCTGCTGTCATAGACCTGAACCATGTCAGTACGCAAATTTTCAGCCTGAGCACCTTTACCGGTCGCACCGGCAGTAACATAGAGACGATTACCTTCTGGATTGAAACGATAGACGCTGGGATAAAAGTCCTGAATATCGAAGCTGTTGACGACTTCCTGCTGGTTTACATCCAGCACTTGCAGTCGACCCATAACGTGATCAGGATTGCCTTTGCGGTCGGCGCCCTTGCCGATCAGGAAGTTACCGCAACGACTCAATAGCAGGTTGCTGCTGACCTTCATTGGAATGGTCGTTTCCACCGCGTGAGAGATGGGGTTGATAACAGCTACCGTGCCATAACCGTTATTGAGGTTGTAGACCTTGTTGGTGACGGGTGAAAACTCCATGCCATGCGGGAAGGCATTGTTTGGAAAATCAGCAGCGCCATCTTTTTCAAAGCGGTTGTCAAACAGGTTGATGGTGGTGATGACCTGGAGGAAATTGTCTTTGTCATTCTCATCATTGCCGACTACCGAAATGGTGCCGTCAAGCAGGTTGCTGACAAAGGCTTGATTCGGTATTTCTGGGTTTGCTGCATCCGGGCGACAAAAGGTTGAGACATGGTGGCCGCGGCCAATCAATAATGTCTGCAGCACTTCGCCATCATTGCCGTTCTTGGCTGCAACGGACACAGTGCCGCCATCGGTGCCGCAATTCAGGGTGTCATTGCCATCCTTGTCGCCATCATTGGTGAACCAGAAGCGGTTTGACTGGTTGTCGCGATAGGCATAGTAGTAGCGGCTATCAGCTTCCATGCTGGTAGTTGCTTCAACGGATTTGGATTCAGGATTCATGATCAGCACTTCGTCTTTGGTGTTGACGCCGAGAAATACCGAACGCTGGTTGTAATCACTGCCCTTTGCCGTAGTTGTATTGACGCTGCTGACCTGGGTTTTGCCGCCCTTATGATGAACGATGGCGACTGCGCCGTTGTCGCCATAATCCATGTGGCAGGTAATGGTCCAGTCTATGGCCTGTTTGCTCATACGTGTTCCCGTTGTTATTGCGAATTTAGATGGGGAGATATGATATCAATCTTTGTCGCCCCTTTCCCCCGCTGATTAATGCGGATTAGTCCAGTTTGAGTTGATTGTTCTGTGAATGCAGTTGGCAATCGCCCTGTAAAAAAGCCAACAGTTGCTCGCCGCCATGATGACGTCGCCAGCCGCTCAGAATCGTCAGTTCAGACTCGCCCTGTACCAGTTGTTCCAGCTCTTTGCGGCTGGCGAGGGTGGTGGGGGTAATTTGGTATTGCTGGGCATTCAGTTTGATTATCGCAGACAGAGCATCCACCAGGGCGTCTTGTCCGGGGGTCAGGCGTTTGGGGCGGGGCAGGCTGGGCCATTCTTGTTTCGGCATGGCCTCGGCATCGCGAACACACTGTAGTAGCCTGTCGCCGTTGCGTTGCACCAGGTTGCTGGGGATGCCGCGAATCTTTTCCAGGGCAGTAATATCTTTTGGTCGTAATTTGGCGATATCCAGCATGATGACATCAGCGGCAATCCAGCGCCTGGGTTTGTCTTTATCGATAGCCTCTTGCTCACGCCAGGCGCTTAGTTTTTGTAACACTGCCAGCTGCAGGCCTTTGAGTTTGTTTAGCCCTTTGATCTTGCGCCAGGCTGTTTCGGGGGCACTCTGATAACGGGCCGGGTCGGCCAGATTGGCAAAATCTTCCGTCAGCCAATCACTGCGATTCTGGGCCTCAAGTGCCTTTAATTGCAGCGGGTAAAGTTGGCTTAGATAGCGGACATCATCTTCGGCATAGCTGATCTGTTTGGGGTCGAGCGGCCGCTGCAGCCAATTGGTGCGGCTGTGGCTCTTGTCCAGGTCGACGCCGAGTATCTCTTTCACCAGATTGGCATAGCCGATTTGTTCGCCCTGCCCCAGTACGGTAGCGGCAATCTGGGTATCGAATAGGGGGTGGGGTAATTCGCCGAAGATCAGGTAAAAGATCTCCATGTCCTGACCGGCAGCGTGAAACACCTTGGTCACGGCTGGGTTGCTGAATAGTTGTTTGAGAGGGGTTAGATCATCGATAGTTAGTGGATCGATACAGGCGATGGTCTGCTGATCGGCGATCTGGATGAGGGCCAGTTGCGGGTAATAGGTTTGCTCGCGGACAAATTCAGTATCAACGGTGACAAACTCACTCTGGCTGAGTTGCTGACAGAGCTGCTTGAGTTCATCAGCCTGGGTGATGTAACGGGTTTCCATGGCGAAGCCTTCTGGCAAATCGGGTCATTTTACCCTAGTTGACGGTGCTTGCGGCGCTATTGAAACTGTCGTACCAGCATTTTCAGTTGGCTGGTGAGTCCGCTTAGTTCCTGGCTGATGCGGCCGCTTTGCTCGGCAATAGCAGAAGAGTCTCCGGCCTGCTCAGATAGGGTGTTGACGTTGTGTTTGATCTCTTCTGAAACGCTGCTTTGTTCCTCTGCGGCGTTGGCGATTTGAATGGTCATGTCCGAAATATTGCCAATCGATTCGGTAATGGTTGAGAGAAATTCAGAAATGGTGGTGGATTGCTGGTTGCATTTATCAGCCTTGCCGCTGCTTTCGTTCATGGTGGTGGTGGCCTCACGGGCGCTGTCTTGCACTCGTGTAATCATTGTCTCGATCTCGACGATGGATTCCTGGGTGCGTTGTGACAGGGTGCGGACTTCATCGGCCACTACCGCAAAACCTCGGCCATGCTCGCCGGCGCGTGCAGCTTCAATGGCTGCATTCAGGGCCAGCAGGTTGGTTTGTTCGGCAATGCCGCGAATCACAACCAGCACGCTGCCGATGGATGTGCTTTCATCTTCCAGCCGGTTGATTACGGCTGCGGCAGCACTAATGTTCTGATCCAGGTCCTGAATGGCTTGGATAGTTGTGCTGGCGGTTTGTCGACCTTTGCTTGTGTCACTATCTGCTTGCTGGGTTGATTGGGCGACTTCCTGGGTACTCTGGGCGACGTTATGCACAGCTATGCTCATCTCACTGATGGCGTTGGCAATTTCGGTGACTGTCTGTTGTTGTTTTTGGATGCAGGCATTGGATTGCTGCGCCACATCATTGCTGGTGTTGGCGGTTTCCGCCAGCTGGTCGGTGGAGAAGTCCAGTCTTGAAACCACTGCATCGAGCTGTGAGCGGGTCATTTTATTAGACAGGATTAGCTGACCGATCTCATCGCTGCGGCCGGTGTAAATGTAGCTCATTAGCGGGTTGTCGACCAGTTGTTTGCTTTGCTGGCAAAGCTGTTGCAGTGGTTTCATTGTCCAGGTGATCAGGCCCAGCCCTAGCAATAGTGAGATGACGGCGGCAACACCACTTAGTTGCGGTGCTGCGAAACTGGCGGCCAGCAACGGCAGCAGGCTGATGCTGCACCCAAGGTAGAGTTTGTGAAGCAGCGAAATCTGTTTTTTGAATGCAGGTTTTTGTTCGTTAATGCGCTGATAAACCGCTTCTGCACGCTTGACCCGTTCGGCACTGGGCTTGCTACGTACCGACTGATATTCGTTGATTTCGCCATTTTTGCTGATGGGGGTGACAAAGGCGTCGACCCAATAGTGGTCGCCATTGCTACAGCGGTTTTTGACAATGCCCATCCATGAGTGTTTTTGCTGAACGGTATTCCACAGGTCTTCAAAGGCAGCTGACGGCATGTCCGGGTGACGAACCACGTTATGATTTTTGCCGTCCAGTTCCTCAACAGAAAAGCCGCTGATTTTGAAGAAGGTTTCGTTATATGAAGTAATAATGCCTTTGCGGTCGGTGGTGGAGATGATTCGTTCTGACTCGGAAAAGCTGCGCTCATTCCCTGTGACTGGTAAATTAACTTTCATAACCTAATTTCGCCCCTGCTTTGATGTCCGCAGTCAAACAAACTTATTGCCTACCATTTAAGAATGTTTCCAATATTTACAGTATCGAATGTGAGGGATAAAACTTTAGTGAATTACGGACGTATAACGAAGGGGATAGAAATGCCAGCCTGGCACGGTGGCCAGGCTGGTTGACGCGGATCAGGCCAGACTGTCGTCGGCGACCTTGTATTTCGGATCTTCGATGTAGTTGGCTTCGACCAGGTCGCCGGCCTTTTTCAGCAGTGCCCGGCACTCGGGGCTGAGGTGGCGCAAGTGCAGGGTTTTGCCGGCGTTGAGATAGCGTTCGGCTACTGCGTCAATTGCCTCGATGCCGGAATGATCATAGACGCGTGTGTTGACAAAATCGATGATGACGTCGTCCGGGTCGTTACGTGGGTCGAACAGGTTCTTGAAACTGTGGATTGAGCCAAAAAATAATGGCCCGTGCATGGTGTAGATCTTGGTGCCATTGTCGTCGGTGCGGCTGTCGGCATCCATGCGTTTGGCAGTGTCCCAGGCGAAAACCAGTGCTGAGACAATTACACCTACGACAACGGCGATGGCCAGGTCGGTGGCAACGGTGACGGCGGAGACCAGTACGATGATGAAGGCGTCAGATTTCGGAATCTTGCCGAGAATACGAAAGCTCGACCATTCAAAGGTACCGATGACGACGATGAACATGACGCCGATCAGGGCCGCCAGTGGAATCATCTCAATCAGACTGGATGCAAACAAAATAAAACAGAGCAGAAACAGCGCCGCCGAGATGCCGGACATGCGGCCGCGGCCACCCGAGTTCACATTGATCATGCTCTGGCCGATCATGGCGCAGCCGCCCATGCCACCGAAGAAACCGGTGACCACATTGGCAGTACCCTGGCCGATACACTCCTTATTACCGCGACCGCGGGTTTCGGTGATCTCGTCGATCAGGGTCAGGGTTAGCAAGGACTCGATCAGGCCAATGGCAGCCAGGATGACGGCGTAGGGCAGGCAGATCCACAGAGTTTCCAGGGTGAAGGGCACGCTGGGGATATGGAAATCAGGCAGGCCACCGGCGATGGAGGCCATGTCGCCAACGGTGCGGACATCGACGTTAAAGGCGATGACAATTACGCTGACCACAACAATCGCTGCCAGTGATGAAGGCACCGCCTTGGTAAACTTGGGTAGGAAGTGGATGATGGCCATGGTTAGGGCAATCAGTCCAAGCAGGGTCAACAGGGCGCTGCCGCTGAGCCATTCAGTAACACCGTTCTCACTTGTTACCTGGAACTGAGGCAATTGAGCCAGGAAGATGACGATGGCCAGGCCGTTGACGAAACCGAGCATGACTGGATAGGGCACCAGCCGGATGAATTTGCCTAGCTTGAGTACCCCAGCGCCGACCTGGATGATGCCCATCAGCACCACCGTGGCGAATAGATATTCGACCCCGTGTTCAGCCACCAGGGCCACCATGACCACCGCCAGGGCGCCAGTAGCACCGGAGATCATGCCCGGACGACCACCAATCGCCGCTGTGATCAGGCCCACCATGAAGGCCGCATAAAGGCCAACCAGCGGTTCCACACCAGCAACAAAGGCAAAGGCGACGGCCTCGGGCACCAGGGCCAGGGCTACGGTCAGGCCGGAGAGTAGGTCATTTTTGAGATTGGCGGTGGGATTGGCGCGCGGTTCAAACATCGGGGCTACCTTTGGTGGGATGGCAAAGAGGGGCCGGATTTTAACAAAAATGGCTGTTTGAACCAAATCCAAGTCCATGTCGTAGAAAAAGAAAATTGCTTAGTGCTGGGCGATTGCCCTGTGACGGATGATGGGGCATGGCCAGTGGCGACACGTCGTTGAAGCTGTTGCTGTCTGAGTCGTTGTTGTTGACCGGTTCGCGGCTTGCTGTGCATGTTTTAATGCAAGCTGTGGCCTGCAATTGGCTGTTGATTTCATCTAACTGTCTAAAAAGCTTCATCTCAGTGTCACAACGCATTGCCATAGTCTGGCTGTCAAAGCAGCGGAGTTAAGGTGAATGTCTCCAATCCATGTCATGCGGCCGCTGAAGTACCGCGCCATTTGGGTCTCGGATGTGCATCTGGGGTCAAAATATAGCCGGGCTGAATATTTGCTCGATTTTCTCAAGTCCACTGAATGTGAATATCTTTATCTGGTTGGTGATGTTGTCGACCTGGAGTCGATGCGTAAATCAGTCTGTTGGCCGCAAAGCCACAATGATGTGGTCCGATGCATTCTTGGCAAGGCTAAACATGGCACCAAGGTTATCTATATTCCTGGCAATCATGATGGTCTGCTGCGTGATTTTGAAGGCGCCAGTTTTGGCGGGGTGGAGATAAAAAATCACGCAATTCATGCCACGGCGGATGGCAAGCAGTTGCTGGTTTTGCATGGTGATGAATTTGACAATGTGATTCGCTGCAGCGGTCTGATGAGCCTGGCCGGCTGCTGGGGGTATGACTTGTTGATGTGGATTAACCGGGCACATAACTGGCTGCGGCGTCTGTTTAAATT